>WNFP01017727.1_pt1 | contig 12616 bp, 10 predicted proteins | sample 5400201 | NCBI WGS metagenome assembly WNFP01 (sample SAMN13153355, study PRJNA577476) | soil metagenome | isolation source: 115 cm saprolite under Madrone tree | place: USA:California | collected 2016-06-14
TCGAGGGCGATAAGATTAAAGAGCGTGCCCTAAAAAATCTCGTCCGTGCCGCCGTTGATTACAATCAGATCAAATTGAAGAGGAAAGCGCCTGCGGGTAGTCGAGCGAAGGGACATAAAAGCAAAAAGTGATGCAACGAGAGCTTTTTCTCACTAATTCTCTTTCCGCGACTGCGTAGTATATGGCGCCGTTTTTTCCGAGGCGCACAGACTAGAAGTCTGTGCCACCGAAAATCTCAGAAAACATGAAGTTTAGCTCGAACCAAAAAAAGTTGAAAAAGTGCTTGACAACTTATACTGTGTAACATACAGTATGTGGCGTACACTATATGGCACCTGGTACGGACAGCCACGAACTCTTTGAAAACCTGCGGCTGGAGCTGCGCCGCGGGTCTTTGGTGCTGGCGGTACTGGCGGCGCTTCGCAAGGAGCACTACGGCTACACGCTGCGGAAGACGCTGAGCGAGCGGGGAATGGCGATCGATGAAGGCACGCTGTATCCCTTGCTGCGGCGGCTTGAAAGCCACGGGCTGCTCGTAAGCGAATGGCGGGAGGAAGACAAGCGAAATAAGCGCTTTTACAAGCTTTCGGCAGATGGGAAAGAGATGTTGAAGCAACTGTTGACGGAGTGGCAGGGCATCAATTCGTCGCTCAACGGAATGCTGTGAAGAGGTTAAGGAGCGCGTCATGGATTTAGTTGACAGCTACATGAGAGCAGTAGCGAAGGCGCTGCCCGAGGCGCAACGCGAGGACGTCATCGGCGAATTGTCGGAAGACATTCGTTCGGAAATGGAAGACAAACAAAAAGAGCTGGGGCGGCCGCTGACGGAAGAAGAGCAAGAGGGTTTGCTGAGGCAGCGTGGGAACCCGCTGCTGCTTGCCGCAAGGTACCGGCAGGAGCATCGTTCCGTCGCGTTCGGCAGGCAAATCATTGGTCCAGTTCTGTTTCCGTTCTACATCAAGGTTCTTTCGTTCAACCTGGGCCTTACGTTTCTCGTCGTGGCCATCATTTTTGCGGCGCTTGCCGTCAGTGGGCAAAGGATTACATTCGACAACATCGTTTCGACCTGCCTGTTGCAACTCTCTATTCAGTTGAGCGTGGTGACGCTGATTTTTGCTTTGGTGGAGAGACACCTGACGAAGCATCCCGATCGCTGGCATGTGAAAGGAATGGGCGGTAAGTTCCGGCTCGACTTGAACATAGAGAGGGACATTCAACTGCGCATCGAGCGCAACATCCGAGAGGTTTCGCGCTTCGACTCTGTGTCCATCCTTGTCGCGTGCGTGGTTGCGCTCGGTTGGATGACCGAGGTCCGGCACTTTCCGGTTCTGATTCTTGGGCCTGCGGCCGCGTTCCTGAAGCTCGCCCCGATCTGGTATCAGATTTACTTTCCGATTGCCGCACTTACGGCTGCGGAGATCGTGCGCGCAAGCATCAATCTTGTCCGTCCGGATTGGGTGCGCTTTCGCGCTTACTACGGCGTTTTTGTTCAAGCCGCCGGTCTGGTGCTGGTCTATTTTTTGATTAAAGCGGGGAGTTGGGTGGCGGTGACGGATTCCGCGGCGAGTGGAGCGGTCAACTACGCCCTCACGGTCGAAATTGTAAATCGATGCATCTTGTACGCCCTGGTGGGCACGGCTGTTTTTTCTGGGGTGATGATCCTAATCCGCGTAATGCGGTTAGTTCGCCAGCCCCGTGGGCGCAACGGATCAGCGAGCGCCGGCGCGCGGGCTAAGGAAGGAAACTAAGGCGGGATACGGACATGTTGCACACCTTTTTCTTCGTATTGTCTTTCCTGATGGACTACCACGCTGTGGCTGATACGCTTCGCGACGGGTTCGTGCCCGGTCTCATCAATGCTTGCCTTGTTTGTGTGGTTGTTCTCTGGCGAAGCATTCGCGGCCGGTTGGCTGAGGGGAATCGCGAAACGTCGCCTCGCAGCAGCATCGAGTAACTCCCTTGCACCAAACTCCGGGCGGACGCCGAGCGCTGCGTAATCACAAAAAGAACAAGTCAATTGTGGCACGCGACGTGCCTTCTAGCGGCTCGGGCTTTCGCTTGCAATCTTCAGAGAGGCGTAGAATCAAGCCAAGAAAGGGATGCGAGAGCAGTTGCGATTATGTCCCGAGAGAATCTTCTATCCCTGCTCGGTGAGTTCGAGCGCTACGGCAGCGACGTTGCTTTCGTACAGAGGCGCGGTTATCGCCGCGAAACGTGGACTTACCGCAAGCTCCGAGGCGCGGCTTTGGCATGTGCTTTAGAGCTGAAAGAGCGCGGCGTTCGAACGGGCGATCGCGTTTTGCTCTGGGGGCCGAACGGCGCGGAATGGGCGGCGGTTTTCTGGGGCTGCCTATTGCGCGGGGCCGTGGCCGTGCCCGTGGATGACGGCGCCACTCCCGATTTTGCCGCGCGCGTGGTCCGCGACGCAGGCGTTAAATTGATTTTTGCTTCGCGCGATAAGGCCGCCTTGGCCCCCGTCATCCCGAGGCTTGTACTGGAGGATTTGGCCGACACAGAGTGGGGTCCCGGTGTCGTGACATCCTCCCCTGCAGGCGGCCAACCGAAGAAGGCTGCCTATGAAGGTCTTGCGGATGAGCCCATCATGCAAAATCACATCGCGCAAATCGTCTTCACTTCAGGCACGACGGCCGAGCCGCGTGGTGTCGTTCTGACGCACGGCAATTTTCTGGCAAATCTTGAGCCGCTCGAACAGGGGATAGACCCCTATCGAAACTATGAGCGTTGGTTTCATCCGCTGCGATTCGTTACTCTGGTGCCGCTGAGCCATGTGTTCGGACAGTTCATGGCGCTGTTTGTGCCGCCGCTGCTGGGCGCGACGGTAGTTTTCGAGCACCCCGCGAATCCTTCGGAGATTATTCAAACGGTGAAGCGCGAGCGGGCCACGGCGCTTATAGCCGTGCCGCGCATGCTCGACGCGCTTCGAAGTGCTCTCCTGAACCAATTCGCTCCTGCTGGCCGGGCTCATTGGTTTGGCCACATTTTTATCTTGGCAGCAAAGCGCAAATTTCTTCGCCGGGCGTGGCTGTTTCGCAGAATCCATCGGCAATTCGGCTGGAAGTTCTGGGCGTTTATTTCCGGCGGAGCGGCGCTTTCTGCCGAAACAGAAGAGTTTTTCAAGCGTATGGGATACGCGGTCGTGCAAGGCTACGGCATGACGGAGACGGCTTCGCTCATCAGCTTGAACCATCCCTTTCGCGCCACGCCGGGATCTATTGGGAAAGTTCTTCCGGGGCGCGAATTTCGGCTGGCCGAAGACGGCGAGATTTTGGTGCGCGGCGAGAATGTCGCGAGCGGCTATTGGGAAGGTGGGGCGCTTCGGCAAGGAGTGCGCGACGGTGAAAACTGGCTGCGCACAGGGGATATTGGCGACGTCGACGCCGAGGGCAATCTCCGGTTTAAAGGGCGCAAGAAAAACGTCATCGTCACCCCCGCAGGCCTGAATGTTTATCCCGAGGACGTGGAAGCGGCGCTGCGTAAACAACCGGGGGTGCGCGACTGCGTTGTCATACCCGACCAGCGCGACGGTAACGCGGAGCCTTTTGCCATAATGCTGATGAGCAACGGCGCGGAGACCAGGGCACAGGATTTGCGAGAGGCTGTTGAAAACGCTAACGCTTCGCTCGCAGAATACCAGCGCGTGCATCGATGGCTCGTCTGGCCGGAGCCCGATTTTCCGCGCACGCCGACCGGCAAGCCGCGGCTGAGTCTCATCGCTGAGCGCGCGGCAGAATTGTTCAATGGCTCGTCGCCGGCAAATGCGCACGCCGGCACTCTGAATGACTTGCTTAGAAAGTTTTCAGGCGCAAAAAGACCTACTGAGAAATTAGAGAAGGAGCTGAATCTTAGCTCGCTCGACCGCGTCGAGCTGATGAGCGCGCTTGAAGAGCGCTTTCAAGTTGAGCTAAACGAAACGGCCTTTGCGGAGGCAAAAACCGTTGCGGATGTGCAGCGCCTTCTCGAACAACCGGCGGCCCATCGCACGGAATATGTCTATCCGCGCTGGACGCATCGCGCGCCGGTGCGCTGGATCCGACTGGCGGTCTACTACACTCTGGTTTGGCCAGCGACGCAAATTCTTGGGCATCCGAAGATTGTTGGACGAGAGAATCTGCACAATGTCCGAGGTCCGGTGCTTATCGTTTCCAACCACATCACGCGCCGCGCCGATATTGGGCTGATCCTCGCCGCGCTTCCGCTGCGCTTTCGCCATCGCCTCGCGACGACCATGGCCGGCGAGACTCTACAAAATATGCGCCGGCCGCCGCGCGATTGGTTTTTCGCGAGACGCGTGGCCTATTACTTCGGCTACTGGCTTGCCACCGCGCTCTTCAACGTTTTCCCGCTGCCGCAGCACTCCGGCTTTCGCGAAAGTTTCCGTTTTGCTGGCGAGTCCGCCGACCGCGGTTACAGCATCCTCGTTTTCCCTGAAGGCGAGGTCAACAATTCCGAAGACGGCCGCATGGCGGCTTTCCAAAGTGGCATCGGCCTGCTGGCGAAGAATTTGCGCCTCCCCATCATTCCGATGCGTCTCGATGGCGTGTGGCAAATGAAACGCGAGGGCCGCCGCCTCGCGCATATTCACGAAATCACGGTACGCATCGGCGCGCCGATCGAATTTGCGCCGGATGCGCCTGCTGAACAGATCGCACGTTCGCTTCAGGCACGAGTGAGCACATTGTAGAGCGCAGCGAGGCCTTCTACTTAATAATGGCGACCATCACTGGAACGATGTGGATGAAGCCCGACAAGGTGATATGCAAATGGTCCGAGATTGCCTTCACATTTTGGGCATCGCATGCTGCTGGTTCCGTGAATGGCCTCCATCGGGATTCCGCAACCAGCGTCTTGTGCCGTAGGAGTATAGCTAGCGCGACCGTCCGAGGGTGTTGGGGGATGCATGGAGACCGTTGTAACGCAGATGATTGAATTCGATGCGTCCCGTTATGGGCGCGCCTCCAGGTTCTGTGGCAAAATAGAGTGTTGTCTGAGATGGATTTATGGCCGACCGTACAATCATGGCGTTGGAAGGCCCCGCAAAACCTGCCAAGGGATCAAAGAAAGTTGCCGCAAATAACGAACAGCGCGAACGTGTTTTTGACGTTTTTCGCCGGTGGGGATATTACCAAGCGACGCTGGACCCGCTGGGCGTTTTCCAGTCGCAGAAGCTCGCCGATCTGGAGTTGACTGGCGAGGCAGCCGAGGAAGCGCGCCGCATCTACTGCGGCAACATTGGCGTGGAATTCATGCACCTCCCCGAGCCCGAGAGGCGGCGATGGATTGCGGAGTGCATCGAAGGGCCCGAGCTCGAGGTCAACCAGGAGAAAATCCTGGAACGGCTGGTGCGCGCGGACCTTTTCGAACAGGTGCTTCAGGCGCGCTACCTGGGCACAAAACGATTCTCGCTCGAAGGTGTGACCTCGCTGATCCCGCTGCTCGACTCCATCCTTGACACCGCGGGAGATTTTGGCGCGGTGGATTGCATCATGGCGATGAGTCATCGCGGGCGTTTAAATGTGATGGTGCACGCCGCGTGCAAAGCGCCGCACGAAGTGGTTGCAGGATTTGAGGACGTGGATCCGCGTAGCGTGCTCGGCGCGGGTGACGTGAAGTATCACATCGGCGCGACCGGGACCTACACGACCACGGCCGGCAAGCCTATCAATATGCATCTTGTTTCGAATCCCAGCCATCTCGAAGCAGTTGATCCGGTGGCCATGCCGATCGTCATGCACGGGGACGCGGCGTTTGCAGGGCAGGGCATCTTGGCAGAAACGCTCAATCTCGCGGATTTGAAGGCTTATACGGTGGGCGGCACGGTGCATATCGTCGTCAACAATCTCATCGGGTTCACGACGCAGCCAGCGCAAGAGCATTCTTCGCGTTTCGCTTCGGACATCGCGAAGCGTCAAAGCGTGCCGATATTCCACGTGAACGCAGAAGATCCCGACGCCGTCGTGCGGATCGGAAGACTTGCGGCGGAGTATCGCGCGACGTTTGGCAGCGACGTCGTGGTGGACATCATCGGCTATCGCCGCCACGGACACAGCGAAGTCGACGATCCCACCATTACCCAGCCGGTGCTCTACGAGCGCATCAAGAATCATGCGCCGCTCTGGAAGATCTACGCGGAGAAGACCGGCATCGACGCCGCGCAATTCGTCGATGCGGTGAAAAAAGAATACGAAGTGGAGCAGGAGAAAGCGGGACAACTTACCAAGATCCCGCACCTGCGCAAGCTGCCGGACTATTGGTCTCCCTACAAGCACGGGAAATACGATCCGGCCTACGAGGTTGATACCGGGCTGAGGCAAGAAAAGCTTGCGGAACTCACGGACGGGCTGGTCCGCGTGCCGGCCGGTTTTCACCTACACGCGAAGATTGCAAAGCTCCTCGAACAGCGCAATGACATGGGCCACGGCAAACGCGCCATCGACTATGGCTTTGCGGAAGCGCTGGCGCTGGGTTCGCTGGTGCTCGAAGGCAAACCCGTTCGATTAACGGGGCAGGACACGCAGCGCGGCACGTTCAATCAGCGGCACGCCGTGTTGATCGACACGGAAACCGAGCACAATTACTTGACGCTGTCGCATCTCTCGCGGCAGCAGGCTTTTTGCGAGATTTACAACTCCTCGCTTTCCGAAGCGGCTTGCGTGGGATTCGAATACGGCTTCAGCCGCGACTATCCGGAAGCGCTGGTTCTTTGGGAAGCGCAGTTCGGAGATTTTGCCAACGGCGCGCAGGTAATCATCGATCAATTCTTGAGCGCCAGCGAAGACAAGTGGAACCTTCCCACCGGCCTGGTGCTTTTGCTGCCACACGGTTACGAAGGCCAGGGCCCTGAGCATTCCAGCGCGCGCATCGAGCGCTATATGCAACTCGCCGCGGAAGACAACCTGCAAATTTGCCAGCCTTCCACGGCTGCGCAGTATTTCCACATGCTGCGGCGGCAAGCACTCCGCGTGTGGCGCAAGCCGCTGATCGTTTTCACGCCAAAGAGCATGCTGCGCCATCCGCTTCACGCGGCCGCGCTTCCTGCCTCTCGTGCCGGAGCACGAAGTCCAGAACGCCAAACGCATCCTGATCGCAAGCGGCAAGGTCGGCCACGAACTTCGCGGCGAACGCCGGCGCCGCAAGGACACCAGCACAGCCATATTCTTCCTCGACCAGCTTTATCCGCTGCCGCGCACGGAAATTTCCGCGGCCCTGGCCGAGCACCCCAACGCGAGAGAAATCGTCTGGGTGCAGGAAGAACCTGCGAACATGGGAGCGCTTTTCTATGTGCTGCCGCGGCTTGAACGTCTGGCGCAAGCCAAGGGTCTTCAGGTGCGCTCAGTAAAGCGCTCGGCCAGCGCCAGCCCCGCGACCGGTTCAGCCAAAGCGCACGAACTCGAGCAAAAAACGCTACTGGCCCTGGCGTTCACAACCTCTAGCGGGAATTGAGCGCTAAAGCGGCGTTAACACTCCATTCACATTCATGTTATCCCAGCGTTACACGCGCGCTGCCAGAATGAGTCGTGCTACGCACATCTCAACGTACATCTCAAAGTGACCCTGATCTTGCAACTTCCTATCGTATTTCTCCGGCGTACGGTAAACTGCCGGCAAGCCGGCGAGCGGAACGTGCCAACCTTATGAAACGCGTATTAATCATCGAGGACGACAAGGACATCGTCGAACTCGTTCGGTATAATCTCGCCAACGAAGGCTTTCAGGTCAGCGCCGCTTTCGACGGTCGCGCTGGCTTGAACACACTGAAGAAGACGCCACCCGATTTGCTGCTGCTTGATCTCATGCTCCCGAAACTTTCCGGGCTCGATATTTGCCGGGAAGTGCGGCGGGACGATTCCCTGAATCGTTTGCCGATTCTCATGCTCACGGCGCGCGGCGACGAAGCCGACCGCGTTGTGGGCCTGGAAATGGGCGCCGATGATTACGTGACGAAGCCTTTCAGCCCGCGCGAACTTTTGGCACGCGTCAAGGCGTTGCTCCGCCGCGCGGAGCCGCCCGCTGATTCGCCGCGCGTCATCGAGATCGGCAGGCTGGCCATCGATCCAGCGTCTTACCGCGTGAGCCATTCGGGAAAGCCCGTTCCGCTTAGCACGCTCGAATTCCGGCTGCTCTATTACCTTGCTTCGCGCCCGAACCGGGTCTTCACACGCGACCAGTTGCTCGATGCCGTGTGGGGCACGGATCGTTTTGTGACTCCGCGCAGCGTGGACGTGTATGTCCGCCGCCTGCGCGAAAAAATCGAAAGCGATCCGGAAAATCCCGTTCATTTGAAGACCGTGCGCGGCGCAGGGTACTTGTTCGAAACTCGTGCGGCTTAATCTATTCTGGAAATTCGCGTTCTCGTTTCTTGCGCTCCTGGCGAGCGTCCTGCTTGCCGTGGATTTTTTTGCGGAGCGCGCGCTTCGCAGCGACTACGAGCGCACAGGGTTCGAGAAGCTCGCCGCCATGGCGCACATCGCACAAGCGCGTCCCCCGCAGTGGACACCTGCTTCACCCGGAAAGCCGGAGGATCTATCCGCGTTGCGCGATTGGGTCGCGCAAATGGCTGCCAGTGGCGCTCGTGTCACCGTGATCGCCGCGGATGGCCGTGTGCTTGCAGATTCGCAAGCCGATTCTCAGACCATGGAGAACCACGCCAATCGCCCGGAAGTCCTCGAAGCGATGGCCAGAGGAGAAGGCCGTTCCACGCGCCACAGCGTCACCGTCAATCGCGACCTGCTTTACTACGCGGTGCGCCAGAACGCATCCGGGGGACCTTCCGCGGTTTTGCGTTTTGCGCTCCCGCTGGAAACCGTCGACGAAGTTCTTGACTCCTTTCGGCGCAGACTTTGGCTCGCTTCCTTCTTCATTCTGCTGATTGCCGGCGGAATCTCCTTGTTGTTCTCTCGCAGTTTTACGGGCCGCGTCGAGCGGCTGAAGGATTTTTCCCGGCGCGTCGCTGAGGGTGACTTCCGGCCCTTGCCTCGCGATAGTTCGGGCGACGCTCTCGGAGCGCTTGGCGTCTCACTCAACCGCACCGCGGCTCGTCTGGACCGCACCATTCAAACTCTAACGGAAGAACGCAACCTTTCTGCCGCGATTCTCGGAAGCATGGTCGAAGGCGTGGCAGTAGTAAACGGTTCAGAGCGGCTCGTGTTTGCCAATCCTGGCTTTGCGGAAATTCTCGGCTTAGATGTGCCGCCAACCTCGGGTAGCGCGCTCGTCGAAGTGGTGCGGCAGACCGAACTGCTGGAAGCCGTGCGCCAGGTTCTGGGCGGCGAGCCGCGCGTGCAATCGGAAATTGTCACGGGCACTCTGCGGCAGCATTTTTTCGCAATCACGGTCGCTGCGTCCGCCGCGATTTTGTGGCCAACGTCTCGCACGAATTCAGAACTCCCCTCACCGCCATTCAAGGCTTCGCCGAGACGCTTCTTGCGGGCGCCATCGACGACCCGCAGAACCGCACGCGCTTCCTCGAAATCATTCTCGAACATTCTCGTCGCTTGGCCCGCTTGACGGAAGATCTGCTTGTGCTTTCCAAGATGGATGCCGAACGCCTCGAGCTCGAGATTCGACGCCTTCGTGTTTCGCAGCTAATCGAAAGCTGCCTCGAGACGGCCCAGCGCCGTGCCACCGAAAAAGACCTGAAAATCTCCGTGAACATGCCGCAAGGCTTGCCGGATATCGCCGGAGACCGCCGTCGGCTTGCCGAAGTTCTGCAGAACCTTCTGGACAACGCCATTCAGTACACACTCCCGGGCGGTAAGATCATCGTCAGCGCAAAAACCGGAGAAGACGAGATTATTCTCACCGTCTCGGATACTGGTATCGGCATTCCGAAAGCCGACCAGTCGCGCATCTTTGAGCGCTTCTATCGGGTCGATGTTGCCAGATCCCGCGAAGCGGGAGGCACAGGTCTGGGTCTGGCCATTGCCAAACACCTTGTCGAGGTTCACGGCGGTCGTCTGTGGGTCGATAGCGAGGTAGGGCGGGGCTCACAGTTCCATTTTTCCGTTCCGCTCTTTGACCCGGAGCATTCGTCGCCGCGTTCCGTTTCCAGCGGGGTAACCGGACGTGGCAGCGGCGGCGGCGTTTAGTCTTCGCTTCCCCTGAAGCCAGTTAGGCGTCGTGCAACTCATTTCCCATTCGGCGCTGATTCCCACTCCATTCCGGCCGCGGCGCACTGATTCACCGCATGTTCATGTGTTTGTGAACAAAGTGTAACCGACTCTTTGCCAGAATTTCGACTACGAGCAGAGGTGGGATTCCAAAACTCCGCTCTGGAAGGGGAACCATGGCAAGTCCCGCTGGACTGACGGAAGCGGTTCTCTACGAAACTCTTGTCAATTATCTTGTCTCGATGGCTCGCACTGTCGAGGGCGCAATGAACCGCGCTTTGGATGCCATCGTCGGAGTCAGCGATTCGCGCACTTGGGCGCTTCCCGGCGAAGTTTTTCTCCTCGAGCCACGCATCAACGAAATGGAAATCGTCATTGATGAGCATGCCATCCGCCTGCTCCGCCGCGGCTCCTTCTCGGACGACGAGGTGCGCCTGATCGTTGCGGCTCTGAAAATCACCAATGATCTCGAGCGCATCGGAGACCTGGCCGTGAATCTCGCCGAGTGTGTCATTTCGCTCCGCGAAATGCCTCCAACCGAAGTGCCGGAGGAATTGGCGCCGATGACGTCAGCCGTGCGCGCCATGGTCAGTAAGAGCCTCGGCGCGTTAATCTTTCGCAACGTCGAAATGGCCGGGCAGGTTCTTCAAAGCGACGACGTCGTCGATCAGTACCGCGACCGCATTTTCGACCAGTTGATGCAGAGCATGACCCAGCAAGCCGCCCTGGTCAGCCCGGGAATGCAGTTCATCCTCGCCACCAGGCATCTCGAGCGCATCGCCGACCATGCCACCAACATCGCCGAGGACATTATTTTCTGGGTTCGCGGGCTCGATGTCCGCCATGGCCGCGGACTCGCTCTAAACGCCGAAAGTCGCGAACAGACGCCCTCGGCCGGCGAAGAGGTCATCGAGAATTCACAGGCCCTTCATTCGAATGTGACCCTGCGCTGCGATACTCAGCGCGTTTGATCTTCGCACCACGTCCTACCACGGGGATCGGCGCACCCCTGGCTCCGATCCCCTTCTCCCCCTTCGGCAAGTGGCAACGTTGCCGAAGCATCCCCTTGACGCTATCGAACAGTCCAATTATTGTGAATTGCAGTGCTTGGCGCGCTCCAACTCGATCCACTGCCCGAACGCGGCGCTAACCGTCACGCTTGGGTGTGCGTGCTGCTGGCATTTTTGTTTCTCTACAACCCCTACCTGAGCGCCCCGAACTCCGCGGGCGGGCTAAACGTCGAACATCCCGCAAGCCACCGCGCCACGGTCGGATCTTCGGAGCTGGAGCGCTACTCCCCAACGGGGAACGAGCGCGCCCACGCCTTTGTGGCTGTTTTTTTCGAGACCTTCTTTTCATTTCCAGCGCATGCGGATTCCCATTCCTTCCCTATAGAGCGCCGGGAGCTCCAGCTTCCACAACAGGTTTTGTGCGCAAGTTTGTGGTTCCGTCCGCCACCCGCTCTCTAATACCTTTCCGATTGCCTAAGGTTTCGACTTCCTGCAACCGGATGAACTCTTTAGTAGTCCATTAAGTAGGCCCATTTCTCGACTTCTGTGGGTTTTTCGACGCAAAGCCCTTCGGCGGCTGTCGGCCCCCGTTCATTTAGGACTTTTTATGACTGCAAAAAAATGGATTCTCGCGGGAATTGCTCTTGCCGCCGTTTGCTCTTTAGCGTGGTTTTGGTTGGGCCGGAGTTCCTCCGAAGCCGACGCGCCAGGCAACGCCGGAGGCGATTCGAGCGCCGTTCCGGCAGCCGTCGCACGTGTCGAACGACGCACCATCGCCAACACTCTGACGATTTCCGGCGAGTTCAAGCCTTTTCAAGACGTCGACGTGCACGCCAAAGTCGCTGGTTACATCAGGGTGATTAACGTGGATGTCGGCGATCACGTCAAGTATGGCCAGACGCTGGCCGTACTCGAAGTCCCGGAGCTGGCAGCCCAGTTGGCCGGCACGGATGCCGCGGTGCGCAAATCAAGAGAAGAGATTCGCCGCGCAGAGAGCGACATCGAGCGCGCCCAATCGGCGCATTCCGCCGCGCATTCCGCCTATACCCGTCTAAAACAGGCGGCGGACTCACGCGCCGGCCTCGTTGCCCAACAGGAATTGGATGATTCGCAAGCCAAAGATCTCGAGGCGGAAGCACAAGTCGCCAGTGCGCAAGCAGAACTCTCGGCCGCGCAGCAACAGCTTCAAATGGCCGAGGCAAATCAGAGACAGTACACCGCGCTCTCGGACTATTCGCGTATCGTGGCGCCCTTCGCCGGCGTGGTGACGGCGCGTTACGCCGACACCGGAGCGCTTGTTGCCGCGGGCACTTCTTCCAGCACGCAAGCCATGCCCGTCGTTCGCTTGGCGCAAGTCTCCAAGCTGCGCCTGGTCCTGCCCATTCCAGAATCACTCGCAGGGCAGATTCGTTTGGGCGACCCCGTAAAAGTCCACGTCCAGGCGCTGAATCAAGATATCGAGGGCAAAGTGTCGCGCTT
>WNFP01004651.1_pt1 | contig 12609 bp, 16 predicted proteins | sample 5400201 | NCBI WGS metagenome assembly WNFP01 (sample SAMN13153355, study PRJNA577476) | soil metagenome | isolation source: 115 cm saprolite under Madrone tree | place: USA:California | collected 2016-06-14
CAGGACTGGCACGTCTGTGAATTAAGCCAGCAAGGCATTTCCTCCCGCGCGTATGAGCCGGGTCCGTACTCGGCGCGGGAGAGTATTCCGGCGGCGTGGGATGAGTACTACTTACGACAGATAAGCTGACTTCTATCCACAGATTTCGGGAACCCAAATTGACTCGCTCTCTCCCAATCGCTCGGCGTCTCGGCCTGCCCGTCTATCCGCCTCGCCTCCCAGCGGACATATTCCCTCACAGATCTTCAACGACTGGCTGCATCTAATCTGTGAAATCTGCGTAATCTGTGGACTTCTTCCGCGGCCGAGGCAGTCGCACTACAGGTTCGCAAGAATTTTGGTGGCCATCGACTTTTCCGGGTCGAGAACCGCGTTCGCGGGAAGACCGTGAATTCCAATCGTGATCAGGATATCGCCCTTGAGAACATGCAACATTGCCATGCCGGTCTCGTTAGGACAGAAGATGGCTTTATCACCAAGACCGTCGATACGGGTCGATTTGCTGCCATCGGCGGGTAGCACGGAAAACATTGTCTGAGTAAGATGCGGCGGGGCGTCTCGCCCCGCATAGAGAACGTCGAACATCAGCGCCTTATCGCCTTCGATCGCATGATAAGTCCACTCCGAATCGTAGTAGCCACCTTTGCCGTTCTGGTTGCGGCCTTTGGCGTCTTTGACCGGCACGCGCAGAATTTTCTCGGCATCGGACTTGGTAACGACTTTTGGAACGTCGATTTTGTCGCCAGCCATTGCGGAGCGCACGCCGGCGCAAATGATGATCAAAATAGCGAAGCCAACCATTGTTCTTCTCATAAAATCCTCTCCGTGAAGTTCGAGGCAAAGCATGACGGGGTCGCAGCGTCACATCAATCTTCAATTATGCATGATCGAAGAATCGCGCTTTGTGATCAGGAATCTAACATCTAGTATCCAGCATCAGGAGCCATGCCGCCGCCGCTGACGTACGCCAGTTATCTGGATCTGGAGAAGCTGCTTTCGCTTCAGAAACCACGCTCCAGTCCGCCGGAGCACGATGAGACGCTGTTTATTATCATTCATCAAACGTACGAACTTTGGTTCAAGCAGCTGCTGCATGAGTTCGAAAAAATAAAGCGCGACTTCTCCGCGGGCGATCTGTTTGGCGCGGTGCACACCTTCAAGCGGGTGCGCACAATCATGAAGGTGCTGGTGGCGCAGGTGGACATTCTTGAAACAATGACCCCATCGTCGTTCTCAAGTTTTCGCGACCGGCTCGAGACCGCGTCGGGATTTCAATCTGTGCAGTTTCGGGAAATCGAATTCGCGCTTGGATACAAACGGCAATCCACAGTTGCGTATCTAAAGCCGGATTTCCCTGGGTACAGACGATTTGATAAATCGCGATGTCACACAATCAAATGGACCCGACGAGCGTGTGCAGAAGGAAATTCTTCGCCTCTACAAGCGGTCACCAGAATGCTCGATCTTGTTCGAGTTAATGACCGATTTTGACGAGGGATTACAGGAATGGCGTTACCGGCACATCAAGCTGGTTGAGCGAACCATCGGCGCGAAAAAAGGCACCGGCGGTTCTCCAGGTGTGCCGTTTCTGAAAGAATCGTTATTTAAGCCAGTATTCCATGATTTGTGGGCGATCCGGCACGAGCTTTGATTAGCCACAGATGAACACGGATTTTCACGGATTAAGACAAACAAATCCGGAACCTGAGAGGCCTTCGGGATCTGTGTTTCATCTGTGTTAATTCGTGGCCAAAATCAGTCGGCGATCGAGGCATCACGCCGTTAAGCGGAGAAATTCGCGCGCGGCACCTGCGAGCAGTTGTGCCTTCTGTTCTGCAGAGATTTCCGCCGATTCAATCAGATGCCCCGGTCTCGCTTCACCCATCCGGTCGCACACGAAAGGCGTGCTCGATGCGTCCAATCGTGAACGGAAATGTGCCGCCGCCATGGGCAAACGCGACACGCAGCTTCGGAAAACGCTCGAACACGCCGCCGAAAATCATGGAACAAATCGCCAGAGACGTTTCAGCCGGCATGCCCACCAGCCACGGCAGCCAGTATTTTGGCATCCGCTCTTTGCCCATCATGTCCCACGGATGGACGAAAATTGCAGCGCGCAAGTCCTCTGCTGTTTTCCAAACGGCGTCCAGCGCGCGGTGATCGAGGTTGCGACAATCGGGCCCGTGGCAATGATCGTTCGAATCGACATGAGTCCCAATCTCGATTCCGCGCAGCCCAAGATCGCGAATGCAACGCGTCAATTCTTTCGCTGCAAGATCGGCATCCTGCAAAGGAACGGTACCAAGCCCGACAAAGCGCGAAGGATATCGTCGTACGATTTCGGCGATGTGGTCGTTCAGTAGTCGGCAAAGATCAAGCGCATCGCGCGGTTTTGCCCAGTAACTGAACATCACTGGGACAGTGGATAATACCTGCATCGAAACACCGCTGTTATCCATGTCTTCGATGCGCCGTTCGGGGTTCCACACGCGATCGGTTATCTCGCGAAATACACGGTCGCCGATCATCATGCGGGCCGAGCACGGGTCTGAGTGTTCCAGCCTGACGAATCCGCCGTAGCCGTATTTTTGGTCAAGGTCAGGCCAGTCCCGCGGCAGAACGTGGGTGTGGAGGTCGATCTTCATGATGTTGTAGCGTCCGCTGTCTCAGCGGACTTTATGCGCTGAGGACAGCGCACACTACAGCGATTTCATCGGCTGGGGCTTCTCGACTTTCGTTCCGCATTTCTTGCAAGTGCGGCGTGCGTCGTCGTTCCAGAAATCGAGCATCGCCTGGCTGAAATGCTCAACGATGTCCGCGCAATCAAAATGGATGTCTTCCACCAGTGCCCCGCAATTTTCGCAGTAGAAAATCACGTGTTCTTTTTCTCCGGGTGGGCGGCGTCGCTCGACCACGACACCGATCGTGTCCGGCGGCCGCTGCGGCGAATGCGGCACATTTGGCGGGATAAAGAAGGTTTCGCCTTCTCTGACAATATGGTCCACGATCCGGTCACCTTCGCGGGTGCGCACCTTGATATCCCCTTTCAGCTGGTAGAAGTACTCCTCCGAATCGACTAGATGAAAATCGTTCCGCGCATTCGGCCCCTTGATGACCATCACAAAAAAATCCCGCCCATCGTAAAGGTATCGGTTGCTTACCGGAGGTTTGAACTTGTCGGCGTTCTCCTCGATCCAGTTTTTCAGATTAATTGGCGGTTGCACGGTAGTCATAACGTCAGCGTATTCTGCCCATCTGAAGCGTCAAACCCCTCTAGCGCCGATACGGAAGACTGGGCTGGGCAAGCGCCGATTAGCTATCTGGATGCCGTAGACTTTAGCGTCGGGATTCCCTGCGCAACCATGAACTTTCCGATCTCGTCCGCAATGGATTTGGCAACTTTCTTCGCTTCCCTTTCAGGCTCTCTCTTGCTCATTACGAACTTGGCCGCGGCAACGTAGGGATTTTTCGCGACGACCGCTCCGGGAAGATGTCCGCTTGCGCCTTGACTATCGAACGTAAGAAACGGGGTGTTCATGTCCGCGCCAGTAAACACCCGTGCCCGCAGCTCGAGGTGACTCTCTCCCGCGCCAAAACCAACGCCCGCTTGCAAGGCGCGATTACCCGTATCGACTTCAACGAATTCACCGGTAATAATCCAAGATCTTGGTGAGGTGCGCGCGCCATCACCGTTGGCAGCGGGCGCAATAGACTTGCTCAAATCTTCGATAAGCACGTTCTGCAAAACTCCGGGCACTTTTGCCAGGGTGTCCTCTTGTTGCTGTTCACGATGACGACCGATCACGGTGTTGCCCTCGCCAACGCGCAAAGCTGCCGAGCAAGTGCGGGCGTCCCGCACCGGCGGAGTTGTCCGACTGTGACGCTGCAGCACGAATGGAAAAACTCTTCACATAAATCACCTTGGGCTGGTGGACGGAACGCATCGCCGACGAATTGGTTTTTTCATCGGTGACCTTCGCCGGTGTCAGCGCCGCAAGCACAAGGCCGGGCACAATAGCTATAAAAGGAATGGGCATCATGGGACTTTGAGCCCACCAAAGTTGTCAATCGCGGTCAAGTTTGATTTCCGCTAAAGGTTCTGGATTTCAGCCGGATGAAGATTTGACTGGGACAGAAAATGCTGGGAGGCGCGTTACGAGTGTGAGAACGAAACGGCCATGAGGCTGGTCAAAATCGACATTTAGAGTTGAATGCCTCGACGAATCCCGCATAAATATCCGCTTCCAGTGAATCCCCGCTGTTTGTTGCAAGCCATAGGTGCAAGCCTTGTCGCTCTGATCCTCTTCAGTTGCGAGGAGTATCCCTATCCCTCTTATCCGCCCGGCGTCTATCCTCACGCCGCTACGTCCGGCGCCTATCCTCGACCCGCTCCAGCGGGTTGGTGGAATGATGACGACGCCTCCGGTTCGGCCAAGATCGTTGTGCATATCGGCGAACAAAAGGCTTACTTTTACAAGGGCAAACGCGTGGTCGGTGAAACGACTGTTTCCACCGGTAAGCCTGGTTTTTCCACTCCGCCGGGCCATTACACTGTGCTTTCAAAAGACGCCGGCCACGTCTCGACCGTGTTTGGCGATTATGTGGATGATTATGGCAACGTTGTTAGATCAAATGTTGACTCACGGAAAGATTCCCGTCCGAAGGGGAGCCATTTCGATGGCGCGCGAATGCCGTATGCGATGTTCTTTAGAGGGGGATACGCGATGCACCAGGGCTATGTTCCACCCTTTGCCGCGTCGCACGGTTGCATTCGTTTGCCGGGACAAATGGCCGTAAGATTTTTTGAAAATGCTCCTGTTGGCACCCCGGTCACAGTAACAGAGTAAGGGCGCTGGATTCAAATCGGGCCAGCCAATGTATGGCCGCCAAGCGAATCCCGTTGAAATATAAGATCATTGCTTACATCGTGACATGGTTGGTCGCGCTGTTCGCGACCAATCCCAACGGCAGGTATTGGCCCTTGGTTTACATGTTCCCAATTGGCCTCGCTGCTTTCGCTAATCAGCATTCGGGCGGGCGGGGCCTGTTCGCGGCCTGCATCGGAATTTATCTTGCTCAAGCGTACTTTTATTTCCGCTCGCGCAAAGTTTGGTCGACGCTCCTTCTCTTCGGTGGCCAGGTCGCTTTGCTCATCTGTAATGTGTCTGGATGCAGAGCGATGCTCAATACGCATTAGAAACGGGCGAATATTGCTGCATAGATCGCAGCTTTCTTTTCCTGCCCAACATTTGGACGGTCCGCACATTGGGGAAAATGCTCCGATCTGAGAGCCGTGCTAAAATATCGAGACATGCGCAAAAGCGTTATCCCAGAGGAAAGAGTCTCCGGTATCGGCTTAACCAGGGAGGAGACGACCCGCTACTCGCGTCATCTTATAATGCCCGAAGTCACAGCCGATGGACAACGACGGCTAAAAGCAGCCCGCGTTTTGTGCATCGGCGCGGGAGGCCTTGGGTCTCCGGCCGCGCTTTATCTTGCGGCAGCCGGTGTTGGCACGATTGGAATTGTCGATTTCGATGATGTCGATCTTTCGAATCTGCAGCGGCAAATTCTTCACGGAACAAAGGACGTTGGCCGCAGCAAACTGGAATCGGCGCGAGATCGGCTGCGCGACATCAATCCGGATATCGACATCGAATTACATCAATGCCGATTCTCCAGCGAAAATGCATCGGAAATTGTCTCTGAATACGACGTTGTCGTCGATGGATCAGATAATTTCGCCACGCGTTATCTGTCGAACGACGTGTGCGTTTTCGAGAAAAAGCCAAATGTGTACGGTTCGGTATTCCGTTTCGAAGGACAGACGACCGTGTTCGCGCCCCATCTGGGCGGGCCATGTTATCGTTGTCTTTTTCCGGAGCCGCCTCCGCCAGAATCAGTTCCGAACTGCGCGCAAGCAGGAGTACTCGGCGTTTTGCCGGGAATCATCGGGCTATTGCAGGCGATCGAGGCGATCAAACTCATTGTGGGCATCGGCGAGCCCCTGATTGGGCGCCTGCTTCACTTTGACGCGCTCAACGTTAAGTTTCGTGAACTTAATCTGCGGCGCGACCCGCAATGTCCAGTTTGCGGTGACAATCCGACAATCTTTTCGCCGATTGACTACGACCAATTTTGCGGCGCGCGAGATGAGGAGACGGTCCCTGCAATCTCCGTCAATGAGCTAAAGCGAAAAATGGACGCGCGCGAAGCAATCGAGTTGGTCGATGTGCGGGAACCATTTGAATACGAAATCGCACGAATCGATGGCGCGCAGTTGATTCCACTGGGAGAAATCGCCAACCGCGCGGACGAATTACAACGCGGGCAGCAGATCGTTGTCCATTGCCACAGTGGCACGCGCAGCGCACAGGCGGTGCGACTTCTGCAGCAACGCGGTTTCAGCAACGTTTACAATCTCGAAGGCGGAATCGATGCGTGGTCGGAGCAGATCGATCCCAGCGTGCCGAAGTATTGAGCCGAATTCTGGATTAACACCGTGGCTTTAGCCCGATGGCTAAACGCGCCCGTCAAACCGAACCGTATTGACGGGCTGAAGCTACGGTATTAATGCGACTGCGTTAGTACCTCAGCGAGTTGTTCGGCGCTTGGAACATCATTCCACTGCGCTAACAGTTTCCCGTCTCGCGCGAACACAAGAACGCGAAAGCTCGCCGACTGGGCGGGCTCGTTAAGTTGCGATGACGCGCTTCCATCGAAGTCAATTACGGTGAAGATATCTGTGCGCGCGTCGCGCGTGATTTTTTTCGCGTCATACCGGGTTTGGAGCCGTTTCGCCTCTTCATTGACGCGCCGTTTCGCCAGCGCCGTTATCAGCTTGCGACCGATTGCAGTGGGCTTCCTGGTGAAATGAATAATCGTAATCATTCTGTAATCCGGATTACCCAGACAATAATCGGGCACACGGTCACCCACCGCGCGCGCCTTTTCCCGATCAGCGGCTGCGACCAGCACCAAGAGAGTCACGCGTCCATCAGCGGTGGAAACTTTGTTGCCATCCATATCGACAAAACTGAGCGAATAGGTCGCTCCACTTGAAAGTTCCGCGCGCAGATGTGCAGCTGGAAGAAACAACGCAATCTCTGCAAACAAAAAGAATTGAAGTGCGCGCCGCTTCACAACTGAGCAAATTGATGGCGATGTTATGCGCTGACAACCTCTGGCCTGCCCCGCGTAAATCAGTGTCTCCATTCTGCGGACTGGCGCGTCTCAGCTGTGTGTCGTTGTCGATTCTCTTTGTCTGCAATCTCACAGGATGCGATCGAATGGGGTCTTCGCGACATGGGCAGTTGATGCAGGACGCGGACAACAAATCAGCCCAGGGAGATTTTGAGCGTGCGATCAACTTGTACGAAGCCGCACTCGATGATTCCGAAAGCACTCGGAACGCTGAAGTTCACTACAAACTGGCTGTTCTTTACGACGACAAACTGAACGATCCCGTCAGTGCACTGCATCATTTCAAACGCTATCTGGCGTTAAGCCCAAACGGTACGCACGCGAACGAGGTCAAAAATTCCATAAAACATGACGAAGTCGCCGCGCTAACCGCGTTGTCTGGCGATTCCGTCATCGCGCGGTCGGAGGTAGCCAGGCTGCAGAACGAAAATCTGAATCTGCGCAAAGAACTCGAAACGCGTGCCGCTTCACGAATCGCTCCGGAGAAATCGAAGGCAAATGGTGCCAGCTCAAAGAAAAATACATCGAAGAAGGCAGATCGAACGTATGTTGTGCGGCCGGGTGACACTCTCTTCTCGATCTCACGAAAATTTTATAAGTCATCGAAACACTGGAAACAGATTCTCGAGGCGAACAAAAAAAATATCCGCGACGCGAAGAAGCTTACAGTTGGCGAGACGTTGCTCATTCCGTAGGAGTGTTTCGCAGGGTAGAACATCTCAACGAACTGCAGAGATCGGTGCGCCGAGAAAGGAAAGCGATGCGAGGACGCATCGCACTCCGAAAGCACTTCGTGCGAAATTTATCGGGCCTGCTGCTCTGTTTCGCGACAGCTTTAGGAGTGCGCGCGCGTCCTCGCGCCGCTTTCATCCTCAGCCGATTCAACTAATTCCCAGCAATTCGCGTTGCCAGGGAACCAGCAACGATATTGCTCGCGTGCCGTCGGCCGCGACGGCCTCGAGGGTGCCACGCGGCGCGACGAATGATGGTTCTAACCCAAGCTTGTCAGCTGATTTATCGCGTCGCCGCCGAAGCTCCTCTGTGCACCGCACCGTCTCAGCAGTTGGTCGAGTTCCAAACCGCCGACGCAGTATCGGCCACTCCGATTCCGGTGTCGCCAGTCCGATTCGGGCCGCCTCCCGAAACGCCTGCCGGCGGCGTGGTGAAAAGTGTTTGTAATCAGGTAAGTCACCTGAAGCGAAACTGATTGCAGCATGCAAAAGCTTTTCGTTTTGCAAAATGTGAAATGGCGGGCGATCTGCCATTTCCGCTTCTCTTTCGCGCCATTGCCAAAGCGCGCGGAGCACTGCGGCAGCAAGCCCTTTGAGCGAGCCTGATCCGCCCACGCGCCAAGATTCATCATTTTTTCGGACACGCGCCATAGCCGCCTGCTCAATGGCGCGTTGGCATGATTGCCGCAGCCAATCGCCACGTTGATAACTATCCAACTCGGCTTCCAGCTTTTCTGCAAGTGGCAATAGATAACGCGCATCATTGATTGCGTATTCCGCCATTCGCGCCGGCAAAGGTCGTTTTGCCCAATCAGCTTTCTGCGAACCCTTTGGTAGTTCCAAGCCAAAGTACCGCTTGACCAGCGCAGCCAGACTGAATTCACGAATTCCGAGGAGACGAGCCGCGATCAACGTGTCGAAGATTTTATGCGCGACGAAATTCAAGCCGCGCCGCAGCATTCGCAGATCGTAATCAGACCCGTGCAAGACAATCTCCCGGGATTCAAGCGCCCGGCGCAGTGGCTCCAGATCGAGACCGGCCAGCGGATCGACAATGACGTCGTGCTGTAGCCGGGATTGGTGAGCCCGGCTGTGAGACGTAGTTCCCAAACCCGAACCGGCATCAACGATGCCGGCAACAGTCGGCACACTGATCTGAAGCAGACAAAGTTTCTCCCGATAGGAATGGAGACTGTCTGCCTCGATGTCGATCCCGACACGATCTGCTGCCTCAATCCTCTTGAGCAGCTCAGACAAGTCGGTATCGGTCGCAATAAGACGCGATGGTAACGCAGAATGCCGAATGCCGAAACCCGAAGGAATGACGAAATCCGAATGATGATGAGCTCGCTTTAAGAACTGCTTCGTCATTTGGTCATTCGAGCTTCCTTCGTCATTCCTCATTCGAACTTCGTCATTCTTGCCGGGTGAGATCATCTCAACCCACTCAAGAGCAGTTCCGCGTTGGTCTTTGTCGCGAGCAGATTATCAATCAGTTTTTCCATTGCCTCCAGAGGCGGAAGCGCTGCCATGGTCTTGCGCAACATCAGCACGCGTTCCCATTCATCGGGATGATAGAGCAACTCCTCGCGCCTCGTGGCTGAAAGCAGCGGATGGATCGCGGGATAAAGTCGCTTCTCCTGCAGTCCGCGATCCAGATGCAGCTCCATGTTGCCTGTGCCCTTGAATTCTTCGAAGATCAGTTCGTCCATTCGGCTGCCGGTTTCAGTCAAAGCAGTCGCCAGTACCGTCAGGCTGCCGCCTTCCTCCGCATTTCGCGCCGAGCCGAAAAATTTCTTCGGCTTAATGAGCGCCTTCGCTTCGACGCCCCCGGACATAATCCGTCCCCTGCCCGGCTCCAGATTATTGTATCCGCGCGAAAGACGCGTGAGGCTGTCGAGCAGGATCACCACATCGTGTTTCATCTCGACAAGACGTTTGGCGCGCTCCAACACCATTTCAGCCACCTGCACGTGTCGCTGCACGCTTTCGTCAAAATTCGAATGGTAAATCTGGCAATCGACTTCTCGCTCCAAATCCGTGACTTCTTCCGGGCGCTCGTCGACCAAGAGCAGGATGAGCACAACGTCCGGGTGATTAACTCGAATCGCTTTTGCGATTTCCTTTAGCAGGATCGTCTTGCCCACTCGTGGCGGCGCGACAATGAGACCGCGTTGCCCGCGTCCAAGCGGCGTCAGCAAATCCACTGCGCGCGCACAGATGGAGTCGGTCTTGGGATTTTCCAGAATAATCCTGCCCTGTGGAAACTGCGGGGTTAACTTGTCGAAGTGCGTTGGTTGCGTCCATTCCTGGGCCGGTTGGCCCTCAATGCTCGTCACCTCGTTTAGGGAAAGGAACTTCTCACGCTGCCCTGGCAATCGAACAGTCCCAGCAATCTTTTGCCCGGGTCGCAACTGATATTGTTCATTGAGGGCGCGCGGAACGGATACGTCCTCAGGAAGAGGCAAAAAATTCAACTTCGGCCAGCGCAACATCGCAAAGGAATCGCTGACCTGATCCAGAAAGCCCTCCGCAGTGACAGTTGCGCCGCCGCCTAATGAAGCGCGAACAATATCGAGGATGTGTTGATGGCGAGAGCGCGCGGGATGCAAATACAAATCCAAATCACGCGCCAATGCTTTCAGTTTTTTTTCCGGAAAGGCTTGCAGCTCATTTATATCAAATGAGCGCGCTGTAACCGGGGGCGTCGACCCCGGTGCGTGAGCAATGTCCTCTGAAGATGCCAATGCCTCTACTTTTTCGTCCATGTTTGCCGTTGCCAAAGCGCAACAAGAAAACGCGCTTGCACCATTAGCACCGCACGACTGCCGTCATTCCATATCACGTGATCCGCTCGGGCAATTTTTTCCTCAAGTGGCATTTGTGACTTAATCATCTGTTCGGCTTCAAGTTGTTTGAGCGACATTCGCTGGGTCAGCCGTGCTAACTGCACCTTGTACGAACAGGCCACCACAACCACCCGATCGCACAATGTGTCACCGCCGGTTTCATAAAGAAGTGGAATATCAGCAAAGAAAAATTCGGGAGAGTTGCGATGCCTTTTCGCTTCAGTCCTCCATTGGCGGCGAATCCGCGGATGGAGAATCCGTTCAAGCGCGCGTTTCCTGGTCGCGTCGCTGAATATTATCGCTCGAAGTTTCTCTCGATTCAAGTCGCCGCCTCGTGAAAAGACGCCGCTGCCAAATTCGGTACGAAGTTTTTGTTTAATTTCCGGAAGCTCGACAACCGCGTGCGCTGCCTCATCGGCATTGAAAAATCTCGCGCCCGGCAGGATTTCGCGAAGACAGTCAGAGAAGCTGCTTTTACCTGTGGAAATTCCGCCGGTGATTCCGATGGCAGGCATGAACTAGACCTCAGCAGGAGACCGAAAAACGTGTACTCACCGGCAGCAGAGTGTAGCGAAGACGGGCAGCTTTGCGATGTCCGAAATGCGCGTATCATGCAGACCTTATGACGGAGCAGGTTTTAGGAGGAAAAATCGGCTTGGTATTTGGGGTGGCGAACAAGCGCAGCATTGCATGGGCGATCGCCAAGGCGTGGGCCGCCGCGGGCGCCCGCCTGATTTTTAATTATCAAGGCGAACGGTTGAAAGAAAACGTGGAGGAATTGATCGGCGAATTTGGGGAGAAAACTCCGTTGTTTCCCTGCGACGTTTCCAGCGACGATGAAATCAAAGCTTTTTTCGAAAGCGTACGAAACGAAACTGATCACGTCGATTTGATGCTTCACTCGCTGGCTTACGCTCCGCGCGAGGCGCTTGAAGGCGATTTTGTGAGCACAACGCGCGAAGCGTTCCGCGTCGCGCACGATATCAGTGCTTACTCGCTGGTGGCGCTCGCGCGCGAAGCGGCGCCGTTGATGACCAATGGCGGCAGCATCGTGGCGATGACCTATTACGGCTCGCAAAAGGTCGTGCCGCACTACAATGTGATGGGGGTGGCCAAGGCAAGCCTCGAGGCTAGTGCCCGTTATCTTGCCTATGACCTAGGCCCAAAAAAAATCCGCGTGAACTGCATTTCCGCGGGACCGGTGCAAACGCTCGCCGCTCGCGGGATCAGTGGGTTTACGTCGATGTTAAAGCACTATCAAGAACGCGCGCCGTTGAAACGCAGTTGCGATCCCGATGAACTGGGTGCTACCGGAGTTTTTCTTGCAAGCGAAGCAGCAGCGGCAATCACTGGCCAGGTCATTTATGTCGATGGCGGCTACCAAATCATGGGCATGTGATTAGCTCTTCCTCTTAGTCTTACTCTTACTCCCAATGATTGCGCGGATTTGGCACGGGTGGACAAAAAAAGCCGATGCAAAGGCGTATGAAGATATGCTGCGGAATGAAATCTTTCCGAGCATCGCCGCGCAAAACATCAAAGGCTACCGCGGCAGTGAATTATTCATCAACGAAAGTGCCGACGAAGTGGAGTTCGTTACGTTGTTGAGATTTGATTCAATGGACGCGGTTAAGGAATTCGCCGGCACGGACGAAGGTAAGCCGGTGATTTTTCCGAAAGCGGAAGCCTTGCTGACGCGAATGGACGACCGCTCACAACATTATCGCATCGCGATCGGAAGCGAATTGTAGAGCAGGCGTATCGCCTGCCTTCGCTTTGGTTGGCAACCCCGAAAGCGTTCGGGGTTGCCCTACAACTGACGTGCG
>WNFP01003505.1_pt1 | contig 12606 bp, 9 predicted proteins | sample 5400201 | NCBI WGS metagenome assembly WNFP01 (sample SAMN13153355, study PRJNA577476) | soil metagenome | isolation source: 115 cm saprolite under Madrone tree | place: USA:California | collected 2016-06-14
ATGGTGAACGTAGCCGACGCGCGCGCCATGCAAGCGCCCGGGAGCGTCGTCCTGTCCACCATTGACGACAAGAAAAGCCCCATCACCTATGGCTACGACGACAAGCTCTACGTCTATTTTCGGCAGGGTCCGGTCATCACCGTGGGCGGAAATTTCGGCGGCCCGGAGGCCGAGGAAACCGCTGGCAGCCCTTCGCGATCCAGCGGACGTGGCACCGCCAGCGATCCGGACATCATCCAAGGTCGCCCCTACGAACCTCCCGAAAAGCCCGTCAAGCGTTCCCCGCACGAACAGGAGCTCTATGTCCCCGAAGATTTGCCGGACTTTGTCCGCTTTGCCATTCCTCCGAAGGACCAGCAACCTCGCGTGGTTCTGCGTTTTGCCGCGGAAAAAGATTTGCTCCTCAGCGGCATGATCACCGGCGGCAATGAAATCGCCGAAAAGCCCGCCGTCGTCGATGTGCCCCACGGCCGGGGCCACGTGGTTCTCTTTGCCAACAACCCCATGTGGCGCGGTGAAACCATGGGCAGTTATTTCCTGGTCTTCAATGCCATGCTCAACTTTGACCATCTCGACGTCGGCACCGCTGCCGTCAAGGGCAAATAGCTGCCCGGAGGACCCATGCCAAAATCGCGCAGGCACTTCTTAACCGAGACTTCGCTCGGTCTTATGGGCGCAGCGGTAGCCTCGAGCAGCACCCGAGAAGGCCGCGAACTCCTCGAAGAACCCACGCAACTCCCACCTGGAGCGCCGCCCGCATTCGGCACCGGACCAGCCGTCGGACCCGACGTGTCGCCCACCACGTTTGCCGAAGCAGAAAAACTCGTGCAGGTGCAGTTGACAACCGCCGACCGCGCCCTGGCGGCGCAATCTTGGCGCATTAATCTAGCCTCTCTCTACGAGCGCCGCACCGGTCCCCGCATCGTCGCTCTCGAACCTCTGCTCGCACCTTTTTCACGCTACCATTCCGTCCTCCCCGGCCAGCCCTCCGGCCCACAGCGCGATCAATTCATCCGCAGCAAATCCGACCCCGGCCCGCTGCCCGCGAGCGATGCGGACATCGCATTCGCCCCGGTAACCCAACTCTCCCGCTGGATCGAACAGCAGAAGCTCACCTCCGAGCGTCTCACCGAGATCTACCTGCGCCGCATCGAGCAATTTGATCCCCAGCTTCGTTCGGTCATCACTCTCATGCGTGATCTGGCCTTTGCCGAAGCCCGCAAGGCCGACGAAGAAATCGCCGCAGGCAAGTACCGCGGCGCGCTTCACGGCATTCCGTGGGGCGGCAAGGATCTTCTCGACACCGCCGGAATTCCGACCACCTATGGCGCCGAGCCTTTCCGCAACCGCATTCCCAAAGAGGACGCCGCGGTCGTCAAGCGTCTCCACGCCGCGGGTGCCGTGCTCCTAGCAAAACTCAGTCTCGGGGCCCTGGCGCTCAACGATATTTGGTTCGGCGGGCAAACCGTGAACCCGTGGCTCCCGGAGGAAGGCGCGTCGGGCTCCAGCGCCGGTCCGGGCGCCGCTACGGCGGCGGGACTAGTCGGCTTCTCGATTGGCAGCGAGACCGGCGGCAGCATCATCAGTCCCAGCATGCGTTGCGGAATCACCGGCCTGCGCCCCACTTACGGCCGCGTGCCGCGCACTGGCGCCATGACCCTTTGCTGGTCCCTCGATAAGCTCGGCCCCATGACCCGCACCGTTGAAGATGCCCTGCTGGTGTTAGAAGCCATCTCCGGCCCGGATGCTGGCGATATTTCCAGTGTGCCCAGCCGGCTGGATTTTGATTCGAACGCGAGCATCAAGGGCCTGCGCGTTGGCTATTTCCCCGCTTGGATGAAAGAGGAACCCGCCACCGATGTGGACCGCGCCGCGCTGGACACCCTTCCCAAGCTCGGCTTGGTTCCCGTTGAGGTAGGGCTTCCCAATTGGCCGTACGACTCTCTCAACCTCATTCTCTTCGCCGAAGGCGCCGCCGCTTTCGAGGAACTAACCCTCAGCCATGGCGTCGACCAGCTTAAAGTGCAGACCCCGGACGCCTGGCCCAACCTTTTCCGCCAGGCTCGTTTCCTCTCCGCCGTGGATTTCGTCCAGGCCGACCGCTTCCGCCGCAAAGTCGCCGCGGAGATGGCGCGCATCTTCTCGCAGGTGGACCTCTTGCTCGTGCCTTCGCTGCGCGACGAAATGCTGACCATCAGCAACCAGACCGGGCATCCCTCGCTCACATTGCGCGCCGGGTTCGTGGAAGTCTCCGAAGCACGTTCGGACTGGGCGCCCGATCCGAAAAATCCGCTGCCAAAATTCTCTCCGCCGCGCCGTGTTCCTCACGGCATAACCCTGATCGGCCGGCTCTTCGAAGAAGGTACTCTAGGTCGCGTCGGCATCGCTCTGGAGCGCGCGTTCGCCGTCGTCAACCAGCGCCCGCCCTCTTTCTGATCGCCGATACGCGAGGCGAAAGCGAATCCCTACGGACTCGCCCGAACTCGCCTGTCGCGCCAAGCGCAAAGCTTCCCTTCACAAAGGGTCCTGGAGCGCGCGATAATGCAGCTTGTCTTGGAGAGATAATCATGAGCAAAAAGAAAGCGATCTCGCGCCGCACGTTCCTGACTAAAGTCGCCGCCGGTAGTGCCGCGTGTGCCATTGTTCCTAGGCACGTCCTCGGTCGGGGGTTCACTCCGCCGAGCGACACGCTGAACGTCGCCGGCGTGGGGGTCGGCGGCATGGGCCGCACCAATCTGATCAACCTCGCAAGCCAGAACATCGTGGCGCTGTGCGATGTGGACTGGCGCTATGCCGATAAAGGATTCGACCGGCTCGACCTGGACATTGAGAGGCTGAAGAAGCGCATCGAACTGCCGGCCCCGCCCCCGCCGGGTGAGGCGCCGGTGCCCTTTGATCCCATAAAAGCGCAGGCGCGCCTCGACAGGATGGTCAAGCTCAAGACCGAACATCTGGCCAGAGCCAAGCGTTACACCGACTATCGTGACATGCTCGAACACCAGAAGGACATCGATGCCGTCATGGTGGCCACGCCCGACCACATGCACGCTTCCATTGCCTTGGCGGCCATGGATCTTGGCAAACATGTGTACGTCCAGAAGCCGCTCTGCTGGTCGATCGAGGAAGCTCGAAAACTTTCACGGCGCGCAAAAGAAACCAAAGTCGCCACGCAGATGGGCAACCAGGGACACTCCTCCAACGATGGACGGACCGCCGTCGAATATGTGTGGGCTGGGGCGATCGGCGACGTGCGCGAGGTACATATCTGGACCAACCGGCCGCTGGGCTTTTGGCCCCAGGGCGTGCCGCGCCCGGAGCTGCTGAAGGCGGGGCCCGAACCTCTTCGCTGGAGTGGTCGGGACGTCAACGCGCGGCTTGCTGCAGCCCTTTGCGGGGACTACCCCGTTCCTTCCGGACTGGCATGGGATCTGTTTCTTGGCACGGCCGCCGCCAACGTGGACTACCACCCCATCTACCACCCCTTCAACTGGCGCGGCTGGACCGACTGGGGCGTAGGTGCGATCGGCGATATGGGAGCTCACTTGATGGACCACTCCCTGTGGTCGCTCAACCTGGGCTTGCCGACCAGCGTTGAAACCGTCTCAACACCTTTCAACGGCGCCTCTTACCCGAATGCCACACTGACGTTCTACGAGTTCCCCGCGCGCGGGCCGATGCCTCCTGTGAAGCTGACGTGGTACGACGGCGGGCTCAAGCCCAACAAGCCAGAAGAGCTCGGCGACGAAGAGTTGAACAAAGAAGGCGGCGCGCTGCTCATCGGCAGCAAAGGCAAGCTCCTGCACGACACTTACGGCTTCAAACCCCGGCTCTTGCCCAGCTCGCTCCACGATTCCTTTGGCAAGCCACCCGAGAAGCTCCCGCGCATCGCCGGCGAAGCCCACGAAATGAATTGGGTGGACGCCGCCAAAGGAAAGCTGGAAGCCTCGTGTCCCTTCGAGTACGCCGCCCGTCTCACCGAGGTCATGCTCCTCGGCGTCGTGGCGCTGCGTGCCGGAAAGAAGATCTACTACGACGGCACCAACATGCGCATCACCAACGTGCTCGAGGCCAACGACTATTTGCGGCGAGAGTACCGCCAAGGCTGGTCAATATAATATAAAAGGAACATACCGGTGGCGTCGGGAGCACACTCCATGAGTTCGCGGCGGTTCCTGCTTTCAGGCGCGCCGTAAACTTCATACCCCAGGCTCTTCGAGGGCGCTTGGCTGGTTTATCGGAGTGTCCCGTTTCCCTTCATCGGTGAAGGCCATAGATCGAATGCGGAGCTCTTTCCCGTCTTTCTGCAGTTCATTTGCTCTCTGCATACAGCAGCTGCTCTTCTCTCGCCAAGAACTGAAAACTCGAAACGCTACTTGGTGTCGAACGACTGCAGCTTCGCATTTACCAGGAACGGATTGTCGAACTCCGTCATTTCGCCCCAGCCTTTGCCAAGAACAGGGAGCAGTCTCGCAGAAAGTGGTTTGTGCCACTTGAATGCCAGGCTGGCCATGTCGCCGATAATCAGGGAAAGCTGCTCGGCGCTGATGTCCCCGGGGAGCGGAACGGTGTCCAGGCCCGTGCCACACACCGCCGAATAACTGAGCAGGGCGTCAATGGAAATGTGTCCTTCGCTCCACCGCTGGGCCAGTCGCCTATCTTCCAAGATGGGCAGCATTAAACCGATATACCCGGTTTGTTTGACTTTGACGTCTTTGAGCGCCGCAGTGATCGTTGCCGCCGCCGTAAGCGTTCCACTCATGCCCACGGGTTGGGTGGTCAAATTCTCGATGGCCGCACCGATCGAAGCATTCTCCGGTGGCGACGGCGCTGGCGAAAGATCGATGCCCATGTAGGTCCAGCCGGTGTCCTGATCGATGCGTGCCGCATTCCGCTCGATATCGAAGGCGCTGGTTGCCAAGGCCTCCGTCAGCCGCTCTTTGGCCGTCGCCAGGTCCGGCGCACCCTTAAACGTCGCCATCACCACGTTTGCCGATTCCAGCGCGATCGCGAACTGGTGGCCGAAGCCGGTGTGATATGCGGCCGGAAAGAATGGCGTCAACGGCGGCACCATGGCTATGGCCGCAAAACGAAAATTACCCTGGCTGTGCTCGGTTTCCTCGAGTTTTTTCATCACGCGAGCCGCGGCACCTACGGCGCCCCAGCGCACGCCGTCCTCGCCCGCAACCACCACGCTAGCATTCAGCGTCTTGGTGTTGCTGAGGATCTCCGCAAGCAATTTCGCTTGCGAATCGCTGTCCCCGGCATTCAGCATCGCCGGGCCGATCGCCGCCGCAAACTTTTCTCTCGTAGCTAAGGCGTCGTAGTCCTTGAAAAACGCGACGGTCTGCTCGGCTGTCAGCCCCTTGGTGTACTCCGGAAAAGGCTGCGTGGCGATGCGGATCGTTTGGACCTGATATCCGCGCGATTCAAGAATGGTCTGCCCGCGCTTGAGCATCTTCAACGCATCCGCCACCTGCTCCTGGTACTGCGCCCGATCCAGGTTGATGAACGCGGTGATCGCCCGAATCTTCGGCTTCTCTTCTGCCGGTGCAGTTTTCTGCTGCCCGCGAACAATTCCGCATTGGCCAGCGAGAGCGATGAGCAGTACTGCAAGTGAATAGCGGAGGAATCGCATCATCCGAGTGGCACATGAACACATGGAACGTAGCTCCTCCTAGAGGCGCCCGCCGCGGCGGGTGCCTGCCCACAGCATACAAGATTCGACCCGCTGGGAGATGGGTTGGATGGAAAGCGTGGGGGCAGAGGTCAGTCCGCGCTTTCAGACATTACACGAACGCGGCGATGCCGGTGATGCGCTCGCCGATCACCAGCTTATGAATGTCGTTTGTTCCTTCGTAGGTGTACACGCTCTCGAGATTGTTCATGTGCCGCATGATGCAGTAATCGTCCACGATGCCGTTGGCGCCGAGAATATCACGGGCCTTGCGCGCCGTTTCCAGCGCAATCGCCACGTTGTTCATCTTCAGCATCGAAATATGCGCGGGGTCAACCCTGCCGTTGTCCTTCAGCCGGCCAACGTGCAGCGCCAGCAACTGCCCCTTCACGATCTCCGTGATCATCCACGCCAGTTTTTCCTGCACCAGCTGGTGCGAAGCAATGGGTTTGTTGGCGAACTGTTTACGCGTCTTGGCGTATTCGAGTGCCGTGTCGTAACACGCCATGGCCGCCCCCAGCGCGCCCCATCCAATTCCATAGCGCGCCTGGTTCAGGCAACTGAGTGGCCCCTTCAATCCAACAACTCCGGGCAGCAAATTTTCCTCCGGGATTTGGCAGTCGACGAATGCTAATCCGGACGTCACCGAGGCGCGCAGCGACCATTTCCCGTGCACCTCCCAGGTCTTGAATCCGGGCGCGCCTTTTTCCACCAGGAATCCGCGGATCTTGTCGTCCTCGGTCTTGGCCCACACCACCGCCAGGTCCGCGATCGACCCACTGGTGATCCACATCTTTTCGCCGTTCAAGATGTAGCTGTTGCCCTTCTTCACCGCGCGCGTCAGCATGCCGCCCGGATTCGATCCGAATTGCGGTTCGGTCAGGCCAAAGCAGCCGATGGCTTTGCCTTGCTGCAGGAGCGGCAGCCACTTGTTTTTCTGCGCGTCGCTGCCGAAAGTGTAGATCGGATACATCACCAGCGCGCCCTGCACGGAAACAAAGCTGCGCAACCCGGAATCCCCCCTCTCCAGTTCCTGGGTCATCAATCCGTACGCCACGTTGGACATTCCCGCGCAGCCGTAGCCGTGCAGATTCGCGCCGAAAAATCCCAACTCGCCGAGTTGCGGCACCAGATGCTTAGGGAAAACGCCCTCGCGGCTATGCTTTTCAATAATCGGGATGATTTCGTTTTCGACGAATTGCCGCGCCGTTTGCCGCACCAGCCGCTCTTCGTCGTTCAGTTGCGAATCAAAGTCGATGTAATCGACACCGCCATATCCAGCCATACTTCTCTCCTCGCGCGCAGCGGGGCATGGCGCGCTATCCGTCCGGCCACTCGGTGATAAGTTCGCAGGGAAATGATCTGCCGCGGGCGCCGCTCCCAAAAACGCGTCCCGTTTCGTCCCAACTCTAACATGGCAATTGTAGCAAGCCCCCGAAAGAGGCAACAACAAGCCGTGCTTGCGGATCGTGGGTCAGCTTGGAGTGAAGCGGTCATTTCCCAAGAGGGGCTTCTCGGGGGTCAGGAAGATTTCCGATTAGCCCATTCATCTTCCAGTGCGAGGTCCACGAATTCCACACCTAGCCGCCCGGTCCCCTCCGTACGCGCGATACGCGCAAGGACGTTTAGCGAGGCACCGACCTCCGCGATCTTGAACTCCAAGGTAACTTCCTGGCCTACCTCTATGTCCGCCGAGGGTTTCAGCGACTTTCGCTGGCGTTCAGGCTGCGTAAAGGAACCTTACGGTCATCGCACGTGCAGACGACTTCTGTAATGAGGGGTAAGCCAGCCACATGCCTTTCCACCCGGGGGAGTCCATGGCGGCCAGCATCGGACGGATGCGACCTGGAGTCACGGGCTTGGTCAGCACAAAGTCGGCACGCTCGCCAAATGGCTTACGCAAGCTCTTAGTGTCGCGCGTGGCGCTACTGGAGATGCCATAAAGAGGTCGGCGAGACCCAAAAGAAGAGTCTGATTCTGCCGGAAGAAACAAGAGGAGCCGAGTGGGGATTAAGCAAGATTGTGACTAATGGCAATGGCCACCCAGCATTTGTACGTGGCAACACTTAATCTGTAACCTTTCTACCCACTGCGATTTTTATTAAAGACAGGACCCGCAGGGAAGTGGTCTATAAGTTGTTATATTTAATGATGTTATGTTCTTTGCAGCCACGGCATTCAAATTGCCTTTCTTCTCGCCAGGGTAGGCTGAGTGGTTATCGTCCCCCCGAGATTTTCTGAAGAGAATTTGGAGACAAGAATGAGAATTGGTTCCCACCGAAATGATGTGAAGCGCGGCCGCACCGGGGGATTTACGATTGTGGAACTGGTGGTCGTTTTGGCCGTCATTATGATCATCACAGCCGCCAGCCTGCCGTATTTTTTCCAGGCTTTTGGCACCTATAAGTTGAATGACGCCGCGACACAGGTGGCGGGTATTTTGAAGTTCACGCGATATGAGGCTATCCGGGGAAACAGCCCCGTCAGTGCCCAAATTCGTCAGGTTAGCGGTCCCCGCGCGCAGACACAAATCTGGACGGATTCGAATGCAGACGCGACGGCGCAGAGTACGGAAAAGCAAATGCTACTGCTGGATAACGTTGTTCTTGACACTGCGGCAGTTCCGGCAAGTGCGGCCCTGGCCACCGCAGTGGGCGTAGCCACACTGACTGCGGTATCGAGTTCCGCGGGAACGGTGACTTTTGATCAGCGAGGAGCGGTGACTCCAGCAGCAGTAAATGTCCTGTATATCGGCAACGTTGCGCGCCCGACCTACGGTTACCGTGCGGTGGTATTGTTTCCCTCCGGGTCGGTTCAAATCTGGACGGCGGATGCGACCGCAAGCGCCGGCTGGAACCAGGTCTATTAGCGAAAATGGAAGGGATCAGCATGAGAGCGAGACCTAGAAAATCAGGCGGCAAGCAGAGCGGATTCACCATGATCGAGCTGTTGATCGCCACGGTCGTGATGCTGGTCGGGCTTGTGACGGTGGCACAACTCGTGCCCCTGGCGATTGTCTTGAATGCCGGCAACCGCGACGATTCCACCGCCTTGGTACTCGCTCAGCGCGAATTAGATGGAATGCTCATCCAGCCGATCTCCGCAACGACGCTCAGCGACCCGCAAGGGCTTCTCTGTCCGACGACAAGCACCTGCAACCTGGGAGATGCCGCTACGCCAAAAGTGCCGGTGGGCAGCCCGGTGGTGATGCTGAACAACCGGCCGATGATCGACTTCACCCAGGCGAAAGTTGCGAATTATAACTTCAGCTCTACGGACCCCAACGATCCGTTCGGATTGACGTACGACATTCGCTGGGCGGTCGTCACTTATGCCAATGGAGCGAATCCAACCGGCAAGCGATTCATCGTTGGCGTCCGCCGAATCGGCGGCAACGTTCCCTTCTTGCCTCTGACACTGGACACCATGGTGGAAAAATGAAGCGCGCGCAAAAGCAGAACAAAGAAACAGGTTTTACGCTGATTGAGCTGATGACCTCGGTGTCGATATTTATCGTGATTAGCGGCGCCATTTTTGGCCTGCTGGGAACTTCGCAGAAACTGTTTCGCACCGAGTCGCAACTGCTGAGTTCCTTCCAGGAAGCGCGGCTGGGAATGGATCAGATCGTTCGCGATTCGAATGCTTCGGGCTATCCCCCGGTGAATCACTTTTCCACGCTGCCTGCTTTGAGTTCCTCTTACGTGATTTCCCCGGTTGCCTGGATGCCCGGTTACCTCACGCCCGCCTCCTGCACGATTGGCACCGCCGGCGGGGGGACCTGCACAACCCCAGGCGACTTTGACGTGATCTTCGAAGGGGATTTCAACGACGGGAGCGGCGTCGAGTGGATCCGGTATCAATTGCAGGGCACAACTCTCTATCGCGGCGTGGCCCTCAAGTCCGCAGTTGCGGACCCCGTGGCGACCACCAACGTGGCCGGCGTCATGCTGCCTTACGTGACGAACGTAATGAACAACGCCTCTTCTGCGCAGATTGCCGCAATTCGAGCCAGCTATCCCGCGATGTTTCCCGGTGGAGTTGCGCAGCCGATCTTCCAATTCGTCTGTGACACTGGCACCAGCACGGCACTTTGTCAGAATTCCTTTGGCAGCAATTCACCCTCGAACGTCCGCGATATTGAAATCACACTGATTGTCATGTCCCCTCAGCGGGACGCACAAACGAACAGGTTGCGCCTGGTGGAACTGAATGGACGCGGGCACCGCAGAAATCCGAACCAGTAAGAGTATGGAGAACACCATGAAATCGAATCCCATCGGCCGCCGCAAAGAATCGGAATCGGGAGTAGCATTGTTAATCGCGATCTTTGTCCTGATGCTCATCAGCGTAGTGGCGATTTCGCTGATGGTGGCCTCGGGAGGGGAAAGCGCCCTGGCAGGGAACTACCGCTCCTCGGCCAGCGTGTACCTTGCGGGCACGGCCGGACTGGAAGAGGCCCGCGGACGAATGCTGTCCGGTAATTCAGACTATTTCAATAACACGGTCGCAGGTTTTATACCCGTGTCCGCATCGCTGCCAGTGGGCCAGGTCCGTTACATCCTGAATCCCGGGCCGGGCGAGGCCTTGGGAAGTCTGCTGACGACCTATCCGGACACCGAGTACGCGACCGAGTTTGGCGCCGCTCCCCTTTCCGCGAATGTGCAGACCATCGCCTCGGTGTCCACGGTTACCGCCGGCGGCACGACTTACTATGGGCCGCTCTTCAAATGGGTTCGCATCAACGCGGCTACGGAAAAATCACTCAAGACTGACGTGAACAGCGATTCCATACTTGACCTTGTGACTCCTCTTTACTACGACTCGGGACATGTGCCTAAGCCCAGCCTGGTGGTGACGGCGATTCCGCCAGCCTCGGCGAATCAGGCTTTGGAAATCACCGCCTTGGCAATTCTGCCAAATGGCAGCCGAAAAATTGTGCAATATGTGGTGGCTCCGTTGACAATTAATCTCAATTTTCCTTCGGCCTTGACCTTATCTGGAAGAAACATTGCTTTCTCCGGCGCCAATTCGAATGTGTACTATGCGGATGGTACTGACGGAGACGGCAATCCGCCTGCCGTACCTGGTTGCACTCCGAACCCCCTTAATTCTAAGCCAGCCATCGGGGTGACAGAGCCGCTCGGTGGTACTGGTAACAAGGATGCTGTGACGGCCGGCATTCCGCGCCCGGACCACTATTCTGGCGCGGGTCTCCCAACCCCCAGCGTGAGCGATGCGATCACCCTTGACTCGTCGCTCCAAACACCAGCTAGCCTCAATACACTCGTCCAAACCATCTCGCAATATGCGACGGTTATCACGCCAACGCCGTCTGGCGGGCTGCTGGGTACCGCTACGGATTCTGACTTGCCACCGATGTCGGCCACGAATCCCGCGACGGTCGTCGTCGACGGCAACCTCAACTTGAGCTCGTTCGTAGGGTATGGGCTGCTGGTGGTCACCGGCAATTTAGCTTACGACGGTAACAGCGGCTGGAAAGGGGTTATTTTGGTGGTCGGAGATGGCACGACCACGTTCACTGGAGCTGGCGGCGGCAATCAAGAATTCGACGGCGCGATTTTTGTAGCTTCCATAAAAGACACTTCCGGCAATCTTTTGTCCCAATTGGGGAACGTCGGCTTCGATATCTCCGGAGGCGGTGGAAACGGCGTTTACTACAATAGTTGCTGGATCAAAAACGCCCAGCCCATGCTGACTTATACGGTGCTTTCGTTCCGCGAGTTGCACTAAAAATTCAGGATAGGAAAATGAAGATCAAAAACAGTCTTGTCTTTAGCACAATTCTGGCTGCGGCTCTGGGGCTTTCTGCCCCGGTGTTTGCGCAGAGCAATTCACAAAAAAAGAAGTCACCGGCCAAGCAATCCAAACCGGGGCCGAAGCCACACAAAGTCTGGACCAACGACGAAGTCGGATCTCTCCGCTCGCCTGAGGATACCTATTTGGACACGAAGTATCGCCGGGCTGACGAAACTGCAACCTCGCAGCAGCAGCCCACGGGTGTGAAGCCAGCACACCATGTTGGAGCTCCGGCACTGTCGAACCCTAAAACGCTCGACGATGCGGACAAGATGATCGCCTGGGAAAAACGAGATGTCGATGCCCAGACTGAATATGTCGAGCACGTGAGAAAGCAAATCGAAGAAGCGCACCCGGAAGACAGAGAACGTCTGAAAAAGGTGCTTCAGGACCGCATACAAATCCTTGCCGATACGCGCAGTGAAATGGAAACGCTCGTACAGCAGAAAAAGGAACTGCAGAAGAAGACGGCCGCAAACAACAAAGAAGCGAAGGGGCAGCCGCCTTCACAATAACCCCAGGCCGCGCTCCTGAATCTCAGCCAGTCTTTCTGTCCTCAGGCGCCTCGCTACACGAGGTGGAGGGTGACACAAATCTAACGACCTTCGCCGATACGCGAACCGGTAACGGCCAATGTACATTTCTGAGCTCTGGTTGCCACGCTCCGCTCTTTCTGCTCCAATGTTTCCGTGACTGCCGCGAAAAAGGGCTCGCCAACTGAAATCCTGATCTTCGATGTGGACGGCGTGCTGGTGGATGTGCGCGGCACGTACTGGCGCTCGGCGCTCGATACGGTGCGGCATATTACCGGCAAGCGCGTCACCTATACCGAGTTGCATCGCTGGAAGAGCAAGCCCGGTTTTAACGACGACTGGAGCATGGTTTCCGCGTGGGTAAGTTCACTTGGGCATCCCACTTCGTACGAGGAAGCGCGGGCGGCGTTCGAAAGGTTTTATTGGGGCAGCGACGGCAAGCCGGGGAACGTTCGAAACGAAAAACTGATGGTCAGCGCGCGGCAGATTGAAAAGTGGGCACAGAGCTTCGAGCTGAATCTCTTCACCGGACGCACCCGGCAGGAATTCTCATTCACGTTCGAACGCTGGCCGGCCACCAAA
>WNFP01003506.1_pt1 | contig 12604 bp, 10 predicted proteins | sample 5400201 | NCBI WGS metagenome assembly WNFP01 (sample SAMN13153355, study PRJNA577476) | soil metagenome | isolation source: 115 cm saprolite under Madrone tree | place: USA:California | collected 2016-06-14
ACGCTCTTGCGTTCCCCGGGCAGAAGCAGACCCTTACAATACGATTTCAGCGGTTCCACGCGATCGGCGTGCTCTGCGGCTTGCGCCAGGCTATCGAGATAGGCCGCGAAGCGTTGCTGTTGTGCGCCTGGCGCCGAAGCATTGGCGCTCATGCCGACAGAGTGCAGGGAAAACGGGTGCAATCGCTACTAATTTTTGCAGGAAATGTGTCTTATTTTATAATATAGCAGTACTAGTAACTTGTTGAAAAACGCGCCGATATCCCAAAACAATTTCACTGTTCCGCCCGTTTCCCGCGTCGCCATCTCGCAGAGTTTTGAGCGTCAATACCGGAAGATTTAGAATAAGAGAACTAGTCATTGCAGACAGCGGCAGCCGCGTGGCACGCCATATCGCCACAGGCCCAAACCTTTTGTACGGCAGCGGTAAGCAGCAGCAATACAAACAAGTTCATCATTAGCTTTTTCATGGGTTCTCCTTGCAATAGGAATCGGTCCCGGACCGGCGGTGCGGGTTCTTCCAGACGACGGGGCACTCGCGCCTGTGGCCCTGGGCGGGCTTCCGGACATTCCATAAATATCTACGTCGCTTAATAGGCCCGCTTTTAGGGTAGTGTCAAGAAAATAGATTCCGATACGCGGAACTTGTAGTGCGCAAATCTGTTGACGGTATCGATGCGATTACTACACGGTTGAACTCCCGAGTGTTGTGCAGAAGAAAGCGGAAGTCGCAGTCTGGCACGGCGCAGTTGCGTGCTTGTGGCCTGTGGAAACTCGCTAGACCATGCTATAAAGTTCGTGTGAAAACCTCAGTGCGATGGCTACTGTTCGAATACAAGGGTCTCGAACTCGTCATTTTGTCCAAACCTTTTAAGACGAAAGCCCCGGCGGAGAAGGCGCGTCTGAAATATCCTGACCGCGTCCGAAGGAAGATCGGAATTGGCGTGGTTCGCGCGCCGAAGCAGTAGCCATGGAACTGGTCGAAATAAGCAAGGCGACCGAAGCCTATTCCCTAGCAGTCCGTGGCGGAAGCGGGTTCTTTCGAATGGCGGAGCCTATAGCGAAGATAGCGTCGATTCCGTTGGGACCTAAGTGCTAGCGAGGAGAAAACACTGTTAGTGCGCTCCGTCGGCGTGCACAATCGACTAAGCAGGAAAAACAGTTGCTGAAGAAGCGATGCAAGCCGATTTCTCAGCTCCCGTGGCTTCCCAGCACCCAGCATCGAGCGAAAGATCAGGCTCAAGTTGAAGGCGCCCACGTGAATCAGCAACCGCTTCAGAATATTCTTCTGCCCTCGTAGATGCGTTCGTCTCATCCCACCGGTCTCGTAGCAGTGCGCAAAACTTCGTTCCACGAGTTCGCCCCTTTTCCGTAGCAGGCGCTTCCCATAACTTCCGTCAACTCGCCGCCGGTTCGCGTACACCGCCTCTTGTTGTGCTCGGGCTTTTGCTTGGTCCTTCTGGCCTTCCCAATCTCGTTGACCGCGCTGCTTTTTCTCTGGGATGTAGGTCCGGACTTCCATATCCTTCACGTCCACTAGCACTTCTCCGCTGTGATATCCCTTGTCCGTAACTACCTCTACTACGCCTTGCAGATGCATTTGCGGTTTCTCTTCCGGTGCTTTCTCCGCTTCTGTCACCGTCAACTCTGCTACGTTCTCTCCCGCCTGCAGCAATGTTTCCATGACCGTGGCCGTGTCGCCTTGATCCGCTGCTTGCAAGGTCACCGCCAAAACTGCTCCCGTTTCCATGTCTACCGCATGTTCCGCTTTGTGTGCCAGATGCGTGCTGCCATCCTTCATCTTGGCGATCCGTGCATCTCGTTCATGCGGATTCACCCAGTCTTTGTTGCTCGCTTTGTTCTTCCTGCTACGGTCGATCCGCGCTAGATCTTCCCGTGTCGGTGTCGCAATTCCTGATTTCTTCGCTAACCCCGTTAGAAATTCTTCGTAGCTTTCCCCCGTGTCCCGCCGCACGATCGAACGCATCGCTGCGTTGGCCTCCAACGTGGTTGCGTCTATCCCCAGCGTCTTGCCCTTGATCAGCCCCCGTTCTCTCAACACCTCCAAAATCCATGAAAACACTTTCTTGTGCGTCTCCACATCGATCAGCCGTCGGGTCCGCGAAATCGTCGAATGATCCGGCGTTTGCTCATCCAAACCGATTCTTAAAAACGCCCGCAGCCCCAGCGAGTCCGCTGCCCGCCAAGCGATCCCCCGTTCGGAATCGATGCCTTCAAAATAGCCCAGTAGTAACAACCGAAAGTAGATTCCCGGCGTCACAGACGGACGCCCATGGTTCTCGGCGTAGAACTTCGCGCATTCCTTCTCCGCAAATTCATCGAACTTCGCTTCCTCCAAAAGTTCATTCACCTTCTTATAAAACGGATGGCCCGGCCCCTTCGCTACTTCATCGTGGCTGATCCATATCTGCTCCTGCCGCTGTCTCCGCCTTCGCGTCCCCATCGCCATCGATCGTTTTCTCCGGAATGCATTCGCATTCTACGAGAGACAATGACAAATACAAGTTACATCACGTTACACAGCCAAACTGCTGACTTTCGCCACAGGCTGCTAGAATTACAGACTCTTCTGTATTGCATCCTACACAGAATAAGCATCAACATATTTTGTGGGTAAAACTGTACTCATTGCCGATGACAGCGCTGCCGTGCGTCTGTCGGTGCGGCTCTTGCTCGAAGGTCGGTACAAGGAACTCGTGGTGCGCGAAGCCGTTGACGGCATGGACGCTGTCGAGAAGGCCAAAAAATCGAAACCCGATTTGATACTTCTGGACCTTGCCATGCCTCGGTTGAACGGAGCGGAAGCGGCTGCGGTCCTGAAGAATGAAATGCCGCAAACGCCAGTCATCCTATTTACGATGACCGAACTGCATGTTGATTCTCTGTGCGCAGCCATCGACGTTGATTTCATTTCAAAGGCGGACGGTGTTTCGAAGTTGCTGGAAAGGGTTGATGCTTTGCTCCCGCCACCTCTTCCGAATGAAGGAGCAACCCTGTGTTAGGCATCTGAACAGTAGAATTTCGACGTGCCCCGACAGACATTCACATTACTGCACCCTGGCCTAATTCCGGGGCTAAGAAATTCATCTGCAACGGGAGGCCGAATTTTACTTCGGTGTTTTAGTTTTGTCCTGCCAATTTGTTTGCGGCACTTCCGTCAGGAGGGTTTACTTTGACGGCGCGAATTGCACCAGCGTGGGAGTTAGTTCGTTCGCTAATTCCATCTTCTCTATAAACTTCGTGGCTCCGAGTCTTCGGCCTGTGCTTTCGCAATCTCATGGTTCGCAAAGGAAATCGCCACGACCGTTGGTCCAGCCAGACTGAAGACTCGGTCTGCGCCATCAGTCATGTGCAGGTCGATGATTACAGCATCTGGAAGAAGTTCCGCCGTCTTCTGAATGGTTTCAGAAAGATTCGATTCTTCGCCAATGACGGAAATATCGTCGCGGTCTCTCAACATTTGCGTAATGCCTCGCCGGCGTTGTGTGCTGCATTCGGGTGCTCCGCGCTGGAGACTCGCGCAGAGCGGAAGTTTGCCGCCATTGAGTCAGCTCGGAAGAAATCACGCTAACGCCTCGGTTAATATTGGACGATATACGCGGCCCATCCTCCGCGGATGGCTCGCAGCGACAAAACCAGCAGTAACGAAATCCCAAACTGAGTGCCGCGAGAAGAAGTGTGTCCGTGCTTTATCACTCCAAGAAATCACCATTGTTGTCTGTGCACCAATCGGCAGTCTGTCGGCCGAGGATTCAAAATTGACAAGATAGATTTGGATCGATGGATCGAGCGGCAGAAGATCGGAACGGAAATGGCAGCGTGAGTTGCCTGAAATTATGGTAGCGCTAACGGGATTCGAACCCGTGTTACCGCCGTGAGAGGGCGGCGTCCTGAACCCCTAGACGATAGCGCCACAGCTGAATCAGTTTATCTTGCTTCAGAAGTTTCGGCAATTGGCGCAACAGACGATCCGCAACATCGCAATTATGCGTTTCAGAATCCCACCCTGTGGCGACACTTGTTTGTGGGAAGTCCATGTTCGTTGACTCACCCACTTCACTAGCCGCTCGTCGAGCATCGAGCAGTTGGCGGTAAGCCTCTTGCGGATCGTTGGTTTTGGAATTGACAAGCGCTTGAAGATGCAGTGGAAGCTCCGATGGCGGCTGCCGTCGTCTCAATCAATCCGGCCTGATCATTCTCAACGCGATGGAGCAAAACCTTGTGAAGAAGGCCGTGACCGACCGGAATTACTGGTAAGGAAGCTCTCGCCACGAAATCCAGTGATGGAATGCGCGGCCTCATTGAATCAGTGCGAAGGTGTAGATGAGGGAAGTAACGAGCGGCGATCTTGTCGGCTATTTCTCCATGCTCCGCACTCCGATCTTCAGTGTTTCGTAAGTTGCATCTCCCATCCTGGAGGGTTCAGCAAAATCGTGCACTTAGTTCCGGGAGTGGATTGCTTGAAGGCTTCGGCAAAGGCCGGAAAGTCTAGATCCGCAAACGGCGGGTAGTACCAGTCTCGGAAAATCCCCACCGGAAGCAGCAACAGGATCGCAAGGGCCGCGTAACGCACTCCTCGGCCCTGCTGCGGACGAACCAGCCATATCAGCGCCGCCAGGAAAGCCAGCATCGGGAAGAAGTAGTAGCGAGTGAAGTGCCCTGCGCCCATCATGAGCTCCCATTGTTCTCCAGGATCGGCGGCAAGCGGCCGTGCAAGACAGGCGGCAAACAGAATCGCAGCGAAAGAGATAAAAAGCTTTAGTTCCAGTGGACCGTAACGGAGAGCATAGAGCAAGACGGCAACCCCGATCGCCGTCGCGATGGCCTCGAGAACAAAGGGTGGGCCCCCGTGCCGGATAAATGCAATGAGCGACCGGGTTCCAAGCAAGGGTCCCAGGAAGATTTGCCGGCCAAGGATACTCACTAGCCGGGAGACGCTTGCGCCGTTTGAACCAAGGTGCCTGGTTTGCGAAAAGAAAACCGTACAGGTCTGAACGATTACGCCGGGCAGCAAAATCGCGGAGGACAAGCCGGACCTCAGGTCCTTGCGCTTCGCTAAAAGCACGACGGACACCGGAAGAAGGAAAATTCCCATCGGGCCATCCAGCGAGACGAGGAAAAGTGTTAGATAGTTCGCGAATTGCCAGAGCCGCGAAGACTCGCATCGGGCCAAAAGCATCAGTAGTGCAAGCAAAGCCAGATGCCATTGGATGTTGGTGGTATTTCCGTGAATTTCAGCCGAGTTAGGAAGCACTAGATACAGGAAGCTGCCCAGCAACCGGGTATGAAGTGGGATGGTGCTGAAGCGGGAGGACAGAAAGAGATTGACGGGGAGAATCTGCACGGCGATGGCCGAGAGATTCATGATCAACGGCGCAATCGCAAACGGAAAGAGAAGCGTAAAAAGAGCCACCAGGCGCGGCAAAGTATGCAGGTAACCCGCTTCGGGCATGAGCAGGCAACGCAGGCCGAAATGGTAGGCGTCGGCGTACCAATAGGTACCGTCTTCGGCATAGAATTGAGGATTCAGAATCGCGTCCGGGCGACGCGAAAAGAGGATAAGAAAGGAAACCGCAAAGTATGCGGCATGAGCCGTAAATCCCGTGTCTAAGCTGGCTAATTCAAAAATGCCCTTTCTCTGAGCCGAGTCCGCTGGCGGAGTATTCATACCTGTCTCGGAGACTATCGGCCGTTGGAGATGCTGTCAACGCGGGGCTCACCGCGCGGGTTCGTAAGGGATAATGGACGACGCCCGATTTTAGCCAGCTGTCCGCCGATCCTGGCAAAGCGGCCTGCACGGGAATTGCGACGCGGGCTTTCAAGAAATGACAGATTACGAGTTGCGAAGAAGCCCACGACCGGAGTGACGGTCTACTGCGACGGTTTTTTGTAATCGCCGCAACTGAAATATTTTTCGAGCCAGATATATAAGCAGATAAAAAGGTAGCGGCTTCCCATTTCTTTGATGGCCAGTTTGGACGATCCGACTCTGCGATTTCGCCAGGTGATCGGCGTGACCGTCCAGCTATAACCTCTGACAATGGTCTTCAGGGGCAACTCGACGGTCAGATTAAAATGGGGCGAGAGTAACGGACGACAACCCTCAATTACCGTGGCCCGGTAAGCTTTGAACGCGTTGGTGTAGTCATTTAGCTTGATTCCGAACATCAACCGGATCAGAAAATTAGCCAGGCGATTCATGCGGAGCTTTAGCCAAGGGTAGTCGATCACCCCGCCGCTCTTGACGAAGCGCGAACCAAAGACCGCGTCCCAGCCCTCGTTCAGAAGCTCCCAATAACGAACCACGTCGCGGCAATCGTCGGATTCGTCGGCCATCATGACGACCACGGCGTCACCGCTCATGGAAGCAAAACCCTTGGCAACCGCTCGGCCAAACCCGTTCTTACCGTTATTTTGGACCGGTCTGAGAGTGGGAACATGGCCTGACAGATCGAGGAGCTTCTGCCATGTCGAGTCGGTGCTGCCGTCGTCTACCACTACGATCTCATGAGGCACGTTGTGCAGGCGCAGCTCCAAATGAAGGTGTTCGACGGTCGAGCAGATGCAACCTTCCTCGTTATGGGCTGGGATGACCACGCTCAGCAGCGTTAGCACAGTCGTGCTGCTAGCGTCGGCCAGTCGTGCTGGCGGAGTGGCTAAAAGGCTCATGGCTTAACTTATCGATTGGAGAGTCTTCCGTCAACGGAACTACGGCCAGAGGCTGACGAAGGTGTACTGGCTTGCGCACTTGGTCACATTCTGCGGACCATCGATGAAATATTCCCCTGCAGACAGGAATTTCACGCTCTTAATTCTTACCTGGAGGCTCGCTGCGCTTCGCATCGCTTATCGGGAGGTGGCTGGAGCCTTGGGAGAATTTCAATTTTTGTTGCGAAAAGACGCCACGTGGGCCAAGCATTCCTTCATATAACATAGTGCGCGCCGAGTGCCTTTTAGCGACCTTTCCACCATTGGACAAGTGTCGTGAGTAACCCACGTGGCCATTTCCTTGATACGTGCATTGAAGCAACTGAGCAGACACTCAGCCCTCCAAACGTGGGGAAGACGAAGAAGACGACGAGTGGGTAATATCCGACGGACGATCAAGGGGCGTCGTCTCGCGAACCAGAATCCCGACGAAGGCTCGCGGGTCTTTCATTTCGAGGGGTGCTTTTCGCCTACCATCAACTCTTTCCAAGATTTGTTTACTTCTCCTCCGCTAGCCTGAATTTCCACGGACAACCGTTAGCCTAAGTGTTTGGGCGATTATTGACCCATTTCCCCAGGGCGCTACAGAGGTCGCTTAACGTATTGGTGCTCTGATAATTCTTATTCTAGTGTGTCTCATTGAATGCACGTGGGGTCGGTCTTAGGCTAGGACCTTCAAACCATCAAAAATACCTATAAATACTTGGATCTGGCGACAATGAGAGATTGTGGCCAAATTGCTCTTGACACCATATGTTGTATGTGACATTCTTAATCAGTGACTATAGGCGCACCAAAAGACCTAATTAAACTTCGCCGCTTCTTTCTAGAACCCCGCCTGCCTAAACACCGCCAATACGAGGCCCTGCGCGCTTACCTGGTCGAGGGCCGTCGCGCCAAAGAGGTGGCCCGCGCCTTCGGCTACTCCCTCAATTCCTTCCACGTCCTTTGTCATCATTTCCGCAGAGAAACCCACCCCGCCTTTTTTCTCTCTCCGCGGCACGGCCCGCAGGCCCAACCCAAGAAGTCAGCGGCTCGCGACCTGATCATCAAGCTGCGCAAGCAGAACCAGTCCGTTTACGAGATCAGCCAGACTCTCAAGGATCGCCACTGCCCACTCAGTCCGACCGGCGTGCGGGAAGTCCTCAAAGCCGAAGGGTTCGCTCCGCTGCCGCGGCGGCTCGATGAAGAACGGCCCCAGCAACCCCGCCCCACGGTTGAGCCGGTGGCCAATGTCAGAGTGTTTTCTCTGGCCCCGCGCACCTTCACCACATGCTGCGGCGGGCTGTTCCTGGTCGTCGCCGACTTGGTGCGTCTGCAGACGCAAAAGTTGGCACAAGCCGCTGGGTTGCCAGGCTCAAAGATGATCCCCGCCGATCATGCCTTGCGATGTTGCCTGGCGCTCAAGCTCTGGTCGATTGAGCGAAAAAGCCACGTGATGGCCTTGATCGCCGATGAAGGGCTGGCGTTATTCGCCGGCCTGAATGCCTTCCCCAAGAAAAGCTATCTTTCGGAATACTCTTGCCGCATAGATCACCGCAAAACGACGCGGTTCCTGGCTGCTTGGCACCAAAACATCCAGGGAAGCAAACTCCTGCCCGGAGAATCCTTCAATTTGGATTTTCATTCCGTACCCTTCTACGGCGAAGACCCTCTGATTGAACGGCACTATGTCGCGGCTCGCAGCCGCAGCCAGCCCAGCGTGCTGGTCTTTCTAGCTCAGGATGCGGGCAGCCACGTCTTCTGCTACTCCAATGCGGATCTGCGCAAAGGCGAGGAAGCGGGGGAGATTTTCCAGTTCATCGCTTTTTGGAAGCGCACTCACGGCAGGCTTCCCAGCCATTTGGTTTTCGATTCCAAGCTGACCACCCACGAGGGGCTGGCACGGTTGGATGTGATGAACATCCCTTTCATCACCCTGCGCCGCCGCTCCCCAAAACTTCTGAAGCAAATCGTTCTTCTGCCACGTTCGGCCTGGCGGACCGTGGAGTTGGATATTCCCACTCGCAAGTATCACACTCCGCGAGTCTACGAACAGACCATCTCCTTGGCCGGACGGTCACTGCGGCAGATATTTGTCCAAGACCTCGGTCACGATGAACCGACCATCCTACTCACCAATCAACGGCACACTCCGGCCAAGGCGCTGCTGACCCGCTACGCCCAACGCATGCTGATCGAAAATGCCCTCTCCGACGCGGTGCGTTTCTTCCATATGGATGCGCTCTCATCATCGGTGGGGCTGAAGGTGGATTTCGACATGACCATGCTGGTGCTGGCCAGCGGTCTTTATCGCCTGATCGCTCAACGCATGCGCGGCTACGCCGACGCGCAGGCGCGCCAAATTTTCCGCGATCTCATCGATATGCCTGCAGATGTTACCGTCAGCGAAAAGGAAGTACAGGTCAGCTTTCACCGCCGCGCACACCTGCCAATACTTTTGGCGTCCGATCTCATGGAAAAGCCTATCGCCGTGCCCTGGTGGAATGGACTACCCTTGCGCCTGACAACCTACGACGGACGTCAAAACACGCCGCCCACTTAGGTCAATTATTGTCCGTGGAAATCCAGGCTAGCGATATGGTTCGTAACCGGGTTACGGTTTCTGCCCGTAACCTGTGCCCAGATTGCCCCTAGAAGCCCTCAAAAACCAGCCCAAACTGGTATAATAAGGCGAAGGCCGATGAGCATTAAGGAGTGGGAAAATAGCGATTTGCGCAGTTTTTAGAGGGTTTTACGCTGAAAGCGATAACCTTTCCCGGTATCGCTACCATCGGGTCAGGGCTCTTGTACTTGCAAACCCTGAGATCAAAAATGACCCGACAGCGTTTCGCAGCTGCCGCATTCCCCGGTTTTCAGCCGATAGACGCCGAATCGGTCACAATCCCTGGGAGGGTAGCGCCTGGCATGAGTTCCCCAACAATAAGTTCCCGCAACCTTGCTTCTCCGCTAAGCAAAAACGACCATCTCCTTCGCTGGGTGGAAAAAATGGCCGAACTCACCCGCCCCGCCCGAATTCACTGGGTTGACGGCTCGCAGGAAGAAAACGACCAGCTCTGCCGGGAAATGGTTGCCAGCGGCACCTTCATTAAGCTCAACGAAAAACTCTGGCCCGGTTGTTTTTACGCCCGCTCCGATCCCAATGACGTCGCTCGCGTGGAAGATCGCACCTTCATCTGCTCCTACTCCAAAGACACCGCCGGCCCCACCAATAACTGGGAAAATCCCTACGACATGCGCCGCAAACTCAAAGGCCTCTTCAACGGCGCCATGCAAGGCCGCACCATGTACGTACTCCCCTTCAGCATGGGTCCCATCGGTTCGCCCCTGGCAAAAATCGGCGTTCAACTTACCGACTCTCCCTACGTCGTTGTCAACATGCGCATCATGGCCCGCATCGGCCAGCGCGTCTTCGATGAAATCGACAAAGGCGCCCGCGTCGTGCCCTGCATGCACTCCGTCGGCGCGCCGCTAGCGCCCGGCCAAAAAGATGTGCCCTGGCCCTGCAACAAGGAAAAGTACATCGTCCACTTTCCCGAATCGCGCGAAATCTGGTCCTACGGCTCCGGCTATGGCGGCAACGCTCTGCTCGGCAAGAAATGTTTTGCGTTGCGCATCGCTTCCAACATCGCCCGCGATGAAGGCTGGATGGCCGAACACATGCTCATCCTCGGTGTAGAAGATCCCAAGGGGGAAAAAACCTACGTCGCCGCCGCTTTCCCCAGCGCCTGCGGAAAAACCAATTTCGCCATGCTCATTCCTCCCAAGGGCTTCGAAGGCTGGAAAGTCTGGACCGTCGGCGATGACATCGCCTGGATTCGTCCCGACGAAAACGGCGCACTCCGCGCCATCAATCCTGAATCAGGATTTTTCGGCGTAGCTCCCGGCACCTCCGCTAAGACCAATCCCAACGCCATGGCCACGCTCTCGAAAAACACGATTTTCACCAACACCGCGCTCACTCCCGATGGCGGCGTCTGGTGGGAAGGCATGACCGACACGCCTCCCGCCGAATGTCTCGACTGGCAGGGCCATCGCTGGACTCCCGAAATCGCCAAGCAGACCGGCGCGAAAGCTGCTCATCCCAACGCTCGCTTTACAGCGCCCGCTTCGCAGTGTCCCACTATCGATCCCGCGTGGGAAGATCCCACTGGCGTTCCGCTGCACGCTTTCATCTTCGGCGGACGCCGCGCTGCCACCATGCCGCTCGTCTACCAGGCCTTCAATTGGAGCTCCGGCGTTTATATCGGTGCGACCATGGGCTCCGAAATGACTGCCGCTGCCGCCGGAACAGTTGGAAAAGTACGTCGCGACCCCATGGCCATGCTGCCTTTCTGCGGCTATCACATGGGCGATTATTTCCGCCATTGGATCCAGATGCAGCGCTCACTTACCGTCACCCCGCGCATCTTTCACGTGAACTGGTTCCGCAAAGACGCCGAAGGAAAATTCATATGGCCCGGTTACAGCGAAAATATGCGCGTCCTCAAATGGATCGTGGACCGCGCGCGCGTCCGCGCCCAGGGCCGCGAGACTCCCATCGGCTGGATGCCCGATTACGAAGATATGGAATGGACCGGCCTCGATTTTCCGCGCGAAAAATTCGAAGTGCTGCAGGAATTCGACGGCAAAGCCTGGCGCCACGAAGTCATAGACCACGAAGAGCTCTTCATCGAGCTCCACGACCATCTCCCCAAAGAAATGGTCTACGAACGCGAACTCCTAATCTGCCGTTTGTAATTTTTCCTTGCTTTGTTGTTTCCTGTAGGGGCACGGCATGCCGCGTCCGTCTGCGCGCTTGAATTGCTCCCTTCCCGGCTGCGATGAAATCGAGCCACCAATCCAATATCGTCATTCCGAGCTCTTCGCTCCGCACGCCCCGCATTCAATGTGCGGCGCCCTGTTTTTCTCATGACACGAAAGTAGTTCGTTCTTTAATCGGATTAATTTCTCGCATCACGGACTTCGAATTCATTTAAAGTATCGGGGTTGATCACCACTCTGGTAACTATCGCGAAGTGTGAACAACAATAACCAAACTCACGCGCTAGGTGAAACATGATCAGGGAGGAAAAGTGAAGAATCGGCTTCAGTCTCGTAGCTCTGTTGAGCGCTCGGTTTCACGGCGCAAGTTCCTGGCGCAAACCGCAGCGGCGGCGGTTGGTTTCACCATTGTTCCGCGCCGGGTATTGGGTGGCATAAATTACGTAGCGCCCAGCGACAAGCTCAACATTGCTTTCATTGGCGTGGGCTCGCAAGGTTTTCGCGTCATGCTCCACTTTTTGCAGGAACCCGATGTGCAGGGTGTGGCAGTCTGCGATCCCAATAAAATCGGCTCCAACCACCCACAATGGGATACACACGAGTTTTGCAACTCGGTTCGCAAATTACTCGGCGTTGATAGCGGCTGGGATTGGCTGAGCCCGGACCAGCCTCTCCAGCTGACCCATTCTCTCCGCGCGCCTAGCGGCGTTTCCGGCCGCGAACCTTGCCAAAAAATTGCGGATGCCTACTACGCCACTCAGCAACGCTCCGGTCGGTATCGCGGCTGTGCGGCGTACAGCGACTTCCGCGAGCTACTGGAAAAACAAAAGGACCTCGACGCCGTCGTCGTCTGCACCACCGACAATCTGCACGCAGCGGTCTCCGCCGCCGCGATGAAAAAGAGCAAACACGTCTTCTGTCAGAAGCCCCTAACCCACACTATCTACGAAGCGCGTCGCCTCGCCGAAATCGCGCGCCAAACCGGCGTGGCAACTCAGATCGCGGTTGCCAACCAGGCCTCCGAATCGACCCGTTTACTTTGCGAATGGATTTGGGATGGCGCCATCGGGCCGGTGCGCGAGGTCGTCAACTGGTCGAGCCGTCCGTTCTGG
>WNFP01003509.1_pt1 | contig 12603 bp, 8 predicted proteins | sample 5400201 | NCBI WGS metagenome assembly WNFP01 (sample SAMN13153355, study PRJNA577476) | soil metagenome | isolation source: 115 cm saprolite under Madrone tree | place: USA:California | collected 2016-06-14
GGGTCGGACATCACCTTCTGGACCGTGTGGGAGGACGGCAAGCTGCTCGGCTGCGGGGCGCTCAAGGAGCTGTCGCCGACGCATGGACTTCACTTCGCCATGCGTCGGCGAGGCGCCGGCCGTGCTGTCCTCACCCACATCGTCGGCGTCGCGCGCGAGCGCGCGTATCGATTGCTCAGCCTCGAGACGGGATCGGCCGAGGCCTTTCTGCCGGCGCAAAAGCTCTACGAGAGCTTCGGCTTCGGCTACTGCGGCCCCTTCGGCGCCTACAAGGATGATCCCAACAGCGTCTTCATGGAGCTGCGGCTGTAACCCATGGGAATGGTGTTCGTCATAGGCATCGGCGTGACGTTGAGCGCGCTCGTGGTCCAGGGCGTGGCGAACGGCCTCGGCGTCGCGGCAGAGGGCGCTCTCGTCGGGAGACGCTTTACGGGCCGCAGCCTGTGGCGTAATGGCCTCGCGACGTTGATGCTCCCCTCGGGTGCAGGGCCGATGTCCCCTGGGTGGCCGTTGCGGAACCTGACACAGGCCGCGGCGCTCGTCGTCGCGGCGGCGGCTCTTCTCGTCTCATGGCCCGCGTCCCCGGCGGCGCAATCCAAGAGCGCGGCCGTCGGCGTCGAGCGGCTCGTCGGCCGGTGGGTCCGTCCTGACGGCGGCTATGTGCTCGACATTCGGGGCGCGGAGCCGGGCGGCCGGCTTGAGGCGGCGTATCTGAACCCGCGCCCCATCAACGTCGCGCGCGCCGAGTGGCGCCGCGAAGAGGGCCGCCTCCTCGTCTCGGTCGAATTGCGCGACGTCAACTATCCCGGGTCGACGTACAATCTCCGCTACCTGCCTGACGGGGACCGCCTGGTCGGCGACTACTACCAGGCTGTGCAGAAGCGGACCTTCGACGTCGAGTTCGTGAGACAGAAGTAGGGCGACCCTTTGCCGCGGGAGACTACGATATGAATCCGTTCGCGACCGCTACCGAGCTTCTGGCCGACCTGCGCGCGGGCAAGGCCACCGCGAGCGAGCTTACCGAGCTCTACATCGGCCGCATCGAGCGGCACGACGCGAAGCTCAACGCGGTCGTCGTCCGCGACTTCGAGCGCGCGCGGCAGGCGGCGCGGGCCGCCGACCAGGGTGGATCCGGCGCCCTGCGCGGCTTGCCGATCACGCTCAAGGAATCGTTCAACGTCACCGGGCTCGGCACCACGTGCGGGGTGCCGGAGTGGAAGGCGTTCGTCTCCCAGCACGACGCCCCGGCCTGGTCTCGCCTGCGTGCGGCCGGTGCGGTGCTGATGGGCAAGACGAATGTGCCGCCCATGCTCGCGGACTGGCAGTCGGCCAATCCGATCTACGGCCGCACGAACAATCCCTGGGACCTCGGCCGCACGCCGGGCGGGAGCAGCGGCGGGAGCGCGGCCGCACTCGCGGCCGGATTGACCGCGCTCGAGGTGGGCTCGGACATCGGCGGCTCCATCCGCGTGCCCGCGGCGTTCTGCGGCGTGTACGGCCACCGCCCGAGCGAGACGCTGCTGCCGCGGAGCGGCCAGTTCCCGATGCCGCCGCTGCCGAACTCCACGGTGGTGATGGGCGTGCAGGGACCGCTCGCGCGGAGCGCGGAGGACCTGGAGCTGGCGCTCTCCCTTCTGGCCGGGCCGGAAGTCGGGGAGGATGTCGCGTGGCGGGTCGAGTTGCCCGCGGCGCGCCGCTCGCGCCTCGCGGATTTCCGCGTGGGCATCCTGCCGGCGCTTCCGTGGGTTCCCGTGGACGATGCGATCAGTACCGCGCTCGAATCGCTGGCCTCCCGCCTGAGCGGGCTCGGCGCGACCGTCAAGCGCGTGCAACCGGAGGGCATGGACGATTGGCGCGAGCACTATTTGCTCTACCGGTCGATGCTCGCGGCGGTGACGGGCGCCCGCCTCGACGCGGACACTCGCAGGCAGCGCATCGAGATGTGGCGGAAGCCGGACACGGAGTTCACGCGCGCCACCGTGCGAGGGCTCGAGTGCGTGGCGGGCGAGTACATCCTCTGGAACGGCAGGCGCGAGCGGTATCGCGCCGCGTGGCGGGCATTCTTCCGCGACTGGGACGTGCTGCTCGCGCCCGCGCTCAACGCGCTCGCGTACCCGCACATCGAGCGCGCGTGGCCGTGGAACGAGAGCGACATGGCGCTCACGCTCACCATCAACGGCGAAGCCGTGCCGTACGAGAGAGGCCTCGTCTATCCGGGGGTCTCGACGCTGGCTGGTCAGCCGGCAACGGCGTTTCCGGTCGGCCGATCGCGCGAGGGCCTGCCGATCGGGCTCCAGGCGATCGGACCCTACCTGGAAGACCTCACGCCGATCCGCTTCACTGGGCTGCTCGCGCGCGAGATCGGAGGATTCGTCAAGCCCGAGGGCTACGAATAGCCCCCGGCCCGTGCTCGCGCGCTCCGGCGCAGCCTATGGCTGCTGCCGAAGCGTCGCCTCCGCCTGCTCCAGCCAGAGCGGCATGCCCATCTCCTTGTACATCGTGATGGCAGCGGCGAGATGCTCGCGCGCCTCGTGGTGCTTGCCGGTGCGCCGGGAGAGCTTGCCCAAGCCGAACCGGCAGTGAGCGGTGAGGGGACGCATCCCGAGCTCCGCGGCGATGGCGAGCCCGTCGTCGTAGTGACAGTCGGCCTGCTCCGGGGGATCGCGATGAGCCGTGACCTCACCGAGCAGTCGGAGGGCCCAGCCTTGGTAGCCGCGCTGACCGCGCTCGCGGGCGAGGCCGAGCGCCTTCCCGGCGACTTCGAAAGCGTCATCGAGCCGGCCGGCTAGAACGTAGGCTTCACCCAAGTAGATCAGGAAGAGCGACTGGTAGGCGCCGACTCCCATGGTATCGACGGCGGTCACCGCGTGCTCCAGCAATGGAATGCTCTCGGCGACCCGCCCCGAGAGCGCATGGGCGTAGCTGAGGCTGCCCGTATTGCCCACTGAAAAGAAGGCCAGGTTCCACTCGCGGCTCACCGTCACGCCGCGCTCGAGCAGGGGGACGGCGCGACAGAGATCCCCCCGGATGATCTGGAGATGCGCGAGGCGCCAGCAGGCGAACGCGAGGCTGTAGGGATCATCGGACGCCACGGCGAGGCGGAGGGCTTCCTCGCCGTGGGCAATTCCGTCCTTGAACTCTCCCTGTTCGGCGAGGACCCACGTCAAATGGTCGCGGGCGATCACCGAGGGGAAACCGCTTTGGCCGAAGCGTCGCCGGCTCAGATCGCCTTCAAGCAGGCGGAGGACCTTTCGCAGAAGCTCCTCGGCCTGCCGGTAGTCGCCCGTTCCGAGGCAGGCGGCGCCCAGGTAGAGATTGCCCGTCATCTGGAGTGGCGCATCGCCGAGGGAGTCGGCGAGAGCGAGCGCGTTCTGGCCGAACCCGAGCGCTTCGGTCGGGCGCCCGGTGATCCAGAGGTTGTGGCACAGGTAGACGGACATCTGGCCGAGCCGTCGTCGATCGTCGAGCCTCCTGGCGATGACCTCGGCCTCGCGGAGCGAGCCGAAGACCCGCTCGAACTCTCCGAGCGGAAAGAGCGCGGTTCGAAGGTTGAAGCGAAGATCGACGGCCAGCTCCAGCGTCTCGCGGGTCTCGGGCAGGTGCCCGAGCGCCGTCAGCGCCTGCTCGAAGCACGTCACGGCCTCACGGTTGTCGGATCGCGTCAGCGCCTTGAGGCCGGCCCCGCGGAGGTACGTGACCGACGGCTCCCACATCTCACCCCGCACGGCGTGATGGGCCAGCCGCTCGACGTGCTCGGGCAGCCGGTCCGGATAGCCCAGCTCGATTGCGCCGACGATGCGGGCGTGGAGAGTCCGGCGTCTCTCCTGGAGGAGCGTGCCGTAGGTGACGTCATGGGTGAGCGCGTGCTTGAAGGCGTACTCGGGATCCGGGAAGAGCCGCGTCTCGTAGAGAAACTCGGCGGCCTGCAGCCTCGAGAGCCCCTCCCGCACCGCCTCCTCCGTCGTTTCGGCCACGGCGTGGAGCAGGACGAAGGACACGTCCTGGCCGATGACCGAGGCCGTCTGGAGCAGCTGCTTGTCCTCAGCCGGGAGCCGGTCGATCCGGGCCGCCAGGATCGCCTGCACGGTCGCGGGGACTTCGATCGCTTCTACTGGGCGGGTCAGGCGATACGCGCCGCGCTCACGGGCGAGCGCGCCCGTCTCCACCAGAGTGCGGATGCTCTCCTCGATGAACAAGGGGTTGCCGAGCTTCACCAGCAATTGCTTGAGAGGATCCAGTCCCGGGTCGTCACCCAGGAGGGCGGTCAGCAGCTCGCCCGCGCTCTTGGGCGGCAGCGCGTCGAGCCGCAGCTGGTTGTAGTACGACTTGCGCATCCAGCCGTGCTGATACTCGGGCCGGTAGTTGACGAGCAGGAGGAGGCGGGCCGTGGGCAGGCTCTCGACGAGACCGTCGAGCAGCGCCTGCGTCGCGGCATCGATCCAGTGCAGATCCTCGAAGACCACGAGGAGGGGCTGCGCCTGGCTCTCCCGCAGGAGGAGATGCTTGACGGCGTCGAGCGTCCGCTGGCGGCGCTGGGCAGGATCGAGCGCCTGCCAGTGCGCATCCTCGACAGGCACGTCGAGGAGAGCCAGCAAGGCGGGCAGGATCGGCTCCAGAGCCCGATCCAGCGTGAGTACTTTCCCCGTGACCTTTTCGCGGATCTCGCGGTGCGTGTCGCGATCGTGCACTTTGAAGTGGACCTTCAAGAGGTCGATGACGGGCAGATAGCTGGTTCCCTTGCCGTAGGACATGGAGCCCGTTTCGAGGACGAGCCAGTCCTGGGTGCGGTGGGAGTGGGTGAGCTCGTGCACGAGGCGGGATTTTCCCACCCCGGGCTCTCCCACGACCGCGACGATCTGGCCGTGTCCATCGCGGGCGAGCGCCAGCGTCCGGCGGATCTGCTCGATCTCGCTATCGCGGCCGACAAACCGGGTCAAACCCCTGGCGGCGGCCACGCGGAGGCGGGTCCGTTGCGCACTCGCGCCCGTGAGCGCGTAGATCTGCACGGGATCCGGCAGGCCCTTGACCGTGACCGGGCCCCGGGCCACGACCTGCACGTAGCCTTCCGCGAGGTGCAGAGTCGCGGGGGCGAGCAGGATCGTACCGGGCGTCGCCATCTGCTCCATGCGGGCGGCAAGGTGGGTCGTCTGTCCGACCGCCGTGTAGTCCATGTGCAGATCCGACCCGATGGCGCGGACGACCACCTCGCCGGAGTTGAGCCCGACGCGGATCTGAAGCGGCACCCCGTCCGAGCGGAAGACCTCCTCGGCGTACTGCGCGACCGACTCATGCATCAGCAGGGCCGCATAGCATGCCCGTATCGCGTGGTCCTCGTGGGCGAGGGGGGCGCCAAAGAGCGCCATGATCCCGTCGCCCATGACCTGGTTCACCGTGCCCTCGTAGCGGTGGACGGCCTCCATCATCCGCTCGAGCATGGGGTCGAGGAGCTTGCGAGCGTCCTCGGGATCGCGGTCGGCGAGCAGCTCCATCGAGCCCTTGAGGTCGGCGAACAGCACCGTGACCTGCTTGCGCTCGCCTTCGAGCGCGCCGCGGGATGTCAGGATCTTTTCGGCAAGGTGCTTGGGGGTGTAGGCGTCGGGAGCGGTGAAGCGCTGCCCGCCCGGCGCGGTCGCCACCGCTTGTCCGCACGCGAAACAGAAGGCCGCGCCCGCGGGCAGCTCGGTCTTGCACCGGGCGCACGACAGCGTGAGACCGGCGCCGCATTTCATACAGAAGCGCGCTCGAGGCGGATTTTCCTGCTGGCAGCCGGGACACGTCATACCATCGCCCTCCGGAGGCGCTTTGTCGGTGCGATATCGCGGGATTTGGCCGGGTTAAAAAGGTCACCGAGGCCCGCAAAAGTGTGCGCACTTAAGAGTCAACCGAAACGGGAATGGTTGCCGGCCCAGGATGAAATTCTCATGACGCATCGGGCTTGGGGTATGTGTGATGGTCTCATGCAGCAGTAAGGACAATCCGCGTCAATGACTTCGCCTGTCAGAAGCGGCGGGACCTCGGTCGAGACGCTGTCCTCGGGCGCCGGGCTCGCTCTTCTGTCCGCGCTGCTCTTCGGCGCGAGCACGCCTCTTGCCAAGCTGCTGCTGCGGGGTATCGACCCGTGGATGCTCGCGGGGTTGCTCTATCTCGGATCGGGCCTCGGCTTGCTCACGGTGACGGCTCTGGCGCGAGCGCTGGGCATGGGCGCGCGGAGCGAGGCCGCCGTCCGGGGTCGCGCGTGGCTCTGGCTCCTGCTGGCCACGCTCTTCGGCGGGGTCGCGGGCCCGGTCTTGCTCATGTTCGGCCTGGCGCGGACGGCGGCGACCACGGCGGCCCTCCTGCTGAACCTGGAGGGCGTGCTGACCGCGCTGCTCGCGTGGTTCGTGTTCCGCGAGAATTTCGATCGACGCATCGCGCTCGGAATGACGGCGATCGTGGCCGGCGGGATCGTGCTGACTCTGGGCGGACCCCTGATCCTGGGCGCGGCCCTGGGTCCCCTGATGATCGCGGGCGCGTGTCTCGCGTGGGCCGTCGACAATAACCTCACCCGCAAAGTCTCTCAGGCCGATCCGGTCCAGATCGCGCTCCTGAAAGGGTGTGTGGCGGGGGTGGTCAATGTCGGCATCGCGCTCTGGTTGGGTTCGGCCGTCCCGCCACCGGGCGCGCTGGGCGCCGCGGTGGTCGTAGGATTTTCCGGATACGGTGTCAGCCTGGTGCTGTTCGTTATTGCACTACGGCACATCGGGACGGCGCGGACCGGCGCGTATTTCTCGCTGGCCCCATTCTTCGGCGGGCTGATCGCCGTGGTCGTTCTGCGAGAGCCGGTGACGGTCCAGATCGTGGCCGCCGGGATTCTCATGGCCTTGGGCGTCTGGCTTCATCTGACGGAGCGCCACGAGCACGAGCATGGCCATGAGGACATGGCCCACGAGCATCGGCACATACACGACGAGCACCACCAGCACACCCACGACGGCACCGAGCCGCCGGGGGAGCCGCATTCACACTGGCACGTGCACGGCGGGTTGAGGCATAGTCATCCGCACTTCCCCGACATTCACCACCGGCACGAGCATCCGTAAGGGCTTTCGCCCAGAGCCTCCGCTGAGCTTCCGTCGGCTAGGCCGACGCGACGGCGAAGAGCCTCCACTCGCCGGGCACGCCCTTGAGCACGTGGCTCCCGCGATCGTTGAACTGGATGCCGGAGCCCGCCACGAGATCCCTGACCGTCGCTGACGCCAGGACTTCCTGCGGCTGGGCCGCCGTCGCGATTCGAGCGCCCGTATGCACGGCGATGCCGCTGACTTTTGCTCCCGCGATCTCGCATTCCCCGGTGTGAAGGCCCGCCCGCACCTCGAGGCCGAGCTGGGGGACCGCGTCGCGGATCGCGCAGGCGCAACGGATCGCTCGCGCCGGGCCATCGAAGGTGGCGAAGAGGCCGTCGCCCGCCACGTCGATCTCCCGGCCGCGGAACCGCTCGAGCTGCCGCCGGGCCACGCCGAGGTAGCCGTCCAGGAGCTCCCGCCAGCGGCGGTCGCCGACCGCCGCGGCGCGCTCGGTCGAGCCGACGATGTCGGTGAACATGACGGTGACGAGGATGCGGTCCGGCTCGGGGCCGGATCGAGAGCCGGTGACGAATTCCTCGATCTCGTCGATCAGGAGGTCCAGCGTGTCCTGATCGAACGCCTGGAGCAGATGGTCCTCGCCCGGCAGCTCGACATATTTGGCGCCGCGGATGTGCTGCGCCAGGTAGCGTCCGGCCTCGACGGGGATCGTCTTGTCCCCGACGCGATGGAGGATCAGCGACGGGGCCTGCACGGCCGGCAGAACGTGGCGGATGTCGATATCGTAGTTGGCCCGCACGAGCGCCAGGATGGCCCCGGGGCTTGCCGAGGCCCGCTCCAGGCGCGCGAACCACTCGATGAACGCCTCGTCGTTGCGGCGGCTCGGCGCGTTGATCGGGACGAGAACGCCTTTGCCCCAGCGGGCCTCGATCTGGCCGAGGAAAGTACCCCATTGCTCGGGGCTGACGGACCAGGGCGGGGCCTTGACTGAGGCGAAACTGCCGCACAGGATGAGCCCTGCGGTCCGCTCCGGGTAGGCGGCGGAGAACATCACCGACATCGTGCCGCCTTCCGACCAGCCGAAGATCGTGGCCCGGTGGGATTTGGCTGCGTCCATCACGGCCCGCACATCGCCGATCCGCTCTTCGAGTGTCTGCTCAGCGACACGATCGGAGAGCCCCTGGCCGCGCTTGTCGAAGACGATGACACGGGCGAATGACGTCAGTCTCTTCAGGAGATACTGGTTGAGCGGGAGATCCCAGAGGACTTCGACGTGCGAGAGCGTCCCGGGGATGAGCACGATATCGCGGGGGCCGTCACCAAAGACGCGGTAGGCGATGTGGACATCGCCGCTCTTCGCGTAGCCGATCTCGCTCCCCATGGACGGTGACGAGCGGTCCTAACCGGTGAGCGCGGAGGCGTAGCGGGCGGGATCGGCGTCGAAGGTATCCTTGCAGCGGAGGCAGCAGAAGTACACGGAGCGGCCCGCCCAGTCGGACCGGTACCGCGCCGTCGCCATCGTGACCGCCATGCCGCAAATCGGGTCCTTCGCTAGGGCGGTGGCCGCCGGCGGCACGCCGGCGCTCTCAAGAGGCTCCGGCTTGCGGCTGTGCCGCGCATGAATGATCTCGGCGAGGATGCTCACCGCGATCTCTTCGGGGCTGATCGCGCCGATGTCGAGACCGGCCGGCGCCTTCAGGCGATCGAGGCGCTCGGGTGACACGCCGCGGCGGCGGAGCGTCTCCACGATCGATCCGGCGCGCTTGCGGCTGGCGACGAAGCTGACGTACCCGGCCGGGGTCTCCAGCACTCGTGCCAGCGCGTCTTCGTCGAGATCGCCGTGAGTGGCCACGACCACGGAAGCCTCCGGGCCCAGCCTTGGCAGCGACGCGGCAGCCTTGTCGCCGGCCAGAACGGTGACGGCGTAACCGGTGCTTTCCGCGAGCGCGGCGAGCGTCTCGATGACCGGTCCATGGCCGACCAGGACGAGCGCCGCCTTCGGCAGAAAAGGCTCCACGTAGATCTCCAGCGTGCCCCCGCTGTGACACGTCATCGGAAAGTGGACGATGCCCTCGGTCCGGGTCGGATCGCGGCCGCCGTCGCCGACCAGGACCACGAGACGCGGTTGCCCATCGCGGAGCGCTGCGAGCGATTCGCGCGCCACGACGGGCTCGGCGCACGCGCCCCCGACCCAGCCCGTCACGCTGCCGTCGGGCCGGATCAGCGCCTTCGCGCCCGGCTTGGCCGACGTCGGCCGCTCGCAGCGGACGACGGTCGCCAGGGCGAAGGGCTCGCCTCGGCGCCTGAGCTCCGCGGCCAGCGTGAGGAGATCTTCAGTCATTGGCTGCCGTCATTCGGTGACACCCTTCTCTCGAAGGACCCGCCAGACCTTCTGGGGCGTGATAGGAATGTCGAGGTGACGCACGCCCAGATGCCAGAGCGCATCCACCACGGCGTTGGCGATGGCGGCCGGCGCGCCCACCGTGGCGGACTCGCCCACGCCCTTGGCCCCGAGCGGGTGATGCGGCGACGGCGTCACCGTATGGCCGGTCTCCCACTTGGGCGTCTCCACCGCCGTGGGCAGGAGGTAGTCGATGAAGCTGCCGCCCTGGATGTTGCCGATCTCGTCGTAGGAGATCTCCTCGTACAGCGCGGGCGCGAGCCCCATGGTCAGTCCGCCGTGCACCTGGCCCTGGACGATCATCGGATTGATGATGTTGCCGCAATCGTCGATGGCGACGAAGCGGCGCACCTTGACCTCGCCCGTGCCCTTGTCGATGTCCACGACGCAGATGTAGCTGCCGAACGGGTAGGTGAGGTTGGGCGGGTCGTAGTAGCTCACCGCCTCGAGGCCCGCCTCCATGCCCTGCGGGTGGTTCGTGTACGCCGCGAAGGCGACGTCCTGGATCGTCTTGGAGCGGTCCGGCGCACCCTTGACCGAGAACTTGCCGGGCTCGTAGACGAGATCTTCGGGCGCGGCCTCCAGCAGGTGCGCGGCGAGCTTGCGCGCCTTGTCGAGAATCTTGCGCGAAGCGATCGCGGCCGCGGCCCCGGCCACGGGGGTCGAGCGGCTCGCGTACGTGCCGAGGCCATAGGGCGCCGTGTCCGTATCGCCCTCCTCGACCTGGATGTCTTTTGCGGGAATGCCCAGCTCCTCGGCCAGGATCTGCGCGTACGTCGTCTCGTGGCCCTGGCCCTGCGACTTGGTGCCGAAGCGCGCGATGGCCTTGCCGGTGGGGTGGATGCGGATCTCGCAGCTGTCGAACATCTTGAGACCGAGGATGTCGAAGTGCTTGGATGGGCCGGCGCCCACGATCTCCGTGAAGCTCGAAATGCCGATGCCCATCAGCTCGCCGCGCTTGCGCTTCTCCTCCTGCTCGCGACGCAACTCGGCGTAGCCGATGGTGTCCATCGCCTTCCGAAGGGCGCCCGCGTAGTTGCCGCTGTCGTATTCCCAGCCGAGCGCCGACTTGTATGGAAACTGCTCGGGCTTGATGAAGTTTTTCATCCGGAACTCGGCGGGATCCACGCCCAGCTGGTGCGCCATCAGGTCCGCCATGCGCTCGATCGTGTGCACCGCCTCGGTGACGCGGAACGAGCAGCGGTACGCGATGCCGCCCGGCGGCTTGTTGGTGTAGACCCCGTCCACTTCGACGTGGGCGGCCTTGAGATCGTAGGAGCCCGTGCAGACGTGGAAGAGGCCGGCGGGGAACTTGGACGGGTTGGCGGCGGCGTCCGTATAGCCGTGGTCGGCCAGCGTCTTGATCCTGAGCGCGGTCAGCGTGCCGTCCTTCTTCGCCGCCAGCTCGGCCGTGATGTGGTAGTCCCGAGCGAAGGAATCCGCCTGGAGATTCTCCATGCGGTCCTCGATCCACTTCACTGGCTTGCCCGTGAGCACGGAGGCGGCGACCGCGATGACGTAACCCGGGTAGACCGGGACCTTGCCGCCGAAGCCGCCACCGATGTCCGGGGAGATGATGCGGATCTTGTGCTCGGCGAGCCCCACGTGGCCGGCCACGAGCGCAAAGACCGTGCGAATGGCGTGCGGGGCCTGGGTGGTCATCCAGACGGTGAGCTTCTCGTTGACCTTGTCGAAGTGCGCGATGCAGCCGCACGTCTCGATGGACGCGACATGGATGCGCGGGATGTAGATGTCCTGCTTGACCGTGACGTCCGCTTCGCTGAAGGCGCGGTCGGTGTCGGCCTTGCTGCCCCACTCCCAATGCCAGATGTGGTTGTCCTTCTTGTCCTTCTTGTCGGTCCGCAGCACGGGGGCGCCCGGCTCGAGCGCTTTTTTCGGATCCACCACCACGGGCAGGGGCTCGTATTCGACTTCGACGACGGCGGCGCCGTCGGCGGCCGCGTAGCGGGACGTGGCGAGCACCGCCGCGACCTCCTGCGCCTGGTACATGACCTTCTCGACCGGCAGGACCATCTGCGTGTCCGACATGAGCGTCGGCATCCAGTGCAGGTTGTACTTCTCGAGATCCTTGCCGGTGATGACCGCGAGCACGCCGGGGATGGCCGTGGCCTTGGCGATGTCGATCTTCTTGATCTTCGCGTGGGCGAAGGGGCTCCGCACGATGTCGAGATAGAGCATGCCGGGCAGGACCACGTCGTCGACGTAGGTGCCCTTGCCCCGGATGAAGCGCGGGTCTTCCTTGCGTCTGATCGAGTGCCCCATCCCGCCGACTTCCGGCGACGTCTTGGGTGCCATCATGCGCCTCCCTGAATCGCGGCCGCCGCGTGCTGGATGGCCTTGACGATGTTGACGTAGCCGGTGCACCGGCACAGGTTGCCGGATATCGCCCGGCGGATGTCGTCTTCGCTCGGCTTGGGATTCTTCTTGAGGAACGCGACGCCCGTCATCAGCATGCCCGGCGTGCAGTAGCCGCACTGCAGGCCGTGCTCGGCCATGAATCCCTCCTGGAGCGGGTGGAGCTTTCCGTCCTGCTCGAGGCCCTCCACCGTCATGATGTCGCGGCCGTGCGCCTGGACGGCGAACATCGTGCAGGACTTCACCGGCCGGCCGTCGAGCAGGACGGTGCAGGCGCCGCAGTGAGAGGTGTCGCAGCCGATGTGGGTGCCGGTCAGCCGCAGCGTCTCCCGGATGAGGTGCACCAGGAGGAGGCGGGGCTCGACGTCGGCCTCGTGCTTTTCGCCGTTGATCGTAACCTTGACGAGCATCGTCTCAGCCCCCCTTCTGCGCGCGCTCGATCGCCCGCCGCAGCGCGCGGCCGGTCAGCACTCTCACGAGGTCCTTCTTGTACTCGACGGAGCCGCGCAGGTCCTCGCTGGGCTGGGCCGCTTCCGCCGCCAGCTGCGCCACCTGCTTGATCGTCGCGTCGTCGGGCCGCTTGCCCTTGAGCGCGACCTCCGCCTTGGCGGCCTTGATGGGGACGAAGCCCACGTTGGTGAGGCCGATACCCACCTGCTCGCAGGCCCCGCGCGCGTCGAGCGTGATCTGGACGGCGACCGCGGCGGTCGCGAAGTCGCCGACCTTGCGCTCCAGCTTGACGTAGGCGCCGCCGCTTCGAGGGCG
>WNFP01003510.1_pt1 | contig 12602 bp, 10 predicted proteins | sample 5400201 | NCBI WGS metagenome assembly WNFP01 (sample SAMN13153355, study PRJNA577476) | soil metagenome | isolation source: 115 cm saprolite under Madrone tree | place: USA:California | collected 2016-06-14
GAAATACGTGCGCGGCGGACTGTACTGGGCCACGAACGTCAAGCCCACGTCCGCCGACACCGGTCGTGGCTGGCTGACGGCCGTCGACGCCGAGAGCGGCGCGCTCCGGTGGCGGTTCCGCGCTCCGGCACCGCTCGTCGCCGGGGTCACGCATACCGCCGGCGGGCTGGTGCTCACGGGGGACTTGGCCGGGAATTTCTACGCCTTCGACAATGCCACTGGGAACGTGGCGTTCCAAACGAACCTGGGTGGCTCCGTGGCGGGTGGCGTGATGACCTACGCCGCGCGGGGTCGGCAATATATCGCCGCGACCGCGGGCAACATCGGCCGCACGACGTTCGGTGCCCTGGGCAGCCCGACACTGGTGGTGCTGGCCCTCGGAACGCCGGAGCAGGCGAGTGCCGCCGACCGTGCGGCCGTGGCCGAAATAACGTTGCCCGAAATAGCGACGGGTACCGCGCAGAACACCTCGGGAGGTGGTGCCGCAGAGACCAGCGCTGCCGGCGAGAAGGTCTATCAGCTTTGCTCGGCGTGTCATGGTGCGCGCGGGGAGGGAGGCATCGGGGCGAACCTGCAGAGCTCGAAGCGCGACCTCGCGGGCATCATTGCGTACATCAAGGCGCCGACCGGGAGCATGCCAAAGCTTTATCCGGGTGCGCTGAGCGACGCGGACGTGGCAGCGGTCGCGGCCTACGTGATGACCCTGCGGAAGCAGTAACAGGCGAAGGAGCGCACAATGCCGATCGAAAAGCCCACCCCTGCCCGCACCACTGTCCGGATCCCTACGGCTTCTGGTGACGAGCTGGAGGCTTGGCTGTACCTACCGGAGGGGCCGGGGCCGCACCCTGCAGTGGTGATGGCCCACGGCATCGGTGCCATCAAGGCAGGCGGGCTCGCCCCGTTCGCGGAGAGGTTCCGCCGTGAGGGGTTCGCCGCAGTCGTGTTCGACTACCGCCAGTGGGGCGGCTCGGACGGGCAGCCCCGCGAGGTGCTTTCCTTCCCTCGCCAGCGCGATGACTACCGTACCGTCATCGGTTGGGCGGCCGCGCACCCCGACATCGATGCGCGCCGGGTGTTCGCGTGGGGCACGTCGTTTTCCGGCATGTATATCGTCGAGCTCGCCGCGTCGGACTCCCGCCTCGCCGGTGCGATCGGCCAGTCCCCGCTCGTTGACGGGTTCGCCGCAGCGAGGTTGGCCTCGCCCCTACGAGGGCTCCGCCTTCTGGCGGTGGCGTTACTAGACCGTCTCGGGTCGGTCTTAGGCCGCCCTCCGCGTTACCTGCCTGGCGCCGGTCGGCCTGGTGACTTGGCCATTGGCATCGCCGAGGATGCCCTTTTCGGGGAGGAGCTCATGACCCCGAAGGACGGCACCGAATGGCGCAATCGGGTTGCCGCGCGGTCGCTGCTCAGCTTCTCCTGGCGTCGGCCGGTACGACGTGCCGCCGCCATTCGCTGCCCCATCTTGCTGGTCGTCGCCGAGCAGGACACGATGGCGCCCGTCGACCCGGCCGTCCGCGTCACCCAAAAGGCCCCCCGTGGCGAGCTCTACCGCAGCCGCGGCGGCCACTACGACGTCTACCAGGGCGGGATCAGCTTCGATGACGTGCTGCGCGTCGAGGTCGAATTTCTCCACCGGCACGCAGGGATGCGGGCCAACGCCAGACACGGCGAGTGAGACGGCGGCGGCTCGTGTGAGGTTACGTCCACCTAACTGGTGCTTCCGGTCGAGGCGGCCACCTTCTCGCCGATTGGCAGCGAAACCGAGACAACCGTCCCGCGGCCGGGCTCGCTGGAAATCTCCAGCGTGCCGCCCGCGCGCTGGGCCCGGTCTCGCATTCCGGCCAGGCCCCAGTGCTCCCCCCTGGCCGCCGCCTCCATGGCTTCCCGGGCGATTCCCGTTCCATCATCCGACACCCGCAGCGTCAGGACTCGTGGCCCATACTCGAGGTCGACGTTCACTCGGCGCGGGGCGGCGTGCTTCACGGCATTCAGGACCGCCTCGCGGCCAATGCGAAGGGCCGTCGTCTCGACGCCGAGGGGCAGGCCTTGCCGGTCGCCATTGACGGTGAAGACCAACTCGGTCGCGCTCCCGGTCATGGCCCGGGCGGCATGTTCCAACGCATCGGCCAGGTCCTGCTCCTCCAGCTCCACCGCGCGCATGTCCCAGATCATGTGACGGGCATCGCGCAGGGCGGTATCCGCGGAGGCGAGCACGCCCTCCAGGGCCTCGGCGCTCTCTTGCGGTCGCTGCGGGAGCACGCGTTGGATCGCCCGCAGCTGCAGCGTGATGCCCGTGAATCCCTGCAACAGCGTGTCGTGCAGCTCCTGGGCGATGCGGGTTCGCTCGACCAGCGCCGCCTGATAGCGCGCACGCAATCTGCCCGCGACTTGCCGCACGCGGGCCTGATAGACCAGCCAGACCAAACCGCCGAGCGTGGCGACCCAGACGGCGAGAAACCAGCGGGTCTGGATGAACGAAGGTAGAATCGTGAAGTCGAACGCAGCGCCGGCCTCGTTCCAGACGCCATCTTCGTTCGCCGCAGTGACCTGAAAGCGATACGATCCCGGTCCGAGGTTCGTGTAGAACGCCTCGCGCCGCGTCCCGGCGTCTGCCCACGTTGTATCGTTGCCGATCAGTCTGTATCGGAACCGCACGCGGTCCGGAACGCCGAGACTGAGCGCCGTGTAAGCGATCTGCAGCGCGGTGGTCCGCGGCGGCAGGTCGACTCGGCCCAGCGGGCGATACTGGCGTCCGCCGGCCGTCAGGGTGCGGATCTCAACCGGAGGGCGGATCGTGTTCCGGCGGATGTGGGCCGGGTCCAGCCAGGCCACGCCAGACGTTGTCAAGAACCAGAGCCGTCCATCGGTCCCCTGGATCGCGGATGGTAACGGCCGCAACTGGGGCGGCTCACCGGGGAGCCCGTCGTGGAATTCGAATCGCTCGTCGCTCGCGACGTACCGAGGGTCGCGCATCGCGCTCTGGATTTCGGCTGCCCGAACGTGCCTCACGCCGCCGATCCCATTGAGCCAGAGGTCGCCGTCGGCGGTCTCGACGATGCCGGTGACTCCGAGGAGCGGCCCGCTCGCGACAGTGAGTGGAAGGAAGCGCGCCCCGTCGTAGCGCATGACCCCCGATTCTCCGCCCACCCAGACATGGTCATCTCGCGGTACGATCGCCGTAACCGTACCGACTCGGATCCCGTCGTTGCCGGTGAATAGGCGCATCGAGTCCGCCCTCACCCGCACCAAGTTGTTATCGGAGTAGCCCAGCCACGTCGTTCCTGCGTCGTCAGCGACGACACTGAGTGCATGCTCACGCGCGAAGTGTTGGGACGGAAGGAAGCGGTCCCATGTTCCACCCCGGCGCCGGAACACCGCTCGTGCTCGATCGCTACGAACCGAGAGCCAGAGTATGCCGTCGCGGCCGCGCGCGATGGCCTGGATGTCACCGTTCCTGGCGTCCGCCGGCAAGGGGATTCGAGTGATGGTGGCGCCTGACGCGAGCTCCCCGCGTGGGACGTGCCACAACCCTGCCGGGCCGCCGATCCATACGCTACCGTCGAAGTCACGGGAGGCGCAGCTCACCGGCCCCGCCACTTCCGGGTGAGCCACGATCCCGGGACCGACCTCGAGCAACGGGCCGGAATAATCGTCCACCCAAACCCGCCCGCCATCCCTTGCGACGATGGAGGGAGCTTGGAGGTCCCGTGGGAACAGCACTGGAGTGAGCTTCGTCGCGCGGAAGCGATCGAGCCCGCCCTCGGTGCCTAGCCACACGTTCCCCTCGCGGTCTTCCAACAGCGCGTTCGTCTCCACCAAGCTGCCGCTCATGCCCGCTGTGGTCGAGAGCGAGCGGACATCGCGCAGCCTCGGGGTGCCCGGACTCCCAGCGGGATTACCGTCAAGCGGAATGCGCAGGAGAGCGTTCGGCAACAGCATCCAGGCGGTCGCATTTCGGTCGATGACGAGCGCCCACGCCGGTGGCGAGTGGGGCGGTTGGCGCTCGGGCCCGACACGACGCCCGGCCGAGTCAGAGAGGCGCGTGAGACCGACAGCCAGCGATGCGCCCCAGACGGAGCCATCGGGCGCCTCGCGCGGCGTTCCGCCACCGTTGGCGTTGACGTCGAGGGGTGGTGCCCACCACACAAAGCGCTGGGCGCCACTTGGCAGCACGAACACCCCAGTACTCGTGGCGGCCCAGAGCGTTCCACGCCGATCGACCAGCAGGTCCGTGGTCATGCCGCCCGGGTACCCGCTTTCGGCGCCGAGGGTTCGCCACCGAGTCCCGTCGAGCCGCGCGAGCCCGGTCGTCGTCGCGGCCCAAATGGCACCACTCGAATCCCGAGCGAAGGCTGTAATGGATCCGGGCGGTAGCCCCTCGTTCTGGCCGAAGTTGGTGAGACGGTCCGCTGCAATGACGCTCGCGCCGCTCCTCACGTAGCCGATCCACATCGAGCCGTCCGGGACGGCGAGCAGCGCCGTGATGAAGTGCGACGGGAGTGACTGGCCGGCCGGAGGCTCGAACTCTTCGAACCGTACTCCATCAAAGCGGTAGAGTCCCGACTGCGTGCCGATCCACAGGACCCCGTCCGCCGACTGCGCCAGGGCGCCAACATTGGGAGGTGCACCGTCCCGAATCGTCCATGCCTTGTGATCGAGCTGCTGGAGCGTTGGCCCGGGGCGCTGCGCGTGGAGCACTGATGCGAAGCAGGCGAAGGCGCAGGCGGTGGGCATACCGATCGTCGACATGCGGCCGGCGCAGAACATACTACAATCTATGCTCACGGATCTTGCCGCGTCCCGTGACGAACAGTGCGGCCGATTTCAAAAAGGGGGCTGTCAGGCTTCCGTGTAGAAGTAGGCCCCGGCCACGCACGCCAGCGGAATCTTGATCAGCGCCACGACCGCTCCGATCGTGTACAGCCTCTCGGGAAACGGCCCCATCGGGGCTTGCTCCTTTGTCAGCGCGCTCAGCGCGTGCATCGCTATCTCGTCGAGAGTTGTCCCGATCGCGCTCATCAGTTCGATAAAGAACCACAGGGCGAGTCCCGCGATTACCGCCGTCTTCACGCCAGCGCCGAACCGCGGCCGGATCGCCGCGTACAGCCACACGAGACCGATCCCCATCACGAAATCCCACACGAGGAGCACCGAGATCATGCTGGCAGGTATGGGCTGTTTGCCGAACGCCTGCATCGCGGCAGCCATGTCTTCCTTCATCACCATGCCGTAGTAGACGAAGTCCACCACGTTTAGAACCAGACCCGCCAGTAGCCCGCCCAGAATCACGCGGCTCCAATTGATCTTGCCCACGGCGCACCCCCGGACGCAGTGAGCTCTACATTACGGCACGACCAGCACGGCCACCATACTACCTCTTTCGGCGTATGCGGATCTTGGGAGAATGCGATATCGTCATCAGGGTGACCAGCCCTTCGCCCATCAGGGTCCTCGCCGCCGACGACCATCCCCTCATCCGAGCCGGTCTCGTCGCGTTCCTCGCGACCGAACCCGATCTGCGGGTGGTCGCTGAGGCGGCGAACGGTGAGGAAGCGCTCGAGAAGTATCGCGAACTTCGTCCAGACATCGTCCTGATGGATCTCAGCATGCCGGTCATGGACGGGCTCTCCGCGACCAGAGCGATCCTCGACGAGTTCCCCGACGCCAGGGTAATCGTGCTCACCACCTATGACGGCGACGAGGACATTCATCGGGCGCTCGACGCAGGAGCCAGGGGCTATCTCCTGAAGGATATGGTGGCAGCCGATGTGCTGAACGTGATTCGCACCGTGCACGGCGGACAGCGCGGCATACCGCACGCCGTTGCCGCCAAGCTCGCCGAGCGTACTCCCCGCGTCCCACTGACCCCGCGTGAAACGGAGGTCCTCTCGCTGGTGGCGGAGGGGCTCAGCAATGCCGAAGTTGCCGCACGGATCGGGCGGACCGAAGGTACGGTCAAGGTGCATCTCAAGAACATTCTCCAAAAGCTCGACGCCAGCGACCGGACCGAGGCCGTAACCACCGCCCTGCGGCGCGGCTTCATCCGGCTCGAGTAGGGATCGCGGCCCCCGTTGCCCGGGTCGGAGCAAGCGCGTAACCTCTTTACCGTGAAGGGCCGCATCCTGCTGAGCTGCGCGTTGCTCGCCGCAGCCTCCTGCCATCCTGCAGTTCTGGCCGGCCAGGCGTTCGGGCGCTACAAGCTTGACGTCTGGCGGGCGCAGGACGGAATCCGATTGGCGTTCGCCTCGAATCTGGTGCAGACCCGCGACGGATATCTCTGGCTCTCATCGGAGTCAGGGGTCACGCGCTTCGACGGCGTCCGGTTCAAGGTCTTCGACGGAAGTAATACACCGGCTTTGCAAGGTCGTCCCAGACTACAGACCGTCCCGCTCCTGGAGGACGGTGACGGTGTCCTGTGGATCGGCACCGATGTCGGACTGCTCGCTTATTCGGACGGCACGATGCGACCCGCCGCACTGAACGCGACCTTCAAGATCGATCAGGTGAATGCGGCCACGGCCGATGCCAAAGGCACCGTATGGGCGGTCACGCGAAGCGGACGGGTCTTCAGTATTCCGCGCGGCGGCGGCCTCCACGAGGTCGCTGGGACGGTCGTGAGTTATGCCAGCAGCAGTCTGTCGGTGGACCCCACCGGCGACGTCTGGATCGCCGCCGGCCGGGACGCGGTCTACCGGGTGCATCACGATAGCCTGTCGACCGTGACGTTCCCCGCTGATATCCTGGTCGATGCCCCGAACCGGGCCTACGCGACCGCGGACGGCTCGGTGTGGTTCGGAACTCCTACGGCGATCCTCCATTGGCGACACGGCCGGGTCAAGCGATTCCCCCTGCCGACACGTCATACGCTGGGGGCTGTTTCCTGTATCGCGGCCGCTCCGGATGGGGCGCTCTGGATTGGGACCCACGGGGCGGGCCTCTACCGGTTCGACGGGCGGCGGTTCGCTTCCTTCAGCAGCCGGGACGGTCTTTCCGATGACCGCGTCATCGACATCCTCCCCGACAAGAGCGGCAACATCTGGGTTGCCACGCGCGATGGACTCAACCGCTTCCGGCCAGTCCCGTTCGATGTCTTCACCACACGCACCGGTCTCCCGACCGAGCTGCCCGGCGGAATGATCCGGGATCCCTCAGGCACCTTCTGGCTCGCACCGCCGACCGGCGGCTTGTTCCGGGGGCGCATCGAGGCCGGCCGGGCCAGCTTCACTATAGCCGAAGCGGTGAGGAACTACGATCGCGTCACCGCGCTGGCTCATGGGCAGCGGGGAAGCGTCTGGGCAGGTCGACTCCTCGGTTCGGTCAACCGTTTCGCGGGCCAGGGCGACGCCGAACGGCCCTTCGCCGCAGGCCTGCCTCCGGTGACAGAGATCCACGAGGATCCGGACGGCACCCTATGGGTCGGCACGTGGCGGGGGCTGTTCCGGTTGGGGCACGGGCGCCGCGATTCCTTGACGACCCACGACGGGCTTCCCGACGACTTCATTCACCGAATCTACCGTGACTCGAAGGGGACGCTCTGGATCGCGACGCAGACCGGCATCGCGCGGGCAGTAGGGGACGACGAGCGGCACTTCGAGGAGCAGCCGATGCCTCCCGGTGGTGCGTTGCGAGCGGTAGTCCTGTTCGAGGCGCCGAAGGGGACCCTCTGGATCGGCTCCGCTGAGGGCCTCGCGCGCGTGACCGGAGGTACGCCTGTGCACCTCACGATAGCGCAAGGACTGCCGGAGAACTGGGTCGGGGCGGGGGAGGAAGACCGCTTGGGTCACCTGTGGCTGGGACAGCTGGGCGGCCTCGCTCGTGTGAGCCTGGCGGACCTCACCGCGGTGGCCGACGGCCGAGTCCCGTCCCTGACGACGGCGACCAGCTACGAGGCGCTCGACGGTTTACCAGGAGGCGATCCCGGCGCCTGGCCGCATCCCTGGTCGTTTCGGGACCCCGGAGGAACGCTCTGGTTCGCGATGGGTCATGGGATCGTCTTCGTGGACCCCACTCGCGTCGAGCAGGACATTCGGCCGCCGGCCTTGCATCTGGAGGAGATCGTCGTGGACGGCGCCCCGGTACCGACGCGAGAGAGGATCACCCTGGGACCCGGTGTCCGCCGGCTCGACCTGAGGTACACCGGCGTGGATCTGACGAGCGGTCCCGGAGTCCGATTCCGCTACCGGCTGGATGGGTTCGACACGACGTGGACCGATGCGGGAACTCAGCGAATAGAGTCGTTTACGCGGCTCGCGGCTGGGCATTATCGATTTCGGGTGGCGGGACGCGCGGCGAACGGAGGGTGGAGCCATGGGGAGGCGGGAGTTGATATCACGGTCCTCGCCCCAATATATCGGCGAGCCTGGTTCATCGCCTCGACGTGCCTGCTGCTCGGGCTCGCGTTATGGAGCGCTCACCGAGCGGTCCTCCGCGCTCGAACCGCCGCCATTCATGACGAGCGCTCCCGGCTCGCCCGCGAGATACACGACTCGCTGTTGCAGGGATTCGGTGGCATCGCGCTGCAGCTGCACGCTGCCTCTGCCCGACTCGCTCTTCCTCCTTCACAACAGCCGCTGCTGGACCGGGTGCTCTCGCTGATCGATCGGACCTTGACCCAGGCGCGGAATGTGGTCTGGGACATACGTCAGCCGGGGGCGGAGGCGGCAGAGCTTGCTGCGGCATGCGAGGAGGCTGGCCGCCGCATCTTCGCCGACAGCTCTACCGCATTACGCGTGGCACTCCGGGGCCGGCCGCGCCTGCGCTCGCGGGTCGATACCGAGTGCCTCCGGATCGTGGAGGAGGCTCTCACCAACGTCCGGAAACATGCTGAAGCAGCGAACGCGATGGTCGATCTGGACTACCGCTGGAGAGAGTTGGTCCTCACCATCCGGGATGACGGGGCCGGGTTCGACTCGGATGCCGTGGTGGGGCAGGACGGCCATTGGGGTGTGCTCGGGATGCGCGAGCGTGCCAACCGAATCGGCGCGTCGCTCGTTCTCAGCAGCCAGCCCGGGGCGGGAACGGTGTTCTCGCTTGTTGTGCCCTACCGACGCGGGCTACGGACTCGTCTGTAGCGAAAGACTAGCCGAAAGACGTATTGCATCCGGCCAGAGGTCCGGGACACCATTCGCTATGGCGGCAACTGGTGGGGTCGCCGACCTGGACAGAGGAGCGGTCCGTCCGATCCGGGTCCTGGCCGTTGACGATCACCCGATGTACCGGGCCGGTTTGACGGCGGTGCTGTCGCTCCATGCCGATCTCGAGCTCGTGGCCGAGGCGGGCGATGGAGCACGCGCCGTGGCGTTGTTCCGCACGCACCGGCCCGACGTCACCCTGATGGATCTGCGTATGCCCGTGATGGGGGGAGCCGAGGCCATTGAGACGATCACGGCCGAGTTTCCAGACGCGAAGATCATCGCGCTGACCACCTATCAGGGAGACACGGACATCCATCGCGCTCTGGAGGCGGGCGCGCGGGGGTATCTCCTGAAGGATGTCTTGCGTAACGAAGTGGCGGACGCGATCCGGACGGTCTGTCGCGATGGGTGGGTCCTCCCCGGCGCCATAGCGCAGCGACTGGCGAAGTTCACGCCGCGGATCGAGCTCACCGACCGTGAACTGGAGGTCTTGAGACTGATGGCAAAAGGACTGCGGAACAAGAACATCGCCAATGCCATCGGGAGGACCGAGGGGACGGTCAAAGTCCACGTCGGCCATGTCCTCCAGAAACTCGACGTCAATGATCGGACCGAGGCCGTCGTCGTCGCCCTGCAGCGCGGGATCATCCACTTGGACTGACGTCTCCCTTCGGCGCAGCCGCAAAGCTTCGCATCCCACCGTCGACGTTGGAGTCGAGGATCAAGGCCCTACTCCTTTCGGACTAGCATCGTCTCTCTCCCCGTCAATACAAAAAGATTCCTCTCCCGCGTAATAGCGGGCGCCTAGCGCGAACACGTATGGTGTGTGGTCGTGACGTCACAACAATCGCAGCGACCCGGAGGGCAGCACGATCATGAAGCTTCCGCCAGACTCTACACCGAGCGCTTTCACGACCGCCTTCCGGTATCGCTACGCGTTCGCTGTGCTGCTGGTGGGATCCGTGTTGGCGCTGCATCCCGCGCCGCCCCGCCTGATCGGCGCACCGTTGCCGCAGGCGCACGCGCTCGTGCTGTCGGATCAGGCCCGGCGCTCCCTGGCCCTCGCGTACCGTGCGTTCCCCACGGAGCTGATGGGCTGCATGATCGGCGAGGTCCACGGCAGCGTGGTGCGCGTCCAGCGCATCGCGCCCGCAGACGTGGATCCAGCGGAGTCGACGCCGACACGGGTCCGGCCGCGGCGCACGTGCGAGGACGCCGGTTGGCTGGGGACGGTCGGGATGATCCATAGCCACCCGGGTGGGGAGCGCTGCTTCTACTATTTCCCCGGGACGCAAGTTCCGAGCTCGGACGCGCAATCGTTCGCGCTGCAGGCCTACGCGGTCGACGCCATCCTGTGCGGCGACAGCATCGTGTGGATCAACCGTGCCTCAATAGAACGGCACTTCTCGTTGGGGGAGCGTCGCGTGGTGCGGGCGCCCGACCAGCCGCCAGGTAACCGGCTGCGCGCGGGGTCCCGCGTGTCGCTGCGGGGAGAATGAGGGCGCTATGGACGAACCCTTTGCGCTCGATGACTACTACCTCCCGGCCGTCGCCCACGGCTGGCGCGACGCCGATTGGACGACCTTAAACAGTTGGTGGAGTCTCCGACCATGAGCCGGTTTCAAGCCGCGTGTATCGAGTCCGCGGTGTTTGCCCATGAGGGGGGGCTCGCGCTGGAGCACGGGGATGTCGAGCCGGAGACCGAGGCAGTCGCCGGCTTCGAGGAGGTTGTGGGGCGGGACAGGGTCCTGCGCGAGCTGCTCGAGACGGTGCGGGACGTGGCGGCAACGGACTCGACCATCCTGCTCACTGGCGAGACCGGCACGGGGAAGGAGCTCGTTGCCAGAGCCATCCACACGCTGAGTCCGCGGCGGGAACGCGCCATGGTCAAGCTGAACTGCGGCGCGATGGCTGCCGGCCTCGTCGAAAGCGAGCTCTTCGGGCACGAACGGGGCGCATTCACCGGCGCGCTGCAGCGCCGCATCGGGCGGTTCGAGCAGGCAGACCGCGGGACGTTGTTCCTCGATGAGATCGGCGAACTGCCACTCGACGGCCAGGTCAAGCTGTTGCGCGTCGTGGAGGAGCAGGAACTGGAGCGCGTCGGCGGTAGCCATCCGGTCCGCGTGGACGTGCGCCTGGTCGCCGCCACGAACCGGGATCTCGCGGCCGCCGTTCCGGCCGGTCGCTTCCGGGCCGACCTGTTCTATCGACTGAGCGTCGTTCCGCTCCGGCTCCCCCCGTTGCGGGAACGTCCCGGCGACATTCCGCTGCTCGTGCAGGCCTTCATCGCCCACTTCCGGCGGAAGCTGGCGAAGCCGCTGCACGATGTGTCACCGGAGAGCCTGCGTCGACTGGAGGCGCACTCGTGGCCGGGGAACATTCGGGAGCTGCAGCATGTCGTCGAGCGGGCCTGCGTGCTCGCGCGGGGGCGCGTGGTGGACATCGGTGCCTCGCTGCTCGCGACGGCGGCAGCGACCGCACCGCATACTGGCGGTACTACGGGCGGCTTCGTGACGCTAGAGGAGCACGAGCGCGCGTACCTCCGCCGGGTGCTCGAGGCGACGGGTGGGCGCATCGAGGGACGCCGGGGGGCGGCCAGGATCCTCGATGTGCATCCGAGCACGCTGCGATCCCGGCTGCAACGCCTGGGTCTGGCGAAGCCGGCGTGGCGAGACGGCGCCGGAGCTCGCGTCGTCGAGTCGAGAACTCCCGCCTGACCCACGACCCATCGAGGTATTGCGAGATGTCACGGCGGGCACGCGTGGAATGGCGCGCCCGTGTGCCGTCATCCTTGTCGATACGATGGCCCGAGAGTTGCCTCGACGCTCCATCTGGAACTGACTCTAACAGGAGAGACAACTCATGACGCATGGATGGAAGGACGGGGCCCTCGGCATGGCCGGGGCAATTCTCGTGCTAGCCGCTGGCACTCGGGCGGAGCTTATGGGAGCACGCCCCGCGCATCGGGCCCAGACGGTGAACGTTCAGATGATCGGGGACGCGAAGGGCAACCGCTTCGTGCCGGCCAGCATCACGATCCACGTCGGCGACATCGTTACGTGGACGAACGTCAGCGGGGCGCATAACGTCGTCTTCTGGCCGGACAGCATCCCAGCCGGGACGCAGACCGTCCTGCAAGGCAAGATGGCCGCGACGATGGGCCCACTCACCGGTCCCTTGTTCGCGGCGCCCAACGCAACCTACACGATCTCGTTCGCCGGGCTCAAACCCGGCTCCTACAAGTACTACTGCTTGCCACACCTCGCTCTGGGCATGCGAGCCCAGGTCGTCGTGCAGCCGTAACGCCGAAGCCGGCGGTCGTGCGCTTCCCTCGCCCCGCCGGCCGTGCAGTCTGGTTGGCGGCCGTGGCGTGCTGCGTTCTGGATGCGCTGTCGGGTTACGCGGCTGGACAGCAGGTGGCGGATTCGGTGGCGGCCGGACGCACGCTCCGCCGACAGACGCTACCGC
>WNFP01004372.1_pt1 | contig 12601 bp, 13 predicted proteins | sample 5400201 | NCBI WGS metagenome assembly WNFP01 (sample SAMN13153355, study PRJNA577476) | soil metagenome | isolation source: 115 cm saprolite under Madrone tree | place: USA:California | collected 2016-06-14
CGTCAGCCGCGGCCGCTTGCCGGGAGCGACGACGCTCGGATGCCCGGGTGACAGCCACCCCTGCGATCCCCTGGGCGAGACCACGCATCCGACGCCGGGAATGACCGGCGAGTCCACGCCTGGATCGCTGGGAGTCGCGGAGAAGGCATTGCCCTCGGCGTCCACGACGGAGACGTAGGAGGTGTCGAGCGAGCCCCCGGCACTGAGCGACGTGGGGCCGCTGATGCCATGGCCACCGTTGGCGACGGCTCGAAGGCCGTAAGGATCGCCCGCGGGCGGCAGGTCGGGCCAGGCGCGATCCTCTCTGATCAGCGCCCGGCGCGCGGCGGCGTACGCTTTCGACAGGAGCCCGTCGGCGGGCACCTTGACGAAAAGCGGATCGCCGTAATACGCCTCGCGGTCGGCGAAGGCGAGCTTGGTGGCCTCGGCCAGGATGTGCAGCGCCCGCGGCGTGTTGTGGCCGAGCGCGCGCCAGTCGTAGCCCTCGATCAGGTTCAGCATCTGGAGCAGCACCGGCCCTTGGCACCAAAATCCGCAGGCCGCGACTTCGTATTCGCCGAACGTCGTCTTGAGCGCAGGAGCGACCTCGACGGAAAACTCCGCCAGGTCCTCTGCCGTCATGAGACCGCCCTCGCGCGCGTGGTACTCGGCGATCTTGCGGGCGGTGTCGCCCTTGTAGAATGCGTCGCGGGCCGCACGGATGGCGCCCGCGCGGCCGCGCGAGCGCGCTTTGAGCTCCGCCGTCGCCATGGCCTTGATGGTCTGTGCCAGCTCTGCTTCCACCAGCAGATGGCCGGGGGGCGGCCCCTCTCCGTCCTTGAGGTAGAGCGCGGCCGAGGTGGGGTACTTGCGAATCTTGTCGGCGGCGCGGCCGAACTGGTACGACGAGAACGCGGAGAGCGGGAAGCCGTGCTCCGCGCATTCCATGGCGGGCGCCGCCACCTCGGCGAAGCTCTTGGTGCCCCAGCGCTCAAGCGCCGTGCACCAGGCGTCGGGCGCGGCCGGGACGACCGTGCGGAGCAGCCCGGCGGGAATCTGGCCGCCGCAACGCTCGTTGAAGAACTCCGCGGTCGCGCGCTTCGGATACGGCCCGACGCCGGACACCTCGAAGGTCTTGCCCGTGCGTCCGAGATGCACGAGGATGGGCGCCACGCCTGCGAAGCTCACCATGTCCGGATGGACGACGCCCAGCATCATGCCCGCGGCGCAGCCGGCGTCGATCACGCCGTGCAGCAGGCGGGCGGCGTGCCGGTGCTCCTGCCGCCCCAGCTCTCCAAGACGTCGCTCGAGCGGCTCGTGCGCGGTCTCGACGCCGTTCTACTCACGGGCGGCGGCGACGTCGACCCGGCGCGCTTCGGCGAGGCGCCGCACCCGACGCTGATCGAGGTCGCGCCCTCGCGGGACGCGCTCGAGACGCAGGTGACGCTCCACGCGATCGAGAAGAAGACCCCGCTCCTCGCGATCTGCCGCGGCATCCAGGTGCTCAACGTCGCGCTCGGCGGAAGTCTCCACCAGGACGTGGCCAGCGAACCGGGAACGGAGATCCAGCACAGCCAGAAAGAGGCGCGCGACCAGGCGACCCACAAGATCACGGTCACCCCACGGAGCAGGCTGGGTCGGGTCCTGGGCGCAGAGGACCTCGAGGTCAACAGCTTCCATCACCAGGTCATCAAGTCGCTCGGCCGCGGCCTCGTTCCCGTCGCGTGGGCGCCCGATCAGCTCATCGAAGCCGTCGAGCTCGACGACGACTCGCGCTGGGTCGTGGGCGTCCAGTGGCATCCCGAGCACCTCGTCGGCAATTCAGAACCTGCCCGCCGCCTCTTTTCCGCTCTCGTCACCGCCGCCCGCGCCTGAGCGCGCGCGGCTTCCGGAGACCTTCATGCCGAAGACCCGCGGGACCGGACTCCTGATGCTGTGGACGGACGTCGACCCGGAGCACGAGGCGGAGTTCAACCGCTGGTACAACGAGGAGCACATCCACCACCTCCTCAAGGTGCCCGGCTTTCTCAGCGCCGGGCGCTACGAGGCGCTCTCGGGCGGGCCGAAGTATCTCGCCATGTACGAGCTCGAGGAGCCCTCCGTCCTGCGAACGCAGGCCTTCCTCGACGAGGTCCGCTTCCGGCCGTCTCCGTGGCGCACCAAGACCTCGGGCGGCCACGTCGGGCGCAACTACATCCTGCAGGCCTACCGGCAGATCCACCCGGCGCGCACGAATCCCATCGAGCTGACCATGGGGCCGTCGCCGTATCTGCAGATGGGGCGCATGGACATCCCGGCTGCCATGGAAGAAGAATGGAACGCTTGGTACAACACCGTCTACACCGAGGACTACCTGACGGTGCCCGGCGTCATCCGGGTGCGCCGCTTCATGGTGGTCGAGGGCCAGCCGAAGTACCTGACGGTCTACGAGTTTGAGCGGCCCGACGTGCCGAAGAGCGCGGCGTGGAATACCGTGCGCGACAAAAATCCCTGGACCCACCGCATACGCCCCTTCATGCGGCTCGACGCCGGCTCGCCCGCCGTCTTCAAGCGGATCTACCCCGACCCCGTGTAGGTCGATTCGCGGTCGCACTAGGCGGGCGGGTCCTGTCGTCGGGGGCGGCGGGGCCGCGGCCAGCTTCGCCACCCTTGTATCTTGGCGAGAGGCGGGAAATGATACGAGGGAAGAAGAAGGCGGGCGTGACAGACCGGGTCACCCGAGGTCGTTCGAGGCCGCAGCGTAGCGAGGGTCGTCACGCCCGTATCCTCCACAGCCCGGACAGTCGCCTGGGCCAGCACGAGCCCGCATTATGCAAGGACGGGCACCGAGGAGACCCCATGAGTACATCGGTCGATGTCTTTGTCGGAATCGATGTGGCGAAGGATCAGCTCGATGTCGCCGTCCGGCCCAGCGGGGAGAGCTGGACGGTGGCCCATGACGAGGCCGGGCTGAGCGCCCTTGTCACGCGGCTGCGGGCCTTGGCACCGAGTCTCATCGTCTTGGAGGCCACCGGGGGGCTGGAAGTGGCCCTCGCCAGCGCGCTGGCGACCGCGCCGTTGCCCGTCGCCGTCGTCAATCCGCGCCAGGTGCGGGATTTTGCGAAGTCGACGGGGACGCTGGCCAAGACCGACCGGCTCGATGCCCAGTGCCTCGCGCACTTCGCCGACGCCGTCCGGCCCCAGGCTCGGGCGCTGCCCGATGCCCAGGCCCACGAGCTCCATGCCCTGCTCCAGCGCCGACGCCAACTGGTCGACATGCTCACGGCGGAGAAGAACCGGCTCCAGACCGCCGCGAGTCGCATTCGCCCGCAGATCCAGGTCCACATTGAATGGCTGCAACGGCAGATTGGGCAGTCCGACGACGAGCTCCGCGCTCTCATCCGCTCGAGCCCGCTGTGGCGCGAGACCGAGGATCTGCTGCGCAGCGCTCCCGGTGTCGGCCCCGTGCTCGCCACGACACTCGTGGCGGCGCTGCCCGAGCTCGGCACGCTGACGCGCCAGCAGATTGCTGCGCTCGTCGGGGTCGCGCCACTCAATCGCGATAGCGGGACCCTGCGCGGACGCCGCACCGTCTGGGGTGGGCGGGCGCAGGTCCGCGCCGTGCTCTACATGAGCACCCTCGTCGCCGTGCGTCACAATCCCGTCCTGGCCGCCTTCTACCAGCGGCTGCGGGCGGCGGGCAAGGTGCCCAAGGTCGCTCTCACCGCGTGTATGCGCAAGCTGCTGACGATCCTGAACGCGATGCTCAAGCACCGGACTCGCTGGGCTCCGGTTGGGGCTCAGCACACTTGACACACAAGACAGTCGCTACGCTGGCGTGAATCGCAGCCCTACGGGCTGCGGACACTTGCGAAGGGCCCACTTCCGCCGGCCGCGCCGCGGCCTCCCCCGACGCCACCCGCCCGGTCACGGTTGTCGAGATCGACTGTGCGCGGGCTACTTCAGCAGGGTCCAGCGCGAGGCCGTGTTCTCGATACGCTCCTCGGACACACGGCCGTCTTTCTTGAGCTTCTTGAGGTGGGAGTGGACGGACTTGCCCGCCATCAGGTGGAGCTTCTCCGGAACGTCGGCGTAGATGACCTTGACCATTTCCGGAATAGTCCGAACGCCGTCGGCGAGGACCGCCAGGATCTGCCGCTCGCGCTCCATCCTGTGATCGATGTACTCCTGAATCTTCGCCGGCGCGTCTTCGACGACGGGCCCGTGGGCAGGATAGATGCGCCGGACTCCCAACGCCTGCACGCGCCGGAGCGAAGCCATGTAGTCGGCGAGGTCGCCATCCTCGTCGGGAATGACGCTCGTCGAGCCGTTGAGGATCAGGTCGCCGCTGAAGAGCGCCCGCTCTTCCTCGAGAAAGTAGCAGAGATGGTCCGACGCGTGACCAGGCGTGTGGACGGCCCGGAGCGTCACGCCGTCGCCCGTGACCACCGCGCCGTCCTGCAGGTCGGCGGTGTCGCCGGGCAGGCCCTGGTCCTTGTGGATCATCTTGGCCAGCGGCAGCCCCGGGAAGCGCTTGCGCAGGTGCGGCACCCCGCCCAAGTGGTCGACGTGCCTGTGAGTGAGGATGATCCGCGACGGGCCGCGCCAGCCTCGCTCGCCGAGATAGCTCCCGAGCTCGCCCATGTAGCCGGGCACGCCCGCGCCCGTGTCGATCAGGATCGGATCCCTCCGCCCGACGAGGTAGGTGTTCGTTCCTGGGCCGGTCATCATGCCCGGGTTCAGGCCGAGCACCCGGCCCACGAGATCGCTCGGTGTCGCGCGCTTCGGAAAGTCAGGATCGATCCAGCTCATGCGACCCCCAAATACCTGCGCTTGACGTCCTCGTTCGCCTCGAGACCGGACGGCGTGCCTTCCCAGACGATCTGCCCTTTGCTCATAACGTAGACGCGGTCGGCGACCTGGAGGGCCAGATGGTAGTTCTGCTCGACCAGCAGGATGGACAGCTTCTCTCCCTTGAGCCCCCGCACGATGCTGCCGATCTCGCGCACGACGATGGGCGCCAACCCTTCCGACGGCTCGTCGAGCACCAGCATACGCCCGTTGGTCATGAGCGCGCGGCCGATCGCGAGCATCTGCTGCTCGCCGCCCGACAACGTGCCGCCCGGCTGAGTCGCGCGCTCGCCGAGGCGCGGGAACAGGCCGTAGATCCGCTCGAGCGTCCACTCTCCGGGCCGCGCGCCCAGGGTGAGATTCTCGCTGACCGTCAGCGGCGCGAAGATACGCCGACCCTGGGGCACGAGCGCGAGCCCCTGGCGCGCGATGCGATACGCCGGCCAAGCCTGCACGGCTTGGCCGCCGAAGAGCACGCGCCCGTCGCGGGGAGGGGTGAAGCCGGCCACGCTCCGGATGAGCGTCGTCTTGCCCGCACCGTTGCGTCCGAGAAGCGCGACGGCCTCGCCCTCGGCCACGCGGACGGAGACGCCGTGGAGGATGTGGCTCTCGCCGTAGTACGTCTGGATCGCGTCGACGTCGAGCATCACGCGCTTCCCAGATAGACTTCATAGACGCGAGGGTCGCGCTTCACCTCGTTGAACGTGCCCTCGGTCAGCACCTCTCCGTAGTGGAGCACGGTGACCCGCTCGGCCAGCGAGCCGACCACGTCCATGTCGTGCTCGATGATCAGCATGGTCACCTCGCGCGGCAGACGCTCGAGCATCCGCGTCATCCTCGCCGTTTCCTCGGGCGACATGCCGGCAGTGGGCTCGTCGAGCAGCATGAGCTTGGGCCGGGTCGCGAGCACGACGCCGACTTCGAGCTGGCGCTGCTCGCCGTAGGAAAGACTGCCGGCAGGCTCGCCGAGGCGGCCGGCGAGCCCCACCGCGTCGGCCGCCGAGTGCGCGTGCTCGAGCGGCGCTCGCAGCGCCCCGACGCTGCCGAGCATGTCGTAGCTGCCGCGCCCGTCGGCGGCCGCCGCCAGCCTGAGGTTCTCCAGCACGGAGAGCTTCGGGAAGAGGTTCGTTCGCTGGAATGAGCGCCCCATCCCACGCCGTGCAAGTACGTGCGGCGGCAATCCCTCGACCTGCTCGCCGTCGAAGAGGATGCTGCCGGCCGAGGGCCGGAGCTGGCCGGTGATCACGTTGAAGAGCGTGGTCTTCCCCGCTCCGTTGGGCCCGATGATGGCGCGCCGCTCCTGCGCCGCCACCGACAGCGACACGCCCGCGAGCGCCGAGAGCGCGCCAAAATGGCGGGTCAAACCGCCGATGCTCAACAGCGGGGCGAGCGCGCTCACGAGCGGATGCCCACGCGGCCTCGGAGCGCGCCCAGGATGCCGCCCGGCGCGAAGAGCACGAGGAGGACGAAGGTCAAGCCGAGGATGAGCATCCAGCGCTCGGTGTAGGAGCTGACCATGCTCTGCAGCAGAATGAACGCGGCCGCGCCCAGCATCGAGCCGCCGAGCGTCCCCGTGCCGCCTATGATGACCATGAGGAGCGCCTCTCCGGAGGTCGTCCAGAGGAACGCGTCGGGCGAGATCGAGCCGACGAGCTGGGCGTAGAGCGAGCCCGCGAGGCCCGCGATCGTGCCGCCGATGACGAAGGCCAGGAGCTTGTAGCGGTCGACCGGGTAGCCCACCGCCTGCATGCGGGCTTCGTTGTCGTGGATGCCGCGGAGCACGTGGCCGAAGGGCGAGCGGACGATGCGCCACAGGAAGAGCGCCGAGCCTCCCACGAGCACCAGGAGGTAGGCGTGAAAGGACCCCGGGCGCGACAGGCTCCAGCCGAACACGGACGGCCGCGGGATGCCGACGAGGCCGTCTTCGGCGCCGAGCCACGCGGCCTGGAAGGCGACGGCGTAGAACATCTGGGAAAACGCGAGCGTCAGCATGATGAAGTACACGCCGCTCACGCGGATCGAGAAGAAGCCGATCACGAGCGCGGCAAGGGCGGCGGCCAGCGCCGGCAGGAGCAGGGCCGAGACGAGTCCCGGCGAGCTGACGAGGGTCAGCGCAGCGACGTAGCCGCCGATGCCGAAAAACGCGGAATGCCCGAACGACACCATGCCCGCATACCCCATGAGCAGGTCGAGGCTCATGGCGAAGATGCCCCAGATCAGGATCTCCTGCAGGAGATTGACCGGATAGTTGCCGGCGAAGAGCGGAAAGACGGCGACGATCGCCAGAAGCGCGGCGAAACCGACAACTCGTGATGTCATTTCAGTGCGCGCCCGAACAGGCCCTGCGGCCTGAACAGCAGGATCAGCGCCATCACGGCGTAGATCATCAGCATCGAGGCGCCCGGCAGCCATACCTTCCCGAAGGTCTCGGCCTGGCCGATGATGAGACTGCCCGCCAGCGATCCCTTGAGGCTGCCGAGACCGCCGACGACGACCACGATGAGGGCGGGCACCAGGATCGAAGCGCCCATCGGCGGATACGCCGACTGGATGGGGCCGGCGATGACGCCCGAGAGGCCGGCCAGGCCGGCCCCGAAGGCGAAGACGGCCGTGAACACGCGGTCGATGTTGATGCCCATGCCCGCAGTCATCTCGGAATCGAACACGCCCGCGCGGATGATGGCGCCGAGCCTCGTCTTCTCGATGAGCGCCCACAGCGCCACGGCGATCGCCAGGCCGAAGACGATGACGAAGAGCCTGTAGGAGGGGATCGTGGCGCCCAGGATCTGAACGGATCCGGAGAAGAGTTCCGGCGTCGGGATCGAGCGGATGCGCCCGCCCCAGATCCACTTCACCAGGTCCTCGAAGACATAGATGAGCCCGAAGGTCAGGAGCACCTGGTCGAGCGGCCCGCGGCGATAGAGCGGCCGGAGACAGCTGCGCTCGATGGCGGCGCCGATCAGTGCGACGGCGAGGGGGGCGACGAGAAGCGCCAGCCAGAAGTCACCCGTCGCCGCGATGACTGTCAGGCCCGCGTAGGCGCCCAGCATGTAGTAGGAGCCGTGGGCGAGGTTGACGATGTCGAGCATGCCAAAGATCAGCGTGAGGCCGACCGAGAGGAGGAAGAGCAGGACACCGTAGGCCAGGCCGTTCAGCGCCTGGCCGAAAAAGTCAGGGACGAAGGCCACCATCGGGGGTGAAGCGGGAGGAGGGGCGCGCGGGCCCCTCCTCCCAGGGCTCCATCAGGCCGGCAGGGTGCAGCCCGTGCCGGGGTCCGTCACGTTGGCGACCTTGTCGAACGGCACGTTGTTCAGGCCCAGCGCCGTCTCCTCCACCTTGCGGATGTAGATGAAGGGCTGGATCACGTTGTGCGTCTTCGGGTCGAAGCGGAAGCGGCCGCGCGGGCTGTCGAACTCGACCTTCGCGATGGCGTCGACCCACTTGTCCTTGTCCTGCGTGTCGCCGTTGACAGCCTTGAGCGAGCGGATGATGACTTCGGCGGTGTCGTAGCCCTGGCAGGCGAAGCCGTCGGGAACCTTGCCGCCGTACTGCGCCCTGAAGTCCTTGACGAACTTCTTGTTGACCGGATTGTCGAGCAGCGGCGAGTAGAAGTGGCCCGTGATGATCCCGAGCGCCGAGTTCCCCTGGGCCGGCAGGACGTCGGGCTCCGTCAGGAATCCCGCGCCGCAGAGCTTGGCCGTCTTCTTGAGGCCGAACTGGTCGTACTGCTTCACGAAGTTGACGGCGTCCGTGCCCGAGAAGAACACGTAGACGGCCTTGGCGCCCGACTGCTTGATCTTGGTCAGGTACGGCGCGTAGTCGGTCTCGCCGAGCTTGGGATAGTCTTCCCCGATGATCTTGCCTCCGGCCGCGGCGTAGGATTCCTTGAACGCGCCCAGCTGGTCCTTGCCGGCCTGGTAGTTCGGCGCGGCGATGTAGGCTTCCTTGGATACGTTCTTGGCCACCCAGGTCCCCATCGGGAAGTTCGGCTGCCAGTTCGAGAAGGAAGCACGGAAGATCCACCGGGAGCAGCGCTCGCGGCTGATCGCGTCGGCGCCGGCGTTGGAGACGATCAGGATGGTCTTGGAGGCGTGGACCTTGTCGCGCATGCCCATGAGGATGCCGCTGTGCACGGGCCCCGTGAGGATGTCGACCTTGTCCGACTCGATGAGCTTTTCCATCTTGCGAATTCCCACGGGCGGCTTCATCTCGTCGTCTTCCTGGATCATCAGGATCTTCCGCCCGGCGACCCTGTCGTTTTCGCGCGCGAAGACCAGCTTCATCCCCTGGGTGATGCTGACGCCCAGCTCGGCGTAGACGCCCGTGTACGGCAGGACGACGCCGACCGTGACCGTGGAGCCGGCCTGCGCGTGCGCGCGCCGCACCCACGGGCCTATCGCGGCCCCGGCTGTCGCCACCGATGCCGTGGCGAGAAATTTACGACGAGTGACTGCCATCATTGAGCCTCCTCTTCGCTGAAGCGGTTTGGGCAAAAGCCTCACAAGACTACTAGGCCCGTCCCTCCCGGGCAAGCAGCGAGATGACGTAGTTGCCGCTACCCGAAGAGGGGCCATAGGCGTGAACTGTCGCTTCGAATCCCTGCGCGGACTCGAGGATGCCGCCCAGCATCATGGCCAGGTGCCGGCCACCCATCTCGGGCTCGGCGGCCTCGGTGAACTCGGGCAGCCATTCCCAGGCCTGCTTGAACTCGCCGGCGGCCAGCATCTTCGCCAGGCGATGGTCGAGCTCCTCGTCCGCCGGCTTCGGCCCCTTCTCCGGACCGCGGACGAGCTTGTGAGAGACGCTGCCGCTGGCGACGAAGCCGACGCGCTTGCCGCTCTCCCGCGCCGCCCGCGCGATGTGGCGCCCCCACTCGAAGGATTCGTTGAGATCGGCCGCCAGGCAAACGGACACCGGCACCATCGGCAGCGACTGCGCGCGATCCAGGTAGCAGACCATCGGCATCACCGTGCCGTAGTCGAGCGGATAGTGGACGTCGTTGGCCAGCACGCTCTGGAGCCCGGCGCCCTTGCCGCGGGCGACGATGTCCGCCGCCAGCTCGTAGTCGCCGGGATAGTCGTAGGCGACACCGTGAATGATCTCGGGCGCTTCCTGCGCCGTCAGCACGCCCCGATGGCGCGGCGTTCCGTCCACCACGGTCGGAAAGGTCGTGATCAGGTGGCAGGAGTTGACGACCATGACGTCGAGGTGGGCCTTCGCGACTTCCCGGCCCTGAGCGACGAGCCCGTCGCGGACCGGCCTGAACGCCTCCGAGGCGAGCTTGCCCTCGACGGCGGCCTCGAGCGTGCAGTAGCGCGGCGTGTGGGCCGACAGGTACACGGCTGCCAAGCTTCCCATGGCTCTCACCTCTCCGGGATGTACGCGATGCAGTCGATCTCGACGTTGACGCCCTTGCGGGGTGCCGCCGCTTCCACCGTGGTCCGCGCCGGCTGGACGCCTTTGAAGTACTCCTTGAAGACACGGTTGAATACGGGAAAGTCTTCCATGCTCCGCAGGAACACACCGACCTTGACCACGTGCTCGATCGACGTCCCACCGGCTTCCAGCACGGCCCGCACATTGTCGAGCGTCACGCGCGTCTGCTCGGCCAGGTCCTGCGAGACGACGTCCTTGGTCACCGGATCGAGCGGACCTTGCCCGGAGACGAAGAGGAACTGGCCGCACTTGACGCCCTGGGCGATGGGCGATTCCGTGCCCTCTGAGAAGCCCGTCTTCGGCGCCGCCTTCGTGTACACGACTTCAGGCTTCATGCCCGCGCGTGTTTCATGCATAGATGCCTCCCTGCCCTTTGAGGCGCATCGCAACCTCCTCCGGAAATGGCTTGGCCGCGAGACGCGCGCCCGGATCATCCGGCCGCGCCACCCAGGCGCGCACCTCAAAGCCCGCGGCGCACTGCCGGTCGCCTACCGACACCTCGTGCTCCACGCGGAAGGTCTTGTCCTTTACCTCGGTCACCGTCGAGCGGATCCGCACCTGGTCGCCGTAGCGCACCGGTGAGGCGAAGCGCGCCCCCGTCTCGACGATGGGCACGCCCACGATACGGTATTTCGGGAAGATCTCCGCCCATGGCAGCCCCAGCGAGTCGAAGAGCGCCTCGGTGGCCAGGTCGAACCACTCGAAGAAGCGCGGGTAGAAGACGATCCCCGCCGGATCCGCCTCCGACCAGCGCACCTTCACCTCGATCGCGTTGCTAACCATGCTGTTCGACAATTTCTTTCAGCTTGAAGCGCTGAAGTTTCCCTGTGGCCGTGCGCGGGAGCTCGCTCACTATGCGAATGTCCCGCGGGCGTTGGTGGCTCGCCAGCGTCTGCTCGGCCAGCCGCATGAGCTCCGAGCGGAACGCCCCCGGCTCGGTGGCGGCATCGCGGGGCACCACGAAGACGAAGGGCTTGACGAGCCCGGAAGCCTCTTCGGCGCCGACCACTCCTGCCTCGAGCACGGCTGGATGCTTCATGAGCGCCGCTTCGACGTCGCCCGGCACCACCCACTGGCCGGCGACCTTGAAGAAATCGTCCTCCCGCCCGCAGTGCGTGTAGAAACCGTCGGGGTCGCGCACGTAGACGTCGCCAGTTCGGAACCAGTCCCCCACGAAGGTGCGGCGCGAGTGATCCAGGCGCTTCCAGTAGCCGGCCGCGGTCGACGGCGTCTTGGCCCAGAGCACGCCCTGCTCGCCGTCCCCGACCGGCTTGCCCGCCGCGTCGAGCAGCTTGATCTCCGTCCCGTCCACGGGCGTGCCGGTCGAGCCCGCGCGGCATTTCCCGGCCCGGTTCGAGACGAACATGAAGACCGTCTCCGTGGCGCCGATGCCGTCGAGGATCTCCACGCCGAAGCGCTCCTTCCACGCGTGATAGACCTCGGCCGGGAGCCGCTCCCCCGCCGAGACGCAGAGGCGCACAGAGCGGAACGCATCGACGGGCAGCTCGGCCCGCAAGAGCCGCGCGTAGACGGTCGGAACCGAGAAGAAGAGCGTCGGGCGGTAGCCTCGCAGCACCTCGAGCAGTACCTGCGCCTCCGCCCAGGCCGGGTGGAGAAAGCTGCTCGCGCGCGCGGTCAGCGGCAGGACGAGCGCGTTGCCGAGCGCGTAGGCGAAGAAAAGCTTGGAGGTCGCGAAGACCCGGTCATCGCTCGAGATGCCGAGCACGTCGGTACCGTAATGGTGGCCAGCCAAGAGCGTGCGGTGACAGTGCACGGCCGCCTTCGGGGTGCCCGTCGTGCCGGAGGTGTAGATCCAAAAGGCCATCGCGTCCTGCCCAACGGGCTCCGGCACGACCGGCCCGGCGGGCGCGGTGCCGGCGAGGCTCTCGAAATCAACGGCCGACCGCTGCTCGGCGGGACCGAGCGCAGCGCGGAGACCGCGGTCCGCGACGACGGCCTTGGCCCGGCAGTCGTTCAGGATGACGCTCACGTCCCGGGGGGTCGCCCGAGTGTTGAGCGGAACGGCGACGGCTCCCAGCTTGAGCGTCGCGAGAAACGCGGCGGCGCTGTCCGGCATGAGGAGCGCGACACGCTGCTCGGGCTCGACGCCCAGCCTGCGAAGCCCATGCGCCGCACGGTCCGTCAGGGCCTGGAGCTCGCCATATGTCCAGGATCGTCCGGGCGTCACCACGGCCGCGCGCGAGTCCAGCCCCTCAGCGAGCGGCTGGTCGATCAGGAAGGACGCGGCGTTGTCGACAGCGAGGTCAGCCATGGGCCGTCAGAGTAAGCCAGCCGGCACCCAGAGTGTCAAGGCGCAGCGACTCCCGCCCTTCACTTCTTGCGGTAGACGTTCAGC
>WNFP01003511.1_pt1 | contig 12599 bp, 14 predicted proteins | sample 5400201 | NCBI WGS metagenome assembly WNFP01 (sample SAMN13153355, study PRJNA577476) | soil metagenome | isolation source: 115 cm saprolite under Madrone tree | place: USA:California | collected 2016-06-14
CCGCGGCACTGGCAAACCTTGTGGGAGCAGCAGAACCCCATTTTTCTGCGCGTACAACAACGCGATTGGGAATTTCCTCATCGTGACTGGTGGCTGGAACGGATCACCGCGGAGGTGAAGCAGTCGCCTGGGCCGATCGTCTTTGCCGCGCACAGCCTTGGCTGCATCGCGCTGGCGCACTGGTGTAAGACTGCGCCCGGCGAGATCGGCAAAATCAAAGGCGCACTGCTGGTGGCGCCGGTGGATGTCGACCGCAGCGATTCTCCCAAGCAGCTCAAAGAGTTCTCGCCGGTCCCGCGCGATCTTTTGCCATTTCCTACGGTGCTTGTCGCCAGCAGCAATGATCACTATCTTTCGCTGGACCGTGCGCGTGAAATCGCTCGCGGCTGGGGCAGCCGCCTGGTGGATATAGGCGCCGCGGGGCACATTAACGGCGAATCAGGGCTGGGTGACTGGCCTGAAGGAAAACGGCTGCTGCGGCATTTGGTTGAAGGCTAATGAGCCTGGCGGATACATGAGCGTTTGCAGCGCTTCCTCGCTGCTGTTTACAATCTTCACAGTTTATGAACAAAGTCATTCCCAGCGCCGATGAGGCGGTTCGTGATGTAACCGATGGCTGCGCCATTATGGTGGGTGGTTTTGGCCTGTGCGGAATCCCCGCCGATCTGATCGATGCATTGGTCCGCAAGGGCGTGCAGAACCTGACCACCATCTCCAACAATGCCGGGGTGGACCAGTTTGGCCTGGGCAAGCTGCTGTATACGGGCCAGATCAAGAAACATATCGGCTCTTACGTGGGTGAGAACAAGCACTTTGAACAACTGGTGCTGAGTGGCAAAGTAGTCCTGGAACTCAATCCGCAGGGAACGCTGGCGGAACGGATTCGCGCCGGCGGAGCGGGCATTCCCGCATTTTTTACTCCTACGGGCGCAGGAACGGTTGTTTCTGAGGGCAAAGAGATTCGCGAGTTTGAAGGCAAGCAATACGTCATGGAGCGCGCGCTGAAGGCGGATTTTGCGCTGGTTAAAGCCTGGAAGGCTGACCGGTGGGGAAACCTGATTTTCCGCAAGACAGCCCGCAACTTCAACCCAGTGATGGCAACGGCCGCGCGGGTGACGATTGTGGAAGTTGAAGAACTGGTGGAACCGGGCCAGCTTGATCCAGACATGGTCCACCTGGCCAGCGTTTATGTAAAAAGGATTGTGCTGAGCACGGGGCAGGAGAAACGCATTGAGAAGCGAACGGTGCGGAACCGGGCATAATTACCGGCCCGGCATCGGTACGCGGAATATTTGAATACTATGGCAACCACACCCTTGAAGGCGGACAAGCAGAAAGACGCGGAAAAGCGTGAGCGCATCGTGAAGCGCATTGCGCGCGAGATGCAGGACGGTTTTTACGTTAATCTTGGCATCGGCATGCCGACCCTGGTGGCGAACTACGTTGAGCCGGGTGTTGAAGTAATCCTGCAGAGTGAGAACGGCATGCTGGGCGTGGGGCCGTTCCCATTTACGGGCGAAGAAGATCCGGACCTGATTAACGCCAGCAAAGAAACGGTGACTGAGGTCCCCGGCACCGCATATTTCTCCAGCGCGGACTCATTTGCCATGATCCGCGGCGGGCACATTGATCTAAGCGTGCTGGGAGCCATGGAAGTGGATGAAGAAGGCAACCTGGCCAACTGGATGATTCCGGGAAAGATGGTAAAAGGCATGGGCGGCGCCATGGACCTGGTGGCGGGCGCCCGCCGCGTAATCATTGCCATGGAACATGCAACAAAAGAAGGTGCGGCCAAGATCCTGACAAAGTGCACTTTGCCGTTGACCGGGATGAAAGTTGTGAACACCATTGTGACGGAGATGGCCTACATCAATGTCACGCCGAAAGGTCTGGTGCTGGAAGAAGTTGCGCCCGGCCTGACCCCCGAAGACGTGCAAAAGACCACCGGGGCCCGGCTGATCGTGAGTCCAAATTTAAAGACCATGGCGCCTTAAAAAATGGCGCCGTAGAAACAAGCAAATGCTTTTCGGGCAATCGGAAGCGATAAGTTGCAAAGGGGGCAAAGATGCAAGCAGACAGTATTGAAGTCTCTTGGTACTCCGGCAAATCAAAATGGCTGGTTCGAATTGCCGTGGGTGAAGAAGTCATTCGACGCTATTGCGACCTTCCCCAGGACGCAAGTGAAAAAGATCTTCATGCCGTGGCGCTGCAGACGCTCAAGGACGAAGGGTATGAACCAGACGGTGTGACGGTTTCTATTCAGCCCCACGCAGCCTGAGCAATCAGATACCATGAATGGTTGGAAGGCTTCACTCCGCCGGTCCATTAGAATGCCCTGTGCTGTTTCAGACCGTTGCGGATGACATGAAGATCAGCGCTTCGCTTCAGCCATAGCCGAGCCGGTCAAGGCCAGTTCCCTGAGTGATTGGTTGAGAGGTGGGCGTGCAAGCCCGCGCTCCGTAATAATCGCCGTGATGTATTGGTGAGGTGTGACGTCAAACGCAGGGTTTTCCACCAGCACGCCGTCCGGCGCAACCTGCTTCCCGGCATGGTGGGTGACTTCTTTGTGAGACCGCTGTTCGATGGGGATCTTTTCACCCGTAGGGGTATTCATGTCCACGGTTGACCATGGCGCGGCGACGTAAAAGGGAATCGCGTGCTCCCGGGCCAGCACGGCCACCGTGTATGTGCCGATTTTGTTGGCCACGTCGCCGTTGGCGGCGATGCGGTCAGCGCCAACCACAACGGCCTGTATCTTGCCCTGGCGCATCATGGCTCCTGCCATGTTGTCAGCAATCAGCGTGGTCTGGATCCCGTCTTTCATAAGCTCCCAGGCCGTCAGGCGGGAGCCTTGCAGGAAGGGCCGGGTTTCATCCGCGAAGACGTGGATTTTTTTGCCCATCTCAATGGCCGCGCGAATCACGCCCAGAGCGGTGCCATAACCGCATGTGGCCAGCGCGCCGGCATTGCAATGCGTCAGAACGCCGCCGGAATCAGGCATCAGTTCTGCTCCATGGCGGCCCATGACCTGGTTGGCGGCAATGTCTTCCACCAGCATCTTTTGCGCTTCTTCCACCAGAGTTACTTTCACCTGGTGGACGCCATGAGGAGCCACCTCTTCAAACTTCTGCTGCATGCGTCGGATGGCCCAGAAAAGGTTTACGGCGGTGGGCCGTGTTTCGCCCAGCGTGCGGCAAATCTGGCCGCATTCCGTTCGCAGTGCAGCCATATCCTGAGCTGTAGACTGCCTGACGCCCAGGGCAATGCCCATGGCGGCCGCCACGCCAATGGCCGGAGCGCCGCGCACAATCATGTCCCGGATGGCGGTGGCCACTTCCTGGTAGGTCCGGCAGGTTACGTAAATCTCTTCGGTGGGAAGCCGGGTCTGGTCAATAAAACGAATTCCCTGGTTCGTCCACTCAAGTGTTTTGATCATCTAGATTAGATTGTAATTCCTGCGGTAAGTTGCGGCCATTGCGTGGTTGGCAGGGCGCGAAAATCCATTCCACCTGCGGCGTGTTCATAATGCCGGCCAGCGAGCATTTGCCGGGAAGCCCGGTTTAACTGGGACGGCGCGGGACTACCTGTTCATCTTCAATCACGAATTGCGCGGAGCAGATATTCGATCCGCAGATCACCGGGACCAGGCCGCGCATCTGCCGGCGCGTAATCAGACCAAGCGTGCCGCATTCGGGGCAGGAAAGCACGGCCCAGTACGGATCGTCCTGATCGCCGACTTCGCCGGCATTTTCCAGGACAAAGATGCTACCGGGCTCCATTTGTTCCGGCAGCCATTCCGTGATGATGTTCAGCTCCGCTACCATAGTCACCTCCGTCAGTTTTCTCCCTTGCCATCCACCAGCGCCCTTAAGCGTCAGTGCGAGTCGTTCATTGCACCCTTGCCTGCCTTACGAACTCCGGCGTTTGCCCGCGCTGCGCGGTACAAGCCTCTGCGCCGGACGACGGTTAAAAACTTCGGCCTTGACCTCGCGTACCGCATCGCTCAGACAGACGGCCAGCAACGGCTGCCGCGAGTTTTTAAGTATGTCGATCACCTGGCGTTGCGAGTTTTCCAGATAGATGCGCTTTCCATCCGTCAGGAGGTGATACGCGGACCCGCTGCTCACGGCTTCCGCCAGACTCCGGCCAAATTCCTTTTGCAGGAACTTCATAATGCGCCGGACACGCTGTAAGGGAAATCCCTTGCGCCGAAGCGCGCAGATTACGGCGATCTCCGTGACATCGTCAAACGTGTACAGTCTCCGCCTGCCTTCGTGTTGCGGCCGCACAATCCCGCACTCGTCCCACCACTGGAGCTGCCGCGGCGTAATGCCCGTGAGCCGCACTACCTGCGCTGATGTAAACCGCTGGTCCATAACTACTAAGAAATGTTTTAAACATTTCTTGCTGCATATGTTTAACCAATTTTTATGCGCGGAACCAAGAATGTCAACTGGGTTTGATAAATAGATAGAATTTTTATTTGAAGAGAATGCCGTTGCTTTAGACGTTTAGAAAAACACTTTTTCCGCGGCGGCTCAGACCGGGCCCGAGCCGCCGCCGACAAAATGCACTACTTCAAGCTTGTCACCATCTTTGAGAGTGGTTGTTTCCCAACCTGCGCGCGGAACGATTTCCAGGTTTAGCTCAACGGCAACGCGGTCCGGCTTCATGCCGAGCTGCGCGACGAGCGCCGCAATGGTCAGCCGGTCAGAAAAATCGTGTTGTTCGCCGTTAATGTGAAGAGTCATAAGGACGATCAGCCCTGGGTCTTTCGTCTAAGCATTTTTACTATAAAAATAACCAAAGTGCATGTTGGTGCGCCTACCACGAACGAAAAGCCAATTCTTTAGTATCCTCTCCGCTTGTCTACTTCGTTCAACAGCGGCTCACCCGCCAGAAGGCGTTTGAGGTTTTCCACGATCAGCCGGTAGTGCCGCTCCCACAGCCGTTCGGTCACCGCAGCCGTATGCGGGGTGATCAGCAGATTGTTCAGTGACCAGAATGGCGACTCTTCCGGCAGAGGCTCTTCATTAAAAACGTCAAGGGCTGCACCGGCAATGCGGCGCTGCCTTAGGGCATCCAGGAGAGCGGCTTCGTCAATCAAGGGGCCGCGTCCAACGTTAATGAGATAAGAATCAGGCTTCATTTTGCTCAGGCGCGCATGATTGATGATTCCCGTTGTGGCGGGCGTCACCGGCGTGCAGAGCAGAACATAATCGGCTTGTGGCAGCAGGCCATCCAGTTGGGTGGAACTGAAAACCGCATCGGCCCCGCCTGTTCCCTTGGCTGGGTTCTCACGCACGGCCAGCACCCTCATGCCCATAGCTTTGGCCCGCGCGGCGAACTCGCTGCCAATGCTGCCCATGCCCACCACTACAACGGTTGCATCGGCCACCTCGCGCGGACGCGGGTGTTCATGCCAAAGCAGGTCCTGCGCCCACACTTTCCTGGCCTGGTGCTGCATGGCCTGCGGCAATCGTTTGGCCAGCGCCAGAAGAACGGTGAGAGCATGCTCGGCCACCACCGGGCCGTGTATCCCGGTGGAGTTTGTCAGCGCCACGCCGCTCTGGACCAGTTCCGGAAACATGAGTTGATGAACAGCCGCGGCCGGAGAGTGGATCCAGCGCAGTTTTTTGGCGGGGGTGAATTCCTGCGGGCGCAGCGCCGAACCGATAAAGACGTCAGTATCGGCAAGTTCCTCCGCGACGCGATCATAATTTTCAAGCTGCACAAAATGGTGCCGCGGAAAGTCTTGTTGCAGGCGTTCACGAAGCCATGCAGGGGCGTGCCAGAGTTCAAAGCGGTGATAGTGGACAATCAGGATCTTCATTTATGTTGCTGCACTCCAAGCCGCCTGTATTTTTTCTGTTTTTTGTCGTACGTCGACGCAGCCCACCAACGCAACACACACATGATGATCGGCCAGTGTGCAAGCCGGGCTTTTCGCCTGCGAGCCAAGTTTTCTTATGGTGTACTGGGGACCCGCAGGTCTTTGCCCGTCATTTCCTTCGGCTGATCAAAGCCCAGCATGCCAAGCACGGTTGGCGAAATATCCTGTAATGAGCCTTCCGGGCGCAAAGTAAACTTCTGCGCGTTCTCGCTGACCACAATGAACGGGACTGGATTGGTCGTGTGGGCGGTATGCGGGCCACCGCTGGCGGGATCAATCATCATCTCCGCATTACCGTGGTCGGCGGTGATTATCATGGCGCCGCCGCGTTGCCGGACTGCTGTATAGATCGCTCCCAGGCAGCCGTCCACGGTTTCCACGGCCTGCACCGTAGGAGGAATCTTGCCGGAATGTCCTACCATATCGGCATTGGCGAAATTTACAATCACAACGTCAAAAGCCGAGTCATTTGTGGCCTTGATGACCGCTTCCGCAATGCCTGCCGCGGACATTTCAGGTTTGAGGTCATAGGTGGCCACCTTCTGTGACGGCACCAGCACGCGGTCCTCGCCGGGGAAAGGTTTTTCCACACCGCCATTAAAGAAGTAAGTCACGTGGGCGTATTTTTCCGTTTCCGCCACGCGCAGGTTTCGCAGGTTGTGTTCCGCCATTACGTTGGCCAGGATATTTTTAAGCGAGTCCGGCACCACCACGTAAGGCAGGGAGAACTGTTGGTCATACTGCGTCATACAGACGTACTTCAGATTTTTCGGCACACGGGAGCGGGGAATGGCCGCGTCCAGCGCCTCGGCGTCCGGCAGCTCCCGTCCGCCCTGGGCCGTGAGTCCGCTCTCGCGGGCCAGGCAGCGCGTGATCTGCCGTGCGCGATCCGCGCGGAAATTGAAATTGATCACCGTGTCGTCATCGCGGACCGTGGCCAGAGCATCGCCGCGGTTGTCGATACAAGTGAAGGGAATAATGAATTCGTCGGTAACGCCGCGATTATAGGAGTCTTTCACGCCCTGGACAGGGTCAACGTATTCACCGCCCTCGGCCTTGCCGGCCACCATGGCGTCAAAGGCCTTCAACTCGCGGTCCCATTTCTTGTCGCGGTCCATGGCGTAATAACGGCCGCTGATGCTGGCAATCTTGCCGGTGCCGAGCTCACGCATCTTCTTTTGCAATTGTTGAATGTAGCCGGCGCCGTTGGTGGGCAGCGTGTCGCGGCCATCCATGAAGCAGTGGACAAAAGTCCGGTCAATTCCATTCTGTTTGGCCATGCGCAGCAGGGCATAGATATGGTTCTGGTGTGAATGCACGCCGCCGTCAGAGACCAGGCCGCACAGATGCAGCCGGCGGCCGCCGCTGCGCGCATTTTTTAATGCCGCCAGCAAAACGGGATTGGAAAAGAACTCGCCGTTTTCGATCATCACGTCAATCTTCGTGATGTCCATGTAGACGATTCGTCCGCCGCCAATGTTCAGGTGGCCCACCTCGCTGTTGCCCATCTGCCCGTTGGGCAGGCCAACAAAACGTCCGCTGGTATGAATCAGCGTATTGGGGAATTCGCTGAGCAAGCGATCATAGTTCGGCTTGCGGGCCAGTGAGATGGCATTGGCGTTCGACGGTGGCGCGTAACCCCAGCCATCCAGAATAATGAGAACAAGAGGACGGTTCATAAAATCGAAAGAAGAATTCTAAATCAGATGGACAGCATTCATCCGTGATAGGATTTTCCGCGCCCGGAAAGGACATTGTTCATCATGAATAAACTCATTCTTCGATTTTTGCTGGCTGCGATGTTTGTCTTCCCATGTCTGAATGCCCCAGTGCTGGCCGGGCAGGACTCTTCCCCAAAGAAAGAGGCTTCAGCGCCCAGCCAGGATGCGGCCACCCTTAAAGAAAAGCCGGAGGTCCATGAGTTTGTCATCGCCAACTTCCGTACCGAGAGCGGCGTAACCTTGCCGCAGGCGCGCGTGGTTTATGGGACGTATGGCCACCTGAATGCCGCGCATGACAATGTGGTGCTTCTGCCGTCCCATTACATGGCGGACCATAATGGATATGAATGGCTGATTGGCCCTGGCCGGGCGCTGGACAATACAAAGCTTTTTCTGGTGGCCACCGAGCTTTTTGGGAATGGCCATTCATCTTCGCCCAGCAACACTCCGGAGCCGTTCCACGGGCCGCGCTTTCCGGTCACGACCATCCGCGACAATGTTGAAGCAGTCCACCGGCTGCTTACAGAGGAATTGAAGGTCACGCATGTGCGCGCCATCATTGGTTTTTCCATGGGAGCACAGCAGGCGTTCCAGTGGGCCGTAAGCTATCCGGCTTTTGCCGATCGCCTTGTAGCGACTGCCGGCACGGCCAAGACATATCCTCACGGCGTGGTGCGGTTGGAAGGCCAGATCGCGGCGTTGACGGCCGACGCGGCGTTTCAGAATGGCGACTACACTGCCCAGCCGGCCAAAGGCATGGAGGCCTTTGCCACGGTCTGGACCGCATGGTTGTTCTCACAGGAGTGGTGGCGCAAGGAATTGTGGCGGGATTCGTCACCGCCCGGAAGCACTTTTGAAACGGTCCTGCATGAGTTCCGCACCAACTTTATCCCCGGCGCGGATGCGAATAATCTGATCCTGCAAATGCGTACCTGGGAAAAGCATGACATAGGCGCAACGCCCGGCTTCAATGGCGATGTGGAGAAAGCGCTGCGGTCCATCAAGGCGCCGTTTCTTTATATGCCTTCAGAAACCGATCTTTATTTTCCCATCGGCGATGCCCGCTATGAGTCCGGCTTCATGTCCACAGTAACGCTCATCCCGATTCCTTCACTTTGGGGACACACGGCCGGTGCGGGGGAGACTCCAGTGGACCTGAAGTTCCTGAATGAAAATATTGGGAAATTTCTTGCGACGAAATAGCTGCGGGGTATTCGTTCAGTTGTCGATCCCTGCAAGTGCTGAACGGTGGGGCGTTTTATCAAACGAAATTAAATGACTGACGGGGGAGAGCTCACCGCATCAGAATAGATAGATTTGGGTTGAGCAGAAAGAGTGATTTACGTTTCCGCAACTTACAAGATTTGAAGATGTTGCTCTGCTGCTGATGAGACTGACTGTAGGATTGGTGTTCGCCTCAAGTGGCTGGAGTCACATGAAGGCCCCGGAAATCCGTGGCAAGAGCATCGGCATGAGCAAGGGATTTACGATCTTCCTAAGCGTAGCGGAGATCGCAGGTGCTCTGGGTGTGGCCTTGGGCATATTTATCCAGCTTGCGGCCGCCGGGCTAATCGTGCTCATGCTGGGCGCCATTCAGAAGAAGTTATTTGTCTGGAACACCGGCTTCTGGGGTAAACACGGCACAGACGGGTGGCACTATGATTTGCTGTTCGTCGTGATGAACATGGTTATCCTCTTCGCCAATGGTGGAAAATATGTGCTGTGGACCTGACGGCTTATCGGTCGCGGGTTCTGTTATTTCAGTTTGACCAGTCCTACCACGTCACCGCCATTGCCATCCACGGCGTGTACCCAGATATTGCTGAAGCCATCTTTCAATTCCGGGTACTGGGCCACCATGGCATTGGCCAGGGCGCGTGCGTCTGCCTGAGTAGCATTGAAGTCGCCGGTACTGGCGACCGAGTACCTGATGGACAGGTCAAAATTCTTGTCTGTCTTGAACGTGCTCATGTCGGTGACTGTGTACGTTTTGCCGCTGGCGGAAAAGGCAATCGGTTTGCCTTCTACCGGCACGTCCTTGGGCAGGACGGCGTTGGATTCTTCCTGAATATTGCCGAGCAGCGTGGTGTTCATGGCAGGAATAGGCGCCAGGAGCTCCCAGGACGTAGCGTAATAAAACCACGCGTTATGGGTTTGGCCTTTGCTCTTGTAATCGCGGGCCTGCTTCAAATACCAAAGGCCATCGTGCCCCATGGCGGACTCAGGACGCACCTGAAACCCTGCCAGCTTCCAGCCGCCAAGGTCTTCAAATATGGTAGTGATGGCGTATGGGCCTTTCGCGCCGATGAAGTCCTGAATCACGACCGCATACTTCTTGCCCACGTCCAGTCCGGGAAGACTGAATTGGGCCCCGCCGGCGCTGGTTCCCTTGGCCCCGTAAACACCGCAATAAAAACTGCCGTCAGAGTTCGGAGCTGTTCCGGAGTCCAGAAGAAATGAGGTGCGAAGCTGTGGCGTGGCCGCCACCAGAGCGTCCTTGTTGTCGGTGACTGCGGCGGCAATGCCGTTAAAGGCGGATTGCAGTGAGGGGGTGGAATTTGCCTTCAGCCCATTGATGTCGGCTTTGGTTGCCTGATCAAAAGCTTGTTTTGCTGCGCTCTCCACCGCTGTCCGGGCCTGTTCCGGCATTTCGTCGCGGGTTTGGCAAGTTTGCGCCCATGCCGGTGCAGCTGCAATAAAAGCCAGAATCCCTAAAGCGCTCAATTTCATATATTTCATAGGAATGCGGTACTCCGGTTCTACATTTAAGATGCTTTCGCGGCCCAGCCAGATGCATATTGAACTGCCGTCCTGCTGCCTGTAACTTACACGTAAATATACCGTTCGGCGGAGTCAGAAGGGAAGCGCCGGGGCCAGGCGTTCATTGAGAGCAGCTCTGAAGGCCAGACAACAATTAAGCAGCAAGAGCGCGAAGATCGACCGTTCTTCCTTTACAAAGAGTAAAATTGAACCAGGCGTTCCTGGAACAGGCTCGAAACCATTTTATGGCGCATTTTTTTTCGCAAACAATCGGGATATGTGTACTTTTGGCGGCATTCAACCCTGCACAGGCGCAGCGCCGTGGCCGTCATATGCCTCCGCAACAGGACGGTAACGGCAGTGACCCGCAGTCGAATGCTTCGCAACCGAGCGCTCCGCAGACCTATGTTCCTCAATACGGTGCTCCTATACAGCAGTCAAGTCCCTTTCAGGGCGGTAATGTCAGTGTTCCACAGTCGAACGCTTCGCAATCGAATGCTCCACAGACAAATATTCCGCAATACAGTGCTCCGGGTGCGCCATCGCCTGTTCCAGCAGCTCCGCAACCGATACCCAATACTCCGGCTGTGCCGCCGGTGGTGACGTATCGTGATGGATTTCTCACGGTGCAGGCCATCAATTCAAATTTGTCAGCGGTAATTTCGGCGATTCGCAGCAAAGCGGGAATCGAATTCGAAGGGACGGAGGGCGTTTATGAACGGGTTGCTATTTCCCTTGGTCCGGCGCCTGAGGGAGAAGTGCTTTCGGCGATATTCTCCGGCTCCCGCTATGATTTTATGGCCATAGGCCGGGCGGACAGTCCGACGATTGTACAGCGGGTCATCCTTACGCCACGAGATAAAACAGGAAATCCCGCAGAAACTCGAGCCCAGCAGGGGCTGTCTGTACGTCAGCCGGGCGAAGAAGAAGAGGCTACAACCGAAGAGCAACAGAATTCTGGCGATCCGCAGGATACTGCGGTGCAGCCCGTTCTTGTACCTGAGCAACCGCCCCAGGCCCAGAACCAGCAGCAGCCCAAGTCACCTGAGCAATTGCTGCAGGAATTGCAGCAGATGCGTCGGCTAAAGGGGTCTCCTCCGGATGATCCCAATGGAAACACGGCCCCCAGGAAGCCTCCGCGATAAACCGGTCCAGCCGCAAATAAACCTGGCTTTCGGAGGTTGATCTGCCAACCCAAATATCAGCAGCTATGTGTCTTTGTTGTTCGTTGGGATGGTTGCTGGCGACGAGAGAACCCCCGGCGAGCAAACCGACTACTGTATTGCATGGAAAATGAATAGGCGAAAGCCTGTGAGCCCAGAGAGGCTTCCCATGGAGACAGAGGGTTCCCTCTAGTGGCTGGGCGCGGTGGTGGCAATCGCAGCGGTGGCCGGCGCCTTTTCCTGGTTCGGTCTATGCGCGAAAGTGTGCAGGATCGCGCTGATAACAGCGTAGCCGCAAACAATACCAAAGACGAGTGAAAACAGAATGGTACAGAGCACGGTGGAGGAAGCTAAGATGGGATTCATCGCTCAATCTCTTTGATGGTCCTTTATAGGGTTCCGGTTGTTTTCTCCGGCTAGTTACATTTTCGTCAACTTTGGGAAAAATGTCTCGTTACCGGAGGTACTGCACTCCTGGGGCGGGAATCCCGGCATTTGTCTATGACAAATCGCTAAATCTAAAGCACCAGCCGCGTTTTTGAAGGCTCAAGCCAGATCACCAAAATTGACCATGCCACGGCCCGCCACTAAAATACGAAAGTAGAGCTGTGCACTGACCTTCCGGACCGCACTGTAATGATCGTTGCTTGTCCGGGCAGGCCCTCGCCAGCGCTGCGCGAACAACAGGCAAGCGATACCGGTAAAAAGATTCATGGCCATCAGCAGCATCACCGTGCGCGGCGCCCGCCAGCACAACTTGAAAAATGTTTCAGTCGAGATCCCGCGCAACACGCTCACGGTGATTACCGGGCTCAGTGGATCAGGGAAGTCTTCGCTCGCCTTCGATACCATCTATGCAGAAGGCCAGCGCCGTTATGTGGAGACGCTCTCGGCCTACGCCCGCCAATTTCTTGATCAGATGGAGCGTCCGGATGTGGACTCAATTGACGGCCTGAGCCCGGCCATCTCCATCGAGCAAAAAACTACCTCACGCAGCCCGCGTTCAACCGTCGGTACAATCACTGAAATTTACGACTACCTGCGCCTGCTGTATGCATCCGT
>WNFP01003512.1_pt1 | contig 12598 bp, 12 predicted proteins | sample 5400201 | NCBI WGS metagenome assembly WNFP01 (sample SAMN13153355, study PRJNA577476) | soil metagenome | isolation source: 115 cm saprolite under Madrone tree | place: USA:California | collected 2016-06-14
TATTTCATTGCGTACAAAGCTACAGACCTTTTAGATCGAGTCAACTTCACCAGCCGCTACTATTTCGAAGGTGAGCATATCGAGGCGGACGAGCCCGGCGAAGACGAAGTTGCGCGCTTCATCGCCGGCATCGAAAGGAGCGAAAAATCGTTTCAGCGTGTCCTCAACCGAAGAAAAATCCGCCAGATCGTCAACTTCTACGAAACCGCAGTGAATCAACCCCTGGTGCCCGGTACGATTCTTCTGTTTACCGATGAGACACTACGCTTTCGCCGCTCGGATGTCGCCGACAACGTCGGTTTTTTAAGCGAGCCCGACGGCAAGTTTCTCATCATCGACGGCCAACACCGGTTGGCGGCCCTCCATTTCTTTCGCCAGAAACACCCGGAGTTGGCCGAGCAGATAGAGATTCCCTGTGTGCTCTTCGACGGCAAGAGCGCGGATTTTGCCACGGAGATGTTCGTGATCATCAACTCGACCCACACCCGGATCAACAAATCGCACTTGGTGGACCTTTACGAGCGGGTGTCTTGGGAAACGCCGGAGAAGAAGTTCGCCGCGAAGGTGGTCAATTTGCTGTACGAGGAAAGCGATTCGCCGTTGCGCTATCGCATCAACCGCTTAGGCGGGCGGAGCCGACAGGAGAAGTGGATTCTCCAATCGGAACTTTTCAATGAGATCCACAAAGTCGTGCAGGCAAACCGGAGATTCTTCGACGAACGTTTTCAGCTGCGCGCAGACCGCGCTTATCCCCTGGTCCGGGATTATTTAAAGGCGGTTCGAGAGGTGATGCACTCGGTCTGGGGCGACAACGAAAGATATATGTTCACACGGGACGTGACGCTTAAAGCGCTATTGCGGGTATTCGGCGATTTGGTGCGAAACCGTAAACTTGTCCAGGCCTGGGAGGAGAGCCGTGACCCTGGCGCGTTCGTCGGCGCTATGCGGCCGTGGGCGGAATTGACCAGGGAGTTTCGCGCCGAAGGCTTTTACGAGCGCTTCCCCGCCAAGGGGCAGGTCGAACGCGTCCGACGCATTCACTTGCGTCTGAGTCAAAGCCTGAAACAAGCGTGAGTTCAGTCCTGCTTCCTGGGTCCGAGAATGGAGCGTGAAATGAATATCAGCGAATTTCGCGCGCTGGTCGAACAGCGCAGAAGCATCCGCGGCTACGATGAAAGCAGAGAAGTGCCTGAGGAACTTATGCGCACGATCCTTGACTGCGCCCGCTGGGCACCGTCGGGTGGCAACGGCCAGCCCTGGGAGTTCATCGTTGTTAGAAACAAGGAAACCAGGCACAAGATTGCCGATTGTTATCTCAAGCAACTGGAACAGAAGCGCGAAATGGATCTCGCTGTGCGTGGAACGGCCAAAATGACCGGCGACGGATTTCGCCATGCGCCGGTTCATGTCGTGATTGTCGGCGATCCTAGGGTGAAGGAGTCGTATCCCATCAGGACTAAGTTGGAAAAAGCCGAATCTCATTTCATCACAGGCCTGGCGAATGCCACGCTTTTGATTCATCTGGCAGCAACGTCTCTAGGCTTGGCCTCGCAGTATGTCAGTGATGCTAACTCACCCTATATGGAAACGATGCTTAAAGTTGCATTGGAAATCCCCGAACCGCTGCGGATTTATCATCTCGTACCGATCGGCTATGCGAAGTCTCAGGTCGCCGCCCCGCCGCGGAGGGAATTGGAGGAGATCACCCACTACGAGAAGTATGACATGAGTAAATTTCGTGATGACCAGGGCATAACAAAGTTCGTTATGACTCGCACGCTGCAGGGTGCCTACGGCAGAAGAGGACTCGGAGACGATTCCAAGAGCTAGTGAGAAATGGTCCCGAAAGATGAAACCTCCGGGCCGATGGCAATGGACCTATACCTTAAGCCGATTGGCATTTTTTATCAGTGGGCCGTCCGTCGAAGTCGTTGGTGTTGACGATTCGCTGACAGCGAAATAAAAAGCCCGGCCGGGATCACTCCGGGCCGGGCTTATAAAGCAAAATTCGCGACAGCGTTTTGACTTAATCCGCTAATACTCCCATGTCTTGGCCCCCGCCATGCTGATAAATGATTCTCTTCCCGGTTTTTTCATCAATCTCGTTTCGCTGACCGCCGGCTTTGGCCACGTCTTCTGGCGTTGCCTTGTGGCTATTGCCCAACAGAATCATCGGTTCATCGTAGGGATTCGATCCTTCATAATATTCGTGGGCCGGTATGCTAATAATCTGACCGGCTGAAACCTCATGAGATTCGTTGAGACCCTTCATGATTCCCCGACCTGTGAGCACGTAGTAAGTACGGTCTGAAGGATGGTTGTGCATTCTCTGAACGTCGCCGGGAGGAAAGGTTAGAATCCAGGTCTCGAGATTCTCCCTCCTGAACAGATCTATGCGGCGCTGTCCTTTCTTTCTGCCTTTGGCCATTTCAAAGACATCCAAGAGCTTCATAGTGACCTCCTTTGATTAGGTTGTGAGCGGTTTTTAACTTGAGCCAACTCTATTCCCGAGGGAGAGAGCTTGTCAAGGCGCAGACGCTCTTCGGCGGGCGTTCGTCCTAAGCATCACAAACAAATGCTCGCTCGGATTGACATTTGTGTGTCGCATCAAAGCGTAATATAGAGACGGCTGGATCAGGGACATTGAGGAGGGCTGGAAATGAGTCTCACAAGACTAAACATTATGTACGGTCACCTGGAAGGAACTGAAGGTAAGTTTGCGCGGGATCCTTCCGGTTATCTCTCCATCGAGTCCGGTATTTATCAGAAGCATGGGCTGGAGGTGTCGTGGAATCATGTCCAGGGAACGGAGGAGCGCTATCGCAGGCTGGAAGACGGCTCGGCGCAGATTTCCCTCGTGGTAGGCAGGGCGTCCTTACAACACTTTCTCGATTCAAAAACAACCAGGATCCTTGGCAGCGCGATGAATAGTTGTCCTTACTATCTCGTTGTCAATGCCGCGATTCGAGAGCTGGGCGATCTCAAAGGCAAAACTATTGTTTGTCGAGAAGGCCCTTCGCGAAACACGCCGATAGCGGAGACTTTCCGAGAACGAGCGCAACTCCGCGTTGGCGAAGATATGACACTGCAATTGCCAGGCAGCGATCAGGAGGCTTTTAATCTACTGATTAGCGGAAAAGTAAGTGCGGCTTTGTTGCCGCGACCTTATGGATTCTGGGCCGAAGAACGAGGATATAAGAGAATCACGGACTGGCCCGACGTGGTCGATGATCCTCTGCCGATTACGATCGAGACTACAGCGACGTTGTTCCGGGAGCATGGAAAGGACTTTTCGACATTTTTGGAAGCCCATCGCGAGGGAATCCGTTATATGAAAACTCACCACGCCGAGACCATCCGGCTGCTTGGAGAAAGATTTGGTCACTCATCGTCTTTGGCGACGAAGATATGGGACGACTATCTGGTTTGTATGGACGAGCGGCTGACGGTGGATTTCAAACAGGTGGATAAACTCATCGCCCAGGTCGCTCCCGCCACGCCGGGCGGAGCCCGAAAAGTGGCGTCCGAGTGGATCCTGCCTGGTGGTCTCAGGGAGTAGAGTAGCGCGCAGGCCTGCGGATGTTGCGCGAAAGCTTGATGGGACTACCTTGCAATGCGGTTTCTTGCTATATCTCGGAGCGGCAGCAAACTGTGAATAAAAATAGAATCAAACGATAGGAGGTTTCTATGCCAGGCATAATCGATGCGGACACCCATATTTCAGAGAGCGAGGCGATGTGGAGCATGATTGATAAGGACATGTACCACCGGCGGCCGGTAATCATGAAGGGTCCGGAAGATACGCTCTACGGTCCGCGCAATGCCTTCTGGCTCATCGACGGTAACATCTTTCCCAGGCCCAACGGCAAAGGCAGCTTTCGGCTTATCACTCCCTCGGCATCGAAACTGGAATCCTCTAGGGGAGATATTCACCTCGCATGCCGAGAAATGACCGACATTCCGTCCCGCCTAAAAGACATGGACAAACTCAATGTGGAGACCCAGGTGGTGTTTCCCACCTTGTTCTTGATCTACCTGACGGATGATCCCGCCTTGGAAGTCGCTCTGTGCCGTGCCTACAATCGCTTCCTCGCCCAAGCCTGCGCCAAGGCCGGCAGTCGGATGAGATGGACCGTGGTTCCTCCGCTCAAATCCATCGACGAATCCGTCAAAGAATTGAAATGGGCCAAGGACAACGGTGCAGTGGGCGTCTTCTTCCGCGGTATCGAAGGAGGCTGGACCCTCGATAATCCGTATCTCTTTCCCATATACAAAGCGGCCAATGACTTGGATTTGCCGATCTGCATTCACACCGGAGCGGGCTGTCCGGCCTTTTTGAGCCTATTCGACGTCGAGAGAAACCATACCTTTGGCCATAGCCGGATTCAGCCGCTGATGGCGTTCCGCGACATTATCGCGAACAAGATTCCGGAACAGTTTCCGCGCCTGAAGTTCGGCTTCATCGAGGCCTCCGCCGGCTGGGTGCCGTTCTTGCAGCACATCCTGAAGCGACTATTCCGCGACAAATGGAAGTTCTCTTCTGATCAAGACATGTTCCGCGAGTATCGGATCTTCGTTGCCTGCGAGGCGGATGAGGACGTCAACTACATTGCTAAGTTCACCGGCGAGGATCATTTGATGATCGGTTCCGACTATGGCCATCAGGATCCTTCGGAAGAACGGCAGCTGGTAGCTGCGATGCGCGCGCGCGAAGATATCCCCCGGGCGCTGACGGACAAAATCTTCTTTGATAATCCAAAGCTGTTTTACCCGCTGAATTGATACGATAGATTCGATTATCTATTTCTTTCTCCTCATTCCGCTCCAACCCTCTCCTATGGCGGAGAGGGAAAGTCGAGGGAGAAAATTATGGTAAGAAGCAAATTTCGGCATTTCGAAGATAGGAACGCATGGGGGCTCGTGGCCAGCCTTGTTATTTGCTGGCAGGTCGTGAACCCCGGTTTCATTAACGCCCAAGCGCTCCAGACCGTCAACATGGCGATCCCTTCCAAGAGCTTTCAGATGGTGATCTATCCTGTGGCGCAGCAGCGGGGTTACATGAAAGAAGAGGGGATCGACCTCAGGATTATTTACATCGCGCCGACGACGAGCATTCAGGGCATGCTGGGTGGAGATGTTCAGTTTACCGGCGCGGGGACGAGCGCCGTCGTAAGTATCGCCAGAGCTAGTGCTCCGCTGAAGGTGGTCGTGGCGACCAATGACCGGGTTCTTCAATGGCTTCTGGCTCGACCGAATATCGCGAGTCCTCAGGATCTCAAAGGTAAGAAAATCGCAACGACAGGAGCCGGGGCAATCGCAACCTTCATGCTCAAACAGATTCTCACCAAGCATGGGCTGGACGGTAACAAAGACCCGATCTATCTCGATACGGGAGCGGGAAACCAATTGCCGGCCTTGCTCGCGGGAGCGATGGACGCCGCGGTATTGAGTGTGGAAGCGCGCTATATCGGCCTCGATAAAGGCATGAAAGAGATGTTTTTCTTTGGCAATGAGGTCAAGAATTCTTGGGGGACGCTTGCAACGACTGACAAGCTCATCAAAGAACAGCCTAAAATGGTCAGTGGCTTTGTCCGAGCGACTCTCAAGGCTTTGCGCCACATGCGTCAAGACAAGGAAGGAACTATTTCTGCGATGGCGAAGTTTGCCGGCGTCTCCCACCAGCAAGCTACTCGCGTGTATGACGACCTCATCAGCACTTTCACGCGAAACGGTGTCGTCGATGAAGAAGCGCAGAGGAACGACCTTAATATCATCCGTCAGGTCGTGAATGCTAATGAAACGGTTCCCAACGCCAAGGCCTATGACTTCAGCTTCGCTCTCGAGGCGGACCAGCAGCTGAATAGGGCTGGGTGGAAGCCGTAAGACGGAGCAAAATCAAAACTCACATGCGTTGGGTCGGCAGAGTTGTCGCTGCGATCTTCATTGCCGCCACTCCTTCTCTCGCGCAGATGCGCGAAGAAAAGATGCTCGTGGGTTACGGCGGTGTCGGCGGATATCAACTCCCGCTCTGGTTTGGCGCTGAGCTGAAGATTTTTGACCGCTACGGCGTTCAGGCGCGGCCGGTGCTTATCCCCAGCGGGACGAATGCCATGAAGGCGCTCATCTCGGGAGATACTCAAGCTACGCAAACCAGCGGCTCGGCGACTATCAATGCGGACCTCAACGGCGCTGACTTGGCGATGATCGCCTCGCCGTATAATTTTCTCCCGTACAATTTTTATGTCGCCAAGGGGATCAGCAAGCCGGAAGACTTGAAAGGGAAAAAGATCGGCATTCTGAATTTCGGCGGAGTCACAGAGTATGCAACCATGATGCTGCTGAAAGATTGGGGGCTTGATCCTCGGCGTGACGTGACGGTTCTCCAGATCGGCAATGATCCTGTCCGTCTAGCGGCTTTGGTTGCCGGAAGCATACAGGGAACCGTCCTGACTCATCCCGCGATAATCAGAGCGGAGAATATGGGGTTTAAATCCCTCGCCAACCTGAGCGAAACGGGAATGAGATTTCCTACCAACACAATCACCGTGCGCCGCGCGTGGCTTCGAGAAAACAGAAACACTGCAGAGAAATTCCTCAAAGGATATATAGCCAGCATCCACGCGATGAAGAATCGAGAGCAGGATAGCATCGACGTGCTTATCAAATACACTAAAAGCGAGGACCGAGACGCGCTGGTGAAGACAGCCCGTTACTACAGCGCCGGAATTCCACTCGACCCTTGCATTGATACCAAAGCCATTGAGGCCGTCCTCAGCACGTTCGAGAAAACTTTTCCAGGCGCCAGCCAGCGACCCGCGACTCAGTTCTTTGATTCCGGTCCCCTCGACACGGTGGAGCGTAGTGGGTTCATTCAAGAACTGTCCAGGTGAGGGAGGAATTTGTAATTCGCGCTCGTCAACGCGTAGCAAAAAAGCAACGATGCCAAAAAGGGTTGTCGGTTTGTTCACTCTACGCGAAGTTAGAGGGACTGCCGGTCACTACGGTTGCCAGCCTGATTGCGTGAGTTGAAGATCCGCTTCGCTCTCGACTAAGTTACTGCAAGCCCAGTCTGGGCGATTTCTTCGCGTATTTGCCCTGGCCTCTGCGCAGGCGACGCAGGCGCGTCTGAAACCAAGTCTCCCGGGGCCAATCCCACTTCTGGGGCGGCAGCCGATCTCCGTCATAGGCACCGTTGTTCACCTTGCTTTGCTGAAAGATGAGCTGCCATGAGCTCATCATCACTCCCGCCGAGCCTTGTATTGTTTGCTCGAAGCTCCGGTCGTTCACTTCCTTTATACGCTCACTCATAATCGTTCTCCTCCGACAATTTCCTCTATAATGGCCTTGGTCATACATCCCTGCGCCACAAGCTCTACTCCCTGGCGATGCATTTCTGCCAATAATTTTGTTCCTGCCTCATCGATGAAGGTGACCGTTTTCAATACGACCCTTGCCGGCTGATTGGGGACAAGATTTTGTCGCCAAGAGGCCTCTAGCTCGCGAACCCAGGGTCCGGTTAGTCTGCCCTCTAGCTCGAAAATTGTCCCAGCCTTGTCGCTTTGAGTCGTGATTTTCAACATAGCTTAAAAATCTGACGTCACGCTAAGTCGCCATCCAGAACCAGGACAAGGACCCCTTCAAGTTTGCCATTGTCTTCTAGCAGCCCGCGATCCATGGCCATCCTTTGGATGCCGAATTTGTCAAACCAACCGATTGCTACCAGCTGGCCTGCATTGTCGTAAAGGGCCAAAAAATCAACCGGCCTTTCGGTGGTCGGATCGTCATAGACAACGACCATTCCTACAGTTTCACCGCTCACGACCAAAGGAGAAAGAGACACCTCGGTGAGCTGAGACTGTTCCGGTCCAAAGGGAGAAAGAATAGCCTGCTGTACCGATGTGTTGTCACTGCTTTGTATGGGCTCCGCCTCCACAGGTACGGAAAGGAACAAGGGAGCAGCGAGGCCCAGCATGATTGCACTCATTTTGTTTCTAAAGTTCATGACCTACTCCTACCAAAGCTCAGTTCCAGCTGACCTGTCTATGAATCACGATCTCCCGCCCAAGATCATCCATCTCGACCACCGGATCACACCAACAGAAATCCGATTCCAAGTGCTTGAGCCCCACCGGCAGCGCCGCATGCACTACCGCAGGGTAAAACCATGTGCGATTTACTAACATCAGAAGGTCTCCTCGCCGTCGATCGAGACGACATAAATCTACCAACCGCATCGCACGGTATTGGGAAGGAGCCTTAAGCCTGCCCTCAGGCCGTTCAACCCATACTTGATGGCCGTCGAGAAAAGCGCCTGCTCGAAACCTTGTGCTGCCGCACGAGCCAAAAGGTCAGTTCCAAGAAAAAGCAAACCCGCCAAGAATGGAATTTCTATCTTCATGTCGATCACCACAACTTCCTTTTCTCTCAGTAACAGTCTTGGCAAGGCGTGTGCCAAACCGCAGCGATGCGGCGAAGTCGGAGAAATGGCGGGAATTAAGAAACTTTCAGGTGCCGCAGTCTGCTGAGCGTGAGTTGTGACGAAGGAAAGTGCCGATCTATCGTCACGAGCCGACATTCTGGCTTAGTGCGAAGAGCACGCGCGGGGTTTTTATCGCGATTAAAAAGATACGGTGCGTACACAAAGTCGTACGAGTATCCTGCCTCAGAAGTTCAGAAAGAACCACTCCATTCGGCGTCTCGGGGTTTACTTACCACTGGCGCGTTTCCCCGAGTTTGAGAATCCAGCCACGCTCGGAACTGATGTCGCGGCGGCGGACCTCGGCGAGCATGCGTCCGGGCGGCTCGTCCAGCGGCTCTTCCGCGAGATCAAAGGTGCCCCAATGGATACCGAGAAGCACCCGCGCATTAAGATCGACGAAGGCCTGCACCGCTTCTTCCGGCGTAGTGTGGACAGCTTTCATGATTTCAGGAGGCAGGTAGGCGCCGATGGCGATGGCTGCCATATCGAAGGGGCCAAGTCGCTGTCCGGCTTCCTTAAAGCCAGCGAAATAGCCAGTGTCACCGCCGAAGTAAAGCCGCCGCTCTCGACTCAATACGGCCCACGACGCCCAGAGTCGCGTGTTGCCGTCCCGTAGTGTTCGCTGTGAAAAGTGCTGCGCCGGCACACAAACGAATCTCACACCGCGGTATTCGCGCTCCTGCCACCAGTCCAGCTCTTCCACCCGGCTCATTCCATTCTCGCTAAACCATGCCTTCAGCCCCAGCGGTACGAGGAACAGCGGATTGTGTGTCTCAGCGAGTCGTTTCACCGTGCCTAAATCCAGATGATCGTAGTGGTCGTGAGATATAACTACTACGTCAATTCGTGGCAGGTCCTCAAAAGCCAGGCCCGGGGGACTCAAGCGGCGCGGTCCGGCCCAGGAGACTGGACTTGCCCGCGCGCCCCAATTGGGGTCGGTTAGAAAATTAAGACCATTCAACTGCACTAAGAGAGTCGAGTGGCCAACCCAAGTGATACTTGGGTTAATCAGGGCGGCTCGCAACGCTGCGCCATCATTCACGCTGCGCGGAGCATTAAAGGTTCTCGGCGCGGTGGAGCTCGTCCAGAGGCGGCGGACCATAAAACTCCAGCGGGTCCAGCTCGACGGCCGATGAAAATCCGGGTCGGTGTTGCGATACCCGCCTGCAACGTGATGCGGCGGTTGGCCGGGCAGCGGCTCCGTCCCTACGCTTCCACAGGCGACAAGCAAAAACAGGCAAACCTGCAACGCGGCGGATCGGAGACCGAGAAACCCATCAAGCATTTTGCGACAAAGTTCTCTCATCGGCGGACTCTGGTTATTTTGGTCTCTCCTCCAAAATTAAATCATTCGGGATACGCTTGCCGACCATTCGCCATTTTTGATTGGGTTTGGTTAGCGTATCCACATCTGCTATTTCAAAAAGCCTGGCACGCGTTCCAGCTAGTCAACAACATCCCTTATTTCTGCTCCGCAGCCAGTAAAGTCCTAAACCGTTGAAAAATTCTCTTAGACTTTCTTCAACAAAGCCCCCTCATCAGTGCTGACCTTCTCAAGCATTCAAGGAATGGCATTGGGTGTAACGCCAGTCGCTTTTCACGGGTTCGATGGTAGGTCGGAGATGTTCCAACCGCCGCCGAGCGCCTGGACCAAGAGCACGGCGGAGGTCATTCGCTGGCCGAGGAGCTGGACTGCGGTCGTCTCGTTCGTGAGGGCGATTGTCTGCGCTGTGATCACGTTGAGATAGCTGACCGTGCCCGCCTGGAATTGGTTCATCGTCAAGAAGACGGACCGCCCGGCCGCCTTTACCGCTTCGTCCTGAACCGTAGTTTCCTCCTCGAGGATACGAAGCGCAGCGAGATTGTCCTCTACCCCCTGAAAGGCGGTCAGCACGGTCTGGCGATAGGTCGCGACGCTCGCGTCGTAAGCCGCCCGCGCGAAGTCGGTTTGGGCCCGCCGCAGACCGCCGTCGAATACGGTCTCTGAAATGCTCGCCCCGACAGACCAGAAGCGACTCGCCGCCGAGGATAATTTCCCGAGGCTCGAGCTCTCCGAGCCAAGGGAGGCGTTGAGCGTGACGCTTGGATAAAACGCGGCTTCGGCGACGCCGATCTGTGCGTTCGCAGCCGCAACGCTCCGCTCGGAAGCAGCGATATCGGGCCGGCGCTCGAGCAGCTCAGAGGGCACGCCGACGGGAATCTCCGGCGGCGTGCCCGTAAGGGGCGTCGGCGGAATGGAAAAATCGGAAGCCGGTTTCCCGATCAGCACCGCGATCGCGTGCTCGAGCTGTGCGCGCTGAACACCCACATTGATGAGCTGGGCCTGCGTGGTTTTGAGCTGGGTCTCCGCCGCTTCCACGTCCGCCTCGGAGTCCACTCCTTGCGCATACAATCCTTCGGTGAGCTCGAGGGACTTCTGAAACGCGGCGACTGTCTCCGTCAGTAGCTGTTTCTGCGCATCGAGCTCGCGCAATAGGAAGTAGTCCTGCGCCAGCGCTGCCTGTGCGCTTAGCCGCGCCGCTTCGAGGTCGGCCGCGCTCGCCTGTGCACTCGCCTGGTTGGACTCCACACTGCGCCGAATTCGACCCCAGACGTCGATCTCCCACGATACATCGAGAGGCAAGGAATAATCGGAGACGGTAACTCTTGGCGACGCTGGACCTGACCCAGTGGTAGTCGATGGGCTCGAGCGGTTTGCGCCGAAGCCGATCGTCGCCGTCGGATAGTAACTGGCACGGGCCTCGCGCACCAGCGCCTGAGCCTCGCGGTACTGTGCCTCCGCCGCCGCGAGGTTCTGGTTCGAGATGCTGACCTGAGGCTCCAGCGCGTTCAGCTGGAGATCACCGAACATTTCCCACCAGGAGCCGCGGATGACATCATCTTTGGGCCGGGCGACCTCCCAGCCGTCGATCTCTTTATAAGCATCGGGCGTGATCACTGTAGGCCGGACGTAATCCGGCCCCACTACCGTACAGGCACTCAAGGTCGCAACCAGAAGCGCCGCCATGATGACGCGGATTTTTAGGAATTTGTGGTCCTCCATAGTATCGGTCAGTTTCTTCATCAGTACACAAACGAATGTCATTCCGGCCGAGGCTGCGAGAGCCGGAATCCAGAGATTCAAGACAAACCTGGATTCCCGCCGTCGCGGGAATGACGGAAAAACCTCACGTCGTCTCAGCAGAAATGAAAGCATAGGGCGTATTCCTTTCATGCTGAGTTTGTCGCAGCATCTCTGAGTCGCCGTAGACGGCGGGTTCGCAATCTCTGAAACCACAGCCGAGCCCGGTCAAGATAAAGATAAACAACAGGAGTCGTGTAGAGCGTAAGCATCTGGCTAACGATCAGGCCGCCGACGATGGCGATGCCGAGCGGGCGGCGCAGCTCCGACCCTACTCCCGTCCCCAAAGCCAAAGGCAGCGCCCCTAAGAGCGCTGCCATCGTGGTCATCATGATCGGCCGAAAGCGCAACAGGCATGCCTGGTAAATCGCTTCCTGCGGGCTCTTGCCTTCCTGGCGCTCCGCCTCCAGCGTGAAATCGATCATCATGATCGCGTTCTTCTTCACAATACCAATTAAGAGGATGATGCCGATCAGAGCGATCACACTGAGATCCGTGCGGCAGATCAACAGGGCCAGAACCGCGCCCATGCCTGCCGACGGCAGAGTCGATAGAATCGTGATCGGGTGAATATAGCTTTCATAGAGAATACCCAGCACGATGTATACTGCCATCAGCGCCGCAACAATCAGGAGGGGTTGACTTGCTAGAGATGCCTGGAATGCCTCCAAGGTTCCCGAAAAGCTGCCGTGAATTGTCGCCGGCATCCCCATACTCTGTTCCATCTGATGGATGCGGCTTGCGGCATCACTGAGCGCGACACCGGGCGCAAGATTGAACGACAAGGTCACCGAGGGAAACTGTCCCTGATGGTTTACGGCGAGGGGCGCCGTGGTCGGCTCATAATGGGTGAATGCGCTTAGCGGAACCACCCCACCACTGGTTCCGCGAACATAGATCTGTTTCAATGCTTCCGGGCTTTGCCAGAACTCTGGCTCCACTTCCATGACAACGTGGTACTGGTTCAATTGCGTGAACATCGTCGATACCTGCCGTTG
>WNFP01005212.1_pt1 | contig 12597 bp, 6 predicted proteins | sample 5400201 | NCBI WGS metagenome assembly WNFP01 (sample SAMN13153355, study PRJNA577476) | soil metagenome | isolation source: 115 cm saprolite under Madrone tree | place: USA:California | collected 2016-06-14
AACACTGCTTCCGCCTCCGGTTGGGAATGGAGTGAAACGACCGGATGGGTTTCTGCCGCCCAACTCCGTCGCGCGCCGCCTCTCGGACACCTGTTCGCCTATCTTCTCGCCAGCAACTTCATTGTCCCGATGCAAGTGCGCGCGGCCCTGGGAGCCGACGCTTGACCGCCACGTGTGAAAGAAACGCCCATGGCACCTTCCGGGCGTATCGTCGGCAAGAACTTCCGGGTAGCACGTCGTCGGCCCGCGATACAAAAGCTGATCTGCTGCTTGCAGCCGCGAACGTCTTCCGCAAGCTACCAGACGGCGAGGCTGCTAAGTTGGAAAAAGCCTAGGAACAGACCGATCACGAAGATAAACATTCCACCGAGCGTAAGGACCGGTGTTACGACATTGATCTCGCGTTTGGAGTTGCCGATAACCCTGACCCGCCCATCCCACGGTCACTCGGCGCGCAGTGCTTGAATAACATCGACGCGCGCGGCGCGTGCCGCCGGCAATCCGGAAGCTCAGTCAGTCCGATTCGGCGAAGCAAACCTGGCCGGAGTAGCGGATGGCCGTGCCGAGTTGCAGGTCGGCTTCCCCGATGTTGATGAGATCCCCGGTAGCCCCAGCGAATTTGCCGGTACCCCCAGAAATGTGCACGGGATAACTGGTGAAGGCGAAACGCGTTTGCGACAGAGGAATCGTGGTTGCGACGGCGGGATCGAAGTAGATGTTGTCGCCGGCTTCGGTGACCCAGTGATGCTGGACCTGAAACAGGACGGTACCATTGGGGCCGGGCTGCGGGGGCGCAAGTAAACCTGCAGCCACGGCGCCACGCAAATCTCCCGTCGCCGGGCCTAACGTAGTGTTGGGATCGACGGCGCCGAAATTGGTGATGACGGTGCCACCGACGTGAATGCAGCGGCTGCCGGATAAATCATGACGAGGCTGGGCCTTGGCGGCGGGATGGCCGCCGCTGCTGGCGAGAAATGCAGAGAGCAAAACTGCGAGTGAAGCGAACAATGCGATGCGAGCGATGCGATTAACTGTCATGGTGATCTCCTTTTCTATTGAAGAAAACCTCGTGCAACTGCTCCGATGCGCACACTCGCTCATCCTTGAAATCCAATCAAGAACCTTGCCGGTGGTTTGTTGGTTCCACTGGAAGTTGCTGATTCGCGAGAGGTAATTGCCGCAGGTTCTTCTTTAGGCGTTCATCTCAGATTATGTGACTTGTGCTACACTTCAGCCACGTAATCCCCGCACCCAATCGGAGCCAGCTATCGCCACGAGCCCCAGTCCGCCTCAGGTAATACGATTCGGCGTCTTTGAAGTGGACCTGGCTGCCGGTGAGGTTCGCAAAGCTGGCATGCGACAAAAACTAGCCGGCCAGCCCTTTCAAGTCCTCCAAGCTTTGCTGGAACGGCCTCAGGAAGTCATCACGCGCGAGGTCCTCCGCCAGCGCCTCTGGCCGGACAACGCCTTCGTCGACTACGAGTTGGCGCTCAAAAAAGCCGTCAACCGTCTTCGGGAAGTACTGGGCGACTCCGCGGACAGCCCTCACTTCATTGAGACCATCCCTCGACGCGGTTACCGATTCATAGGCAGGATCGCGCCGCCTTCCGCCCTACCAGAATCCAGCGAGCGGCACGCGGCTGCCGCTGACGTTTCCGGGGCTCCGATTTCTACTGGTCTTAATCGGGGGCGATTTCTTCGTAAGCTGATCGCCAGTTCCACCTTGCTCGCGATCGCGGGAATTCTCATTTGGTTTAATGCCGGCAAGCTTCGCACTCGCATTTTTGCCACATCCCGATCCACCCGAATTCACTCCATTGCCGTCCTTCCGTTGCAAAACCTCTCGACGGATCCCAGCGAGGAATATTTCAGCGAGGGAGTCACGGAGGCGTTGACTACGGACCTCGCGCAGATTAGCGCCCTCCGAGTCATTTCGCGGACGTCGTCGGAACATTTCAGAGGTACCCGGGAAACCCTGCCGGAAATTGCCCGTCAATTGAATGTCGAAGCGGTCGTCGAAGGCTCTGTAACGCGGTCGGAGAACCGCGTCCGAATCACGGCCCAGTTGATCGAGGCGCAGAGCGATCGTCACCTTTGGGCAAAAACCTATGAGCGCGATTTCCAGGATATTCTGCGTCTGCAAGACGAAGTGGCCCGCGACATCGCCGCCGAAATCCGCATCAATGTCACTCCGCAAGAGCAAGCCCGGCTCACCTTGGAGCGAAAGACCAACCCTTCTGCCTATGAGGCTTATCTCCGGGGGCGCTATCTCTGGAGTCAGAGGAACGCGGAATCCATTAATAGGGCGGCGAGTTACTTTCAGCAAGCCGTCCGTGAGGATCCGAGTTTCGCCCTCGCGTATTCCGGACTGTCGGATTGTTACTGGGTAGGCTGGGGAGCAAGAGTGGATCTCCCGCTCGCGGATGAGTACGCTCAAAAAGCTGTTGCCCTCGAGAGCGATCTCGCTGAGGCTCATGCGTCTTTAGGGATCGTGCGCCTCAATGAATACAAGATGTCTGATGCCGAGCGGGAACTGAAACGCGCCATCGAATTGAACCCCAACTACGCGATGGCCCATCACTTTTACTCGGGTTACCTGCTCAGTGTCGGCCGCCCGGCGGACGCCCTCAAAGAGAATGATCGAGCCAGGCAACTGGACCCTTTCTCGATACCAGTCAACACCGCGCGCGTGATCATTTTGGTTGGTTCGCGCAATTATAGTGAGGCCATCGAGCAGGCTGAAAAGAATGGAGAATTAGCTCCCCAATCACCAGTTTCCCACAATTGGCTGGCGCGCATCTATTGGCTGGAAGGAAGAGCACCGGAGGCTATCGCCGAGGAGAGGAAGGCCGCAACGCTCGAGAATTTCCCCGAGCGGGTGCGCAGCATGGATGAGGTCGCCGCGACGTATCAGAAATCCGGCCTTCGCGCTGCAGAACTTAAAGCGGCACAATTCATGGAAAGAGCCTATGAAGGCCGCTTCGGCCACTACGACGCGATCTTCGTCGCATTTCAGTATGGCAATCTTCGAGACAAAGCGAAGGTATTGCAGTGCTTGGAGGAATCGCTGCGAACCTTTGACGGTAACCTTTTTTTGGCGCTGAAGACCGCCCCGGAGTTCGATTTCTTGCGCAAAGACCCGCGCTTCCTGGATTTGCTGCGACGTCTGGACCTCGCCGGTTGAAGGCTTCTTGGCTGCGCTCGATTACGAGTCGGCGAGCGCCTGAAGACGTGATGACCACTCCCAGCCGATCCGGTTACTTCAGCCTGCTCTTCACTTGGTCGCAGGCATCTGCGGCGTTTGTTCCCCGATCTTTCCAGAGTAGATGATGAATTTGAACGGGTCTGTATTCTGGTGCTTCTCCATCAGCTTGAGGTATACAAGCCGTTTGGCATTCGCTACGGAGGCGCTCTGCCCGAACCTGTTTCCGGACGATTCGAGCAGAGCGGCTGCGAGCTCATACTTGCCGTCCGCGGTCAATCGTTCCACCGTCTTCGCGAGCTGCCTTTCCGACACGCCGAGGTAGTCCACCAGGAGTTCGGCGTGGTCCGCACGGGTGAGATGTTCGAGGCCTTCGAAGTCCGGCTGCCAATAGCCGACGTTTTGATCATAAAGACGGTCAATGGTGTGTTCGCGAAGGATAAGGTATGGCTGATACGCCTCAGGCTGGTCATTGAGCAGGCTCGGGGGAATCAGGTTTGCCTGGTGTATCGCGCCACGCTCATCGCCGCGGCGCATTGCGGTCAGGACCTGCTCGCGCAGCCACACAAGATCTATTTTGAGCTGCGCCAGCATAGAGGCAGAGGCGAAATTCCGCGTGAGCGGCTCGTGGCCATGGAGCAGATACCGCGGATTCTTTTCTACCACGATATCGATTGCATCCAGCAGCCCCTCGAGGTCGCCCTCCTCGACGAACGGTGCGCCGAGATAAGGCATGATGAAATCGCCGACGAACAGAACGCTCTTATCCGGCAAGTAAATGAACATCGCATCATGAGTTTCGCCTCCTTGCACAGGAATTAGCTCGATGCGTGTTCCCCCGATCTTCAGCTCGGTGCGGCGATCGATGGGGATATCCGGCTTGAAGCTCCGTACGTTGTCGAGGCTGAAGCTCTCGCCGAAGAATTGCTTGTCGAAGACACCCGGCGCAGCCACTTCGCGGGCGATCTCTTCTCCGTAATTGCTTCTCGCGTAGAAGTGCAAGCGGGGATTCAGGGCACGGAAATACGTGTGTCCGCCAACGTGATCCCAGTGAGAGTGTGTGATGAAGACCGTCGTCAGTTCCGGCAAGTTAGGCGCATACGCTCGCAGTGCCTCGTAGGCGGTCTTGGCGGAGTCCGGACGCGTGCCCGCATCGATCGCGATCAGCTCTCGCCGGTCGTCCGACACCACGAAATAGTATTCCGTGAACTCGAAACCCGAGAGCACATATACGCGGCCCGGCACGATTTCGCTTATCCGCCGCGGGGCAAAGGTGTGTCCGGATGCGACCTCCTCCGAAAAGGGAGTAATGAGCGTTATCGGCCTATCGAAGTCTTTGTAGCCGCTCCGCCGCAGATAGTCTTGCGCCTTGGCCTGTTCCGCCTCTGCGAGAGCCAGCTTTCCCAGGTGATAGTAGACTTCCCGCAGCCACCCTCGATGAGGCGCCTTGTCGGCGTTTTCTACACACCAGACCAACTCAGCCTCGGCTGCCTTCCTCTGACGAAAAACGCCGGGAAGTTCGGCATGGACAATGCCAGCGATCCAATTCACAACGAAAATCTTCCCTCCGGAAAGCTGCTTGGCTTGTTCCAATATGCTGATCGTTTCTTTGACGTAGCCGGCTCGGTGCAGCAACGAGACCGAAGATGCGTGTTGCGCGCGCAGCAACCCGATGGCGCTCAGATACAGTGCCTTTTGAGCGTCCGTCAGGCGAGGAGCGAATCCCTTCAGCCGCGCGGAGAAAAACTCCGCACCCTCGCCTTGCAGGTTCGCGTTCGAGTACTGCGCCATGAGCAAGAACAGCACCTGTGGGTCCTTCGGAGGTGCCACGCTGTTTACGGCTTTCAAGTATTCGAGTTCCGGGTGATGAGAGGCCGCATAAGAGCTGGCTCCGCTCTCTCCGGCGACAGCCAGGATGTGTCGGGTGGCCAGGGCGGTCCCAAGCAGCAGCGCAACCAATAGGTAAACGGAGGTTTTCATTGGCGTTTCCTTTCCGTTGTTTTTCTCTCTCCATGATTTTAGATGTATATGCATCTATTTGGTCACAAGAAACTTTAGGCCGCTATCGCCGCCTTTGTCATTCGCGAGACCGTATCTTTCATGCCTTTCCAGCCCGCATCGCCAAGTTCTCGCCGCAGTCGCTGTTCCGCCCGTTCCCAGTACGGTTGAGCCTCTGCCATTTGTCGCTTGCCTGCCGGAGTGAGACGGAACAGACGCTCCCGCCTGTCCTTTCCGGGCCTCACGCGAACCCAACCCTGCCTGCGCAACAGCCCCAACGTACGCGTCAGCGTCGTACTATCCATGGCCAAGCCCGCGCTAAGCCGTTTTTGATTGGCCTCTTCAGTCAGAGACAGCGCGGTAAGCAGGCCGAATTGCGTGATTTCGAGTCCTGCCTTTCTTAGCTCCTGGTCATAGATCCGCGTCACGACTCGAGTGACGCGTCGCAGGTTCTGACACGCGCAGGGCAGGTCAAACAGGGCTGTCGCAGGCTGCTTTTCAAGCGTCTCTCTGTTCATAGTATGTGTACATACATCTTGTGTTCCCTCTTGTCAAGCCAGGATCGCGCTGCTTCATTGGAGCGAAACTGCGGAAGAGTACACCCTGGGTGATTCGCCAGCCTCTCATCGATGATTCCGGACGGTTGGCCGGCGATTCGAAAGTAATCCAGTTGGGCATCGTGCGGATAAGTATCGGGAGGTTGGCATCCCGTCAGGAAACGAAGCACCGACGAGATGCGCGTTTGATCGGCACTAGCGTTTGTCAGGACTTGAGAGTTAGAAGGTACTCGCCGGACGGTTCTGAAGTTATAATCCCTGCAATTATGACCCTCGCTGCCGGCTCGAAGCTCGGACCGTATGAGATCGTGGGGCCGCTCGGCGCGGGCGGGATGGGCGAAGTCTACCGCGCAAAAGATACGCGGCTCGACCGCACCGTTGCCGTGAAGATCCTGCCCGCGCACCTTTCTTCCGATCCAGTCCGCAAGCAACGATTCGAACGCGAAGCCAAGACCATTTCCAGCCTGAATCATCCACACATTTGCGTGTTGCACGACGTTGGGCAACAGGACGGGATCGATTATTTGGTGATGGAGTGCGTCGAAGGCGAGACGCTCGCGAAGCGGCTGGAAAAGGGCGCGTTGCCGCTGGAGCAAGTACTGAGATACGGGATGCAAATTGCGGACGCGCTGGACAAGGCCCACCGCGGCAGCGTGGTGCACCGCGATCTGAAGCCGGGCAACATCATGTTGACGCCTACTAGCGCCAAGCTACTGGATTTTGGGTTGGCGAAGGAGACGACGCAACTCTCCAGCGCCGCAACGCTAACGGCGGCAACTCGAAACTCGCCGATGACCGAGCAAGGCTCAATCGTCGGCACATTTCAATACATGTCGCCGGAGCAGGTTGAAGGAAGAGAGCTCGACGGCCGCAGCGATATTTTCTCGCTGGGCGCGGTGCTGTACGAGATGCTTACGGGCAAGCGAGCGTTCGAGGGGAAGAGCCAATTGAGTGTGGCTTCTGCGATTTTGGAGAAGGAGCCTGCGCCGATCAGCAGCGTGAAACCGATGACACCAGCGGCTTTGGATCACGTGATCGGCAAGTGTCTCGCAAAAGCGGCTGATGAACGGTGGCAGAGTGCTGGTGATCTGGCGAGCGAATTGAAGTGGGTTGCCAAGGGCGGGTCGCAAGCCGGGGAGAGAGCCGGGGCGTTGGACCGCTCTGCGTCGTGGGGGTGGCAGCGCGCCGGATGGCTGGTTTCTGCGCTGTTGCTGGCAGTCCTGGTCGCGGGCGCTGTATGGTGGGCCAGGAGCAGGCAAGAGCCGTCAACGATGTATTTCAACAGCCCGGTGCGGTTCGCGGCGACGGACGTGGCTCTTTCACGAGACGGAAAAGTGATCGCAATGGTGGCCTACGAGGAGCGCGCGAACAAGTACATGATCTGGACGCAACCGGTCGGAGGCCAAAGCACAGCAGTCGTCGTGGGAACGGAAAATGCGACGCACCCATTCTGGTCGCCGGATGGCCGGACTCTTGGTTTCTTTGCAGACGGAAAGCTGAAGAGGGTTGACGTCTTTTCGGGAAGAGGCGCGCAGATTTTATGCGATGCGCCTAATGGACGCGGAGGAACCTGGAACCGAGACGGAGTGATCCTCTATTCGCCGGACGGATTTGGGGGATTGTACCGCGTGTCAGCCGCCGGCGGGGCAGCGACGGAAGTGACCAGGGTAGAATCGTCGGAATTCAGTCATCGCTGGCCTGTGTTTCTGCCGGACGGGCGGCATTTTCTTTATCTGGGAGCGAACTTCTCCGGACACTTCGAAAAGAATCTCATCTATGTCGGTTCGCTGGACTCGAGCGAACGGCACCCTGTCGTCAACGCGAGTTCGAATATGGCGTATGCCGATCCTGGTTACCTTTTTTATGTGCGGGACAATACGCTGGTGGCCCAGCGTTTTGACGTCGGAAGATTCGAATTGAAGGGTGAGCCACGGACCGTGAGTGACGACGTGCAATACACCCAATTAATCGATCTTGCGTTGTTCGATGCTGCCGGGAGGACGGTGGTGGCGCAAACGGGGAAAGGTCCGGCCAAGTCTCAATTGACGTGGGTAGACCGAAGCGGGCATGCAGGAGAGACCTTCGGCCCGGCCAATCCCCTCGCGAATCCGAACCTGTCGCCCGATCGCAGACGGGTAGCCTTCGATGAGATCGATCGGGATGGCCATGTAAACCTTTGGATCGGTGATCTCTCGAAGGGATCGACGATGCGGTTCACATTCAGCCAGGCGGCGGATCAGCTGCCGATTTGGAGTCCCGATGGCAAGTGGGTCGGGTACGGTTCGAATCGCGAGAATCATTTCATCCTTTATCAAAAGAACTCGGACGGGTCCGGAACCGAACACCAGGTTGCTGACTTGGGAGGCGAACAGCAAGGGTTCTGGGATTGGTCGCGCGATGGAAAGTATCTCCTGGTGATGAAGAATGCCGAACTGTGGTCCTTGACGTCACAGGAATGGAAATCTAAACCCCTGTTGCGGGTGAAGGGGACGATCCGGAACGCACAGTTTTCGCCGGATGGAAAATGGATGGCGTACACGTCGAACGAAACCGGGAGTTGGGAGGTGTACGTCTCGCCCTTTCCGGACACAAGCAGCAAGTGGCAAGTGTCGAGAGAAGGCGGAAAGGAACCGCGGTGGAGGCGGGACGGCAAGGAACTGTTCTACCTGTCCAGGGAAGGGAAGATGATGGCCGTAGCGGTGAAAACAAGCGTTGCGTTCGAGGCAAGCCCGGCGGTCGCGCTGTTTCAAACCTATGCAAGACAGTCCACGGGCGTGATGGATGCATTTTCCTATGATGTGAGCGCCGATGGTCAGAAGTTTTTGATCAACACAAGAGTGAACGAACCCAGCGCCCCGCCGCTGGCGATCATCCTGAATTGGGCGTCGGAAATGGAGAAGTAGCGGGCTTTTGGGGTTGCTGCCGGCTACGCGGCTTTGACCGTATCATTTGATTTGGCGCAATCGCTGTCTAGGTCGGCAACACATCTTCTACTGTGCGCCAAGCTTTCAGTCCGTTACGGGGTTGTCTCCGAGAGCGACGACTCCGTTCGCCCGTCCACATCCCCACCCTGCCAGTTTTGCTTCAGTTTATCGGAAGTTCTCCACAAGAATAATGTCACTATTTAATGCATCCAGTTGCGTGTAAAGGATCGTCTTTTTGTCCGGGGAGATCGCCAATCCCGTCGCTTCCCTGGCGGGACGGCTCTCCAGATCGAACACTCGCGCAATCTGGCGGGTGGCAAGGTTGAAGAAATGAATCGCAGGTTTCCCTGTCGTATCGAGGTAATAAATGCCGTTCTCGACCACCGCCCAATAGCCCCAGTAACCTGCCTCGAGAGACCTCATGAGCTCAATCTCTTCGCCGCCGTTAGTCGAAATGCGCCACAATCCCGGAACTCCCGGACCTTTGGCATAATAGAGGAATCTCCCGTCGGGTGATTCGAACGCTGCAAATCCACCTTGATGTGTCACTTGCACGGTGGGTCCGCCTGTCGAAGGCATCTTCCATACTTGCCAACCTCCTGTGCGATTTGAAGCGAAGTAAATCCAATGGCCGTCTCGCGACCAACTTGGCAGAAGTTCAAGCGAAGGCTCACTCGTAAGCTTTCTAGGAGGGCCGCCCTGAGAATCCACGACGAAAATGTCTGGGTTGCCCGTAGTGCGAGAATCGAAGGCGATCCGTTGCCCATCCGGCGACCAGCGCGGCGTTCCAGTCACGGAATTAAGGTGGGTTAGCTGAGCCAGGGCAGTTCCGTCGCCTTTGCATGTCCAGATTTCGTAAGCGCCACTGCGCGTCGATTCGAAGGCAATCCTGCTTCCATCCGGCGAGAACTGAGGAGCACTTTCGATCCTGGTGGAGGATATGAACCTATCGGAAGGACCGGCTAAAAGCAGTGAATTAAGGTTCCTCCTCCAAATGTTGAGATTCGCTGTCTGGCGCACATACACCAATCGGTTCCCTCTAATTGAAGGTTGAACTCCGTCTTGCCCGAAGCGCAGTTGTTCTGCCTCGCCGCCAGCAAGGGATATCTTCCAAAGCCAGCCAGCATCTGGGAAAACGAGATCGCGACCGTCGGGGGTCCACGCTAAACCCCAGCCGTCGGAACTCGAGGTAAGACGTTGTTCCTCTCCTCCCGCAACCGGCACAGTGAAGACTCCTTCCGGGCCTCTGTAGAAAGCCAATGTTTGACCGTCGGGGGAAAATACAGGATTGATATCGCCCCTCGAAGGCTGAGGTGAAGTGAGTCTGCGAGCTGCCAGCGACTCGAGCGTTAGTATAAAAATAGAAGGAGTATTCTCTTTATCCGATGCACGGTCGGAAAACGCAAGGAACTTGCCATCAGGCGACCACGAGAGGCGGTTTGCGGACCAAAAGTGCTCCCTCCAAAGAGTGCTGCGCACTCTGCGCTCCGCGCCGCCGAATGCCGAGATGATGTAAATGCCCCTTTCGCCTTGCATAAACCGACAGAATGCGATGTAGCGGCCATCGGGTGACCAAACCGGATTGAAGTCGATTGACTCCTGGTTCGTCAGTCGTAACGATTCCTCAGTCCCGACGAGCTTCACATAGATGCTGAAGTGAGGGCCGGCTCCACCGTTCCAAGCGAAGGCCAAATGCTGGCCGTCGGGCGAGAGGCTTGGAGCATGTTTTTCGCCAACATTGGTGACGGCAGGGGTTACAGAGGGGAAGCGCCACGGTCTCGGCGGAGCTGGTGGAATCCCAGCGGGCATCTCCACATTGCCGATGAATCGATAGCCTCGTCGAGCGAGTGTCTCAATAAAAATGGGCGTCTCTGCCGATTCGCCTAGCGCGTCGCGCAGCCTTTTGATGGCAGCATTCACGCTATGATCGAAGTCGACGAACGTGTCCGCTGGCCAGAGCCTGCTACGCAGTTCCTCTCGGGTGACGACTTCTCCCGGTCGTTCAAGCAGTGCAGCCAATACTTGAAAGGGCTGCTCCTGGAGCCTTACCTTTTGTCCTCGCTGGCGCAGTTCCCCTGTTTGAAGATTGACCTCGAATGTACTGAAACGGATGACTGGGGATGAGGAATTGGCTGACATGTGAACCCCGGCATCGCCGAAGTGTAACATGCTTCAATACTGTTCCGGGTTCCCGGTCATTCCATCGGGCCTCTGAAAAGGGTGACTTCTCGATCCTCATTTTCACGAGACTCTATCGACTTGGTCGGCTGCTCCCGTATGGTCGCCAAGCCGGAAGTGAATAGTGCGGTCGGGTTTAGCGGGATAACTTCCGCATAGCCCGTGATTCGCTCTCAATCGGTAGCAAGCGCCGATGGAACTTCCAAATGCCCAGGACCGGACTTACGACTCCAAGCGGTGGCTACGGCACTCCTCTTCCGAAATGTCCCGAGTCCTAAATGCTTTGGCGTTTCTCTTTCTGTATGTGCACGGATTGGCTCCGCAGCTTAAGTGGTGAATCTGCACGGGCGCTCAGCCTCAAAGGAGGGCCGGGTAACTAATGCGCGGCGACGCCTGCCCCGGTATTCACTGGAAGGCCGGCGCGGCGCACGAGGTCTTGAAAGCGCGGCTCTGCGCGAATTGGGTCCCATTCAGGGTCAACATTCAACCATGCCATTGTCTCTCGCTCAGCGAACGCTTTTTCGAGATCTTGCAACGCCAAGTCCTTTTCTCCCAATGCTGCGTACGTCCGGGCAAAGCGCGAGAAAGAAACATAAGAGCCTTCGGATCGCCGATGTTGGTCGTACGTCAGCCGGGCCTTCAATGCGCGCTTGTACCCGCCGCGCACATAAGCAATCTTTATCGCCTCGGCCAGATCAGGTGCTCCAGCAAGCATTGCCCCTTGCTCCCACTCGGAGATACTCTCTTTTTCCATGCCTTGGCCTTTATAGGCAACGGCTAACCCTCCGCGCGCGTCGATAAAATTGGGATCCATGTCAAGCACCATGCGATACTCCGCAATCGCCTTGTCGTATTGCCGCAAAACGAGGAAGTGATCCCCTGTGTCGTTGATAAGAACTAAGTCGAGGGGATCGAGTTCTCGGGCAATTCGGTGCTCTCGAATGGCCTCTTCAAAGCGCCCCATGGAATCGAGGTACCGGGCATAGATTCCGTGGGAGAGGGCGTGGCCAGGACTGAGTTGAATCGCGCGCTTAAACTCGCTTTCCGCACCGGGCCAGTCCCAGTCATAAGCCCATCTCACCCAGCCGAGGGCGCCGTGGGCAACAGCGACGTTATCATCGAGTTGCAATGCCTTTTGAGAAGTTTCCTTCGATTTTGGCATGAGATCCTTCTGAAATCCGACGAAACGGGCTGACTGACCGTATGCATTCGCTAGCCACGCATACCCCAGGGCATAAGAGGGGTCTTTCTGCACCGATTTTTCAAAGTACTCCTGTGCCTGTCTCATGCCTGGCTCGGTGAATTTGTGCCAGAAATACAGGCCCCGGAGGTAGTCATCATAGGCCTCGGGATCAACCTGGCGGTTTTGGGCCTGGCGCAGATTTTCCTGGGGTGTCAGCTTGGCCTGGATTTCGTGGGCAATGCTGTCCGCGACGTCCTGCTGGAGAGACATGATTTCCCGTGTGTCGCGGTCGTAGGCTTTGGCCCACAAGTGACGATCTGAATGGGCATCCAGCAATTGGGCGGTGATCCGGACTTGGTTGCCCCGGCGGGTCACGCTGCCTTCAACGACGGCATCTACGTTCAGCTCTCGCGCAATTTCAGGCAAAGACTTGTGGGAGCCCTTGTAATGCATGGCGGATGTACGCGAGATGACGCGCAAGGAGCCGAATTGCGCTAGATTCGTGATCAGGGCATCTGTCATCCCATCCGCAAAATATTCCTGATTGGCGTCGCC
>WNFP01003926.1_pt1 | contig 12596 bp, 9 predicted proteins | sample 5400201 | NCBI WGS metagenome assembly WNFP01 (sample SAMN13153355, study PRJNA577476) | soil metagenome | isolation source: 115 cm saprolite under Madrone tree | place: USA:California | collected 2016-06-14
GCATCCGACGCGTTCAGCAAGGACCTTAAGCATCGCGGATTCAGTTTCGTTGGTTCGACGGTCGTGTATGCCCACATGCAGGCGGTCGGCATGGTAAACGATCACCTCGTCGATTGTTTCCGTTATCGGGAGATCCGGCGGGATTGGAAGACGGGATTTTCCGCGTAACGAAGAGCGCGGCGGCCGTCTCGCTCGTGAGTTCGGGTATCACACAAGGTACCGGACCCCGTCTTGGCCGGAGACTTGCGGACGCCCTTGATCATGCGTCGCAACCGGGTCATTTACATCGTCACGCGGTAGGGTGATCATGTGCTTTAGGCGTGGATCCTGGGTGCAGCGTTACCGGACTGATAACGCGAAATCGATGACACGAAATCGATAGCATCAGGAGAATTTGCGTCGTGATTGAGGCTGGCGCAATGAATCGTTCGCATCGGAATCAAGGCCTCGTCGTCTTATTGATTCCTTTGTTCTTCGCGTTTCTCCCGGTGCAACGCGCCCATGCCGCGGTGACCAAGACCTTTGTCCTCAACTATTTCTATCCGGCCACCTATTACGGCGACGACACGTGTCCCCAGGGGTTGAATCCCCTGCCCGACGTGTTCTTTAAGCGCGACTTGAAGATCCTTGGGCTCCCGCAGGCCGAAGTGGATGCGATGTTCGACAAGGATTACAACAATCAGAACGGAAAGCCGACGACGAACTGGGTTTCGGTCGCTGCGACCCGGGGCAATGGCAAAGACAATGTGTATTTGCACCCGACCACGGTACCCGACGCACACTTGCTGCCGGCGGTCGGGCGATTCGGGTATGGCTTCAATCTCGATGGCAAAGGCGCCGCCTCGTCCGAGGCTTACGAAGATCCGGAGACGCATGAAAAGGGCGTCAACAACCGGCTCTTTCGCGCGCTCGGCTGTATCCCGGCCTACAAGGGCTCCCCGCCACCCCAGCCGCCGCTCGAACCCGAATATCGGTGGGATTCCACGCGCTCAGCGATGGGTGCATGGCTGATCTCGATCAGAGGCGAGGACTTGAGCAAGGACGGCGACGTTACGGTGACGTTCGAAAGCTCGATCGACCCAGTCACCACCCAGGACGCCAACGCCCATGTCCGGGCGGACATGACCTATCGCATCGTCGCACACCCGGCGTCGCGCAATGTGCTGCATGGCGTGATCAGAAACGGTCTGGTCACCACCGACCCCGCCACGATCGTGATGAAATGCGATGCCTACATCCAACCGGTCTACGAATTTCGCCAGGCGCGCATACGCCTGAGGCTGAAGCCCGAGGGCCGTCTGGAAGGCGTTCTCGGTGGCTATCAGCCCTGGTACCCGATCTATTGGAGCCACGCCAAAGTCGGCTACATCGACGAGCGCGGCTTCGGCGTCGACACACCCGCGCTCTATTATGCACTGCACCGCAATGCCGACGCGTATCCCGATCCCAAGACCGGCGAGAATACGGCCATTTCCGCGGCCTATATGATCGAGGCAGTTCCGGCCTTCATCATCCGGGACAACGCCCAAAATGCGGCTCGCCGACCGAGCCAAGCGGAATTTGGCGATCCCAGCATGAGTGCCTTGCACCTCTGCGTGACACTGACCCGCTGCGCCGGGTCGGTGGCGTCGGCGTTGACCCGAGCCCTTGGGTCCGCCGAGCCGAAATCGCCCGGCGGACCGCCCATCGCGCGCCGCCTCAGGCCCGACCAATATCGACGCGTCATCGCCGATGTTTTTGGCCCGACCATCAAGGTCGAAGGTCGGTTCGAACCCGACGTTCGCGATGACGGCTTGTTCGCGGTCGGCGTCGGCCACGTCGGCGTCACCTCGACCGGCATGGAGCAGTATGATGCAATGGCTCGGGGCATCGCCGCGCAAGCCGTCAGCGAGAAGCACAGAGGCACGCTGATTCCGTGCAAGCCAGACTCCGCGACGGCACCTGACGATGCATGTGCCGCTCAGTTCTTAGCCAAGGCGGGACCCCTCTTGTATCGGCGGCCCCTGACCCGGGATGAACTCAACGAGGCTGTCCTGCTCGCGAGCGGCGCGGCGCAGACGTTGAAGAGTTTCTACTCCGGCTTGGAAATGAGTCTCGCTGGAATGCTGGAATCGCCGCAATTTCTGTTTCGCCAGGAAGTTGCCGAAGCCGATCCGAATCATCCCGGCGCATATCGCCTGGACGCCTACAGTAAAGCATCGCAACTCAGCTTCTTCCTGTGGAACGCCGGGCCCGATGCGAAACTGATGGCGGCTGCGCAAACGGGCAAGCTCAATACCGAATCGGGGTTGGCCCATGAAGTAGACCGGATGCTGCAATCGCCGCGTCTCGAAGCGGGCGTGCGCGCCTTCTTCACCGACATGCTGCAATTCGATCTCTTCGATACGCTCGCCAAGGACGCGCAGATCTATCCCAAATGGACCGCCAAGATTTCGCAGGACGCGCAGGAACAGACGCTGCGCAGCATCGTCGATCTCGTGCTGACGCAGCATGGTGACTACCGCGATCTTTTCACGGCCCGGAAAACCTTCCTGACGCCGTTGCTGGGTTCGCTCTATGGCGTACCAGTGGCGCAGACCAGTGGCACCGAGCCGCAGCCCTACGCATTTCCCGAAGACGATCCGCGCGCAGGGATGCATGCACAGGCGAGTTTCGTCGCGTTGCACTCGCATGAGGGATTGAGCTCCCCGACGCTGCGCGGCAAGGCGTTGCGCGAGCTTCTGCTGTGCGAGCCGGTTCCTGCACCACCGGGAAACGTCAATTTCGCCATCGCCCAAGACACCCACAATCCCAACTTCAAGACGATGCGCGAGCGGCTGACGGCGCACCGCACGGATCCGAGTTGCGCTGGCTGCCACAAGTTGATGGATCCGATGGGCCTGGCGCTGGAAAATTTCGATTCGGATGCCGGATACCGATCCGCAGAGAACGGCCAACCGCTCGACACCAGCGGCGAGTTGGACGGAATCGAATTCAGTGACGCCGCCGGTCTTGGCCGCGCGCTGCACGAGAATCCCGCAATCGCTCCGTGTTTCGTGCGGCGGCTCTATTCTTATGCAACAGGGCGTCCCGCGGCGCGGCGCGATATGGCGTGGATACGCTACCTCGAGAAGAGCTTCGCCGAAGACGGCTACCGGGCGCCCGACCTGATGCGGCGCATCGCAACGAGCGAGAATTTTTACCGGGTCACGGCGTCGACGCCCATGCTGGCTTCGCGTGGCGCATCGATGGAGGAGACAGCGAGATGAATTGCGTTTCCAAGCTGAGCCGCCGGCGCGTGTTGCGCGGAATGATGGGCGGCGGCGCCGTTACGGTCGGCCTACCGTTCCTCGATTGCTTTCTCGATTCGAACGGCGCGGCGCAGGCGGCCACCGGCGCTCCGCTTCCGGTGTGTTTCGGCACCTGGTTCCATGGGTGCGGACTCAATCCCGGACGCTGGGAACCGAAGACGGTGGGGCCGAACTACGAGTTCGGGGTCGAGCTTCAACCTCTCACGCCGTTCAAGAGCAAGATCAACGTCTACAGCCAGATGTCGGCGCTGCTCGATGGCCGGCCGCGCGGCGCCCACACCGTGGGCCCCGCGGTGATCTTGCAGGGCACGACGCCGCCGACACTGGAGCACGCGTTCAATCCCGAGCCCAGCCTCGACGTTTTGGTCGCCGATGTCATCGGGAAGCGTAGTCGTTTCCGTTCGCTCGAGGTATCGTGCACCGGCAATCCAATCAGCACGCACAGCAAGCGCGCCGGCAGCGCGATGAACCCGGCGGAGATCTCCCCGCTGGCGCTCTACAGGCGAGTCTTCGGGTCGGAGTTCAAAGACCCGAATGCGGTGGACTTCACGCCCGATGCGACCGTGATGGCTCGGCGCAGCGTGTTGTCGGCAGTCAGCGAGCAGACCAAGCGCTTGATGAACCAACTCGGAGCGGCCGACCGCGCGCATCTTGACCAATATTTCACATCGCTGCGCGAACTCGAACAGCAGCTCGACTTGGAGCTTCAAAGACCCGCCCCACTCGCCGCGTGCTCGGTACCGGTCAGCCCGGAAAACACTCCCGTCGGCACCGAAGTGGCAGAAGTGTCGGCCAATCATCGGCTGTTTGCCAGGCTCCTTGCCCACGCGTTGGCGTGCGATCAGACGCGGGTGTTCAACGTGATGCTGACGGACGGACTGTCGCAGCTGCGCTTCGCGGGCGAGGCCAATACTCAACACCTGTTCACGCATGAAGATCCGATCGATGAGAAGCTTGGCTATCAACCCAACGTGGTGAGGTTTGTCCCTCCAGTTCTGGATAATCTCACCGTCCTGCTCACTGAATTAGACGCCATTCGCGAAGGCGACAGGACTCTGCTCGATCGAATGCTGGTGCTCGCCTACACCGATTCCGGTTACGCCAAGAACCATACGACCGACAACATCCCGATGCTGACGGCGGGCAGCGCCGGCGGTCGGATGAAGACGGGCATCCACTTCGCGGCCGCCAAGGGAGACCCCGTCACGCGCGTCTCGCTCACTGTCCAACAGGCCGTCGGTGTTCCGGTCAGTAGTTTCGGCACCGAGTCGAACAGGACCTCGAAGACCATCACCGACGTGATGGCGTAGCAGTCTGCGCGCCGTCGGCATGTTCACGGGATTTCCACGCGGGGCGCTGTGGGTGGGCACGGCGTCGGTTGCGTTGCTGGTAGCCGCGCGTTTCTATGGGTCGCCGCATCAAGAACCGACCTCTGATGCATCGCCGGTCCCGATCGCGACGCCACCGGGAATTACTCTGCAACTGCGTGAGAGCGGGAATAAGGAGCGGGTCGCGACAGCCGCGGAATTGGTCTATGCCGACTCGCGCGGCATGACTCTTTATACCTACGACAAGGATACGCCGCGCGGCACAGCCTGTGCGGGCGACTGCGCCGCCGCGTGGCCGGCCGCCCTGGCGCCGCTCACAGCAACGCAATCCGGGGACTGGTCGCTGCTCGAGCGCGCCGACAGAACCAAGCAATGGGTTTATCGCGGCGCGCCGCTCTATCGGTTCGCCAACGACAAGGCGATCGGCGACGCCGCGGGCGATGGCACGGACGGCGGTGCCTGGCATGTTGCTGTTTTTCGGCCGGACGCGAGTGTGGCTCTGCCCGACGGCATCGCAATCCGGGAAATCGCCGACGCCGGCGGCGTGGGCTTGGTCGATTCCCTGGAGCTGACGCTCTACGCATTCGAGGGCAACGCGAGCCATCCCAAGCCTTCCTGCGACGCCGCGGATTGCGCACGACTCTGGGTTCCGCTCGAGGCCCCCGAGATCGCCAACGCGGTGGGCAACTTTTCCGTGATCGCGCGCGACGACGGCATCGCCCAATGGGCGTACCGGGGCAAGCCGCTCTACAAGTTCGCCGCAGATCAGAGGCCCGGCGACGTCAACGGCATTGGCGTCGATTCTCGGTTCGCCGTCTCCTTGATCGTCCGTTTTTTCATGCCCGACGACGTAACCATCCGCCGGACAATCGAGCTGGGCGATATCCTCGCAACCCGCCGCGGCGCGACGCTCTACCAGCGTGACCGCGTGACGATGGCGGAGCGGCATCAGTTTCGCACCGACCACGGGTCGCCCGCACTGGGCCGCTGGTTCGGCACCTCGACCTGCGACGAGAATTGCACGAAAACCTGGCCGCCCTTTACCGCGCCGGCAAATGCGCTTCCATCGGGATATTGGGACGTCCTCACGAGATCCGACGGCACGCGGCAGTGGGCGTACAAGGGCTTTGCGCTGTACACCTACGCGCCGGACAAGCCGGGAGATATCAGCGGCAACGCGATCTATTCTCTGGCGCAGATCCGCGGCAACGAGGCGTCAGCGGCGCCTAACCGCCTTGCAGCTGCCGACGTCGATCCGAATGATTTCGTCGGGGGCGCCGCCCCCGGTCGCGGTGTCAGCGCCATGTTCTGGCACGCGGTAGTCCCGTAGTCGATGCCCATGCAACACGGTAGACGGACGATCATCGCCGGCCTGGGCACCGCGCTGATCAGCATGGCGGTGAGCGACCTCGACGCCGCGAACGTCGCGCCGCCTCCGGACACGCACCAGCCCCTCGTTGAACAGGGTCGCTATCTTGCAACCGCCGGCGATTGCGTTTCCTGCCATACGCGGACGAACGGCGCACCCTTTTCCGGCGGCCGCCCCCTGAACACGCCGTTCGGCGTGATCTACTCGGCGAACATCACGCCAGACCCAAACACCGGAATCGGCGCCTGGTCGGAGCAGCAATTTGAGCGCGCGCTGCGCGAGGGAATCGCGGCTGACGGAACCCATCTCTACCCGGCGTTTCCGTACACCGCATACACCAAGGTGACGGACCAGGACATACACGCGATTTACGCTTATTTGCGGACGTTGAAGCCCGTGAACTACGTGCCTCCTGAGAACAAGATGCCGTTTCCGTTCTCGATCCGTGCCTTGTTGACGGGTTGGAACATGATGTTTTTCGAACAGGGCCGCTATGCGCCCAACGCGTCGCGGTCGGCCGAGTGGAACCGCGGTGCCTATCTCACCCAAGGTCTCGGCCATTGCGGTGCCTGTCATACGCCGCGGAATTTTTTCGGCGGCGAGCGCAATTCCGTGGCGCTCACCGGCGGCGACTACCTTGACGAAATCACCGACGAGGTGGTGGACAATAGGATCACGCCGATGGACGAGAGCACGGTGCGTCCTTGGTCCTCGGCAAACCTGACGCCGGCGCCGAGCGGTCTCGGTGCCTGGTCGCTCGACGCGATCGCTGACTATCTTAAGACCGGCCATAGTGCGCGGGGCGCAGCTTTCGGCCCCATGAGCGAGGTGATCGGCAACAGCACCAGTCACTTGAGCGACAAGGATATCCATGCAATAGCGGTTTATCTCAAGAGCCTCCCGCCCGCTGCGCAGAGTGCACCGGGTAAACCCGCGGCCGACGTTCTCAAGGTAGGCGAGGTCGTCTACACGACCCGATGCGCGGACTGTCATCTGCCGACCGGTCTGGGAATGCCGCGTATTGCAAACGCTGACGCGTCCAAAACAGCGCCGCCGCTGGCTGGTAACGCGGTTCTGCAGGCACCGAATCCGGCAACGCTCATCAACGTCATCTTGTATGGCGCGCATGAAGCGACCCTCACCGATGGCTCGTGGCCTAAGATGAGCGGGTTTGAATTGAGCGTCGGCTTGGACGACGAACAAATTGCGGCCCTGTGCACATACCTGCGATCCAGCTGGGGCAATCGAGCCGGGCCGGTAAACGCCGCCGCCGTCGCCACACAACATTGACTCCGCGTGAATTCCCAATGCGTCAACCCAGGACGAATCGAATGAAGATCAGAGTGGCATTGGCCACCGCGCTGACGTTAGTGATCGGTGGCCCAATCGCGAAGGCCGCGCCCGATTGCAACAATCTCTTCGGGCAGCACTGTCTCATCAAGCTGCCGACGGGCGTGCACATGAGCTATTTCGAACTGGGGTCCACAGCCGGTGAGACGCTGATCTTGTTGCACACGGATACGACCAGCGCCGTCGAATGGGCGTGGACCGCGGGCGCACTCCTGAGCATGGATCCCAATCTTCACGTGTTCGCCCTCGACCAGCGCGGCGCGGGCGCGACCGACCTTCCCAACACTGCGCGCTGCTGGTCGAAGCCCAATCTGTGCATCACCCGCGCCGACCTTGCGGCCGATCTGCTGGCGTTCATGAATGCAAAGGGGATCGCCAGGGCTACGCTGGTGGGACATGCGATGGGGGCGGGAGCGGCCCGCATCCTGGCGGTCAATCATGCGGAACGTGTGGTGCGGCTGATACTCTCTGGTACCGGAATGCCGCCTCCGACGGGCGCTGCGCCAACCATCCCCGTGCCGCAATCTGGGCTCACAGCGCAACCGCCCGGTATACGGACCGATGGAATGGCCGCGCTGGGGTGGCAGAAAATGCTGGAGGCAAAAGGCGTCCACTGGCCGCGGGGCGCCCTTCACATGCGTCCCCTCGACATCGACCCCGACGCCGTCCGGAATATTGCGCAGCATTGGGACATTTCGGTGATCGCCGCCCCGGAAGTAGTCCAAGCCATTGCCGCGCAGACAGCGGGGGAGTCGCTGGCGAGTTGGGGCACGCTCGATCCGACCCCCTCGCCGCCCGACCCTCCTGAGAGACTGGATACGCTGTCGGTTCCGACGCTCGTACTGTGGGGAAGCGAAGATGCCGGCCTCTCTAGGGCGTCGCAGGACCGGTTGATGGAGGTTCTCAGGCGAGCAAGTAAGACCCACAAAGGGATGTACTTCTATTGGAAGCAATATGGCGTGCGGCCGCCACCCCCATCCGGCGACAAGCATGAAGCCGACGACATCGGCCACAATTTGTCGTGGGAAGCACCGCGCGAGCTCGCGGCGGATATCGACAGCTTCGTCCGCACAGGAGCTCCGACGCGCGATCTCTATAGAACAGATGCGCCCGCTGATATACACAAGATCATTGTCGAACCCGGAAAAGCGACTGTCGTGTCCTCGAGGCCTTAAGAGGGCGGATTGACTGACCCCTCTCGCTAGCCTAACCCATTGTCCGCGCCAGCAAGAATCGCACCAGCAAATCATCGATCTATGCCGCAGCGTGATCCTGCGACGAGGCACTTGCATCCACTTCGTCAGCGAGCGGCAATACCGCCTCTGGTTATCGCGCGCTTAGGACCAATTCGACTGGCGGGAGCAACTCTGCATTTGGGAACGATTGCGCTTCACGCGGCGGGGCAGCTTGCGTCGCACAATCCAACGGAGCGGTCGAAATGTAACGCGCGCCGATGATCTTGGGGGTATAAATAGATATTGGAATATGAGCAATTAATAGTTATCGGTGTGGGGATTAACAAAAAGATTCGCGGGAAGCTGCTTGCGGCACTTCGAATCAATTCGCCCGCTGCTCGTGGCCGTACCGCCAGCGTGATGTCTCAATGAAAATATCGCTGTGGCAATCGGAAATGGGAGAACTATCATGGCAAGATTGAACCGGACAAACGGTCAGTACATTGTTGCTGGTTCGTTGCTCGTCATCACCGCTATCTTGGCGGGCAAGAACGTGGGATTGGCTGGTCCCCTGGCCCCGACTCAACGGATCGAAGAATTGTTGGGCATCCCTGATGAAACCGATGTAAAGGCGCCGGTCGACTACGGTCCAGGCCCTGGTGTAAAGCCCAACGTGGAAATTGGTGAAACCAAATTTGCATCGGCAGGTTCCAGCACCGGTAGTCAGATTCCCCTTGGTGGCGCCGCGGCAAACATTACCGGTGTGTTCGGCCCTGCCGTGACGTGGCCCATCATTCCGATTCACGTCGTCCTGTTGCCGGATGGCAGGGTGATGAACTACGGAACTAATGCGCTCGGCCAACAGGGAGCCCAACTTATATACGATGTTTGGGATCCCAGGATGGGTACCGGCACCAACGCACATCTGGTGTTGCCGAACACGACCCATACCGACCTTTTCTGCGGCGCGCAGTCGGTCATGCTATCGGGAAAAGTTCTGACCTCCGGCGGTGACCTGACCGTCAACGGCGCACGCAACTCTGCGAATAATAGTACGACGATTTTTTCGCCGACCGCCAACACGCTCGCAGAGAATACGCCGATGACTTATGCGCGCTGGTATGGCTCGCTCGTATCGCTTCCCAATGGCCGACTGGCCATCTTCGGCGGAAGGCAAAATGTAGGGCTGCTAACCCCAGCCCAACCAGCTACAACACCTGAGCTCTATCAACCGGGTCCCAACGCTTGGAGATCGTTGACGGGGGCAACCAGCACTGCTGCCTTCGGCACCGGTTCCTTCGGCACTGGTGCTGAATGGTACTATCCCCGGTCCTATGTTGCGCCCGGCGGCAAAGTATTTGTGCTCGCGCAAAGCGGCTCAATGTTCTTCGTCTCAACCGCCAGCGTCGGCGGTATCACTCAATCCAAGGTAACGGTACCGCCGGGAAGTGCGGCTTTGCCGACGATTTCATTCGCACCCGGCATGGCACTTTCGGTTCGCTTGAATCAACGAGTGGTGATAATTGACTATCGCACGTCGACTCCGGTCGTAACGCCGACCAGTAACATCGATCAGGTTCGTTATTGGGCTAGCGGCACCATTTTGGCCGACGGAAAGGTTCTGGTAACGGGCGGCTCCCAAAGCGCAAATCAACTGACCGGCGTCGCCTATCAAGCGCAAATTTGGGACCCCGGAACTCGGGCATGGACGGCCGGCGCGACTGCAACCAAACCGCGCTTGTACCATTCAAACTCGATGTTGTTGCCCGATGCAACGGTACTGACCGGCGGCGGCGGCGCTCCGGGTCCCGTGAACAACCTCAACTCGGAGATTTACTATCCGCCTTATTTGTACGCGGCAAATGGGACGCCCGCCGTTCGGCCGGTTATTTCCGCAACCACCTCGAAATTACTCAATCCTGGTGATACGGTTAATATAACCGTTGGCCCCACGGATATCATCTCGCGCCTCACGTTCGTTCGGACGGGCTCGGCTACGCATTCCAACAATTCGGATCAACGCTTCATCGATCTCAGCTTTACCCAGGAAGGTCAAAATGTAACAGCAGTATTGCCGAGAATCACCACGACGTTGGTGCCTGGGTTCTACATGCTCTTTGCATTCAATGACGCTGGGGTACCGTCGGTAGCAATGATTTTTAATGTGACATGACCCACACGATGCTCGCGCCGACACCGCCTCGAGCGGCTTCATTGCCCCCGCTACCACGAATGTCGGGTTCTGGCCCCCGCCCGCAGCCGGATTAGTCGTCGACGTTCGACCTTGGCTTTTTGTTCTCGAACCCCAAAGCAGGCGCCGTGATTCAAGAAACCGGCGGACTACGCAAAGTACGCTGGGCGCTCAAAGGTAAAGGCAAGAGCGGCGGCGTGCGGGTGATTTATTTCTATGTCACGGCGGCGGCGCAGATTCGTTTGATCGCGATCTACAAGAAAGGCATCAAGGACGATTTGAATGCCGCCGAGAAAAAGGTCCTGAAGAAACTCAACGAAAATTGGTAGGAAGCACGATGGACAAAAAATTGTTTGCCGATTTGGTAGAAAGCATGCAACAGCACAATGAGATCATTGCTGGCACTCGCAAGCCCGCCAGGGTAACCAAGGTGGACGCGCAGTCGATTAAGGTACTGCGCGCGAAAGCGGGATTGACTCAAGAGAAATTTGCAGCCCTGATACAGGTTGATCTATCGACACTGCGAAATTGGGAACAAGGACGGCGTGAACCAACCGGGCCGGCGAAGGCGCTAATTCGTGCCATTACGAATGACCCAAAGCATGTGCTGAAGGCGCTGGAAGTCCGCGAATCTATGCGGAAGGCGGGATAACGAAGAGATTTAGTTTGGGGGTATGAAAATGAACCGCAGCCGCCGAAAAACAACCGTCATCGGAATGACTACAGCACGCAGCGACAATCCGTTCGACGTCAATGAGCATCGCGCAGAGCGCCATACGGTGCGCGCAGCGGTCAAGCGCTGACTCGATAGTGACGACAAGGCCTTGCATGCACTCGAAGGTCTATGGAGACCCATGGAAATCACCGAAGGATGGTAAGCAAATGGTCGATCCCAACTCGAAATGGATGCGGAAATGACACGTGTTGAAAAAATAAGGCGCCGCCGGATGGGTCGGCGCCTAAATCAGGCCCCAAATACTTGTCCATGAGAGCTGCCGCCCCGGCACTATCGGATTTACCGCAACTTCACGAGCTGATTCAGGACTCCGTCCAAGCCGCCGAATACCGTCAGCTTGTCGATCTTCTCCGTTACCTTCTCCAACGCCTCCAGTTCCTTCAGACGCATAAGGATCGGGTTGTCCTCGATCAGCTTGGCGGTGTTGAGCGCCGAACGGGTCGCGTTCGTCTCTTCACGGCGGCGGATGATGTTGGCCTGCGCCGCCTTCTCCGCCTGCACCACGCTGTTGAGGATCTCCTTCACTAACGCGGCCGCGCACGTAGGCAAAGATATCGCCATCCAGCGACGCCTTGTCGCCCAGCAGTTCGTCCAGCGTCTTGGCACTCACCACCTTGCGTAGGCCGTACTGCAATTCTCGGTACAGATAGTCACTGTACTTCGCGACCTTGGTACGCACCGCCACCGGATCGATGATACGGATGCTCGCGGCCAAGTTTACCCGCAGGCTGACCTTATCCTTTGTCAGCAGTTCCTGGCCCGACACCTCAACGGTCTGCACTCGCAGTTCGATAACCTCAGCACTCACGTTCTTCTGGAAGTTCCAGAAGGCGTAGGCACCCGGCTCGAGCTTACGTACCAGCTTGCCATCGATGAAAAGCAATCCCGCCGACTCCGTCGGCACCGTCACCGCTAGCGCCGCCGTCTCCAGGACGCCGAGCTGCCGCAGGCGCTTGCTTACCGCTTCCGGTACTTGAAAGCTGTCGCCCAGAGGCACCTTATCGATGGTCACGGACACCAGGCCCTTCCAATACAGCTTGCGCGTACCCGGCGCCAGCACATCCTCAAGCTTGCCGCTCTTCGACACGAGACCGACCTCCTCGACACCGATATCGGCCAGCACGAAGCTGAGCCCCAGCTCGGCGCCCAGGCGCTCG
>WNFP01010469.1_pt1 | contig 12596 bp, 12 predicted proteins | sample 5400201 | NCBI WGS metagenome assembly WNFP01 (sample SAMN13153355, study PRJNA577476) | soil metagenome | isolation source: 115 cm saprolite under Madrone tree | place: USA:California | collected 2016-06-14
CGAACTGGATGATCGAGTCCGCCTTTGTCCAGACGCCGAACTTCCCGGCGTCCTTGAACGTGTCGTCGTGCTCGTCGATTACCTTCTTTCCGTCGAAGAAAACCTGGATGTGGTCGCCGACCATCTCCATCGCGAGCTCGTGCCAGGCGCCCGAGGTGACCTTGCCGTTCCAGCCGGCGAACTTCACGCGGCGGCCCTTCACGGCGTGGTACAGGTGGACGTTGTCTTCGAGCGCGTTGGCGCGCGTGATGTAGTAGTTGTCCGCGTCCTTGAGACGCCAGACGATTCCACAGCCCTGGTCGCCTTTTCCGGCGATCGGTTTGCACTTCACCGCCAGCCTGAGGTCCTTCAGCTCCGGACCCGTGTAGGCGATCGGGAAGCGATAGTCGGTCGTATCGCCGTCGGTCTGCGCGAGCACGTTCTTCCCGCTTGGCGCATCGTCCACCGCCTGCACGACCCGCTTCCCCGGCTTGCCCTTGCCGGTCAGTCCGAACTCGAATCCCTTGGGCGGTTGTCCCGGAGTGTCCGAATCGAAGTTGAAGGTGGTCATGATCTCCTGCTGCGATAAGGCCGCGGAACCGAGCAGCGCGGCGACTAGGACCAGTGCGGGCTTCTTCACGACTCCTCCGCGCGCCCGCGGACGGGGCGCTTGCGCTTGTACAGCTCGTACAGGTCGTCGAGCACTGCACTCGCTCGCGCGAGGCGCACCTCGTCCTCGCGGTGCGCCGTCGCGATCGCGTTGACGAGCTGCTCGAAGCCAGGCGTCTCGGGACGGCCGTACGTCTCGACCTTCAGGTCGACGTCGTGGATCATCTCCGCGATCGGCCGCAGCGCCGCGTCGGTGATCTCGAAGCTGCGCAGCAGCACTTCGAACGTGCACAGCTCGCCTTTGTGGGTGTACTCGCCGTCGAACATGTCGAAGCGCAGCTCGCCCTCTTTGTGCCGGTACTCGCGCGCGGTCACGAACTTGAACTTCGCGTCGGGATCGATGAACCGGCGGATCAGCCATGCGCTCGCCATCCGGTCGACGTGGATCCCGGTCCGCGTGACCCAGGTGCGCCCTCGGGGCTTCTCGACCACGTCCGGTTTCTTCTCCGGTTCGGGCTCGGGCGGAGCGAGGCGCTCAGCCAGATCTCGCAGCAGCCCTTCCATGGGCTCCCGACTGCGGCCGTGGAAGAAATCGACCGCCGCGATGTCGCCGACGCGCTTCCGCAGACGGGCGAGCACCGGCTCGAGCTCCGCCCGCTTCTCCTCCGTGAGCTCGGCTTTTCTCGGCAGCCTGCGCGCCAGCTCCCGCGCCTCGCCGGCGATCTCCTGGTACTCGGCGTCCCGGGCGGCCCGGAACATCTCTTTCACCTGCTCGTCGCTCAGTCCCTCCACGAACCGGGCTTCGACCAGGGAAGCGTCTCCGCCTCCCTCGACGATCTCGCGCAAGACCCAGTTCAGGTCTTCGTGCGCCTGCTCGCTGCTGGGCAGGGCGTAGACCGAGTTCTTGATCCCGACGGCGCCGAGCCGCTGCAACCGGCGCCAGATCTTCACGCGGAAGTAGTTCGGCTTGGGCGGGATCTGGTGGATGAGGAGCAGCCAGCCGGGGTCCCGCGCCTTGCTTCCGTCGGCCATGCGCCGGGCTTATAGAGCAAACGTATCGTCTGTCAACGGGTAGTTGCCACAGTTGAATCTCGCGCACGACGCTCCTACAATCCGCCGGATCGATGGCAGAACAGCCTGCGAACTTGAACTCAGCAACGGAGCCCGCCGCGAGCTCCGGCGAACCCGGGTCCGAGACCGTACCGTGCACGATGCGGGAGTTCCTGCTCTATTTTCTCCGGCTAGGGACGTTCGGCTTCGGCGGCCCGATCGCCCTCGCCGGCTACATGCAGCGCGATCTGGTCGAGCGACGGCGCTGGATTTCCAAGCAGGACTACCTGGAGGGCCTTGCGCTCGCGCAGCTCGCCCCCGGGCCTCTCGCCGCCCAGCTCGCCATCTACATCGGTTGGGTCCGGGCCCGCGTGCTCGGCGCCACGCTCGTCAGCATCGCCTTCATCGCACCGTCCCTCCTGATGGTCCTCGCCATTTCCGCGCTGTATGTCGCCTACGGCGGGCTGGCCTGGATGCAGGGCTTGTTCTACGGGATCGGCGCGGCCGTGATCGCCATCATCGCGCGCAGCGCCACCAAGCTGGTGAAGCTGACCCTGGCGCGCGACCGCCTGCTCTGGATCATCTTCATCGTCAGCGCGATCGTGACCGGCTGGACCGAGCAGGAGATCCTCTGGATCTTTCTTGCCGCGGGCGTCGCCGCGATGATCATTCGCACGCCGCCAAACTGGCTGCGGCTCGGCGGGACGGCGATGCTCTTGGCCCCCCCACACTGGCTGGTCGCCGGGCTGGATGGTCCGGCGACGCTGCCGGTCCTGTGGAAGATCCTCTTGTTCTTCACCGGCGCGGGCGCGGTGGTCTTCGGCAGCGGGCTGGCCATCGTCCCCTTCCTCCACGGAGGCGTGGTCGGCGACTACCATTGGCTCAACGAACGGCAGTTCCTCGACGCCGTCGCCGTGGCGATGATCACGCCCGGGCCCGTGGTCATCACCGTCGCCTTCATCGGCTATCTCGTCGCGGGTCTCTCCGGGGCCCTGCTCGCCGCCCTGGGCGTGTTCCTTCCCTGCTACCTGTTCGTGATCATCCCGGCGCCGTACTACCGGCGGTGGGCGCGTGTCCCGCAGATCAAGTCGTTCGTCGACGGTGTCACCGCGGCGGCGACGGGCGCGATCGCGGGAGCCGCCTACGTCCTCGGCCGGCGCGCGCTGATCGATCTCCCCACCCTGGCCATCTTCGTCGTGACGATGCTCGCGCTCGTCAAGTTGCGGAAGGTCCCTGAGCCGCTCGTGATCCTCGCTGCCGGCGCCGCCGGGCTCTTCCTCCGCGGCCTCGGTGGCGTGCCCGGCTGAAGAGGAGACGCGATGAGAGTTCCACTGAAGCTCGCCGCGCTCACGATTGCCGTCTGCGCGTCATTCGCCTGCAAGCGCACGGAGCGTGAGGTGGTCGTCTACGCCTCGGTCGACCAGCCCTTCGCGGAACCCATCTTCCGCGACTTCGAGAAGCGGTCGGGGATCCAGGTGCGCGCCGTTTTCGACACCGAGGAGACGAAGAGCACCGGGGTCCTCAATCGCCTCATCGCCGAGGCGCAGCGGCCGCAGGCGGATGTGTTCTGGTCGGGGGACCCGGTGCGCCCCTTCGTCCTCGCGAAGCGAGGCCTCCTCGAGCCGTATGCCTCGGCGGCGGCGGCCTCCATTCCGGCACAGTTCAAGTCCGCGGACGGCCTCTGGACCGGGGCGGCGGCCCGCGCGAAGATCCTGCTCGTGAACACCCGGAGGGTCGCGCCCCCGGACATGCCGCAGTCGATCCTGGATCTCGCAAATCCGCGCTGGAAGGCTCAGGCCGCGATCGCCAACCCGGTCTTCGGCACCACCACCATGTACGTCGCTGCCCTGTTCACCGTCTGGGGCGACGACCGCGCCAAGGTCTTCCTCGAGCGGATCAAGGCGAACGGAACGAGGATCGCCAGCTCCAACGGCGAAGTGCGCCGGCTCGTCGCGGCCGGCGAGGTCGCCTTCGGTCTGACCGACACCGACGACGCACACGAAGCGCTGCAGGACAAGGCACCCGTTCAGGTCGTCTACCCCGACCAGGGCGATCTCGGCACGCTCGTGATGCCAAACGCCGTGGTGCTGATCAAGGGAGGGCCGCATCCCGCTGAAGCGCGCGCGCTCGTCGATCACCTCGTGTCGCCCGAGGTCGAGAAGCGCATGACCGATACGGCGGGCCACATTCCGCTGAGGCGTGATCTGGCCGGCACTCCAGGTCCGAGCCCGTTCCGAACGATGCAGGTCGACTACGCCCGCATGGCGGACGAGATCGGCAAGATCGAGCCCTGGCTCCGTCAGTGGGCCGGCATCTGAGCGCGACGCTCAAGCGCGCCCAGGAGCCGCTCGCGCTCGGCGCTGTCGGCGCGATGCTGATCGTCGCGGCGCTGCTACCCTTCGTGTTCCTCGTCGTGAATCTGGTCCGTGCCCCCGCAGAGCTGTCTGCGGGCCTGGCGCTTCTCGGATCTCGCGAGCCATGGTTCGTCTTTCTGCGCTCAGTCGGGTCCGCCCTCGTCGTCGCGCTCGCGTCCATGCTCGTCGGAATGCCGCTCGGGCTGCTCCTGGGATGCAGCGATGTGCGCGGACGCAAGGCAGCGCTGATCCTGCATGTCTTCCCGGTGTTCCTGCCCCCCTTCCTGCTCGCGCTCGGTTGGTTCCATCTCTTCGGAAGGTCCGGCCTGTGGGGCGGGTCCGAGCGGACGTCGGGCGCCCTGTTCAGCGTGGGCGGTTCAGTCGCGGTGGAGGCGCTCGCCTTCGCGCCGGTCGTCACCTCGCTCGTGGCGCTCGCACTGCAGGGCGTCGATCCGTCGCTCGTCGAGGCGGCGAGGGTCGCCGCTCGCCCGGGGCGCGTCGCGACGCGCATCCTGCTGCCACTCGCGTGGCCGGCTGCCGCGCTCGGCGGGCTCGTCGTCTTCGCGCTGTCCTTGTCCGAGCTCGGCGTTCCGATGTTCCTGCGGGTCCGGTCGTATTCGGCCGCGGTGTTCGCGCGGCTGGGCGCCGTGCAGTACGCGCCTGGCGAGGCGTTGGTGCTGACCCTGCCGATGCTGCTCGTCTCCATTGCGCTGCTCGTTCTCGAGCGCCGCCTGGTTGGACCTCGCTCCTTCTCCGTCCTCGGCTTGCGCAGCGCGGGAAAGACCGTCCTGGCATTCGGGAGCTGGCGACCGATCGGGACGCTCGTCGCCTGGGCCGGAGCGCTAGCGACGCTGTTTCCGTTCGTGGGCCTCGCCTGGCGCGCAAGCACCGGTAGCGCTGCCGTGCAGGACTGGATCGGATCGGGCGTGCAGAACAGCATCGTGCCCGCGGCGATCGCCGCCACGCTGCTGAGTGGAATGGCGGTCGTGCTCGGGCGCGCGATTGCTCTCCGCCGGCCCGGGGCCAAGCCTTTGGACGCCTTGACCGTGCTCGCGTTCGTGACGCCCGCCGCCGTGTTGGGGGTCGGGCTGATCGGCGTCTGGAACCGGTCCGGGACGCAGCCCATCTACGGTACGCTCGCGATCATCGTGATCGGCTTCGTCGCGCGATACGCGGTGCTCCCGACGCGGACGTTTGCCCTCGCGGTCGCACGCGCCTCGCCGCATTTCGAGGAGTCTGCCGCAGTCGAGGGCGCCTGGTTCCTGCGGCGCCTCGTGCGCATCGTCCTTCCGCTTCACGCGGGCGCGATCGTGGCCGCGTGGCTCCTCGCATTCGTCTTCTGCCTCCGCGACCTGGAGACGACGATCCTCTTCTACCCTGCGGGAAGCGCGCCGCTGACCGTCCGCATCATCACGCTCGAGGCAAAGCGCGTGACGACCCAGATCAGCGTCGATCGAGTTGCCTTCCGCCGCGGCGCTCAGGACATCCTTTCCGAGGTTTCGCTGTCGATCGATGCCGCCCAGGTCGTCGCCATCCTCGGCCCTTCCGGCTCCGGAAAATCGACGTTGCTGCGCGTCGTCCTTGGCCTGGTCGCGCCCGATCGCGGCCTCGTACGGCTGGACGGCGAAGTAGTCAGCGCGGACGGCCGGATCTTCCGGCCACCGGAGGAGCGCGGCCTCGCCGTGGTCTTTCAGGACCTGGCGCTCTGGCCACACCTCACCGTTCGCGGGAATCTCGCGTTCGGACTGGCGGCGAGACATCTTCCCGCCGACGTCCAGAACGAGCGAATCTCTCGAGTGCTGCAGCGGGTCTCGCTTCAGGGCAAGCAAGATCGCTACCCGGCGGACCTCTCGGGCGGCGAGCGGCAGCGCGTCGCCATCGCCCGCGCTCTCGTTCTCGAGCCGCGCGCGTTGCTGCTCGACGAGCCGCTCTCGAACCTCGACGTGCCACTCAAGCGCGAGTTGCTCGGCTTGCTGAAGGAGATCTTGCGCGAGCGGCGCGTGACGACCGTGTACGTGACGCACGATCTGCGCGAGGCGATGCAGCTAGCCCACCGTTTCGCCGTGCTCGAGGCGGGCCGGATCTCGCAGACGGGTACCCTTGACGAGCTCTTCGCCAATCCCACGACCGCATTCCTCCGGGCCCTTCGAGAAGACGTGGACCCCGTTTCGCCCCGACGTCAGTCTGATACGGCTGATCCATGATCGCTTGACTTGAGGAGCACCTGCTCTACAACTCGCCCACCCGGCCGTCGCGCCGGCTACCTGGATGGGAGATTTCCGATGGGAAAGTTGTCTTCGCTGCTTGGAATCGCGCTAGCCGTCCTGCCGGTGGTCTCCGCCGCAGCGGCCGAAGGGGATGCCGCGGCGCTCGCGGCGAAGCTGAAGGAGGCCAAGGTGTCCCTGCAGCAAGGCCTCTCGGCGAGCGCGAAGAGCGGCAAGCCGATCTCCGGCAAGTTCGAGGTCGAAGACGGGAAGCTCCAGCTCTCGATCTATACGGCGAAGGGCGACGCCTTTTCCGAGGTCATCGTCGATCACAAGACCGGGAAGGTCGTGAAGTCGGAACCGATCACCAGCGGTGACGATCTCACTGCGGCCAAAACGCAGAGCGAGGCCATGGCGAAGGCGAAGACGTCGTTGAGCGCCGCGGTCAGCCGCGCGGTGAAGGCGAACAAAGGCTATCGTGCGGTCAGCGCGATTCCGTCGCTGAAAGACGGGCATCCGACCGCGGAGGTCACACTGCTGAAGGGCACGGAGTCGAAGACCGTCTCCGAGACCCTCGACTAGTCGCGGCGCCGCCGAAAACTTAGCGCCCGCGCTCGAGGGTGATATTCCGCTCTCGGTGATGAGATGTGGTCTAGCCCGCGGGGGGCAGGTGGCGCTCGCGATCACACTGGGTCTCGTCGCTTTGTCCGGCTCAGCGGGCGAGCAGCCCATCGCGCCAGGGGACCTGCTGCCAGCGAGGATCGGAGAGTTCAGCCTCGCCGACGCCGCAGCGACGCCTGATGGACAGCGGGGCGATTACATCCGAGAGGGAGCGCGCCAGGCGAGGCTCGTCGTCGGTGCACCCTCGGACGTGGAGTGCAACTCGACGGCGTCGGCCCGAGCGTCCAGATCGCGTGTGAACGGCCACCTGGCCTGCGTCTTCATGGCCACGGAATCCGATCCGCACATCGCTCCCTACGAGCTGACGTGGTCGGCGCATGGTCACAGGATCTGGTTCGCGCTGACGCCCGCCGGATTCCACGATCGCGTCGCCGCCACCCGCCGTGCTGAGAAGGCTGCGCTCGCCGCGGATCGGTGGTTCCAGCGCCGGTCCAGCAGCCTCAGGCGGCCTGAAGCCGGCTCACCTGCCAATCCCGCAGAGGCGCCGGGAAACGTCGCGGACGCTCAGACATGCGCGATCGGGTGGATGCAGATCACGGCGGGGGTCTGCGTCCGGTTCTCGAAGCTGGAACAGAGCGACGAGCTGCGCTCTGACATGGTTGCGATGGACCTCGTGAGCAAGACGGGCTACGTCCACTTGAACCTGCGGATCGCCGTCCTGCGCGGGGCACGGGAATGGTGTGCGTATCCAGCTGTCCTGTCGCTCTACAAGATTGAGGCGAACCGGCAGTATGCATTCCGGATACCGTGCTCCAGGTCAGGCACACCCATGGACAGCGGGGAGCTCCGGTTGGTCGTCGAGGTCGACGAGGCCATCGAAATGCCCCGTTCGCGGTGACGGCATTCGGGGCCGCGCGATCGGTGCGTTCGACTCAGCGCTTCTCGGCCGGAGGCGCCGGAGTCGCTGGGCCGGAGGGAGGAGGCGCCTGGCGTTCCATGCGCTCGCTCGACTCGGTGCGCTCGTCGTCGTCTTCGAACCTCTCGCGGAACGCCCACCCTGCGGCGATGACTCCGACGGCAATCACCACGACGATCAACGTTGTCTTGGATCTCCCGCTCACTGGTTGCCTCCTCTCGAACGGAGACAGCGCGTCTCCGGCGCGAGATCATAGTGCTCATGGAACGAGCAGCCTCGTCAGCGCGGCCGAGAACCGCAGGTCGTCGAACCCGATCCCGCGCCCGCCGGCCGGGAGGTCGACCGGCGTCAAGCGTGCGCTCGCGTCGACGGGTAGACGTCGGGCCGAGTTGCACCGCGCGCAGCTCATGACTCCGATGAACAGTGGGATGGTCAGCGTCGCTCGCATCGTTCTCCCTCATCGTTCCGATGTGCTATGCCCCGACCCGCCACAGCGCGTAGACGGCGCCCCAGCCAATGGCGAGCAGTACGATGAACACGGCCACCGCGAGCCTTTGCATCCACGCGAGCGCCGTCTTGCCGACAGCGAGGCCCCACCCCATCGAGAACGACCAAAGTCCGTTCGCCAGGTGGTAGGCAATCGCGAGCGTGCCGAGCAGGTAGACGACCATCGTCGGAAGGTCATGTCGCGTCGCGTGGGCAATGTCGCCGAACGCCTCCGCGTGCCCCTGGAGGAACCGGGGCTGCGCCCAGGCGAACCAGAGGTGGCCCGCAAGGAATGCGAGCAGCCCGAGCGCCGCGAGTCGTTGCAAGAGATAGCGGACGTTCGAGAACGCCGTCAGGTCCAGGTTCGGCCGCGTCCGGGCGAGGCGGACGATCCCCCAGATCGTGTGCCAGAGCAGCGGTCCGATGACGAGGATCGAGACCAGGACCCGTGAGGCCAGGCTGGAGTGAGCGGTGACCGCGTCTTGCCACGCCGCCGGAGAATCGAATGCCGCGAGGCTGCTCCAGAGGTGGACGGCCGTCCACGCCCCGAGCGGCGCGATGGCGAAGAGCGAACCGAGCCGCGCGAGCAAGAACTTGCCAGCCGCTGCTCGAATGGCCGCGGGCACCGTACGGTCCGGCTGATCGGTGGTGAGCGGAAGAGCCGTCTGAGTCCTCCAGCGCTACCCGCGCGTTCCTGCCGGAGGTTGTGGCGGACGGCTCGCTGGTGCAACTGAATCTTGGGGCTGATCAAGTCATCTACGGTTGATACAATTGCACGCAGCTCGGGCACGGATCGGCCATGCCCGACGACTCGTGCGAATCCTTCGCACGCATGGTTTGGGAGTAGACATGATGACCCGGCGAGACATCCTGGCGGGAAGCATGCTGATCGGCGGCGCGGCGATGGCGCAATCGGGCGAAAAGGGCGGCGATCCCGCGACGCGCGGCGACGCCTTTCTCGGCAAGCACGCGATCCAGCCCCTGCCCTTCGACCCGAAAAAGCTCTCGGGGTTTTCCGAGAAGCTGCTGGTATCGCACCACGACAACAACTACGCGGGCGCGGTCAAGAACCTGAACAAGGTCGAGGTGGAGCTGTCGAAGGTCGGGCCCGATACGCCCGGCTTCACCGTCGCGGGGCTGGAGGCGGCCAAGCTCAAGTTCACCAATTCCATGATCCTGCACGAGCTGTACTTCGGAAATCTCGGGGGCGACGGCAAGGGGGCCGGCCCGCAAACGGAGCGCGTGCTGGTGCAGGCCTACGGCTCACGCGCGCGCTGGGAAGAGCTGTTCCGCGCGCTCGGCAACTCGCTCGGCGGCGGCAGCGGGTGGGCGATCCTGGATTGGGACTTCGACGCCCATGGCCCGCGCATCTATTGGGCCGGCGACCACACCACCGCGCTGGCATTCGGCGCCCCGCTGCTGGTCATGGACATGTATGAGCACGCGTATGCCATCGACTACGGCGCATCGGCCAAGGACTACATCGAGGCGTTCTTGAAGAACCTCCAATGGGCGGAGGTGGAGCGGCGCCTCGGGCGCGCGCAAAAAGCCGACACGGCGCTGCGTGGGTGATCGAGGAGATTGGCCGGGCCCGTTCTGCCTGGCGAAACTGCGGGCCGCCCAAGAGTGCGCCAACGGGTGGATCCTGTCCGCGGCAGGGTGACGCGCCGGGGATTTTCTGGTTTCCTCAAACGATGGATCCGCTCCAGGAGTACCTCGCGAAACCGTGGCTCGAATTCTATCAACCGGGCGTCCCAGAGGCCGTCGAGTTCGGGGCCAAGCCGGTGTTCCAGCTCCTCGACGAGGCCGCTGACCGGTGGCCCCGCCGCGACGCGCTGGTCTTCTACGGCCGCGGCATCACCTACGGTGAGCTGCGGGAGGCGACGGACCGGCTCGCCTGCGCGCTCGCCGATCTGGGCGTGAAGAAGGGCGACCGGGTCGCGCTCTACCTGGTCAACAGCCCGCAGTTCGTGATCGCCTATTTCGCCGCCCTGAAATGCGGCGCCGTGGTCACCAGCATCAGCCCGCTCTACACCAGCCACGAGGTGCGCTACCAGCTCGAGGACAGCGGCGCGCGGGTCGTGGTCTGCCAGGACGTCCTCTACGAGAAGGTGGCGAAGTGCGGCGCGCCTCTCGACGCCCAAATCGTCACCGGCGTGGGCGAGTACCTTCCTCCCCTCAAGCGTCTTCTCGCCAAGACGCCGCTGGCGCGTCTGTTCCCCGAAATGAACCTGGGCTCGGCGCAGGTCCCGTCCGCGCCCGGACTGCATTGGCTGCAGGACCTGCTCGTGCAATATCCGCCCCGCCCGCCAACGGTTCAGATCGATCCGGACACCGACCTGGCCGCTCTCCCCTATACCGGCGGCACCACCGGCCACCCCAAGGGGGTGATGCTCACGCACGCGAACATGCTCGCTGCCGAGGCGGTGGCGAGGGCCAGCTTCCCAGGCTTCGTCCCCGGCCAGGAGGTGGTGATCGCGTTCCTGCCTTTCTTCCACATCTACGGGCAGGTGGTGATCATGCTCGGCGGCCTGTCCCGGGGAGACCTGCTCATCCTCTTCACCTGTCCGGACACGGAGGCGATCCTCTCGGCGATGGAGCGCTACCAGGCCACCGTGTTCTTCGGCGTTCCTACCCTCTATGAGTACCTCAAGGACCACAAGGACACCGACAAGGTGAACTGGCGCCGTCTCAAGCTCGTCCTCTCCGGGGCCGACACGCTGCACGAATCCACCACCAAGGACTGGACCAGGCGGACCGGCTCCAACATCACCGAGGGCTACGGGCTGTCCGAGACGTGCGCGATGAGTCACGTCAATCCGGTGCAGCGGCCCAAGGTGGGCTCGTTCGGGTGCCCGGTGCCGAACGTGCTGGCGGCGGTGATCGATCCGGAGACGCTCGCCTTCGTCCCGCCCGGGAAGATCGGCGAGCTGGTGCTCTCCGGCCCCAACGTGATGAGCGGATACTGGCGGCGCCCCGAGGAGACGGCGCGCGCCTTTCTCCAGCGCGACGGCCGCCGCTGGCTGAGGACCGGCGACATCGTCCGCATGGACGAAGAGGGCTACTTCCACTTCTTCGACCGCTGCAAGGATCTGATCAAATGCAAGGGTTACTCGGTCTTCGCCAAGGACGTCGAGGAGGTGCTCTACAAGCATCCTCAAGTGAAGGCGGCGGGGGTGATCGGCGTTCCCGATCCGGCGCTCGGCCACCGGATCAAGGCCATCGTGGTCCTCCACGCCGACGCGCGCGGCAAGGTGAACGAGGAGGAGATCAAGTCGTACTGCCGCGAGCGGCTCGCCGAATACAAGGTTCCACAACAGATCGAATTCCGCGGAGAGCTGCCCCGCACCGACGTGGGCAAGGTCTCGCGCCGCGAGCTGCGGGACGACCACACCACAGTGACGGGGACATGATGAGCGGCGCAGCCGCGATTCGTGTCCCCTAGCGAGACGTATGAGCCTCCCATTCTTCCGCGTCGACCGCCTCACCCGCCGCTTCGGCGGCCTGCTCGCCGTCAACGACGTCAGCTTCGAGCTGCGCCGCGACCAGATCGTCGGCCTGATCGGCCCGAACGGCGCCGGGAAGACCACGCTGCTGCGCCTGATCACGCGGGTGCTGAAGCCGGACAGCGGGCGGGTGATCTTCAACGGCGAGGACATCACCTCCCTGCGGACCTGCGACGTGGTGAACCGCGGGATCGCCTGCACCTTCCAGAACACCCGCCCCTTCCGCCACCTGCCCATCGTCGCGAACGTGATGGTGCCGTTGCTCGCGCCGCGCGCGCATGCCCGCGGCGACTGGGTCCGGAAGATCGACGCCAAGGCGATGGACGCTCTGGAGTTCGTCGGCATCGCCGACCAGGCGCTGGAACCCGCCTCCGCGCTCTCGCAGGGAGATCTCAAAAGGCTGGAGGTGGCGCGCGCCATCGCCACCGAGCCGGAGCTTCTCCTGCTCGACGAGCCCTTGGGCGGCCTCAACCCCGCCGAGTCCGAGCTTCTTGCCCGGTCGATCAAGCGGCTGCACAAGGGCGGCCGCTTCGGGCGGCTGCATTCGGAAGGGCCGGCGGTGGTGATGATCGAGCACAAGCTCAAGGAGCTGATGTCCATCGCCGACCGGGTGATCGTGATGGACCACGGCGAGGTGCTGGCGGATGGCCCGCCCGGCGAGATCGTCAAGAACGCGAAGGTGGTGGAGGCCTACCTGGGATCCGCGCATGCCACTCCTTGAGGTCAAGGACCTGGTGGTTCGCTACGACAAGGCCGTCCTCCTGAACGGCGTCTCGCTCCAAGTGGGCGAAGGAGAGTTCGTGGGCCTGGTCGGACCCAACGGCGCGGGCAAGTCCACCTTCCTGCGCGCCATCTCCGGGCTGGTCCGCTT
>WNFP01003513.1_pt1 | contig 12593 bp, 8 predicted proteins | sample 5400201 | NCBI WGS metagenome assembly WNFP01 (sample SAMN13153355, study PRJNA577476) | soil metagenome | isolation source: 115 cm saprolite under Madrone tree | place: USA:California | collected 2016-06-14
CGTTGACCTTCGCAGGGATCTCCTTGACGGCGCCATACGTATTGGTGCGAGCCTCATCGGCAGCCCTCACTGTATTGCCGAAAACAGGAGTCTCATATTGGCCGGGTTCGAGAATCACGGATTCAATTCCTTGCGCGGCAAGTTCGTAGCTGTACGCCTCGGCCAGCGCCTCGAGTGCAAATTTGCTGGCGCAATAGAAACCCCCAGAAGGAAGAACCAAGCGGCCGGCGCCGCTGCTGATATGCATAAGCACGCCGCTGCGTTGGCGCCGCATGTGCGGAAGCACCGCCCGATTCACGCGCACCGGGCCGAAAAAATTCGTATCCATCAGGCGCTGCGCTTGTTCGGTGGTGACAGCCTCCTCCAGCCCCGAGAGGTAGTAGCCGGCATTGTTGATGGCCACGTCGATGCCGCCGGCTTTGGCGACGGCGGCATCCACGGCTCGCTCGACCGAAGCGTCGTCGGTCACATCCAGTTCAAGGACGTGTATTGGCAGTGAACCCTTTTCCGCCAACGCACGGATTTCAGAGGCGTTCTTGGCATTGCGGCCTGCGGGGTCACGCATCGTCGCGAAAACGGTGTGCCCCTTACGAGCCAGGGTCTCGGTGAACAGTCTGCCGAACCCGGTGCTGGAGCCGGTGATGAGAACCACTTGCTTGGAATTCATGATTAACTCTCCTTGTGGTGCTACCGTGAAACCAGTTTGATGCCGGAAGCATAACGGTCGGATACAAGGATCGCGGTCATTGCGGAATTTGTGATGGTCTAGCTGCGCTAGGTCGATCGGCAAGATCGGAGATCCACTCGCGCAACGCCCTCAACCTGAGGAGCAACCGAGCTGAATCGCGAATTGCATTTCATATTGCGCTGAGAGCGACGCTATCCTGCTTCCTGCAGCGACCAGTCGCGCCGATGCTCTGGAATACTTCTCCCGTGAAGTATCGCCAGAGCTTCGTCGATGGCGATCCTTACCAACCAACTACGGAAAGCACCCTCGCAGTCAAATGCCCCGCCATGGCGAAGGGCCGCGCGTAAGCAATTTTCTACAGCAATATCAGCTCGGTCAGAATCGCCAAGCACGCGGTACGCGACAAAATGGAGCAAGACGCGATATCGCAATGCCCGAACATAAGAAGACTCACGGTTGTCCGCCGAATCCTTCCAGATCGGAGTAGCTTCGTTCAACTGCAGTTTCAAGTTCAATGTGGCCCACACGTTTCACCCCTGCTTCCTAAGTTTGATGCTTTGCGCGTTATTTGGTTCTTTGCTGCTCAGCTCCGCCTGGAAATAAGACACGCGATATGAGGTTCCATTCCCTCGCGCTGCGCTCGCGCTATAGACGTCTGGGATTTGTTAGCGAGCAACACTTCGATCGAAACAGCCCGAGACGGTGAATTGCCTCGCTCTGCCCGCGTTAGTGTTTGAAGAGATTCTGGTCCGCCATGTCCTGATGGCAGACTAAACAGGAGTGTTGGGGAGAACCTGTTAGAGACGACACCAGTGCGTACGCAAGATCATGATTGGTCCAAGTGATCACCTCAGAGTTTGCGCCACTCCGATAGTGAAATGTGAGACTGCCAGAGCGCACCTCTTCTCCTCCTGCAACGACCGCAGATCTACTGGAGGCGATCAGAAGGCTGATTCTCTCCGTTGGCGTCTCATAAGCGACGAGTACGGCAGGGCTACCTTTGTAGCTCACCAGTCGTGCGCCAGTCAGCCAGTAGACCGCTTTTCCGGTTGGCACAGACTGGGAGGCCGGCAGCTGAAAGCGGAATGGGGCTTTCCCTGCAAGCCAAGCCGTGATTACCTCAGGGGAGCGAGACCGGCATTGGAGTTGCAGGATCCCGTTCAAGTAACTTTGGTGAATCTGGGTAGCAGCCTCTACGTAGTCCGTGGCGCGTACCCGCTGGACGGCATCCGGAATAAAGACCAAACCTAGAACGAAGACCAGCGTTATGGCCGCCACCGTCTTCCAAGAAAGAGCAGATTGCTTTAAGTTGAGCAACCATCGCGTTAAATTGTGCATGCGTGTTTTGCGAATGGAAACAGATGCTCGAGAGACTGCAGTAGCCTGCTCCGTCGCGGCTGCGGCTATACGGGCGCGAAGTACCTGTGGCGCCAAATACAGTGGGCGCGTTTCACGCAAGAGGCGAGATAGCGCTCGCTCTTCCTCCAAATGCTCCCTGCAATCGGAGCAGTCTGCCAAGTGTACGCGAAAATCTTCAAGCTTTTGGCCGGTCAATGCATTGTCAAGGTAAAGCAGAATGTCCAAGCTGCACTCATCGCAGTTCCTCATTCTGTAGCTCCATTAGCTCGTCGATCGGGAGTGCGCAAACTAGCGAAAAGAAGCGATCGGAGTTTGGATCGCGCTCTTCCAAGGCGCGACATTACAGTGCCAGCTGGACAGCCCACAACACTGGCGATCTCCTGGTAGGACAGATCTCCATACTCTCGCAGCACGATGACTTCGCGAAACTCGTCGGAAAGTTGCTGGATCGCTTCTCGAACCTGCTCACGCTCCATTTTGCTGACGTAAAGAGCATGAGGATCTTTGGATGCCGCGACGGCGGTTTGCGCGGTGCTCTCATCCCCGTCGAGCTCGACCATTTTGGGAGCTCCCCGCTGTCGTCGCAACCGATTGAGCCAGATGTTTCGCAGGATCGTGAACAGCCAACTCTTCACATTACTGTCCGGCCGCAGATTTTCTATCGCCTGGATTGCCCGAACGCATGTTTCCTGTACAAGATCCTCTGCCTCGGTGCGGTCGCGACTAAGAACCATCGCATAACCGTAGAGCCTATCGGACAGTTCATTGAGTGCCTGGCTCAGGACGTGGCGTTTCTCAGGTTGAAACGTCATGCCCGCGTGGGATCCACCGGGAAAGGTCGCAGCAGAGCGAGCAGAACCTCGACGATTATATTGTCCATAAAGCGAACACCCCATTCGGCCGAAGATATGGTTGTCCTCTGTTCCAGTTCGTTTTGTGGAATTCTCTTCTGCTGCCGTATTGGCAGACGCGCTCTTGGTCGACGGAATGGTGGCCGGACCCCGCGTTGGGAATGGGGGCTCAGAGCGGGCCACAAAAAGCATGGAGGAACTTGCCAATGTTCGCGCACAACTCCCCAGGTCGTGTCGTCAGGCTTCCCTCTGTATAACACCGAGCTTCGACAAGTATTCCCGGGACGAAACACCTTAATGCGGAATCCAGCGGGGCCTTCCTTCGGATGTGTGCACACTTTCTTCTCCCGTTCGGGAATAATGCGAAGGGCGACGTGTATTGTCTTCGTGCGCGAGATCAGGTTGCGTCCGCCGCACTCTGGAGTTCTAGTCGTGCTTCCGCATCTGGGCCCGGAGATTATCGCTGTCATTCGAGCAGCGTGTAGTTCTGCTCCGAACGATTCACGAACTGGCCCTCGGCTGCCGCTCCTTAAGAGCGAGAACAGAATCATTCCGTCGATGGTCTTGTCATCCAGTCTGAAGTACTCCAATTCGCGGATTGTGGGTGTCCTCAACTTTTTGGTCCATTGGCGCCCCTGATGCATCCGCGCCCTGACAGCGCAGCTGATTTGGACCCGATTGGAAATCTTGTGGCGTTCATTGGTGTACCTACAGTCAGGAATGGAATGACCCTGCCCATGTACCGCGTCGATGAGTGTGTCGACACACTCGCGCTTGCGTGCTTTCAAGAACCCTTGTTCATGTGTGAGTTCCCTTTAGCGATTCCTGGCAACGCAACCAGGAAACCATGTCACGGAGATTGAGTTGTGTCCGAATGTGTGCCTCTGGACCGCATCCTTCGGAATTCTTCCTGATTAGAGATGTGAACCAATCAACGAGAAGTGCATCAAACGGACTGGCATGTAAAGAGGCAAAGATGAGGTCGCAGCGTATTGAGCTTGGCGCCTCTCTGATCAATTCATCGGGTAAGAGCGAATCGGAGCTATCGCGGCAAAGCGCGATCAACTTTGCCACCATGGATCTGACGGCGTGAATGGACTCATCAACGCCAAGTCAGATCCTAGGTGACATAACATTCGGAAGCGATAGGCTCAGGCGCCGGCTCGCACTTCTCGATCCGAAGAGCGCCAGCCAACAAGAACAGCCTCGCAGGCTATCGCGTCGCGAGCGCTACCGAGGGATCATTGGAATCCAGTCGCAGGACAATTGGAGTATTCACCGGCAGTTCGACGTTCGAACCTTTAGTGATGAATGCATCGCAAAGTCTCTTTGCGGCGCCAAAGTATCCGAACCCAATTGCCGTACCTGCAGATGCCTGCGCCGCACCGGCTCCGAGCAAGCCGAAGCCTTTTCGACCTTCGCCGGACCGAGACCATGCTGTCTTCTGCGTAGTCAGGTCCGCAACTCCTCTCGATGGGCCAACAAGTGAAGCGGGAGCGAGAAGCCGCGCGAAAGTGGAAGTCGTTGCTTTAATTTCACCCTCCTTACCGATGTCCAAACCTTCCGACCGCTCGGCTTGAATGCCTCCGACTGTTGAATGGATATCTCTCGTCGTGCCGTCCGGCATCTGAACGGATCGGAATGCAAAAACGATGCTTCCGTTTCTCTTCATCCAGCCCGCAGAGGAGGCTTTCTGGACCGTCCCGGTGATTCTGGTCCCGGCGGGATAGAGCAGTTGATGGTTGGCCTGGTAGTACGGCTGCGAAACAACGGCCTCGATTTGCGTGCCCGCCGTGGATGTACTTGAGTTGACGGGGGTCAAGAGGTGAAGGTGGAGATAGTCGCTCTCATGGAGAGAGGCCGTATCAGGCTGAACCTGCGCGAGTAGCGTCAGAGGTTCGAGTAGTGCGGCGTCAAAAACGGTTCCTTGATCGATGAATTCCGGGTGGTACGGCAAGCTGGTTACGACGGCTTCGCCCAATCGCTGCAGCTTATGCGGTTCTCCCAGCGGGGCCACTGCGGCCTTGAGTTTTTTGCGGAATCCAGGACGCTGCGCCTTGGGAAGATATTGCGAATTCGCCACACGACCAAGACCGACAGCGGAATCACTGTGAATCGGCACCGTCGTTCCATCGGAAAGCACCAGTTGATCGAACGTTACCTTCGCCGTTTTAGGCGGCGTAAAGTCACCATTTAGGAGCCTTCGGGTCCGCTTGCGCATTGGAGCTATGCTAATTGCAGAAACATGCCCCTTGATCGTTGAGCCTGCCGGAACCGCCAGAACTTCTCCGGCGTAGACCGGTTCTAGCAGCTTTGCGGTAATGGGTTGCCCTACGGCTTTGAGGCGTGCTCCTTTTTCGAGCGCGGCACGAAAATCATTGCCGGGCTGTACAACTAAAGTTTCCTTTTCGGACCCTGTCTCTTGTGCGCGCACGGGAATGCCCGTGAGGCCCAAGGCTGAACAGGAAAGTAAAATCCAAACAATGCTGCGTTTCATAGTGTTCCTCGTCTCGTATCAAATTTCGGGCGCCTTCCCGGCAAGCGACCGTCCAGCATTCGAGGAACTTGGCCAGAGGTTACTTGGACAGAACAAGGAGTGCGGCTAGGAAAGGTGGACTTTATGTAAGGAATTGAAGGGGACCCAATCTCTGAAGCAGAGAGAACCCTTTCCGTGCGGTGAGGTCATTGGCCTTAATTTGCGGCACATGGCTCTGAGAGATGTGTGGAAACGCGAGCACCGCAGTCGAGTCGTTTTACGACAGGCACCGCCAGCCGCAGCTTAGAATTGGAAATCGCTGCTGTTCTGGGCAAATCTAAAGCAAGCTCGTAACAAGATGCGGTCGGACGGAAGGACAACCAACGAAAAACAATTCAGCTCAGTAATCAATCGCGACCTGCGGATCCATTTTCAGTGAGCGGGCGTAGTTGTTCGGTCAGAGAAGGCTATCGGAATGTAAAGATCTAATGTGTTGGTGATGACTATCAGGGCCGTTTCGCCTCGACCTGCTGTTCTGCGGGGAGTTGGCTAACGCTCCACCCTCCACCCAAAGATTCGATCAACTGCACGCTGCCCGTCATCTGTTGTACACGGAGTGTTATCACCGTCTGTTGATTTGCGAGCAAGATTGCTTGTGCCGTAAAGACGTTCAAATAAGGATCAAGCCCGGTCTTGTAGCGCGCGGACGCGACATCAACAAAACGTTGCGCAGACGCGACGGTCTCTTGTTCTTGCTGAATCTCTTGGGTAAGGAGGCGCAAGGCGGCGAGGTTGTCCTCGGTCTGCTGGAATGCGGCCAATACCACCTGCTTGTAATTTGCGACGTCAGCATTGTAGAGCGCCGTGAACTGAGCCATCGTCGACTTTCTTAGACCGCCATCGAATATTGTTTCCGAGGCTGTCGGCCCAAAAGACCAGTAACGGCTTGGAGAAGTCAGCCATTTTGAGAAAGTTGACGCTGCGAAGCCTGCTGTGCCAGTGATGCTCAGAGTGGGATAGTAGGCCGCCCGTTGAACGCCGATGAGTGCATTTGCCTCTGCCATGGTTCGCTCTGCAGCCGCGATGTCCGGACGCCTTTCAAGCAGATCCGAAGGCAGACCAACCGGGATGTCTGGGACCTGTGTTGTCAATGGCCTAACCGGGACGGAAAAAGTAGAAGCGGGCTCTCCTACCATTAGCGCGATCGCATGCTCAAACTGCGCGCGAGCAATGCCGGCGTTCGTCGCGGCTGCTTGAGAACTCTTTAGAGTGATCTCGGCTTGGGCGACCGCTTCATCGTTATCGAGGCCTGTCTTGTACAAGACGCGAGTGATCTCGAGCGACTGACGATCTACCTCCACGGTCTTCTGAAAAAGATCTTCCAACGCATCCTGGCCACGCAATTCAAAATAGAAGGCGGCCAGATTCGCCTGCTCGGTCAGCTTCTGGTTTTCAAGGTCTGCGGCGCTCACCTGCGCCGCGTCGGCGGATTGACGCACAGTGTTGCGCACACGGCCCCAGAGATCGGGTTCCCACGCGACGTCGAATGGAAGATTGAACGTATTGCTGTTCGGATTGCCTTTCGAAAGACTTGTCGTGGTTGTTTGTGACTGAGAAGCGCGGTTGCGCGCGTAGGAAGGACCCACACTGATGGTTGGATAGGAGCTGGATCGCGCCTGCCGGACTTGAGCCCGCGCTGCCATGAAATCTTCAAATGCCCGAGCGATGTTCTGGTTCGAGATGTTCAATTTCTCTTCGAGGGAGTTCAATTCTGGTTCCTGATAGATCTCCCACCATTTCCCACGAAGCATCGCATCTTGCGGCTGAGCGGGCTCCCAGACGGTGCCATCCGGTGCTTGCTGAGGACTCGCCTCCTTGAAAGCGGAAGGAGCTGGAACTGCTGGACGAAAATATTTAGGGCCAACATTGCATCCCGGCAGTCCAAGAAAGGCGAAAACAAGTAGTGCAAGTGTCGCTAGGCGGCCTGGCCTGTTGACTTCTTTCCGGTCCCTAAGCGAAGAGCAGCTTTGCAAAAGCTGTTTCATCAAACTGCGCCTCCCTGAGCAGCCAATTCAGCAACGTCGCCGCCGCTGCCGCGGAGCCGCAACCGGAGCCGATCCAGAATTAGATAAATCACGGGCGTAGTGTAGAGCGTGAGTATTTGGCTCAGGATTAAGCCGCCTGCAACAGCGATCCCCAAGGGGCGCCGGAGTTCAGACCCGGTTCCATGACCAAGTGCGAGCGGAAGAGCACCGAAGAGAGCGGCCATTGTGGTCATCAGGATGGGGCGAAATCGCAGAAGACATGCTTCGAATATGGCATCAGCTGAGTTCTTTCCCTCCATTCGCTCCGCTAAGAGTGCGAAATCAATCATCATGATCGCGTTCTTTTTGACAATTCCGATGAGCAAGACGATGCCGATGATGGAGATCACGTCCAGTTCGCTCTTGAAGAGAATGAGGGCAAGGACAGCTCCGACACTCGCGGGCGGCAGCGTGGAAAGAATCGTAATCGGATGCACAAGACTCTCATACAAGATTCCCAACACGATGTAGACCGCAAGCAACGCCATCACCACCAGTACGATCTGGTCGATGAGCGACTTCTTGAAATCTCCAGCGGTGCCGGCAAAGCTACCACGGACCGTTCGAGGCATCGCCAGCCTCTGCTGCAACTTCTCGATGGCGATAGTGGCCTGTTCAAGGGGGACCCCAGGTGCCAGGTTGAAGGACACGGTCACTGCGGGAAAGAGTCCGTCGTGGTTGACCAAAAGAGGAGAAGTCGAATTTGCTGTTCGGAGGAAGGCGTCCAGAGGAACAGCGCCTCCACCGGAGGGATGAACGTAAATCGATTCCATCCCTAAGGGGCTTTGAGCATATTGGGGTGCTACCTCCATCACGACGTGATACTGGTTCATCGATGTATAGATCGTGGAAACTTGCGCCTGCCCAAATGCTCCATAGAGCGATTGGTCGATGAGCTGAGGCGTGATGCCCAAACGGGCAGCCGTACGGCGGTCATAGGTGAGCGAAGCCTGCAGCCCCCCGTTTTGCTGATCGATGTTGACATCCTTGATTTGAGGCAGTTTTTCCATTTCCTGATAAAGGATCGGGCCCCATCTATTCAGGTCTGCCACATTGTCGGATGACAGTTCATATTGGTAGCTGGTGTTGCTGCTCTTCCCAACGGACGGAATATCCTGGAACGGCTTAAGCAGTGTCGAAGCTCCAGGAATTGTGTCTAGCTTTGGCCGCATGCGATCAAGAACTTCGGCTGCGCTCAATTTTCTTTGTGCCCACGGCGTTAGCGTAATAAACAGAAATCCTGAGTTGCTCCCGTCTTCACTCCCCGGGCCAGAGGTACTTCCAGTAAATCCGGTGACCACGTCCACGGCCGGATCGGCCTGGATCACCTTTTCAATGGAAATCAAGGCGGATTGCATCGCACGGAATGAAGCATCCTGCGGTCCCTGAAACCCGCCGAGGAGTGAGCCGGTATCTTGTATGGGGAAGAAGCCTTTTGTGACATGTCCCATCAAGACAACGTTGAGTGCTAGCGTCCCGAAGAAGACGAGCACGACTAAGGCGGGATGCTTCAGCACCCACGTCAAGCTTTGGCGATACCCAGACAACAGACGATCGAAGAGGCGCTCACTAAACCAATAGAGTCGTCCATGCGTTACTTCCTCTTCCGGTCGAAGGACGTAAGCACACATCATCGGCGTTAGCGTGAGCGACACGACCATCGAGATTGCAATCGACACCGCGAGAGTAACTGCAAACTCGTGAAAGAGCCGCCCGGGAATTCCTCCCATAAATAAAATCGGAATGAAGGCCGCGATGAGCGACAGGCTCATGGACAAGACCGTGGGTCCTGTTTCTTCCGAACCCCTCAGAGCCGCGGCCATCGGCGGGACCCCCATCTCCATCAGCCGAACGGTGTTCTCCATGACGACAATTGCGTCATCGACGACAAACCCTGTAGAAATGGCTAGGGCCATGAGCGACAGATTGTCCAGCGTGTAGCCACAGAGGTACATCACTGCAAATGTGCCGATCACCGATACCGTTACTGCGACGGCGGGGATCAAGGTGGCCCGCGCATTACGCAGAAAGAGGAAGACGACGAAGACCACCAAGCAGATTGACAGAACCAGTGCTACTTCCACGTCCTTAACCGACGCACGGATTGTGGCAGTAAGGTCTCCCGTGACGAGGAGCTGCTGGTTCGAAGGGATGGAAGACCGAATGGACGGCAGCTGGCGCTTGATCTCATCGACGGTGCTGATGACGTTGGCCCCAGGCGAACAATAGACGAGGAGGCTGACTGACTCCTTACCGTTAACGTAAGCCACGGAGCGAACGTTCTCGACCGAGTCGCTGATCTTCGCAATATCCCTGAGCCTTACGACGGAATTATTTTTCGCCCCAACCACGAGAGGCGCATAGTCGCGAGCCTTCGATATTTGATCGTTCGCCGTAATGTCGGCGATGGTGTTCTCATCGGAGATCTGACCCTTTGGACGATTTGCATTTTGAGCGCCGATCACGTTGGCGACATCCTGCAAGCCGAGACCATAGTGACTTAGCTGTTGCGGGTTTAGATCAACGCGCACAGCGGGCAAAGACCCGCCAAGAATCGTCACTTGGCCAACGCCGCTGACTTGAGAGATTTTTTGCTGGATGATGGATGACGCGGTGTCATAGAGAACACCTGAGGCGGCTGTCTTTGATGCCAGGTTGAGCACAAGCACAGGTGCCCGCGCGGAATCAATTTTGCGGTAAGTTGGATTCGCGGGAAGATTTGTAGGTAGATAGCTGCGAGCGGCGTTGATTGCAGCTTCTACATCCCGCGCGGCGCCATCCACATCTCTGCTCATATCGAAGGTCAATCTGATCGAGGTGACGCCAAGAGAGTTCTTGGAACTCATTGACGTGATGCCAGAGATATGACTGAACTGCTTCTCCAATGGAGTCGCCACGGAGGACGCCATATTCTCGGGACTCGCGCCAGGAAGCGCGGCTGAAACCTGAATCGCCGAAAGATCGACCAGCGGCAAAGAGGCAACAGGCAGAAGCTGGAACGCGATCATGCCTGCCAACGCGATGCTAAATGCCAGCAGCGTGGTAGCGACGGGTCTTTTTATGAACCGGGGTGTAAAGTTCATGGCAGTTCCGCCGCGTCAAGAACTGCCGCCGTTCTCTGGTGGGAAGCAAAACGTTTTCCCAGACTGTCGAAGAAGATGTAAATGACGGGAGTCGTGTAGAGCGTCAGGATTTGGCTGAGAAGCAAACCGCCCACCATCGCAACGCCTAGAGGGCGCCGGAGTTCCGAGCCGATACCAGAACCGAAGGCGAGGGGTATCCCCGCAAAGAGCGCCGCCAGAGTCGTCATCATGATGGGACGGAAACGTAGCAGCGAAGCTTCGTAGATCGCCTCCGTCGAGGTGAGGCCGCGAGCCCTTTCAGCCTCCAATGCGAAGTCGACAATCATGATGCCGTTTTTCTTGACGATACCGATCAGCAGAATGATGCCGATGATGGCTACAATCCCGAGGTCCTGCCCGAAGAGCATAAGTGCCAGCAACGCGCCGACTCCGGCCGAAGGAAGCGTTGAGAGGATGGTGATCGGATGAATGAAGCTCTCGTAGAGAATTCCGAGGACGATATAAACCGCCACCAGAGCCGCTAGAATCAGCAGTGCCTCGTTGGAGCCAATTGCTTTGTAAGCTTCGGCGGTCCCCTCGAAGCTTGCCACTACACTGGCAGGCATCCTCAGCCGATGCTGTACTTTTTCGACCGCAGCGACGGCCTCGCTTAAAGAGGTATTTGGCGCTAAATCAAAAGAGATTGTGACGACTGGGAACTGGCCCTGGTGCGCGATGGTCAAAGGGCTGGATTTCTTTTCAAAGCGCGAGATCGCAGAGAGCGGTATCGGTGACGATGCCGAAGCCGATGTTGTGGCGCCGCCGCCTGTGGCCAAAGGGTTCGCAGAAGACTGACTCGATGCCGCTGACAGGCTAGATCCTCCGCTCGTCGAAAGAACCGAATTTGTGGACTTCGATGAGGTGGCGAGTGTGCCGGCGGTGTTGGACGACAGGACAGATGTGCCTGCAAAACCTGATAGTCCCGACCGCTGCGCCCCTGATATCCCGCTGGTGGAGGAGAACGCAAGAGTCCTTACCGAAGTAGGCACGCTGTTGGAAAACGACCGGCCAGAGGAAGAAGTGGAACTTGGGCTAGTGCTACTTTGCGAAGAGGAATTCTGTAGATAGATGCCCTGCAGTTTTTGCGGGTCCCTCTGAAATTCAGGAGATGCTTCAAGGATGACGTGGTATTGATTGAATTGCGTGTAGAGGGTGCTGATCTGGCGCTGACCGAACGCATCGTACAGGGTAGAGTCAATCTGATCCGGAGTAATATTCATGCGCGACGCCGTCGCCCGGTCGATGACAAGATTTTCGGCCAACCCTCGAGGTTGTTGATCGGTCGCTACATCCCTTAGCTCCGGTTGCTTTCTAAGCTCCGCAACCATCCTTTCGGTCCATGTGTCGAGTTCCGTTTGATCGGAATCTTCCAGCGTGTATTGGAACTGGTTACGGCTGGCGCGGTCATCGACTGTCAGGTCCTGTATGGGTTGCAGGTAGAGATGTATGCCTTCCACTTTCTGCAGTTTGGATTGGAGTCGGTCGATTACCCCTGTTGCGTTGACGTGGCGCTCCGCAAATGGCTTCAGGTTGATTTGGATGCGTCCACTATTAAGCGTTGCATTTGTCCCATCTACCCCAATGAAAGAGGACAAGCTCGCAACTGCCGGGTCCTGAAGAATGACTTTCGCCAGTTCTTGTTGCTTGAGCGACATGGCGTGGAAGGATATCGACTCCGGAGCTTGCGAAATGCCTTGAATAATCCCGACATCCTGTGTAGGGAACAAGCCCTTCGGTATGACAACGTAAAGGTAGATGGCAAGCACCAGAGTTGCGGCCGCTACTAGGAGCGTCGAGATTTCATGGCGAAGAACCCACTGCAAGGTTCGGCTGTATTGCGCGATAAGAGTTTCAAACATGCGCTCGGACCAGCGGTAGAACCGCCCTTGCTCCGATTCTGGCCTGTGGCGCAGCAGGCGAGCACTCATCATGGGAGTCAGGGTGAGCGAAACCGCCGCAGAGATGAGGATCGTAACGGCGAGCGTGATGGCGAACTCGCGGAACAGCCTTCCT
>WNFP01003519.1_pt1 | contig 12584 bp, 8 predicted proteins | sample 5400201 | NCBI WGS metagenome assembly WNFP01 (sample SAMN13153355, study PRJNA577476) | soil metagenome | isolation source: 115 cm saprolite under Madrone tree | place: USA:California | collected 2016-06-14
GACAAAAAGGCGTCCACGTTCTCTGGGTCAGTCGTGATCCGATCGAAATCACCCGAGACTACTGCGTGAAGCACGGCATATCACTTTCCGATGTGCTGGCTGATCCGCCCTACAGAACCTTCGCCCAACTCGGACTCGCCCGAGTCCCCAACACTTTGTTGGTGGGACCCGATGGCAGAGTGGAGAAGGTGTGGGCGGGACGCCTGGATCAGTCAGGCTGGGACACCATGTTTGCATTTTTTGGCGACCGGCAGGAGACAGCTTCTCCTCTCCAAAGTCAGGTTGGCGCCAACCCAACCGGCTGCGGGTCGGAGCCGTCCCAAACCTCCGCCAAGAGCTGCAAATAAGACGTAGATAAGAAAGGGAGAAAAAAAATGTTAAGGCGATTACCGCAACTACTTCTGCTCGTCGCGCTTCTAGCGGCCTTCGTGGCCAGCGGCGCTCCAGCTTTTGGGGGCTCACATATATGCCGCTGTTACCACTCGGGCGATAGACCGCTACTTCCGCCTTCGGGAGGATGTCATTTCGACCAAACCGCTTTGCAGTGTGTCAATACCAGCTGCAATGGTGGTTGCTTTTAATCTTTTCGCATTTCATGCGGCCAAGGGTTCACTAACCTAGCGTCCGCAAATGGATGCTAACAATCTTTAAGGAGGTCTTAGATTATAGAAAGACTAAGAAAGCGGTTTGCGATGGTTGTTGTCCCAGCGGCACTGATTTTGTTCGCATCGTTCCTTGCGGCGCAGGGGCCGCCGAATCTATGCGCGAATGCGTGCTGGCAGGCCTATACGAGCGCGGTGAAGGCCTGTAACGGCGATCCAACGTGCCTGGCCGCCGCACGTGCAGCAGCTCTGAAGTGCGTCCAAGGTTGCGGCCTGCCTCGGTAATCTACCCTGTGAGGTCGAAGCACATCATCCAATGGTCGGGTTGACTTTCGAGGCTGCATTCGGAAAAGAAAGAAGTTGCCGCTGCGCAAGGCGTTAGCGCCGAGGACAACCCATTCGATCGTTGTCCGTCAGAACAAGAATTTCAGGCTAAGCTGAACGATCCTTGGGTTGTTGCTGGTGGAAATGATGCGTCCAAAGTTGCCCGGATTGAGAACCTGCCCCGTTGTGGGATCTATGCTTCCGCCTGAGGCAACGAGGGCATTCAAGTTGCTGATCGGATTGGCGAAGTTCGGATGATTGAACAGATTGAAGAACTCAGCACGAAATTGGAAATTGCGAGATTCGGCCAAAGGGAAGAGCTTTCCGAGCGCAAAATCCACATTCACTTGCCGCGGCCCTCGCAAACAGTTTCGACCAACGTTCCCGATGTCCGTCCCTTTGGCCGAAGCTGTCGCTGCGCCACCGGAGCTGGGAATTGGCTGGCCGCTCTGCACGGTTGGTCTGGCAAAGATAGTCGTGTTGAAGAAAGAACCCGTGGGCACGTTATGATTTGCGTTGCTGCATGTCATACCGGCCGCCAAGCTGGGACGAGCGAGCGGACTTGCCCCGTTCGACAGCCCATAGAATGAACCTGCACCGGTGTCGACAATGTCGATGGGAAGACCGGACATCGCCGTAAGGATGGCCGACGAACGCCAGTTCCACGTTGCCAACCGAGCAAAGCCAGACTGCGCGGCAAAGTGAGGCTTTGGCAAATCCAATAAATAGTTCAGCACAAATCGATGCGTGCGGTCGAAGTCGGAAACACCGCGATTGGCATTTGGGTTGTTCTGATTCCCAAGGATGGAACTGCTATCGTTCACCGCGCCCGTGTTGACGACGCCCGTAATTCCGGGGCCACCGCCTGCGCCAGAGGCGTTGTCGATGGATTTGGCGAACGTGTAAGCGGCGAGTAGCTGCGTGCGCTCAGAAATCCTACCTGTCAAGCTGAGCTGAAGGGAATCATAGGATGATTCGGCAGTGGACTCATTCATGCTGAATCCGTTGATCGAAACACCTTGGAGTGGCGCCCGCAGCTGAGCCTCGTTTGGTGCGTTTGACTTGAACAATTGACCGGTGACCGCGTTGGTAATTGGGTTCTGTGGAGTCGCCAACTGGGCCTGGTTGATCGCGACCTGGCGAAAAAGCTTTCGTCCTCTTGCCCCAACGTATGCGGCTTCGAACAGTAGAACTCTCCGAAATTCAGACTGCACGCTGAGGTTGTATTGGTGAAGGTAAGGAGTGCGCAACCCTCGATCGAATGCAGGCCCTGCTAGAAGGACGCCCGGCACAAAGGTTGGAAACTGACTCTGCGCAGGGATAGGGAAAAATGGGTTATCGAACGGGGCGGCGTTTCGAACTCCCACGGCGAACATGGGAGGCAACTGAGCGCTCATCGACGCATAAGCGAACGTCGCGCGCGAGTAATAGATACCATAGCCGCCTCGCACTGCCAACCGGTTCGAACCCGGAGCAGAATAGGCAAATCCAATGCGCGGCGCGAAATTATTTGGATCGATGCTCCGCACCACATACTTGCTGACGTGCGGGACGCCGGGCAGGCTGAAACTGGGTATCACGTTTCCAGCCTGCACGAATCCGCCGATGGGCGGTCCGACCGGGTTGCCCTTCTGGTCCACCTGTTGGCGGGGCACGTACAGAGCTGGATCGAATGTGGACAGCCGTCCGCGGGTGTCGTAAACGGGCAGATCGAGTTCGTATCGCAACCCCAAGTTCGCTGTGAATCGTGGTGAAACCTTCCAATCGTCTTGAACAAAGAAGTTATAGTCCCAAGCTCGTTGGCTGCGCTCACCGAGGCCATTGCCAAACGTTGTGACCTGAGTAGTCCCCGCCAAGAAGCTGTGGAAGTCCTGGAAATCAATCTGGCCCCGCGTGAAAGCTCCCTGGGTGAAGTTGACTTCGTCGTATCGAATTTCAAGTCCCGTGCGCAGCGTGTGATTTCTTCTCAGAAAAAATAACGAATCGGCCAAAGTGGTCACCGATGGCTTCGCCGGGCTGATGTTTGTCGGAGTGCCGACAATCACTCCGCCTGCTGCAGGAGCAATACGGATTAAGGACAGCCCCGGCAGTTCGCTCGAATTCGCTCTCGAAATGCCGACTTCCGCATCGGTGACCGGTTCTTGTGGGAAAGTGTTGTTGCTATTGAACGCATAACCGAGGCGGAGCTCGTTGGTCAGTTTCGGATGGAAGGAGTGGATATCCTGAATGCTGATCAAGCGATTGTTGAAAGTCTGGTCGGTTCCGAATCCCGGAACATTTGGCCCCGTGCCACGAAAGCTTGGTAGCGCCAGAAATTGCGAAGTATTGGCGAAGAAGAATTTCACTGCCAGAGAATTACTGCTGGAAAGTCGAAAATCCGCATTCGCGTTGAACTGATTCTCTTGGAAGCTGGATGGCGAAGAACTCGAGAAGAACCCATTCGCATCGGGCGTTGGAATCACGAACTGGTCGTTGGGAAGCTTTGCATTGAGCAATGCCAGAGAAGCGGGATGAATCGTAGCTACACCAAAGGTCGACTCCAAGGTTGAAGCAGACCGGTCGTTGGTGAGCCCCGACCGGCCGTTGGTGGGCACCGGCGCGACGAGAACGTTGGAGGAGATGCTATTGATGATGGAAGCCGCATTTCGCTCACGCGATCCCTGGTAGGAAACAAAGAAGAACGCTCGGTTTTTCCGAATCGGACCACCGAAAACACCGCCGAAAACATTTCGCCGCAACAAAGGGCGCGCCAGGCCAGCGGCCTTCAAAAAAGGATTGTTCGCGTTGAGCGCTTCATTTCGGAAATACTCATAAGCGTCTCCATGGATTTCATTGCCGCCGCTCTTCGTCACAAGCTGGATGTTGGCGCCGCCGCTGCGACCGTAAGTGGCATCGTAGAGGGAAGTCTGCACTTTGAATTCCTCAATTGTTTCCGGAGCCGGAACGGCAACGAGAATCGGTCCATTGGTGCCCATGGTAGTTGCATCAATGCCGTTTATCTGAAAGAAGTTTTGTGTTACTCGGGCGCCGTTAACGGAGATGGCCTGCGTATTGCGGCCGACGGCCGTGCTGTCGGGCAGATAGCTTGCTGCACCTGGTGAAAGAGTCAGAATCTGCGTGAAATTGCGCGATGCGAGAGGAAGATTGGCCACTGCTTGGAAGTCGACTACCGATCCCAGTTGTGGCCCGTCCGTCTGGACCAGGGGAGGACTATCCTTTACAACGACGGTCTCGACGCGAGCCCCAATGGCCAGGGTAACATCAGCGATGGTTGTCTCTGTAATTCTGACGGAAACATCCGTCAAAACCGTTCTCTTGAAGCCTGCCGCCACCACTTCGATTCGGTAAAGTCCAGGAGGCAACAACAAAAACAAGTAATTGCCTGTCTGGTCTGTCGTTGTGCTCCATGCCTCGTTTGTTGCTTTACTGACGGCCTGAACGTCCGCATTCGCAATGACTCCGCCGGACGAGTCTCTGACCACGCCACTTATCCGGCCGGTGGTTTGTCCAGAGACGGATTCGCAGATGCACGCAACCAGCAGACACACCAGCAGAAACCGGCATGATAATTCCCTGGCCATCCCTAGCTTATTCCCGCCGCCGCGCCGATCAACCAAACTTCGCGAATGCATCGGAAAAATTACAAGTGAGCCCGGAAATACTCCCACTGCCTTTTTTGTTCCGCCATAAAGCTGATGAACCTCGGGTCGCTGCGCAAGTGATCCAGATTCGAATCATGTTCGAATAAGGGATAGCACGGAAACCCGTCATCGGCTGTCGTCCGCAGGTATTGGAGTGCCTGGTCAGGCCTGTTAAGCAAGGCATAGGCGGATGCCGCAGCATAAGCAACATGATGGAAGTGTTGGTAGCCCTTGCCTTTTGCAGTGGCCTCCTGAATCTTGCGTTCCGCCAAGGTAACATCACCAGCGTCCGCGGCTAGCAAGGCCTGCATAGCCGTAAGCGAACCGCCCCGGTCTAGCGGCGTGGCCTTAAGATATCTATCAACTTTTTCTTGGGCTTCTTGTTGTCGTCGTATGTGTTGTAGAGCGAACGACGTCTGAAATGCCCAAAAAGGTGGAAGAAATTTCTCCGAATCACGCAACTCAACTAGGGACTCGTCATATTTCCCTTGATAAAGCAAATTGATCCCGACTCTAAAGCGGATCCCTGAATTTAACGGATCCAACGCTACAGCTTTCTTGATTTCCTCATCTGCCTTGTCCAGCAGGCCTACATGGTTATACACATTGGCGAGCTGATGATGAGCCTCTGCAAGGTTTGGGTTGAGGTCGAGAGCATGTCGATAGTCAGAAACGGCGCGCTCGCAGGACCAGCCGTTGGCACGTGACCACAGCAAGTAACCGCGCGACACGTATCCCTCAGCCAGATTGGGATCCAAGGCGAGGGCCTTTCCCACTGCTACGGTTGACTTCTCAATCCAACTCGCCTCATTCGTTTCTACGCTGAACGCCCGAGTCCGGTAAGCCGTCGCCAATGCAGCATAGGCGGCTGCGAACCGGGGATCAACCTCAACGGATTTTTCAAGAAGCCGGATGGCTTGGTCGTTGGCTTCGCGCGCCTCCAGACCGTAATATGGCTCAGCGCGCAAGTAGAGTTCGTAAGCCTCCGGGTTCCCTGAAATCGCTCCCGAAAGATCCTTGCTGGGCTTCTGTGGGGTTGTCGTGTCGATCCTACGAGCGAGGTCATTTGCGATTTCGCTCTCCATGGCCGCCAGGCGCGAGGCAGCGCCCTCATAAGAGTGCGCCCAAATGTGGCTATCGCCGGGCGCATAAATCAATTGCGCGTTTACGTGAACGACTCCGTTTGAACGCGAGGCAGAACCTTCGACTACCGCGTCAACGCCCAATTCCTTGGCGATCTCTGGCAGGGCTTTTTTTGTCCCCTTGTAATGCATCGCTGATGTGCGCGATATGACTCGAATCCCGCGCACTTGTGCCAAATAGGTCGTCAATGCGTCTGTCATTCCATCGGCGAAGTATTCTTGAGATGCGTCGCCGGACAGATTGTCGAGCGGCAACACGGCGACGGACTGAATCCTCATCGTTGCGTTGCTGCCAAAGCGCCACTCGCGGCCAAAGTACAACCCGAGAATGACAGCGCCTGCAATGACTGCGCCGACAGCAGCGAGCCCGAACTTTCGCGCATAGCGGAACAAAGGAACGGGCGAAGGCTTGGCAGCGGCGGCCCGCTCTGCCGCCACTGAAGTGAAAGCTTCTCCCGTTTCAATAGAATCTTTGCTCACGGCACCGTTCGTCTCTGCGACAAAGCGATATCCGCGCCGCGGGAGGGTCTCAATGAACCTGGGCGCGTCAGTTGAATCATTCAAAGCGTCGCGCAACCTGTTGATGGCGTTGTTCAAGCCGTGATCGAAATCCACAAATGTGTCGTTCGGCCAGAGCTTTTGGCGGAATTCATCGCGTGTGACCACGTTGCCGGGATGTTCCAGCAGCATCGCCAGAACCTGAAGAGGTTGGTCCTGCAGGCGGATTCGCCGGCCGCTCTTGAGGAGTTCACCTGCGCGGAAATCAACTTCAAACGGCCCGAAGCGCACGGGCGGGACGGACGCAGTGGGGATGGGCATGGCGGGCCCTCGGTGTGGCAGCGAGTCTATCACTCCAGATAGTGACTGAAAAGCGATAAGCGTTTCTCCATTGGTCACTGCCAAAGACTGTCTTCTCAGAGAGATAGGTCGGGAGATTCATAGGTGAAATGAGAGATTCCTGCGGGATTGCTTCATTCCGCTGGTTGCGCCAGAGTCGCCGCAGTCGCAACGTTCCCAAGAGTTTCAACTTGCGATGAGGGAGATGACATGAAAAACCAAAGATGGATTCGGTTTGCAAGCATTGGGTTCTGCCTCAGCATTGCGCTAGCGCTTGGATGCGCACCATCCGCAAGCGCGCAACAAGATTCCGACCAGCCACCCTCTGACAATCCTCAATGCACAGCCGAAAACCTGCAGGGCCGATACGGATATACCATCTCCGGATGGCTCGTCAGTCCTCTTCGTCCTGTCGCTGCAGTCGGCGTCCTCACCTTTGATGGAGAGGGCCGCATTCTCAACGCACAAGGCACGTTTAACAACAGCGTTGCGATCAGCCGCAGAATGGGCGCGGGCAGCTACACTGTGAATCCAAACTGCACGGGCTCCGCCACAGTCGCAGGCGACTTCGCGGGATTGACTTTTGATTTCATGATTATCCCTGGCGCTCATGGAAGCGAATTTTCGCTTATCGTGACAAACAGTGGGACGGTCGAGACCGGCGTCGCACAAAGAATCCCCGAGGAAGAATGCACAGTTGCAACGGTGCAGGGCACCTATCGACTCGCTGCAAATGGCTATCTCCTAGGTACCGAACCCACCGAACCCACCGAACCCATTGCATCACCCACTGCATCGGTGGGTATCAGAATTATTGGCGGAGCGGGGAATCTTTCCGGTCACGACACAGTCTCCAACACCGGCAGTATCGTGCCCCGAGACGTCCTTTCCACGTACACGGTGAATTCAGACTGCACCGGCACTCAAAGCTGGACAGACGGACGAACCTTTGATTGGGTAATCGTCGCGGGCGGGGCCCAGGTATTCTTCATCCGAACAGACCACCCCGGCATCATGATTGCAAGCGGCACGTTCAAGAAGCAGTCCGGAAGCGATGAAGATTGGCAGCTAAGCGATCGTTAACAACGATGGTTATGCCGATGAAGATAACGATAACGACTAAGGTTACGCTCCGATGTCAGCACCAGCTGTCGCTGGGAGCTCTCGGTTGGTCCGCGCACCAGGTACTTGGAAACCCAAGATGAGTTCGGAGGAGGACAAAAATGAGAAGAGAAACTGGCAGAATAATCGGAACTGTGGCGCTGTTGCTAGCTACGATGGTGCCAACGGCCCGCGCACAGAATTACGGACCTTGGTCGCCACCGATGAATCTCAACACTATGAAACTGAGCGACGGAACCCAATGCCCGCCGATCGTCAACTCGGCGTTCAACGACACACACCCAGCCCTCTCGAAGGACGGCTTGAGTCTTATCTTCGCCAGCACTCGACCGGGCCCAGACAGCACCGGCCAAGTCGGCCTCGGCAACTACGACCTCTGGGTCACCCAACGCGACAGCATGGACGATTGCTGGCAAGAACCGCGTAGCCTAGGACCCACGGTGAACAGTGCCTTCCAAGATTTCGCTCCGAACCTAACCACTGACGGCCACTGGTTGTACTTCCACAGCACCCGACCCACCTGGGTGAACGCGGATGGCGTTGTGATTCCAGGTTGCGGCCAAGGGGCAAATTTGTACGCCTCTCATCGGAAGGACAAGCGCGACGACTTCAGCTGGGAAGCTCCAATTAACCTGGGCTGTACGATCAACACGCCCGGCTTTGTCACGGCAGGCCCTACCTACTTCGAGGACGATGCGACGGGTACCAACATCCTCTATTTCACTGCCCAGCCTGTCGGTGCGAGTGATACCTTCTTCGACATCTACGTGAGCACCTGCACGGATGATCTCGCCGCGTGCAACAAACAGCAGCTCTGGGGACCGGGAACATTGGTGGATGCGCTGAACAACACGCCGGACAACAAGGAGTACCGCAATACGCGAACCGCTATCCGGCGGCGTGACGGCCTGGAGATGATCCTTTCCTCCGGGCGTCCGGGGAGCCTGGCAAGCGAGAATCTGTGGGTTTCCACGCGCGCCACAACGCAGGACCAAAACTGGTTGCCCCCAGTGCCCGTCAATTGCGACTCCATGCCCGGTTGCCCTGCGTGGGATCCCGAGGGGCCGCTCGTCAACTCCCCGGATTTCGACGGAGGACCGGCGCTCTCCTGGGACGGTACCGAGCTGTACTTTTTCAGGGTTCCCGTGGCTCAAGCTAACACCGTTGGCTGTAAGGTCGGCATCCTCGTCCCTGCCTGCCGGAACCTGTACGTCAGCAAGCGGACGAAGCTCACAGGGCCGAACTAGCGAGCGCGTGAGCCCTTCCTTACCTGAACAGACAGGGGACGCGACCAAGAATGAACGGCTTATTCTTGGCTGCGTCCCCGTCTTGTTTCAGTGCTATGGAGGCTTAGTGGCCCACGCTGGAGTGTGCTGTGTTTGCGGGGACCGGAAGAGCGGTGCTCGACCGAAGCAGAGCTTTGGCGTCAAGCCCAGAACCGGCTGGGGCATTTATCTGGGTTTGGAGGTGGACGATGGCGCTGCCGCTGGCGTCGAGGCGGCCGATGGTGACCACGACTTGGTTGCCCACTTGCGTCGCGGTGCCGTCGGGGGAGGCCACAAAGGTCACGCCGCTGGGAAGCTCAAATACTGCTTGCGTGCCGTTGAGGCCCTGCGACGAACTATTCTGGATGCTCAAGGTATTAATTTGACAAGGCGGCAGACTCGTGGGCGTGCCGCGAAGCAGGGCGAAGAGCTGAGCGTTTGTGCTGGCCGCTCTGGTATTATTCTTTCCCTCCGATGAAGACGCTCAACGAGGTGTTCACAGCACTATCGATGCGGCGGCGATATGAGGTTTGGTTTTTGCGGATGGGGCTAAACGATGGGAGCGGGGCTTGGTGGTTGCGGTATCTGCTGATGAATCCGGGGCGCGGAGGATGCGCAGGGGATGCTCAGGGACAGCCAGTGCAGGTATGGGCGACCTGGTTTCCGCGGGACGGAAAGCCGGAGACTTGGATTCAGGGATTCCCAGTTGAGAGTGTGGGTTCAAAGGGAAGGGGATTGAGCAAGCGAGGTGCCAGCCCTTTTTTTCTGGAGATTGGGGAGAGCCGGATTGGTGAGAATGCATGCCGTGGGCGCATGGAGGTTGGCGGGCAAAGGATCTCCTGGGATTTGCGATATCGATCGACATTTCGCGCGGAGCTCAGCAGCAAGGGCTGGATTGGTTTTTCGCGAACGCCGCATTCGGATGCGGTCTTCTCGGGCGAGATTGCGCTGAATGACCGTACTTTTCGCGGGGAGGCGCTCGGCTTTGGGATGCAGGGGCACAACTGCGGATACCGGCACCGGCAATTCTGGACCTGGACGCACATTCATTTTCCGGGCGCGAGGGGCAAAGGAACGACTTTTGAGGCGCTGGTTTATGAGATGCCGCTTGGCATGATGTTTCGCAAGGCGGTGCTGTGGCACGACGGCGAGAAGTACACGTTTCGCAAGTTCAGCGAGAGCGAACGCGATTCGCGGCAACTTAGATGGAAACTGGAATGCGGCGCGCGAGGCGTGAGTGTCGAAGCGCGGGTTTCCGGGCGGGGACGATTTGTGCACCGGCTTCCGTATGTGAAGACGGATTGTTCGGGGCGATTTGAAGTGGCGAACGACAGTCTGGCGCTGGCTCGGATGGTCCTTCGACTTCCGGGACGAGCGGCGGAGGAATTGACTACGGATTCCGGCGCGGCGCTGGAAATGGCGGGGAGTTAAACTGGAGGCAGGCCGATGAACTCTTCGGGAAGCGGGACTGGATTGCAAATTGTTCCGAGCATTTCGACGATTCGAGAATCACAAGAGTTTCTGGCCAAGTATTTTGCGCCGACGCGGTTGATCGCCGCGCCGTTCCTCAGCAAGACGACGGGCAAAGGCGTTTACTTGAAATTGGAGATGGAGCTGCCGACGGGATCGTTCAAGGTGCGGGGAGCGTATTGGGCGCTGGCGCAGAGGATGAAGAAGGGGCTGATACGGGAAGTAGTGGCTTGCAGCACCGGGAATCATGGAGCGGCGGTGGCCGCTGCGGCGAAGCAGTTTGGCATTGCGGCCAGGATATTTTTGCCGGCAAACTGTAATCGTGTGAAGCGTGCACGCATCGAGGCGCTGGGGGCGGCGATTGTGGAGAGCGGAGGCAGCGATTGCGTGTCTGCGTTTCTGCTGGCCGCAGAGTATGCCAAGCGGCCGGGCGTGTATTTTCTGAACGACGCAACGGATGCGGATTTGCCTGCCGGTCCCGCGACGATTGGTTGCGAAATTCTGGAAGAGCTCGCCGAGGCTAGTGCGATTTTTGTGCCGATGGGGGATACGGCATTAATCCGCGGGATCGCGGCGGCAGTGAAGCAGCTCGCGACCCATGTGAAGATCATTGGCGTGCAAGCGGAGCAGGCGCCCTCTTACTACCTATCGTGGAAGGAAGGCAGAGTCGTAGGCACCGAGACGTGCGACACGATTGCTGATGGGCTGGCGACGCGAACGCCGGAAGCGGCGAACGTGCGCGAGGTGAAAAGACTCGTTGATGATGTGGTGTTGGTGAGCGAAGAGCAAATGCTGCGCGCGATTGAGACATTGCTCGTTGAAGAGCACGTATTGGCGGAGCCGGCCGGGGCCGCGAGCACAGCGGCACTGCTGAAATCCAGCGCAGGCTACGGGGATAACGCCGCGTTAGTGGTGAGCGGAGCGAATATTTCGCACGCGGTGCTCAAGCAGGCAATCGGCTGCGCGTAGCGCCACGCTTCGGCTTCCTCTGGTAGTTGTACGAGTAAAGACCCAGGGGAAGCGAAACCAAAGTAAGGTATTTACCTTAGCCGATATTGGGGAATTTCCCTCCTATTTTTTCTTCCCGTACTAACCCTTATTAGACGGGACGAGCCGGACTGGCGTCCGCACAGCGGCCTCCAGAGGATTTGCCTCCGAGGGGGGATGAGGTGCGTTGGCCAGTCCGAAGGTTCTGACGCCAGCCAGCCAGGATTCTGGGAATGGCACAATCCCACTGAAGGGGTGCCGAGTCATGAAACGCCGAATGTGGTTGGCGTGGGTATCGGTGGCGCTGCTATGGGCCGCGCCGGCAAAGGCAGACACGGGCGTCATCGTTCGGACAACAGGAGGGCTCCCAGCGCTTCAGACGTTCTGTCTCCTTCCGACGACTTGCACCGTGGTTGGGGGGTTGGACGGCACGTTGGGCCAAGTCTTCCTTGTGACCACGCCGCTCCCACTGCAGACATTTCTGGGTCTGTTGCCTAGCAGCTTGACGGGATTCGTCGCCGCCGAGGTGGATCAGGGGCTCAACCTGGTCGGTCCAAATCTAGTTCCCACGTCAATTTCTGCCACGCTCATGTCGGACAGAAGTACGGTGGCTTACCCGGCGAATTCTACGACGATGGTGTGGAACAGCTATGCCAACCAGCAGGCCGCGGCAATCGTGGAAGTGCAGAATGCGCAAAGCACATTCCATGTGACCGGAACGGGGATTGTCGCAGACATTGATACTGGGGTGGATCCGGGCCATCCTGCGTTGCAAGGGGTTTTGTTGCAGGGTTTCGACTTCACACGGAACCAGGCGGGTGGTTCGGAATTGAACGATTTGGCTCCATCGGATTTTCCTGTATATCCGCCTCCCGCCTGCACCTCCACTACTTGTCCATCGGCAGCCAAGGTGAATCAGTCCAGCGCGGCGATCTTGGACCAGTCGTCAGCAGCCATTCTTGACGGAAGCAAGTACGCAGCATTCGGTCATGGGACGATGGTGATGGGCGTCATCCACCTGGTGGCACCAACGGCGAAACTGCTGCCCTTGAAGGCATTCAAATCGGATGGGACAGGTTTGCTCTCCGACATTCTGCGAGCGATCTATTACGGAGTGCAGAACAACGCCAACGTGATCAACATGAGCTTTGATTTCAAGACGCCCTCGCAGGAGCTTACCAATGCGCTGACCTA
>WNFP01027222.1_pt1 | contig 12580 bp, 13 predicted proteins | sample 5400201 | NCBI WGS metagenome assembly WNFP01 (sample SAMN13153355, study PRJNA577476) | soil metagenome | isolation source: 115 cm saprolite under Madrone tree | place: USA:California | collected 2016-06-14
ATCAAACAAAGACTCGATCTCGATGATCTCTTTGCGCGCGAGACTCTCGAAGCGTTTAAAATCTAAGCTGAGCGAAATCAGTCAGCACGACCGTAACCGCCGCCGATGGGAGTCATCACCACGATTTCTGTCGAAGGGGGCAGGGCCATTTTGCTGATGACGAGGGTGTTGCCGGGCAGGCGTCGACTGGGAAATCCTTTGAGAAACATGCCGATGAGCGACATATCTTCTCGGTAGTGCATCGGGATCGCTATCTTCGGCTTGAGTTGCTGCAAAACCTCCCGGGCGGTGTCCGGCGGCATTGTGAAGGTGCCGCCGATGGGAATCATGGCGACGTCCACTTTGCCGAAAGCTTTGACCTGCTCGGGCGTCAGCGGATGGCTCAAATCACCCAGGTGCGCGATGCAAATAACGCCGAGATCGAAGACGAAGGCGGCGCCCTTAAGCGCGGTGCCGAACGCTTGTTGGTAAACGGGGACATTGTAAATCAGAACGTCTCGAACGGTGGTGCTGATCTTGTTCCATTCGGCGCCGTAGCTTCCAAGCCCACGGAGAATGACTGGGTTACCCCGCGCGAGCTCCACGTAGTTGTGATTGGGATGCTCCCGGCCGACGGTTACGACGTGTGGGGTCACCACCGGCGTCGGATACATGCCGGGCGCAATGGGATCGGTGATGATCTTGGTTCCCTTGCTTGAGGTAATCTGAAAAAAATTGTGGCCGAAGTATTCGATGGTCGCATCGGGGGTTGCGGCATAAGCGGAGTTCCAGAAGCCTTGTGCCACATCCGGGTCGCGGCAAGAGGCCTCAGTCGAAGACGGCCCCACCGACCAAAAGAGAAATAAGAATATAAGGATGGCGTACAAACGACTCATCATCAGCTCTAGGCGAAGGCGCTGCGGTGCGTTATCTGCTCGGCTTTGAAGAAGTCGGCGATGTAGCTCGTCGCCGGTTGCCGCATAAGGTTCTCGGGTGTGTCCACCTGCTCAAAGCGGCCCTCTCTCATGACCGCGATGCGGTCCGCTAGTGCAACGCCATCAGCCAAATTATGGGTAACATACAGAGTCGTGAGACGATGTTCCTTGTGAAACTTCATGATTTCGCCCCGCATCTTGAGGCGGTTCGGCGGGTCGATGTTGCTCAGGGGCTCATCCATGAGCAGGATCCGAGGTGAGGTGGCCATGGCCCGGCCCAGAGCCACTCGTTGTTGCTGACCGCCGGAAAGCTCCGTCGGTCGCCGCTGGAAAAAGCTCTCCTCAATGCCTAGTTTTTGCGCCAGAGGCCGGAGAAATTCGCTGATCTTTTCACGGGACCATTTACGAATTTTCAGTGGCAACGTGAGGTTGGTGTAGCGTTGTTCGTCGAAGACCTTCATATGTGGCCAAAGGGCATAGCTCTGAAAAATCATCTGGACTCCCCGCTTGCCCACGGGAACGTCGTTGACCGGAGCGCCGCCGATGAAAATCGTGCCGCTATCCGGTGCTTCCAGGCCGGCAATAAGTCTCAAAGTTGTGGTCTTGCCACAGCCGCTCTCGCCAACGATAACTAGGAATTCGCCGTTATCGACTGTGAGATTCGCTTGATTGACCGCGATGACGGGACCAAAACGTTTCGTAAGCTCACGCAAAGCTAAGGACACCACGATTTGTATGCTAGTAAAGGCCACGTCAAAAGACAACACGCGAATTGCTCTCGCAACGGCTGGTCATGAACAAAGAAGTTGGATATGATCATTGCATTAGAGAAGCAGGAGATAATTATGGCGCAATTACTTGCCCCCGAGGATCTGATTGCCGATCTTCAGCATACTCTCGAGCAGCGCTATCCTCGACCGCATCCCATCCGTCAGCTTCTTCTGAGCGGCCGCCTGACGAAAGAACAACTTCAATGGTGGGCTAAGAATCAGTTTCATGAGTTCCGCAACATCCATCGGTTCTTCGGTATTCGCTATCAAAAGTGCCCGATTCCGGAGCTACGCAGAATGCTTCTCGAAAACATGGTGGAGGAAGAAGGGGAAGATCTGTTCGGCGGCAAATACCCCAGTCATCGCGATCTTTGGGTGCAGTTTGCGATGGGAATAGGAATACAGCGGGACGAAATCCTCAACTATGAGCCGTTGCTGGGGATTCGCGCGGCTCTGGAAATGTATGTTTCTCTCGTGCAGCAAAGTCACTGGGCCGTCGCTATCGGCACCGGTCTGGTCTTTGAGGGCGGCGGACCGAAACGCATGAAAGAGGAAAGCAAAGCGCTGGAAAAATATTATGCCTGGATACCCCACGATTGCTTGGATTTTTTTCGCGCCCACGAGTATCACGACGAAGGACACGGCGCTATGGTCGTCGATGTGATTAAGCAACACTGTATGGAGGAACATTTACAACATGAGATGCGCGAAGCGGTGAAGCAGCGAGCAGACATCATGTGGCTGCAGAACGATTGTATCTATAATGCTTTTGTAAGGCCCTCGCTTTCAGGAGAAACGATTCAAGAAATCGAAGGGCGATTAGAGTAACGTAAGCGAACTAATATGACTAATAAAATCATTGATCTCCGCAGCGATACCGTAACCAAGCCGTCGCCGGCCATGCGCCGGGCCATGGCCGAAGCCGAAGTCGGCGATGACGTCTATCTGGAAGATCCGACGGTGAATCGGCTCCAGGCGCGGGCTGCGGAAATCTTTGGTCGTGAATCAGGGCTGTTTGTGCCGTCGGGTTCGATGGGCAATTTGACCTGCATCATGGCGCAGACCTCGAGAGGGCAGGAGGTCATCTGTGAGGCTGCAGGACATATTTACAACTACGAAATGGCTTCAATGACGGCTCTTGGCGGAGTCTTGCCGCGGTTGATTGCCGCCACGGACGGTATTCTCACTTGGGACAAGATCGCGCCGGCGATTCGAGAAAAAGTTTACTACCGCCCGCAAACGACGCTGATTTCGTTGGAAAACACGCATAACATGGCAGGCGGCACGGTTTATCCTACTGAGGTCGCCGAAGAGATCTGTGATCGCGCTCATGAAGCCGGAATTTCCGTACACCTGGACGGCGCCCGGGTCTTCAACGCCGCCGTCTGTCTCAGGCAAAACGTGGCGGAGATCACGCGGAAGTTTGATTCCGTGCAATTCTGTCTCAGCAAAGGGTTAGGGGCGCCTGTCGGCTCGATGATCGTCGGGTCGAAAGATCTTATCGAGCGTTGTCGGGTGATTCGCAAAATGCTCGGCGGTGGTATGCGCCAGGTCGGTGTGCTGGCCGGCGCGGGGTTGGTAGCTCTGGAAGAGGGGCCGAAATTACTCCCTGCGGATCACGAGAATGCGCAGATCTTGGCGCAGGGGCTGGTAAAGATCCCAGGTTGTGAGATCGATGCGAAAAAAGTCCAGACCAATATTGTTATCTTCGATATCGGTAAAACCGGAATGGCGTCTTCCCAGTTCGTTGAAAGGCTCAATCAACGACAGATTTTTACCGGCGCCGTGGACGGGAATAGAATCCGTGTCGTGACCCACCGAGATGTCAGTCGTGCCGATTGTGAGGAGGCGGTTCGGGTTATCGGAGAAGTGGTCGGGGCCGGCTATTAACTTCCCTGAGCCTTCCTTTTCTTGGTTCCCTGTATGGAACGCAGAGCATCTTCCGCGACGATGCGACCGATGGGACCCGTGGCGAAGCAGGCCTGCGTGACTCTTTTATCCGCATCGATGATAAAGTTAGTCGCGTGAATGATATCGGTCGATGTGAGCTTGGTAATCGGCCAACTGCCGAACGCAGTAGGGTCACAGATACCACGATAAAAAATGATAACCGCGTATTCGCCCCCTAAGCTCCCGCGGGATGTTGAGTGTCCTCCCATCCGTCAGTTGAACGCTATAGTCCGGAAACAGATCACCTGGGTTTAGCTGTCTGGCCATCGTAATTTGATTCTTCCGTCCGTTTAGATGCGCTGAAGGCGATTTTCGATGCGCCGTGGATTTCGAAAGGCGTTATCCGCTAAGACCCAGCAGCTTGGCGGCGGTGGCACCCAGGATCTTTTGTTTGTCTTGGTTTGAAATTTTCAATTGATGCACCACATCTACAGAGCGTTTGAGAGGAATGGGCACCGGCGGAAAGTCGCTGCCGTACACTACGTGGTCGATGCCGACGGTATCGATCGCGCACTGCACCGCTGGCGGATGGAGGGACACCGTGTCGAGATAAAGCTGCGCAATGTAGCTTGCGGGCGGCCGGGTCATGACGTCCGGCTCCCACGGGCCAAAGCTCGCGTCCTTCCTGAGCTCATAGCCGAAACCATAACGTCCCGGCAGCATGGGCAGCGCTCCTCCCACGTGCGCACAAACCAACTTAAGCTTTGGGAATCGTTCAAAGCCGCCAGTAAAAATAAACCGAGTTAGAGAAAGCGTGGTATCGAAGGGCCGACCCAACATCTCTGGGAGGCGGAAGATCTCCATTTTTTCATTGCCGATGGTGAATTTTGGCGGATGGACAAATACGGGCACATCCATGTCACTGACCAGTTGAAAAAACGCCGTAGCCCGCGGCGAATCGAGATACTCCCCGCTGACGCTCGAGTTGATCATGATTCCCCTCAGTTTATAGTCTTTAACGGCGCGTTCCGTCTCTTTCAAAATCTGATCGTCGTCGAAGGGCACGGAGCAGGCGAGACCGATCAGCCGTTTGGGATGTTTCGCTGTCAACTCGGCAGCATGCTCGTTGAAGTCTTTGACGACGCGAAGGGCGTCGGCGCCATCCGGCGAGCGAATCCAATTGTTGCCGAATACAGTTATATCCACACCGGCTGCATCTTGCTCCTTGAACAAGCTGTCGAGATCAAAAATCGATTTCGGCGACTTCGGATGGAACCAGCTTTGGGGCATTAGATGAGCGTGGCAATCGATGATCATAAAAAATCACCTCCAAGATCGAAACATAGGCAGTCAGTGAAGCGGATGTCAAATTTAGGACGGCTGATTACTTAGGATCCATCGTGACAACAATGTCTCGGCCTTCCGCCTTATAATTCATCTTCAAAAGCTGCTTGCTCTGGTCAAACCAGATCGAGGCATTCCACTCACCGGAGAAATCAAACCTGCTGGCGGGAATCGATCGCCCGTCCGCAGACACGGCATCCTCACTTTTGTTAATCTTGACCTTCATCAGCCGAAAATCTTTTAGGTCAAAGAGCAGCGACTTCTGAGTAATCTGGTAATGCCAGACGGAAGTGGGAAAGGCGTCGTGCGGCAGTGTCAAACTCTTGCCGTTCAGCACGCCATTGTATTCTTTCGGATTACGTTCTAGCGACGACTTGTAGACCGTACGATGATCGTCGGTGTCCCCCTGCATTCTTTGCAGCTCACCATGTTTCCACACTTCCTGCAGATTCTGCGTAAAGTAATAAACTTGGATGCCAAGTATGGATAGCGAGCTTCGCGTCTTGAGTTCTTCGACCATTCCGTTTTCGTCGGTTCGGAGCATGTAGTGAATTTGACCGATTTTGTTTCCATTCAGAAAAATCGAAGCGAAATGATTTTCATCCGCTGCGCCCGCGCTGTGTGAAATAACGAGGAATGCGAGCACCGTTATGTATTGTGCCAGTAACGACATGTTTTTCCTCCCGCTCGTCGGGCGAAGCCAATCTAATGATAAACATAAGTTAACAGAAAGGGGCGATTTCGGGAAGTTACTCTCTTCAATGCGCCACTACGCGAGCACTAAACGTAGTCATGCGCCAACTGGAACTCCAGCGTTCGCTCCGAAGATTCTTCTAAAGTAATCCCCATGGATTTGATATTTCCAGTTTTGGCTCATCGCCCTTGCTAGCGCATATAAGTGCACCATTTCAGCTGATAGCGGGCTTTCCACCGCGCGCGAACATGCGGGTTGCGGAAGTTAGAATCTATCCAACCGACGAGGATTTGATCGGTGCCTATGTGATTACCTTCGACAACTGTTTCATGATTCGGAGACATCAAAGTCACTAAAGGCACCACGGGACATTTCGTCTCGATGCCTTGCAGGAAGCAGAGAGACGGCACCCATCGGCAGATTGTTTGTCCGGCCAATGCTGAAACGCGAACCACGATCAAGCAGGCCATACTAACGGAGTAGGAGAAAGTGTTGCCGAAAGCCACGACAAGGGACAGGTGTCAGGGTGAGTTGTTGGTTTATTTATACTTCTGCTTGATAGGGCGCAACGGGTCGCAGGATAATGATTACTTTTGTTGGCAGCGTAAAAGGTTCTGTGACTCCATCAGGTGCTCTGTTGGCATCGACTTGATTGAATCATTTTCCCTGGTGTTTGGACCTTTACAATCCTCCATCGTCAGTAGTAAATTCGGTTGAGCGCTTTATTCCAACCGGGTTTATTCTCATTGGCGCCATTCCATCTTAGTCGAAATTTCCATGCTCGTTGGCATCAGGGATAAAACGCTTTACGTCATCGCGGGATTGAGAGGTAACTCCCGAGCTGAGGATCTAAGGAGGTGAAGTATGTCAAACGGAGCGCAGATCGAGCTTGGTTCGGTAGTTTCGCTTTGGCGATATCCTGTGAAGTCCATGATGGGAGAGGAGCTGAATGCCACTGAGGTTACGGAACGTGGGCTGCTTGGGGATCGTGCGTATGCCCTGGTCGACAGCTCCGATGGGAAGGTGGCGACCGCCAAGAACCCGCGAAAATGGCCGCGTCTCTTCGATTTTCGCGCCACCTTCATCGAGCCGGCGCGTGCGGCCGCAAAAGTTCCTCCGGTCCGAATTGCCCTCCCCGATGGCACCACTGTCACCAGTGACCAGAGTGACCTCAACCAGATCCTGGCGAAAGCACTCAACCGTGAGGTGACACTTGGCGCAGCCCAGCGCGAGCCGGTCAATGCCGAGGAGTACTGGCCGGACATGGAAGGCCTCGACCACCGGGACACGGTCACCGATTTCACTCTGCCCGAGGGCACATTCTTCGACTGTGCCATGGTCCATCTATTGACCACGGCCACGCTCGATCGCCTGCGTGAGCTGTATCCGCAAGGCCGGTTTGAGGCGCGGCGGTTTCGTCCAAACATTGTGATGCAGCTGGCCTCAGCTGAGAAGAGCTTCGCGGAGAATGCTTGGGTCGGTCACACGCTTGCCATCGGAACAGCGGTGCGCCTGAACATCACTGGCCCTTGCGGGCGTTGCGTGATGACCACTCTCGCGCAGGGGGATCTCTCGAGGGATCCGGGAATCCTGCGCACGGCGGCCCAGCATAACCAAGTCAACGTCGGTGTGTATGCGGCTGTAGCGCGGGGCGGCACAATTCGTCGTGGTGATCCGGTCAGGCGTGAGTGACGTGATGGCAAGAAAAATAAGAAGGAAAGGGGATAGCCGTGATAGCGTCTTGATCACACCGAAGATACTTCGCCCCCTCGTTTACCCTGTCCTCTTGATCTCTAACCAGTGCCGCTACGACCTTCGCCACTAGGCCGAACTTCTCAGCGCCGGTCCCTCCCTCTTAGCCACTCAGGCGCTATTTCCAATCGCCGGCAATTTCCTTGAAAGCTGCTTCGATCGGCCTTTCGGTTTTCCGTTCTTCTTTCTCCCAGCCTCCATATCCATGCAATTTCCCTTCGAAAGACTTCCAATGAAGTGAATGTTGTGCTATTTCCTAAAACGGCTTTATGTTATAAACGAAGTTACTGACTAAACAGAACTACAACCACGAATGTAATGGAACGTCGAGTGAAAAAGAAAATTCTTATAGTAGAAGATCACCAAGACTGCCGTGAGATCCTGGGTTTGTTGATAACAAAAATTGGATATCACGTGATAAAGGCCCAGAACAGCAAAGACGCCATCGCATACGCGGAGGCCGAGAAGCCGGCCCTGATTTTTATGGATATGGCACTGCCAGACGTCGACGGGGTCAAAACAAGCGCGATACTTAAACAGAATCCCAAAACTTCTCATATTCCTATCGTGGCGCTTACGGCGTGGATGTCCGAACTATGGCGGAAAAAGGCTTGGAAAGTGGGTATCAAAACCTATTTACTAAAACCGGTCTCATCTCAGACGTTAAAAGAGACAATTGAGGAATTCACTAATGAATTTCAAGAGACGAAGGTCGGCAGTCTTTCCTAAATCTCGATCTCCCTGGTAGAGACGAAACCCTCGAAGAAATCTGAGAACCTTCCCGATTCCGACGTGCTCGCGCAGGAGATCGTCGAAGAACCTCGAAACCTCCCTTGAATTTTGAGCGAAGATGGCGGCCTGTGCTCTGATTGTCCCTATTTTTTCTTTTTGGCCTCGGTATTTGGCTTTTAAGTAACGATCTCAAACGGACCTTGCCTTTATATTCTCTGTCGGCTGCAGATATGAGGGCAACATTTAAGTACTGGGCTAGAATGAAATTACAGGCCACTGACCTCTAGCGACACCTACCTTGCAACTTCTTTTCTCTCCCTTAAAGACGCTAAGAATAACTTCTAATTGCTTCTGTTCTTTCATAGTCAGCAGTTATATCTTCCAGACCGTCACATGATTCCGTTTCGGCTAATGATTTCGGAGGTAGCAGTGGGGGTCAGTCTGATTACGAGGGGACCAACCTGCTCTGCATCACGGATCCGTCTCAGCCGGATACGGCTGCCGGCGAGGTCATATTCGATGAACTATAGGCAAAAAAGGTCCTGGACAACCGACAACGAACCGCAGTAAACAGGGCCGGTATGGCTTGGCTATGTTGAGGGACAGGACATTGTGATTGAGTATCGATATGCAGAGGGGAAGGAGAATCTGCTTTCTGACCTTGCTGCCGAGCCAATTCATCTCAAGGTTGATATCATCGTGGCGCAGTCAACGACCGGGCTGTTGATCAATTACCACAGCACCGGATGCCCGGACGTCTGCAACAGTTAAGGGGAAAAGATCCCGATCAATGTCTAACGGGCACACCATCCAACGACTCGATATTGTCGAGTTACGTTTGTTCATAGAAGAACTCGCGTGCAGCATTTGCCGCTTCATGCACGCGTCGCAGGATGGAGTTGAGCCGCAATCGGTGCGAATCAAGCAGGAAGTCCAGCTCGGCGCTCCCAACGCGTTTGCGGATATCGTCGTCCGCGCACCTGGCATGGCGCCCTACATCGTAGAGGTTGACTATGGTTATTCTCTGGAGCGCATAGCCGAGAGCCTGTCGCGAAAGTATCAGCGAGAGCTGGGCTGGTTCAAGTCGATTTCTAAGCTCATTCTCATATTCGACCGTGGCAATCATCCCGATGACCAGGAGCTCGAGAAACATGTCCGGACACTCATTCCCATTCATTGGCAACTTGAGCTATGGGACGAGTACCGGCTACTCGAACGCGTGCGTAATCAGTTCGGAGTCGATGTAAATTCACTCGATCACGACAGACTGCTGGACGTTCGGATCGCAATCGATCGAGCAAAGGGTACCTACGCTTTCGGCGGCGCCTATGACAACTCTCCGCTTGACGCTGCGCTGCTGTGGCACCTTGGTTATTGGCGATTGCGAGAGCTGTTCGAGTCGGCTGGAAGAAACAAGCGTGTGATATTGCCGCCCGGCACTTATAGCGAGGTGGCAGTCGTCTTTGCAGACCTTAGTGGATTCTCGGGATATGTGCGAGACACGCCCAATGACCGCACCATTCAGGAATGTCTGACGGCATTTTGCTCGAAGGCGCGTTATCAGATTATCAACGACGGAGGTATGCTCTACCAGTTTTTGGGGGATTCGGTGATCGGATTCTTCGGTATTCCCAATCACCCCGCCGCCTATGTTGACCACGCGTTTGACTGCGCGAGGTCTCTCCTGATGGTTGGCGAATCGGTGTCGAACGAATGGCAAAGACACTTGGACCGTATTCAAGCCGTACGTGGGAGTCACATCGGGATCGCATTGGGAGATGTTCAACTGCTCTCACTACGACCTTTCAGTCGAACTTATATGGGCGCAATTGGCGATGCTATTAACATGGCCGCGCGCCTTTCGTCCTCTGCCGATCCGGGGCAAATTGTTGTGAGTAACCTTGTACATCGCGATTTATGCGGTGACATGCAGAAAATGCTCCAAGAGGCCCGGCCCGTGGAAGCGAAGAACGTGGGAAAAATCAAAGCATGGGTATATGACCATCCCCCAGAGTCAATCTAATTCCGGTTCGCTGTGGCGAGTTGCTTCCAGAGCGAGCCGCGGTTCGAATCTTTTAATTTTGGTGTGCCATGAGACGCCCTCCTGAATCTAAAACGCTCAACCATCCGCTCTCATTCTATAAACGGTCCCGAGTTGGCTTTTGAAAACATGGAGCGCTGGCGCGGCGACCGCGCCACACGTGATATATGGTCGAGCTTACATCCGATTGTCATGGGAATTCACCACGTCAGGCGCCGCGCGGAATCCGGTCGCCCCACTTAGGTTTTGCTCCATTTGTGCGACGAAGTAGTGATGTTTATGTCTTGCGAAATCGAAAGTGGGTATCAATTCGACGAAAGTTGCACCATCGATAGTCTATGTGATCGCCAGTCTGCATGGATCTGCGCGGGTCGAAATGCTGTGAGAGCCTCGCTTAAAGATGATGTTAAAAATCTTTACCTGCGGCAGAAACTCGACTATTCCTCAATAAAGGCACAGGTCCTTTCAGTCATAAATACGTACGTCGCCATCCGGGGTCTTTATTCGTTACTGCGGCCGGAGATGGCGACGGTGATGCGTAAGGGAACCGAAACCTTTGTGACCCGCGATGCCGCTAGGATCGAGAATCGGGAAAACATTTTGGCTGTGGTCCATCTAAAAGATATGGAGTCCTACCACTTAGAGAAATCGACTCTCCTCAAAAAACCGTCCTGACAGGATACAGCCTTGAAAGAGGTTGCGGATCAATGACAAGAGAACTGATAAAACGGGCCGCGAGCGCTTAGAGTTTAGTTGCGGCGTAAGTTTTAGAAGAATTTAGTGTAACACTTAAGCATCCTTCCCAACCCCAAGGCCACAAAATTTGATTGTCTGAGGTCATTCTAAATTTTGCGTGGCAAGGGCGGCCGGTTGTGGTAAACTGTCGGCGCTGAAGGTTAGGCGGTACCAGGAGGAGCACTCCTTTCAATAATGCGGGGGTAACATGAAGAGATTTGTTGCAATCGGCTGTCTATTTATTCTCTCTGGGTGTGCGTCCATGTATACCGCTTATGATCTGCGTGATTGGTGTTTGATCATGGGAAGCTCGCGGCCAGCAGATATAGGCGCAACAGCTCAAAGTCGGGCGACCTGTAACAAGGAACTGGCGGAAGATTTAGCCGACCAGACGCCCAGAATTTTGTATATCCCTAGGGATGTAATTATGGCTCCCGTCATTGCGGCCCGAGTTGCATGGGTCGCGTTGGGCATGACTCGGCCACCGTTCTAGAGATCGGAGAACCATTTTGTTAATGGAACCAACGTCAGGCTGTTCCCAGTAAATTTTCTTCTCGCGCATTGTTTCATTTTCAGCTTCAGAATAATTCACGAGCTTGCCCCGGTAAAATTTAGCTTCCACCTTTGAAACACGCTTGGCTGGCGCGACGCCTTGGGCGATGTGATCGCCGCCAACGATACCATTGTCCCCAAGAACCCCGAATGTCTGGAGGCAAACCCCAGATGATACGCACTAGATCTTATTGTGACGTCCGTGACTACGTTGGTGACCACCCGTTTGGCGGGCGCGGATACGATCATGATTCAAACTCTGGTGTCGACGTTCGTCGATCACATTGTCAGTTCGTCGTCGATCTCCGAATTGCCGCAACTGAAAGGTAAGACGGGTGGTGTCAATCGTGTGGGCTCTACCTCCGATCTAGGCTTGCGCTTGGCACTGCGCCGCCTTGGTATAATCCGGAAATGGATACGAAAATCATTACCGCGGGCGGGAACCCGGAGCGACTAGCCGCGTTGTCACGGGGACTCGTACAGTTTACGATCATGCCGGCGCCATGGATGCGCGAAGCGGAGAAATTGGGGTTTCGCGATTTGTTGGACACGGGATCGCTCGGTATTCCATTTCATTGGAATGCGGTTCTGACGCGGGAAAGCACGTCAAAAACAACCGCAGTCTAATCGCGAAGGTCGTGCGTGCGAACACCGAAGCCATTCATTTCATAAAGACCGATAGAGAAGGCACAAAAGCGATCTTCAGCAAGTTTCTAAAGCTGAAAGATCCGGAAGGACTCGAACGAGCAGCCAAAGCTTACGCGATGATTTTTCCGGAAATTCCAATGCCCACACCGGAAGGCGTTAAAACGACTTTACGCGAAATAACGATAGCGACAGGTGCCATTCGCCAAGGGGGCCGGTGAAATTGGCCGTGAGGCCATGAGTCCGGCCGTCTAGCTTGAGGAATCCTCGGGCAGCTCGTCTCTGATCAGAGGAGGTTAGCGACGAAGTTGGTTCCTTAAGTATTGGCGAGTTCGGGCTAAAACGCCCCCTCGTGCTCACAGAAGGCATTTCTACCAGACCGATTCACGCCGGGATTTACCCGTAATCCCTGAATCATCCTACGCACTCTGTCTTGCCTCATGGCACAGCGGATGCTCTATCGTCCATACGCTGGACGGAGGAGCGAATGAAAATTAGAAACTTGATCCTG
>WNFP01008236.1_pt1 | contig 12578 bp, 12 predicted proteins | sample 5400201 | NCBI WGS metagenome assembly WNFP01 (sample SAMN13153355, study PRJNA577476) | soil metagenome | isolation source: 115 cm saprolite under Madrone tree | place: USA:California | collected 2016-06-14
TGCATAGTGCATCCGGGGCCATCGCGGCGATCGCAGCCTTCCGAGGCGACTCGACACAGCCGGATGCCGATGGCGAATTAGTGGCTCGCGAAGGGTGGATAGCCGTCCACCCTTAGGTCATCTCCGTCACATCTCCGGAACGTTGTTTTGTGAAGTTTGGCTGCAGCGGCGTTGCAAGTTTGGCGCAAGCTATCTGCAACGCAGACGCACCCCCGGCGCAGCGATATGGTCTCCGATAACGATCCTTCGGGGCGCAATGACCTGTGTCAGATTGATCGCAAAATTGAAGGGTATATCGCGGGGGCGGCGGGAGGCACGACGCCGACCGCCCGAGGGCAGGATAAAGGGCGCAAGGTGCGCCGCGGTCGGTCGTGAGATAGTACAGGGCCTTATCGCACTTTTTCTGGTATGAGCGCACATTGCAGCAGCGCAGATTCTTCCGTGCCGTCAAAAGGTCAGCGCAATGTGTCGCCGGCGGCGATCCCAACTTAGCGTCCTGGCGATCTGATCGGAACGATGTCCCGCATCACGCTTTGCAAGCCGATGCCGGACTAGGCGACGCCGGTCAAGGCTCGCGCTGCGCGCGCCCGGCTTCGCCGGCTGGCGGCCTTGACCAACATCGCCTGCCCCGGCGTTTGACGGCCATGCGCTGATGGCTCAGCGCGAGCGATATGCCGCTCCTCTAGCAAAAGCGCAGAGGCGCTATGGCTCACGATCAAAAATCTCGACCAAGACGAACGCAATGCTCGGGCAAGTTACCGGACGATCTCTACAACTATTTATGGCCAACAATTCGACGAAGGGGCCGCCCGGCAAAGAAGAAACGGTCTGAGTGGACCGTGACCGACGACTGGCCCGCCGAGGTCCCAATCACTGAGGCCGAGATCGAGGTGTTCGAGGCCTGGTTCGGTGACCTGTTCGACGAATTGTTCTCAACCCGCCGCTGACCCCTTTTGGTTTGGAGATCGCCATGACGACGCCGGTTCGTGCTGCCCTCTACCTGCGAGTCTCGACCGGCCGGCAAGCCGACAATGATCTCTCCATCCCGGACCAGCGCCGCCAGGCGAAGGGCTATTGCGCGTCTCGCGGATGGGAGATCGTCGCCGATTATGTCGAGCCCGGTGTCTCCGCGACCGATGATCGGCGACCGGAATTCCAACGGATGATCGACGTGGCGACGAGCAAGCCGCCGACGTTCGATGTGATCCTGGTCCACAGCTTCAGCCGCTTCTTCCGCGACCAGTTCCAGCTCGAGTTCTACGTCCGCCGACTCGCCAAGGCCGGTGTCCGGCTGGTCTCGATCACCCAGGAGCTCGGCGACGATCCTATGAGCAACATGATCCGTCAGATCATGGCGCTGTTTGACGAGTACCAGTCCAAGGAGAACGCCAAGCACACGCTCAGGGCCATGAAGGAGAACGCCCGCCAGGGCTTCTGGAATGGAGCCCTTCCTCCGATCGGCTACCGCATCGTGGAAGCCTCCGAGCAGCGCGGACACCGAACCAAGAAGAGCCTTGAGATCGATCCTGTCCAAGCCGAGACGGTGCGCTTGATCTTCCGCCTTGCGCGCGAGGGCAGCGGAAGCTCAGGGCCAATGGGCGTCAAGTCCATCGCCACGCACCTCAATGCATTAGGCATCCGCACCCGCGACGGTGGCCGCTGGGGTGTCGACGCCGTCCACAAGGTGCTGACCCGGACCACATACGTTGGCCGCCACCGCTGCAACACCAAGTTCTGGAAGACCCGCGAGCGCAAACCCGAGACCGAGATCGTTGAGATGGCCGTGCCGCCGATCATCGATGCGGCCGAGTTCGAAGCGGTCCAAATGCTGCTCAAGAGCCGAAGCCCAGTGATGATCGCACCGAGGATCGTCAGCGGCCCTACGCTCCTTACCGGCATCTGCTTTTGCGCCGGTTGTGGTGGAGCGATGACGCTGCGCACCGGCAAGAGTGGCCGTTACCGCTACTACACCTGTTGCACCAAGGCCCGGCAGGGGGAGACCGGCTGTCCGGGCCGCACCGTACCCATGGAAAAGCTCGATAATCTCGTCGCTGATTACATAGAGCAACGCTTGTTGCAACCCAAGCGGCTTGAGCAGCTTTTGTCGCACGTACTCGATCGCCGCACCGAGCGGGCCGAACGACGAAAGTTGCACATCGCCGAATTGCGCAAGCGGGCGGCCGAGGCAGACGCCAAACTCAAGCGGCTCTATGACGCCATCGAGAATGGGATCGCTGATCTGTCCGACCCGATGCTGAAGGATCGGATCGCCGAACTAAAGGCCACGCGCGATCAGGCTCGCCTTGACGCGGAGAGGGCCCAGGATGCGATCGAACGAGATAGGCCGACGATCACCCCGGAGGCGCTCAAGACCTTTGCCAGGAAAGCCCGCAAGCGCATGCGGACCGAGAACGGAGGCTACCGCCGCGATCACCTCCGCGCGCTCGCACAGCGCGTCGAAGTCGATCAGAAAGAATTGCGCATCATGGGGTCGAAAAGCGTGCTCTTGCGCGCACTCGTCGCCGCTGAAAGCGCAAAAACGGCAGGTTTTGGAGTGCCCAGTTTTGTACCGAAGTGGCGCGCCCGAAGAGATTCGAACTCCTGACTCCCCAGCCGCGCCTGCTAACGAGAAGCGCCGGGCCCCTCCGACGCTAACCCGGAGAATCTGTCAAGCCGGAAGGCGTCGGGCGGCGTGCGCTGTGGGTCGAGCGCCAAGTCCGCCACCATCGCGCCGATGGCGCTCGCGAACTTGGCACCGTGACCCGAACAGGGCGAAGCAACGATGATCCTCGGATCGTCGGGCAGCCGGTCGATGATGAACTCGTTGCCATCGTCGGCGCGCATGTCGGCTTTCAGCGTATTTGTATAGAGGCAGATATCGCGCTCGAGGATGGGTCCGGCGGCACCGGGCAAGAGTTCGGTTAGCGTTGCCGATACCGTTTTCAACTCTTCGTCGGTGGCCGGCGGTCCCCATTGATCGGGGCCGACCTCAGGACCCTGGTCATGCTGCGCGGCCTTGACGCCGCGGCCCTCGAAGTCGGGAAAGCCGTAGACGAGGCTGCTCCCGCGCTCGACCAGGAAGATCGGGAACTCGCCATAACGGACGGTTTCGGGTTTGGCCGGCCTGAACCAGCCGACCGCCTGGCGCGTGACCTTGAGGTGCCGGGCGAGGCCCGGGACGAATCCCGAAATCCATGGGCCGGCAGCTACGATGACCTGCCTGGCCATCACCTCTTCATCCGAAGTCGTAATTCGGATCCCGGCTGGCGTCCGCTGCATCCGCGCTGCGGCCCTGACGATACGGTCCTCGGCCCCTTCGCGGAAGGCAAGCATCGCCGCCTCGGCCATCAGGATCCCGCCGCTTTCCTGGACCACGACGTCCCAATCCTCCGGCAGGCGAAAGGCCGGAAAGGCCGAATTGGCCTCGGCGCCGGAGGTCGGACCGGTGATCGGGCCCTTTCGAGCTGCGGCGGCGCGGGACGCGGCGACCATCTTCGATCCGGGAGGCCCGGCTTCGAGCACGGCGCTAGGCTTCAAGATTATCCGCCCCGTGATGGATTCCAGCGCGCGCCAGCCTCTGAAGGCTTGGTCACTCAGGTCGGTATAGGCTTCGCTCTCGAAGTTGAAGCGTCGGTAGACGCGGCACGATCCGTGCGAGGAGCCGCGAGCTTCGCCCATGCTCATGGGGTCAAACCCCAACACGTCGGCTCCCCGGCGCAGCAGCGAATGGAGCGCCGAGCTTCCCATCAAGCCCAAGCCGATGATGGCGACTTCACAGCTACGCATGGCGATCGTCTTCCTTCAAAGGCGCCGGTCGAGCCGCGGCGGACAAGTCGCCGGCGGCGCCGGCGCCGGCGATAGCGGGCCGTTCGCAAAGCTCATTTCTTGCCTTGCGGGTAGATCGTCTCGCCGCGCTTGAGCATCGCGACCAAAGCCTCGATCTTCTTCTTCCGACCGGCTTCGGTTTTCATGTTGTGAGTGCGAAAGGCCAGCGCGAACCGGTTCTGCGCACTGAGTTTCGCCAGCATTGCCTTTGCTTTGGGCTCTGCATCGATCGCCGCCTGCAGATCGCCGGGGATCTTCATATCCTTGCCGCTGTTATAGGCGCGCGCCCAGCGCCCGTCGGACTTAGCCTCATCGACTTGTTTTAGCCCATGTTCGGTCATCCGGCCTTCGCTGATCAGCCGTGCGACGTTATCGACGTTGATCCGGCTCCAGATGCTTTTCTTTTGGCGCGGCGTGTAGCGCTGGAGATAGCTCTTGTCGTCGAAACCTTTGCGGATGCCGTCGATCCAACCCCAGCAAAGTACCACGTCGATGGCTTGCTTCGGAGTGATCGATTTGAACCCCGAATCCACTTTGTGGATCTTGATCCAGATCTCGTCTTCCTTGAGGTGGTGTTTGCCGAGCCACTCATGGAAACTCTCCGCGTCCTTGAACGCGCGGACTTTATCGGGATTGATTTTCGCGGGTGCCATCAGCAGACCTTGAAGCCCATCATGCCGACGGTCCGCTGCCATAAGCCGTCATCGACGATACGAAACTCTGTTTCTCAAGAGAAATTTTAACCGCCAAAGACTCAACCCAATTCTGCCGTGATTCGAACCAATGTTTATTGCCACGGCTTTATCACCTCGTGGTGAAGATATTATCCTATCGTCAAGTCCGCGGGGAAGCGGCGCATCTGATTGCAAAACTGCAAGCGGGCATTTGCCGGTTCAATAGCCGCTCCGCAGCGAAAAACAAAAACAACAGACAACAAAAAAATTAAGAGGAAACAGCGAAATGTCCAATCAGTGGTTCGATCTGACTTTGGTGCGGAGTTCGTGCTTGAGCCCCCGCTGGGCCATCATCCTATGCGGCACCCTGCTCGCGAACAGTGCGAGCGCGGCGCCTGGCGACAATCTGAGCGTGGTACGCGACCTTACTGCCCAGCTGGGACCGATTATCGGTTCAGCGCTGGCCTGCCCGAACATCACGCGACCCCGCGTGCAGGCGATCGTCGACAAGTTCCAGGCGGCGGTCAGGGAGGCCATCAATGAACCCGACCGCGCCGACGTGGCGCGTCTGCTGGACCGCTACGTCGCCGACGGGCGCAGCGCCGTGACAACAGGAAAGACGGATTGCAGGATCGCGGACCGTCAGATCTCCGACCTCGAGCAATCCCTTGGCATACCGTCGACCCCGCCCCCCGCGTCGTCACTGAGTGCCGCGATCGCCCCCTCCGCGGCCATCGCCGCGACGGCGCCAACCCAGCCGCTTCCTCCGAGCAATGTGCATGGCGTCACCGATCGCGAGATCCGCTTCGGGATCGTCATTCCGTATTCCGGAGGCGCGAAGGAAAACGGCTATAACATCAAGCTCGGAATCGACGTCGCGTTCGCCCGCGCGAACGCCGCCGGAGGCGTGAACGGCCGGCTGCTCAAGCTGATTCCGGCCGACGACGGCTTTGAGCCGGCGCGTACGCTCGACGCCATGAAGAATCTCTGGGAAAAGGAGCAGGTGTTCGGCTACATCGGCAACCACGGGACGCCGACGGCAGCGGTCGCGCTGCCGTTTGCGCTCGAACGACGGGCGCTGTTCTTCGGACCGCTCACCGGCGCCAACGTGGTGCGGCATGATCCTCCGGACCGGTACGTCTTCAATTACCGGCCAAGCTACGCGGAAGAGACCGACGCCGCGGTACGCTATCTCCTGAAAATCCGCAAGCTGCAGCCGAGGCAGATCGCGGTGTTCACCCAGAGCGACTCTTTCGGCGATGCGGGCTTCGCCGGTGTCGCCAAGGCATTTCGCGCTCTTGGCATCAGCGACGGCACGATACTGCGGCTCAACTACGCCCGCAACACGATGGAGTTGGATGATGCCATCAATCAGCTCAAGCAGCAAAAGGGGTCGATCCGGGCGATCGTCATGGTGGCGACGACACGGCAGGCAGCGAAGTTCATCGAGAAGACCCGCGATCTGTTCCCGGGGATGATCTATACGAACATGTCATCGGTGGGCGCCAGTAGCCTCGCCGACGAGTTGATGCTGCTGGGACCGCGTTTTACCGACGGTGTCATCGTGACCCAGACGGTGCCCGCGGTGGCCGGCTATTCGAGCGTGGTGATCGAGTACAAGGAAGCGCTTGCGAAATATTTCCCCGGCGAGAGTCCGAACTACATCTCGCTGGAGGGTTTCATTTCGGCCAACGTGCTGATCGACGCGCTGAGGCGCTGCGGCCCGCAGATAAACACCGAGAGGCTGGTCGATATTCTGGAGAACACCCGCGATCTCGATCTTGGTCTTGGCGTACCGCTCGGTTTCAGCCGCGGCGAGCACCAGGCTTCGCACAAGATCTGGGGGACGGAGCTCGACAAAACCGGAAAATACCAGGCGATCGAACTTGAATGATCGCTTCGCGGCGCCTGTCCCGACTATCGGGGCAGGTGCCGCACAAGATGGAGCCTTCGGTCGAAAGGCGCATCCCTACTCCCAATCTATTGTTTTGAGCGATCATCATACGTTGATCTAACAGAGCGAATTTTTCCGCGCGGGATGAAGAACCGCCGGCCCGGTCCGTCAGAAATTTGCGCTGTTGAATTCCAAGGATAATTTCGTCGATTCGGAATCTATCCGGTTTCAGCGACTATCGGCATCGATCGGTCGACTTTCGGCGCCGCGTTCCCAGCCTCGAACGAGCAGCAGTGCGCAAAAAGACCGTCACCCCACTATCGCGAGTAATGTCTATTCAGCAACGATCTGCCATCGCGAGGCGCCGCAACGACGGACGTCTGCGATGGCAGAATAATCTAGGATACGGCCGCATCGCCGGCGAGGGCCCGAGCCGCCTTGGATTGAGGACGTAGCAAAAAATAGAACGCGGCGATGTGCGTGATCATCAGGAGCGGTACGTAGATGATGGGGATCGCGTAGGTGGCGCTCAGCCACTCCGCATGCGCAGGAAGGTCGACCTGGATGGCGTGGTAATAGTCGACGATGAGATCGACCGTCCCGACGAGATTGAAGGCGACGACGAACAGCCTGAAGAGCGGGCGTATCCTCACCGTGAGAAGCGCCAGCATGGCCAGCACCCCGGTTGCGAAGTCGCCGTAGGCGGCGAACATGGCGAAGCTGGCCGGCAGATTGGGGCTTACGACGCCCGGAAGAATTAAGACGAGCCCGAAGAAGCGGAAGCTGTGCAGAGTAGCGATAGCGCGCTGCGCTGCGATCCGGTCCATCGACCTGAGCCACGGCAGAATGTACGCGCCGAAGCAGAGCAGCCACGCGACATAGCCGAGAACAAGATGAGTTTGGAACAGCAATTCCGTGGACATTTAGTCTCCTATCAGCAGTTGGTTCGCGCCGGCGGTCAGCCAGCGGATCGTCGCATCAACTGGCGCAACGACAGCGCGTGCAGCAGGATAGAGCCTGGCACCACGAAGGCAGGCGTCAGCACATTGGGATAACCGTCTAGGCCGATGCTCGGGCCATTCAGAACGATCAGCTGGAACGGGCCGGGGGAGATGATCATTCCCAAGGTGATCGCGACGGCGAAGTCCGCGAGGCCGAAGATGTTCCAGAGGATCGCCGCTTTCCGCCCCTCAGCCGTGCCGGTCGCCAAGGCGATCGCCGCCGACACGGCGAACAGGCCGGGCAGCACATCGCCGGTCCCTGCCGGCAACGCCCAGAGGCCGGGCAGCAGCCCAAGCAGCCAGTAAGCGAGCCATTGGCTGCCGAAGACACGGTAAAGCTGAAGAGCGACGAGCCACGTCGTCGGCATCGCATCGAGCAGCTGTCCCACCCGCTTCGACAACAGCAACAGCGGAACGCCGATGATTGCCGGCAGGAAGATCGCCGCTGGCAGCAACGGTAAGGGCGAGGCGCCCGTGCGGAAGACACCATTGATGGCCGCGGTCCAGGCGACAGCGGCCCAGAGCGTGAATGGGACCATGATCGCCAGCCAAGTCGTGCGACGCTGGTCCGGAGTCAACTCGGTGCGTTCAAGGCCGAGCCACAAGCCGAGCGCGATGAGTCCATGGACCATCAGCCGAACGGCCAGGGCCGGAAGGCCGCTCTCCAGAAACACTGGTACCGAGTAGATCAACCACGTCCACAGTATCGTGAATGGCACGGTCCAAAGCAGGCTGCGCCAAGCGGGACGCGACGGAATCATAGCTGCGGAAATAGCATCGGCGGTCATCGGCGGTCCTTCATGTGAGGCGCGTCCTTATTGCTGGCGCTCAAGGATTGGCCATGAGCAGGCGGAGCGGCAAAAGCGGACCGACTGCGATGTACTCGTGGTCCAAAAGATTTTGCTTGGCCAATGGAAGGCTCTCCATGGTCGCCTCCGCCTCGGCGACATCTCTGGAATCCAGCAAGAAGACGGCTCCGCGCCCATCGCCGCGCGAATACCATTCACGAATCTTCCCATTGAGATAGAGCTGCACGGTCTGCCGGATTTCAGCTGGCATGACGGCCATGACCTGTTCGCGCGTGACGCCCGCCCTCACGGTCAGGATGACCATCACCCCAGTGGTTGTGGGCGAGATGGCTTGTGCTTGGGCAACGGATGAATCGGCCATGGAAGTAGCTCCCATCAGAGTTAGGGTGAGTGCCAAGACGACGTTACGGATTGCTTTCATTGGTCTCGTTTTTCGGATCACGGCGGTCACCTTTGTTCTTCGAAATAGCCATGATGTCGCGAATGTTGGGGCTCGACATCAGCGGTGCTCCTGATTTGCAACTTAGAAGTAAGACCGCTTCCCACGAGCGACTATCCGCGATAATGTCGACGGGTTATGAAGCAGAACTTCACAGTCAGGCAGGGTAGAGGCGTTCCTGAGGGTTGCCGAGCACCGCAGCTTTCGCAAAGCGGCGACGGAACTCGGGGTGACGCCATCGGCGATGAGCCAGGCGGTACGCACACTCGAGGCACGTGTCGGCGCAGCGCTCTTCATACGCACAACGCGCAGTGTCGGCCTGACCGAAGCCGGCGAGCGGTTCCTTTCGCGCGCTAAGCCTGCTTTTGAGGAACTGGTCGCCGCGAGCGAAGTTGCGCGTGACCTTGGGCAGCGGCCTGCCGGACTGTTGCGCCTCACGGTACCGCGGGCGGTGGTGCCGATCCTGCTGGAGCCGCTGATCGCATCCTTCTGCCAAGCCTTTCCCGAGGTCGAGGTGGAGATCGCCGCGAGTGAGGAACTCGTCGATATCGCGGCCGGAGGATTTGACGCCGGCATCCGGCTCGGCCAGTTCATCGCAGCAGACATGGTCGCGGTCCGGCTGACGCCGCCCTTCCCGCTGGTGGTCGTCGGCAGCCCCGAGTATCTACGCCGGCGAGGACGGCCCGAACGTATCGACGATCTGCGTCAGCATGCCTGCTTACGCATTCGCCGCTCGAACGGGTCGATCGCGCCTTGGTCCTTTGTCAACGGCAACAAGCCGATCGAGGCGATCGTCTCGGGACCGCTAATCGCGTACGACTTTCCGACCATGCTTGGCGCGGCCATCGAAGATATGGGTCTTGCGCAAGTGCCTGGGCCGGTCGCTGCCGGACCGGTGAAAGCGGGAAAACTCGTACACGTCCTGGAGCCGTTCGCGCCGAAGGCGCCGGGTGTGTTTCTCTACTATCCCAGCCGCCATCAAATGATGCCGAAACTACGAGCCTTCATCGATCACGTGAAGAGCCGCTCGGGCGCTACCAACAAAACCCGAAGTCACATGGATGACAAGCGAACACGCGGGATGAAAATGCGCTGACGTGGGAAGCGCGGACCGGAATAGATTGAAGTCACTATGTGCAGCAAACCACGATGCGAGACCTATCGACTGCTATTGCAGAGACAACATCGCATCTAATACGCCACGCTAACCTACTCTATCCCGCGCCACTCTCCCCTACTCCCACTCGATCGTCCCCGGCGGCTTCGACGTCACGTCATACACCACGCGGTTGACGTCCTTGACCTCATTGATGATGCGGGTGGAGGCAATCCGGCCTTCCCTGCGCAATGGTTTTAACGGTTTCCTTCGCGCTCCCCGGTGACCGGGCTCTTTTGCCACCGTCACTTCGCAGATCATCTCCACAAAGCTTAGCGCCAGCGTCGGGGCGCCAGGACACACGACTTCGCCGTCCGCTTGAGCCACGCTCGTCAGTCGTAACTCCCGCGTCCACCGCATCCCACCGCAACGTTCGTGACGATCGCGACCCGCCCCTCTCTTGGGTGGGACGCGCGGAGTTAGAGCAGTGATATGCCCGACGGGTTAAGCGAAATATTTTTGCGCGAAGGACTGGACAGATTTTCGGTGATTTGCCCGTCGGGCCAATTGGTCGCACGAGAAGAAGCGCTTCCGCCTTCCGCCTTCGCTCTGCGAGCTACGGCGGACGCAGTCGCTCGTTGAGCGCGAGGTGCTCAAAGCGCCAGGTTTTACGCCGGCACCGGCGCGGGGCGTGCCATTGGCACCGGCCTGAACGTCAAGGCGATCAGGAAAGCGCCGAGGCCCATGATCCATGAGCCGATATAGAGCCAGGCGTAGCTGGCGAAGGTGTCGTAGATCAGACCTCCGGCCAGCGGTCCCGTCGCCATGCCGAGGCTGCCGGCCATGGCGGTGCCGCCGATCACGGTGCCCATCATTCGCAGCGGAAAATTCTCGCGGGCGAGCGAGGCATAGAGCGGCATGGTGCCGGCATAGATGAAGCCGAACAGCGCCGCTACGGTATAGAACGCGGCGAGTTCGCGCACGAAGACGTAACCGAGTGCGCCGAACGCCTGCGCAAGCAGGCCCAGCACCAGCACCCGCTTGGCGCCGAAGCGGTCACCCATCAAGCCGAAGGCAATGCGGCCGCCAAGCCCAGCGAGGCCTTCCACACTGTAGATGGTGACCGCGGCGATCAACGGAATGCCGCAGCTGATGGCGTAGCTCACGGTATGAATGATGGGGCCCGAATGCGTGGCGCAGCAGAAGAAATTGGTCAGCAGCAGGATGATGAATTGCGGCGAGCGCAGCGCCTGCGCGAGCGTCATGTCAGCCTGAGCGGAATCGCCCGACGGCGCGGACGGCCCGCTTGCCAGCGCCGGCGCGCGGCGCACCAACAGCGAGACCGGGATCATGATTGAAGCTACGATCAGCGCCACGATCTGCATCGAGGTGCGCCAGTCATGATGCGAGACCAGCCAGGCGGCGAGCGGCGCCATGGTCATCGGCGCCATGCCCATGCCCGCCGAAACCAGCGACACCGCAAGACTCCGATGGGTGTCGAACCAGCCGGTGACACAGGCCATCATCGGCGCAAAGATCGCGGCGCAGGCGGCGCCAACCATCAGCCCGAAGATGAACTGAAACGCGACCAGCGATGTCGCGAGACTCGCCAGAGCCAGGCTTGCCGCCAGCACGACCGAGCCGGTCAGCACCACCGGCAGCGGCCCCAGCCGGTCGGACAAGGTGCCCCAGATCATGCTGGTGAGCGCCATGGCGAGGAAGCCGATGGTCATGGCGCTGGATACGCCGGTCACCGACCAGCCGGTATCCCGCGCGATCGGCTGCAAAAACACCGGCAGCGAAAACATGCCGCCGATCGCGACGCAGCCGAGCAAACCTCCGGCTACGACAATCACCCAGCGATAGCGAGAATTGGTCATTCCTGATCTCCACTGCATTTTTCTAAATGGAAGACGAACGGAGTGGGTCGGAACCGACAGGTCGAGAGTGCCGCAGCACACTTTTTTGCGAGGTTGTGGGGCGGGTTAGCGAAAGCGTACCCCGCCATCACCAGCACAACTCGATGAGAGGATATGGTGGATTACGCCTTCCGCCTTCACTCTTCGAGCTACGGCGGACAAGCCGGCTAATCCATCCCGCGTGCTGCCTTGCGATGAACCGATGGCGCGCCGCAGAGGCTGAAATTGAGAACCGCTATATGATTGTCATACCTGTCAATTTACGGTAGGCACCCACGCGGATCCTTTGAAAATTTTCAGCCTGGCGCGCGTCGCGACGCTAGATAAATCGGTGAAAGAAAAGTATGGCGCGCAACATTCTGATCCTTGGAGCCTCGTATGGCTCATTGCTTGCGACAAAGCTGCTGATGGCAGGTCACAATGTGACTTTGGTTTGCCGGAACAAGACTGCAGAACTCATCAACCGCGACGGTACGGAAGTTCGCATCAAACTGCGTGACGAGGCGGTGCACCGCGCGATCTTTTCGCGCAACCTGCCTGGAAAACTGGACGCGACCACGCCCGCCGACGTCGACCTTTCCCGTTATGATCTGGTCGGTCTTGCGATGCAGGAGCCGCAATACACCAACCACACCATTCGGGTTCTGATGATCAAGATCGCCGAGGCGAAGCTGCCTTGTCTTTCGATCATGAACATGCCGCCGTTACCCTATCTCAAACGCATCCCGGCACTGGCGAAAATGGACCTCGAGGAGGCCTATACCAATGCGCAGATATGGGAGCGGTTCAAACCGGGACTGGTGTCGCTCTGCTCGCCTGATCCGCAGGCCTTCCGCCCGCCGGAAGAGGCGGCGAATGTCCTTCATGTCGGCCTGCCGACAAACTTCAAGGCCGCGGCATTTGCAGATGAGAAACACAACG
>WNFP01003523.1_pt1 | contig 12577 bp, 12 predicted proteins | sample 5400201 | NCBI WGS metagenome assembly WNFP01 (sample SAMN13153355, study PRJNA577476) | soil metagenome | isolation source: 115 cm saprolite under Madrone tree | place: USA:California | collected 2016-06-14
TGATGATGGCGTTATCAATTTCGCAGCGACCGAAGGGCTCAGAGCCGATCTTCGACAAGAGCGTCTCCAAGAGCGAAAATGAATCATCCGTTGCGGGAGAATTTAGAAAGTCATGTCGGCGATGGCGGTGAATGGATTCGCTGCAGCCGGTGTCAGCATACTCACTGCCGCGGCGATCAGGATTGGCGCCAATTCTGCAAGGTTCGTCTTTCGCCGCCAACCAAAGCAGGCGGACTCATGGCGGATTTGACCGGCCAATATCTCTTGCGTCAGATTTACTGTCCATCTTGCGGCGTGCTCTTGGATACCGATCTGGTAGAGGAGGAAGGACAGGATGGAAGAAGGGCCTAATCGACCGGAGCCTCAACAGCTAAAACTCGATAGCAAGACGACCGCTGTCCTGGTGTTGGACTTGAGCACCCGTTGCCAGGATCCCAAAGGAGTTTGTTTTCAGTTGATGGGGCCTTTGGCTGAGTTTCTAGATAGGACACGACAATCTTCAGTGCCGATCCTTTACACGATCTCAGCCGCGGCGAAGGGGACCGTTTTAGGCGAAGTTGCAGAACCGCTCAAGCGGCGCACAACGGAACCGGTTTTATACCCCGATGCCTTCGACAAGTTCATGGGCGGTGAGCTGCGGGATAAATTGAGCCAACTGGACTGCCGTTGTCTTGTGATCGTCGGTTCCGCGACAAACTTTGCGGTGCTTTACACCGCGACGACTGCGGCGCGCATTTACCGTTACGATGTCGTGATCCCTCTGGATGGGGTCAATGCCAAACGGCGGTACGAGCACGAGTATGCGATTCACCAGCTGACGATTTTGCCGGCTTCCGCTCATAAGCAGTTCCTATTCACAAATTTGAAGCTGATCGAATTTTGTTAACACTCTGTTCCGTGCGCAAACGAGGACAATTCGGCATGCATCGAACAGCCGCCGAGACTATGTTCACGATCCTGGCGCTAACCAGTATCCACCTTTCGGCCAGCCTAATCGTACCGAAAACAGTTCTGGCGCAGTCCTTGACCAAGGTCCGGGTCGCGAACATCGGCGGCACGTCTGACCATATGCAAGTCGCGATCAACGCCGGCGTCTACCGAAATTACGGCTTTGACGTCGAGAATATTCAAATCGGTAGCTCGGCCACCGTCGTTCAGTCGCTGATTGCCGGTGAAGTCAGTTTTGCGCACGTGGGCGCGGTGCCCGTGGTCGCGGCCGTAGCTAACGGCATCGATCTCAAGATCGTCGCGGTGTTCATCAATCGTTTCAATTATGTCATGGTCACAATTCCTGAATTGCAAAAACCCCAAGATTTGAAAGGGAAGACCTTAGCCATAAGTCGTTTGGGTTCCGGCGACGAGTTCGCCACGCGTGAAGCGCTGAGACGGTGGGGCCTCGACCCTGACAAAGACGTTCGCTTGTTGCAGGTTGGATTGACGGTGGCACGGCTAGCGGCGCTTCAGGGACGGCATGTCCAGGCGAGTCTTCTATCGCCGCCGCAAATTGTTGAAGTTCAGAGAATGGGTCTGAATGTTCTGGCGGATCTTACGGATCTGGATGTGGAGTATGCGCATTACACTTTGGCGACAAAGGGCTCTTTAATTACTGAAAACCGTCGATTGGTGGAACGATTTATCAAGGCATACGTCGAAGGAATCAGATACTACCGTGACCATCCCGATTCGGCTATCGTTTATTTGCGGAAGTTTTCTAGGCTAAACGACGCCGAGCTCAGGATCGTCTATGAGAATTTGCGTAAGCGTATACGGGAAGAACCCGTGCCCACCGCCAGCGGTGTGCGGACGATTATAAGAAACCTTAAAAGCGATAAGGAAAGAGAGCTCGATCCGCGCCGGGTGATCGATACGAGCTTTTTTGTCGGGGCTGCCGCTAAGTAAAATGGAATCCGTCCCTTTTCTCGTAGAAGTCAGCGAGACAGAAATTCGCCGCGAGCGGCAAAAGGCGCGCGAGCTGCGTGCCAGCCAGTGGTGGAAGCGGAAGCTCGCCGCCGGTATATGCCATCACTGCGCTGGAAAATTTCCGTCGCGGGAGTTAACCATGGACCATTTGGTTCCAATCATTCGCGGAGGTAAGTCGACGAAAGGGAATTTGGTGCCGTGCTGCAAGAAATGTAATTCGGAACGAAAATATCGACTGCCCTTTGAAGATCCAGCCAGTTAGAGCCGGCTTGCCATATGCTCCGGCTTTGCACTAGTATCTTTTCATCAGGAGGTCGCCATGTCTATGGAAACTTTCTTGGTTCGCACGATGTCCGATACGGTCGAGACTGACATTCAACGAGTCTTTACGATCGCCAACGAAATACTGCCGCGCTACGAAATGCCGCCGCTTTCGTTTGCCGAGCTGCGCAAAATCGCCGACGGCCCGTTCGATTTGTTCCTGATTCCGTTGATCTTTTCCAAGGAATACGACAAGGATCGCTATCTGATGTTCAACGAAGCCAAGCGCGTGGAGATTAGAAGGCACGCCTTGGAGATCGCACGCAAACACGGGTTCGATGTTCATCCCCCGGACTTCATTCAAGGCATCGAGCAGTCGTTAAAGGAAACAAAGGAAGCCGGCCTGCGCAATGTTCTCATAACCACCGGCGGGCGGCGCTACAAGCACCAGGCGATGGAAAAAGCCGGGATCGGCGGCTATTTCGAAGAAATCGTCGATCGCGACGAAACGTATTACGCTAAAGAACAAGGACTCTACTATCTTTACCGCAAACACAAGCTCTCACGACTCCGGATCGTCCTTGTCTCCGGTACGGCAACTTACATCCGCGCCGGCAACAATACGCACGGCTGCAAAGTTGGCGACACCGATTTGGAAGTCGTGACCGTCGCACTTTCTACGGGACATTCCTACAACGATGAGGAGACCCTACGGGCTGCACAGCCAAAAATTCTCGTCCGTCATTTTAACGAGCTATTGCCCGCACTGAAAGAACAGGGTTTGTTTCATTAGACACAGAGCGAGTTAGCCCTTAGTCTTGAGTGGAAATGGCAGGAAATTGCTGAGTTCAGAGTCAACCCACAGAGCGACGTGCTAGTGAGTCGATCGGTGTCGATGTCCGACCTCGTGAATCACGGCTTTATGAATGGCCTTCTTTCTCGGTCACATGGGCTCCGCCGAACGCTTCGGAGCGATTTCCTACCAGCACGAGGGGCTCCGTTCCCACGTTGGTGAGCTGGTAGTAATCCTTTGCGCCGAAAAAAACGATTTCATTTTTCTCGATGACGCGCTCTTCACCTTTGATGCCCTTAACCGATGCTTTTCCTTGGAGCACGAGAAAGGTCTCAGGCGACAGGTGATAGTGCATGTCTGTGTGCTCCCCTGGACGGAAGTAGAGTATCCAAGAGCGAAAAGTCTCTGTGCCAAAAAGCGGAACAAACCTCTTATCCTCCTCTTTAGCCGTCCGCATGGTGTCATTGATATTGGCAAATTCCATAGTCTCTCCTTCGATTGCGAGCGTGTAATCCCAAGCGTGATGCTCTCTCTTTGGTTGTTTTTCAGTCTGTCAGATCGAGTAGAACCCCATCCGGATCGGCCAGGGCGTGGCGGCAGAGTTTGCACGATTCGAGATTCTTCTGGCGTTTTTCTCCCTCGCGGCCGATGGTGATCTTTCTTGCAGCCGAGGCCGGAGCGGTGGTGGCAAGATTATCTAGATCTTTTTTGGCGGCTTCTAGGTTTTCCACCTGGAAGCCGAAGTGGTCCAAACCCGCCATCAGTCCGCGGTAAGAGATCATGTCCCAGGGACGAAGGGCTATTGTCACTTTGCCGTCGGTGACATAGTAACTGCCGTCTCCCCACAGCCCCTCCACTGGGCGCAGCTCAAAAACTTTTTGGTAATATTCCGCCAGGTGCGCGGGGCGGGCGCTGCGAATGGCGATGTGGTTAATCCAGCGTGGTTGATCCCAACCCTCCTGCAGGTAACCTTCCCGAACATTGGCCATTCCCTTTTGCGAGAGATCGAATTGATTACCGTCGGGATCGTGAGTTCTCAGACCCGCAAATGGAACGTGTGATTGGCTCTCAGCGACGAAAACCTCTGGATAATACTGTTTGAGCCGGTCCCGAACCTTCTGCACATCTTCGACTTCGAGCCCGAAGTGATCGAGTCCAGCGCTGATACCGGGCTGGCGCTGCAACAACGCGAGGCCGATGACGCCGTCGCTTAGATGACCGCGTTCTTTGTCATAGTTGCCATTCTGGTCGGTCATTCCGGCCGTAATTTTCTTCATGCCGAAGAGGGTTTTGTAGAAATAAGCCATACGAAAGTGGTCATCCGTATGGATGGCCACATGTCGGATCTTTGTAAACATGGCGTTTGCCTCCTTGTTGGCTGGATTCTGTTCAAAGTTACGGCCTTCTGTCAACAGTTGCCTGCGCGGTTTCGAGTTAACCCACACCTGTCGCGCGTGTTGAAAACACAGCGCAAACTTGACTTCTAGGAAACAAGACGGTTAGAAGAGGTATCGACTTCGTCGAAAAATAAATCATGACCATCCGATCCTTCGATCTTTTGCAGCCGCGCTCTCTTGCGGAAGCGAGCGAGCTTCTGGTGAAGCACGGCGATGAGGCGCGGCCCATCGCGGGTGGCACCACGCTTGTGATTCTTATGAAACAGCGGGCGGTGCATTATCCCTTCCTTGTCGATCTGCAGTCGGTGCCTGGACTCGATCAGATCACGCAGGAGAAAGACGGCATTCGCATTGGCGCGGTGGTTACGCATCGAGCGGTGGAGCTTTCGCCGCTAATACGAAAGGTAATTCCAGTTGTGTCGGACGCCTTCGCCAAAGTCGGTAACGTCCGCGTGCGGCAAACCGCGTCCGTTGGCGGCAATTTGGCTCATGCCGACTATCGGCTCGATCCGCCGCCGGCGCTGCTGATTCTTGGCGCGGAGGTCACGGCCTTCGGACCGAATGGATCTCGGACAATTACTCTCAGAGAATTTTTTTGCGGCATGTACGAGACTGCTTTGGAGCCTGGGGAAATTCTAGTTGACGTCAAGATCCCGTTCATGCCCGAGCAGAGCAAAGCGGTGTATCTCAAATACAGCGCACTCTCTGCCAATGATTGGCCTTGTCTTGGCGTGGCCGCTTTGCTCGCTAAGGTGAATGGTCGTTGCGGGGAGTTGAGACTAGCGTTGGGCGGTGTCGCTGAGACGCCTGTGCTTATTCAGGGGTTAGAATTCGTCCGCGCTGAAAGTCTGACCGCGACAGTCATCGATGAAGTGTTGCGCACGGTCGATGCACAGATCTCACCGTTTGCCGACCTCCGCGGTTCGGAGTGGTACAAGCGGCAAATGGCGCGCGTCTTCGTAAAAAGGGCAATCGACCAGTTGAATTAGAGGAAAAGTGATGGCGGATTTTGCAGTTGTAGGTCGCTCGGTCTATCGAAAGGATGCGAATCCAAAAGTCACCGGCCAGGTGTTGCATGTCGGCAATATCGAGATGCCCGGCATGCTCCACGTCGCTGTCTTGCGCAGTCCGTATGCCCACGCGCGCATCACGCGCATCGACAAGTCGAAGGCGGAAAAGCTGAACGGCGTCGCCGTCGTTCTCACCGGCGCCGAAGTCGCCAAGATGCCGGGAGTCGATCCTCATTTTGGCCCCGCCTTCCGAGACCAACCAATTCTCGCCGTCGAGCGCGTCTGCTTCGTCGGCGATCCGGTCGTCGCCGTCGCCGCTGTGGACCTGCGCACGGCGGAAGATGCTCTTCAATTGGTGGAGGTTGAGTACGAGCCGCTGCCGGCGGTTTTCGATGTCTTCGAAGCGGTCAAGCCGGAATCGCCGCTAGTTCACGAACAGCACAGGCCCGCCAAGGCCTTCGCCGATCTGGCCCACGTCAAAGCCGGGCAGCGTTCCAATATCTGCTACCATTTCAAACTCCGCACCGGTGATGTTGAGAAAGCTTTTGCGGCGGCCGACCGTGTTTTTGAGGATACGTTCAGTTCTCCGCCGGCGCAGCACGTGCCAATGGAAACGCACGTGACGCTTGCATACTTGGACGAACACCATCGCCTCAATGTCTGGACCGCTAGTCAATCGCCTTCCTACGTGCGCACCGAGCTTTCTGCTACCTTCGGCATACCGATGAACCGTATTCGTGTGCGCGTGCCGTATCTTGGCGGCGGTTACGGTGCCAAACTTTATGCCAAGTTAGAACCGCTTGTAACAGTGCTAGCATTGATCACTAAAAAACCGGTTCGCTACGCTCTGACCCGCGAAGAAGAATTCTTGACCATCACCAAGCATAAAGTGATCACTAAGATCAAAACGTCGATAAAAAACGGCTCGATCACTGGGCGTAAATGCGAAATCTTCTGGGACACGGGCGCCTACGCGGAAATCGGCCCGCGGATTGGCCACAAGTCGGGATACACATCGGCGGGGCCGTATCGTATTCCCAACGTCTGGATCGATTCCTACTGTGTTTATACTAATCACGTGCCGGCGGGGGCGTTTCGCGGCTTCGGCGTTCCACAGGTGATTTGGGCCTACGACTCCCAGATGGATATCATCGCGCGCGCCATCGGCGCAGATCCGGTAGAGTTTCGTTTAAAGCCGGCTTTGGAAGAGGGTGAAAAGTTTGTTACCGGAACACCGGTGCACTCCTTCGGCGTCAAGGAAGCGATTCAACAGGCGGCGCAAGCCATTGAGTGGTCAAAGCCCAAACCGGTGCAAACCGGAACGAAGCTTCGCGGCAAAGGGATCGCCGCCGGTGTGAAGGCGGTACTGACGCCGTCGATTTCCGGCGCCATCGTCATCATGAATGCCGACGGCACCGCCAATGTGCTCAGCAGCACCGTCGAGATGGGCCAGGGATCGGAAGCGACGATGGGGCAGATTGTTGCGGAAGAATTGGGAATCGGGTTCGATCAGGTTCACATCGTGCAGCCGGACACCGATGTTACTCCCTACGACACCATCACGGCGGGAAGCCGTTCGACTTATCACATGGGAAACGCGGTGCGCGCCGCCGCCGGAAAAATCAAAGCGGAGCTGTGCGAGGTGGTGGCCTCGAAGCTGGAAGTCGATCCGGACGATTTGCTCGCGCGGAATGGACGGATCGCGGTGCGGGGCATGGGAGAGCGCGGCATGACGATCGGCGAAATTTTTCTCGCCAAATTCGGCAGCCTCGGCACCACGCTTGCCGCCGAAGCCATATGTCAACCGACGGCTGCCCACATGGATCCGGAGACCGGCCAATCGGAAAAGTGCACGGAATATTGGTTTCCTTCCGCTACCGCGGCGGAAGTGGAGGTCGATACAGAAACGGGGCGGGTTACAGTCTTGCAACTCCTCAGCGTCGGAGATACCGGAACGGCTATCAATCCGAGCCACTGCGAACAGCAGCTCCAGGGAGCGGCGGTGATGCATCTGGGACTGACGATGTTCGAGGAAATGATTTCTGACCAGGGCCAACTCATCAATGGCTCGTTGCTCGATTATCAAGTCGCTTCATTTAAAGACATGCCGCAGTCCGTTCGGCCCATCGTTGTCCAGGTGCCGCACGCGGATGGACCGTTCGGGGCAAAAGGGGCGGGAGAAACCGGCGCTTTGACGGTGGCTCCGGCTATTGCCAATGCGATTGCAGACGCTGTCGGGGTGCGCATTCGCGATTTGCCTATTACGCCGGAAAAAGTTCTGCGCGCTTTGGTCGAGAGGAAAGGTATGGCAGCGCCGAACGGTTAGGCTTTATGAAGCGCGATCTGACATTACGAATTAATAATCGAGACGAGACTTTGACAGTCGACGACGCCGATACGTTGCTCGAAGTTCTGCGCGATCGCTTCAAACTCTGGAGCGTTCGAGAGAGCTGCGGCGTAGGCGCATGCGGAACATGCACCGTGCTGCTTGACGGGCGGCCAGTGAGCTCGTGTTTCCTGCTTGCGGTTCGCGCGGCCGGACACGATGTCTTAACTCTTGAAGGCCTCAGTGACGGGGAACGCTTGCACATCATTCAAGAAGCGTTTGTGAGTGAGCGGGCGTTGCAGTGCGCCTACTGCACGCCGGGATTTGTCTTATCCGTGAAAGCGCTTCTCGACGAGATCTCAAATCCGTCGGACGAAGAGATCCGTGAATATCTCTCCGGCAATCTCTGCCGTTGTGCCGGCTATGCGGATATCCTGCGTGCGGTCCGCTCGTGTGAGGAAAAGAAACGAGCGAGCGAAGAAACCACGGCGCCGCGGAAATAGCGGGTAATCCTGCCCAGTGCTAGCCGGAAGGCTTCTGAGAATAAGTTCATTGATTCTCGGATACATCCGATTGCTCCACGGAGAAACAAATTTGTCCTTAGATAGCTGCAATTGTTCAACGTCTGTATTTAGGCAAGACTAGCTTAGCGATCGAACTCGACTAACTTATCCGAATTATTACCAGTAGTTTTCAGAAGGGCACGTCCAGACCGAGGTGCGTCTTTGGCATACAATATGCGAACTTGGCTGAACGAAAGTCAGATAACGATTGAAACAGGTACGCATAATAGACGTTGTGCAGAGCACCGAACCTTCCGTATCCACCCCGCCTCTCCGCAGTCTCGATAAATTATTCGAAGCAGCGAAAAAGAGAACGGTCATCCAACTTCGTTGGCCTCTTGTCATCCTATGCTCCTATTTGCTTCTGTACGCTCCCAATAGTTGGCTAACGTCGACTCAAACAAATGCCGTCCTGATTTTCTATCTTCTTACAAATACCACGCTCTATTTTGTTGCTGACGATCTTTTTGATTCGCCCTATTTTTATGGCCCATTGTTGTTTTTTGATACAATCTTTTTAGTTACTTCTCTCACCGTCAGCGGTGGTGCAACCCCGGATTTCTATGTCGCTTGTTTCTTTACCCTTATCTTGAGCTGTGTTTGCAACGATCCCCGCGGGTTGTTCGTAGTGACCCTCTTGGCTCCGGTTCTTTATGCTTATGTCGTCCTCAATTCAGGTGCTACGCATGATGCGAGCGTTTACTTGCGTCTACCTTTCCCCTTGGTGATCTCGATGTTTTATGGTTATTTTGCGCAGGTGGAACGTATCAAACGGCTAGCGAAAGAGAAGGAAGAGCAAGCGACACAACAGCAAAAGGCAGCAGAGGAGATTAAGCGGCAACGAGAACGCCTCGAAGTTCTCCATGAGGTCAACCTTGCCGTTACTTCAACGATCGATTCCAGAAGAATTCTCGAGGTCTTCCTCGAGAAGGTGCTCACTCATCTGCCCTACGGAGCGGCCATTGTCCGGTTACGGGATCGGGAGACAGGGCTTCTGGAGACTGTGGCGGTTAGAGGGATCGCACCTACAGAATGTGAAAAGCCAACTCACTCGCTCGGCGTGATCGACGAAATGCTCGAAGCTCGATCGCCGTTGATCATTCGCAACGTGTTTACAGATGGCCGAATCAAAGACTTGGAATTCTTCCGCCGGGAAGGGCTAGTCTGTTTTCTCGGAGTCCCCATGATCGCTAATGGCGAGGTCTTGGGGGTTTTATTTTTTTTGGCGAGACAAGAGCTTGGTTGTGGCGAGGAAGAGATGGGGTTTCTTTCAACGCTGGCGGGCCAGGTGGCGATCGCTATTCGCCATTCTCAGCTCTTCGACCAAATCCAACGCCAGGCAAACGAGCTGCGGCAAGCCAACAAGGCAAAAGATGAATTCCTCGGCGTGGTCTCGCACGAGCTGAAAACTCCTTTAAATGTGATCTCGGGTTACAGTAATATGCTCAGTGAGGGAATGCTCGGAGAAATTACTCCAATTCAGGAAAAGGCTCTGCAAACGGTATCAAGACAATCCAAAGAGCTGCATAACCTCATCAGTAGCGTGCTACAAGTAAACAGCATCGACGCGGAGGTCCTTCAGCCTGAATTGCAGCAGGTGAACTTCTGGGAGTTTTTCTCGGAGCTGCGCGCGCTCTACGATTACCCGCTGGTAAAAGATGTTAGGTTGGTTTGGGAGCTTCGGACTGATCTGCCCACGGTTTACGCAGACCGAGGAAAATTGCGGCATATCCTCGAAAATCTGATCAATAATGCAATCAAATTCACCGATCAAGGTACTGTTACCATCTCGGCGCGATACCTTGCGAGCAAACGAGCGATGGAATTTAAGGTGGCCGATACCGGTATCGGAATAGCGAAGGAGTTATTGCCGAGTATTTTTGAAAGGTTCCGTCAGGTGGATAGTTCGGATACAAGAGTTTATGGTGGCGTGGGCTTGGGGCTCTACATTGTGAAAAAATATGCGACCTTGTTGGGTGGTACCATTCATGTGGAGAGTAAACTGGGTCAAGGCTCCACCTTTGTGCTTCGCGTTCCTTGTCAACTGCAAATTTCGTCTTCCGCGCACGAACAATTGTCGTTTACGATTCGAAGTGAATCGTCCGGCGGTAGTCCCGCGTAAACCTTTCAATTCTGATTATGTAGAGGTAAGGCCCCGTTGGAGATGGGCGCGTATCTAACGGGGAAAGTCTGAAAGGGCGCGATTGTCGCGCCGCAGATACATTCTCACCCAAAGATCGTAAAGATTGTCGGGTCGAAAAACATCGATCTTCCGTTGTCCCTGGGTAGTTTCGACGACAATGTTTATTGAGAAATCCTGCCAGGAGATCCCGAGCAATCGTTCATGTCTTTGCCCAACCATGGCGCCAATGGTTCGCAACAACTGAGAGAGGCTGTGCCCGTCCGTAATGCCGCTTTTACGGCGACGACTCCTGCTTTCATATTCCATGCGCTCGATGTCGCGCAAGCAATACCTATAGCGTTTCGCCTTTACGGATGACGGAACAGTAAAACGTTCCTCTTGGGCGCGCGATCGAGGTTGGGACTTGTTCTTCCAGAGCTTCTGCAAACGATTCTTGCCAAGGCCTGATAGAGGATTGGTCTCTTCCTCGGCTGCGCTGGATCGCGACCAAACCAGATAGGAATCTTCCGTGCATTCGAGGTTGAAGGTTTTGAGCTGAAGGGTTTCAAGGTCTTGCCCGATGACTCTCAAATGGCGCGGATAGTCCAGCTGAGAAAATGACTTTTCCGTAATTTCCCCTTGAACCTTAGTCTCTAGGCTAGTGGTTCCTTCGATGTTTGCGATGGATGCCAACCGCAATGCGCCGCGGCGAAAAGGCGAAGTCGTGCGCCGGATACCACGGATAATCCTGCTGATGGGAAGCTTGTAGCTACAGTTGAGGCAGAAACTGGTTACCGAAATTTCTCTACTCTTGAACGGCGGTCTCGCGATCGAGAACCCCAAGTAATAATTGCATTTAGGACAGTGGCGCGCACGATATTTTGTCATAGGTCTTTCCCGACTCGCTGTTTTTAGTGCGACTGCCGGCAAAAGTCAAGGTGAGGTCTAGTCCAATCCAGTTTCAGAATTGCTGCTCAGTTTTGCAAATTCCAGACGGCTTCTCGAGTTCTAAGGAGCCTACCTGCCTCAAAAGTCATTATTGAGTAGCTTAGACTCGACTGCGACCCAACCGATAGGAGGTAAGCTGGGGCAACGTTCGGAGTCTGGAGGGCTCGGGTGACCCTTACCCCCTCCGCATAGGTGCTTGACCAAGTGGTGTTGATCTTTCTTGGTTTTTTTCTGAGATAGAGCATTGCGGCAATGTCTATCATGGCGTATTGGACCGCTACAGAGATTTGCGCGTCGGTTTCTTTGAGGGCGGCTGCGGCTGGATTTTGCTGCTCAAGGATCGCATGGACCGGGACGACAATGTCTACACCACGAGTACGGGACATGCCCGCGGCCTCAACGATTACCTGAACAGCGATCAAGTCCTGGTTGGGGTGGAAGGAAACGAGTGGATCTTGCCCTACGTGATTAAACAATGCGGCGCCGAGGCGTTTGCCTATGCTTCAGATTATCCCCATGAAGTCGATCTCATGGCGGCGAAAGAAATGATTCACGACACCGTCGAGCGATCAGATTTGACGCATGCGGAGAAAGCGGCGGTGCTGGGGGAAAATGCGAAGAGATTTTTTAGGCTCTAAAAAAACTCTGGTTCAAGCCGTTCAAAACGTTCAAACGGCCTCCCGGCCTTGCGCTTATTGCTGTGGTGAGGCAGGGAAGATCAATGACTTGATGACGACAGGAACTGCACCTGATGAAGGGATTAGCGCGCCGATGTCGATGTAGTCGAAATCGTTGAGAGGGATACCATCGACGGAGATGATAGGATTTTGCAGATGCAACTCTTCTTGAAAATGAAGCCCGACGATGCCGCCGATGTCGCCGTCATTCACTAACACCAGTGGGTGGCCTTTGGCAAAGATATCTTTGAGGCCTTCGGCAACGCCGCTGCAGAAAACCTGCAAGCGAAAGAACGTCGCGGAGCCTTCCCAGTGAAAAGCCACGGCGACGGGTTGGCGTCCATGCAGCAGATCGAGTCTGCGAAGGGCGTTAAGAGTTGCATCGCGCACGGCTTCTTTGGTGAAATCATCCTTGTCCAGCGGAAACTCGGGAGCAACGACGGCGACGTTGCGTACGGGAACCGCGTCTTCCGGGGTGATGAAGATCGTATTGCCACTGACTTGAACCGTGTACTGCGAGGCACCGATCACCGTCGCGCGAATGCGCGCCGCGGGTTCCA
>WNFP01010252.1_pt1 | contig 12575 bp, 8 predicted proteins | sample 5400201 | NCBI WGS metagenome assembly WNFP01 (sample SAMN13153355, study PRJNA577476) | soil metagenome | isolation source: 115 cm saprolite under Madrone tree | place: USA:California | collected 2016-06-14
CGGAGCGTTGTCGATCGAATCGAACGCGCGGAACTGCACCTTGGGGTTGTGCTTTGAGAGCACCTTGGTGATCGCCGCCGTCAACGTCGTTTTGCCATGATCAATGTGACCGATGGTCCCGATGTTCACGTGCGGCTTGCTGCGCTCGAATTTCTCCTTCGCCATGTTCCTTTAACCTCTCATCTTGGTGACCCCGTCCGAGTCGGGGATCATCGCGCTGTCGCTCACATCGACCGCGCTGCAGCTCAAAATCTGGAGCGGGGGACGGGATTTGAACCCGCAACCATCACCTTGGAAGAGTGAGACTCTACCGTTGAGTTACCCCCGCCCGGTGTTGCTCCCAACTTTTTCCCTGCCGCGGCTCGCGCCGCACCCCACTAAATCCCTGGAGCCTGGGACCGGGATTGAACCGGTGACCTCGTCCTTACCAAGGACGCGCTCTACCAACTGAGCTACCCAGGCCGAACCCGTGTCCCCCTCAAAACTCGTCCTTGGCGACGCACATTGTCCGCTGCGGCGCTGGTGCCCCGAATCGGACCGCTTTCGAACATCGCTGGATGCGATTGTCTTGCGGTTTTCGCTAACCCCACAACGAGAGCTTGGTGGACGGGGAAGGATTCGAACCTTCGTAGCCCGCAAGGAGCGGCAGATTTACAGTCTGCTGGTTTTAGCCACTCACCCACCCGTCCCGTGAAAACTTTTTGGAACGCAAACTACGGATCCCGATCTTGTCTTCAACAACTTGCAAGCATGCTGGGCAAAAACACAAAAAGGACTCGTGTCAAAAGACACCAGCCCGTTCGATTTTTCCCTCAGGATTCGCTCCGCCCTCGCTCCCCGGCAACAGTTGCTGGTGGAGCTGGCGGAGGGAATTGAACCCCCGACCCTCTGATTACAAATCAGATGCTCTACCAGCTGAGCTACGCCAGCGCCGCTCAAACCGGGTAAGAATAGCAGAAGAGGAATAAGAATTGCAAGGGGTCGCCAGCGAATTGTAGCACGTGGAGGGCCAGCCCTGTGGAAAACGGCGTGCACCCTTGTCCACCTGGACACCCGTTATCCTGTCTGTCATCTATCGTTTACCACATAAAGCGGTCAGCCGAAACGGCCCCTATCGAAGCAGCGAGAGGGCCGCGTGCGAGGCGCCTTTTCGTCCTCACATTTAGATGCCGGGAACCCCCTTTCCGATGGGACAATCGCATATACCCAGCACCCGGGATGCGAACACGGTAGGGAGATCATGAGGAAACGGACCTGGATCGGCCTGGCGGCCGTTGTCATCGTTCTGGGCGCAGTCGCTTTTTTCGGATCTCGCAAATGGGGCCTAGCGCCCGGCGCTGCGCGCGAGGAGGCACTGGCGCTCATGCCCACGGACNCGGTTGTTTTTGCGGATTTCGACGAACTCCGCCAAGCGCCATTTATCGCCAAACTTTACGCGTGGGCGCCGAGACCGCCAGTGGACGCGGATTACGCGCAGTTTGTCAAAGAAACCGGATTCAATTACGAGCGCGACCTCCAGCGCATCACCATAGCGGTCGGCAAAGGTGGACCAGGCTCCAGTTTGTTTTCAATTCTTGATGGAAAATTCGACCGGCAAAAAATCTCCGCCTATGCATGGAAGACCGGTTCGTCCGTAAGAACGGACGGAGGCGAGATTTTTTCCGTGCCGGTCAGTGGAACGGCAAGGAAAATCTCTCTTACGTTTTTGAGGAATGATCGAATCGCGGTCACCGATGATCAACACCTGGCCCTCCTCAGCGACGCAAAAAAAAAGGCTGAGGACGCTGCGGACTGGCGCGCGCGGTTCGAACGTCTGGCGGGCTCGCCAGTATTTGCCGTGATCCGGCAAGACGCCGCCATCGGTACCGCGCTCGCCGCCCAGGCTCCCAGCGGTCTCCGCTCCCCACAGCTGTCCACATTGCTCGATCAGTTGCAGTGGATCACCCTGGCAGGAAAACCGGAAAATGATCGGCTGCGCGTGGTGGCCGAAGGAGAATCGACGGTGGAAGCGACGGCGCGGCAACTCGTGGACCTGCTGAATGGCGTCGTCATACTGGCACAGTTGGGACTCAATGACGCCCAGACCAGGCAACAATTGGATCCGGCGGCGCGTGAGGCTTACCTGCAACTTCTGAAGAGCGTGGAGGTCTCCAAGATCGACCGCGGAGATAGCAAATCGGTCCGCGTGGTATTCGAAATAACGCCGGACTTTCTGGAGACCGCCCGCCGGGCTGCACCCGTCATGCCGGACTCCCCACCAAACCAGCCGCGCGCAGGTAAAGCCAGGAAAGGCCGCACGTGACAAACGCGTGGAGAAAATTCGCGCTGCACAGCCCGCCGACGGGAAACGCACGCGCCACAAAAGAATTGCCGGGCCTAGGCCCGCCGCTAGGCGATGGGCAGAATTTCAATCAAAGAATCAGTCACCCGCAGGAGTGGACTTCATATAGCGCCAGGGATTGATGGGCGCGTTGTTCATTCGGACTTCGTAGTGCACGTGTGGACCAGTTGACCGGCCACTGATGCCGGTGTAGCCAACCACCTCTCCGCGCTTGACGCGCGCGCCGCCGACGGCAGAGAACGCCGAAAGGTGCGCGTACCAGGTGGTGATTCCGAAACCATGATCAATCACCACCAGGCGGCCGTAGCCTGCATGATTCTCCGCGATGGCGATGATGCCATCCGCAGTGGCGTGAACCGGAGCGCCGTAATCTGAAGCCACATCCACGCCGGTGTGGAATGCGCCTTCACCGCTAAACGGATCCAAGCGCTCCCCGAAGCTATCGGTAATGTGACCGAGGACCGGCCAGATCGAAGGCGTATACGTGGAGTTGGCAAAACTCATCGGGGAGAGCAAGTGCAGCCCGCTGCTGGAGATGGCGATCACCGCGGCATTGCGCTTTAAGAAAGTGTACTGCTCGATGGAGCGGTCGAAAGCATCCTGGGCATCTACGGGATTGTCGCTCTGATCGAAAGCTGCCGGATGATAGCGCAGCACCCCGTAGGTCATGGCCACTTCCGTCGCCAGGGACTGCAGAGAATCAAGGCGCTGGTTGGTGTCGTTGACGGTGCCCTGAAGTTGCCGATACTGCTTCTTGAGGGTTTCCTGATCGTGGCGCAGGGCGTTGTAGTTTCCGACTTTCCAAAGCATTCGCGAATAGGAGCCCACCGCCACCGTCACGCTGATGGCCCCGATGAGCGCCAGGACGGCGATACCGTGCAGCACATAAGCGGGCACGATGACTTTCCGGAGCTTGCCCGGAGTGGACGCGATAAAAAATGTGTAGCTCTTACCCCTCATGAATACCGGGCCCCTCAGGCCTTTACTTTTGACGTTTGCGGGTGATTTACTCGGTACCCGCTGGAACCGGAACTGAACTTCAACCAGAATCTGAACCGTGAGCCTTGGTCCGCGACCTTGCACATACTAGATTCTGTAGAGCTGGACGTCAACCCTGTATTTTGTACTTTGAAGGTCAGGCTGGTAGAACCTGTCCCCTGCACCAAAGGTCAGGTAACCATAGAGAGTCGACAAGTCTCAGCGTTTGAACGCATGAGTTGCAAGAGACCGGCCGAGCATCAGAGGCTATACTATCGCCCGCCAATAGTCGCTCTAGAGTCAGAGAGAACCGATGCCGCGGAAACACCAGAACGAGGATGCGCTCCTCGGGAAGATTTGGGACAGCTCCCCATCATCGCGGGGCCGTGGAGCTGGGCGATCCGTGTCTCTGGGAATCGGCGATGACGCGGCACTCTTTCGTCCGAAGCACGGCCACGAGATCATCCTCACATGCGACTGGTTCCTCGAAGGGACACACTTCTTGCCAAAGAAGCATCCGCCGGATGCCGTGGGTTGGAAGTGCCTGGCCAGAGCGGTCAGTGATATAGCGGCGATGGGGGGCGCGCCCCGCTGCTTCCTGCTCGGCCTGGCACTGCCCGAAACGCGCACCGGCCGGTGGCTGGATCTATTCCTCGGCGGCTTGCGGCGCGCTTCCAGCAAGCTTCAGTGTGCGCTAGCGGGCGGAGACACGACACGGCGAGACGAAATTCTTATCAATATAACCGCCGTTGGTGAAGTGCCTGCCGGGCGCGCTTTGCTGCGTTCGGGAGCGCAAGCAGACGACCTCATTTATGTCAGTGGGCGGCTGGGGGAAGCCGAGTTGGGTCTACAGATCGTGCGACGAAGCGCAGGGGCGGCCAGCCAGCAGGATCCCCTGACACGAAAGCACCTTTATCCGCAGCCGCGTCTCGCGCTGGGCCAATGGTTGGCCAAAAAGGGCTTGGCGAGCGCGATGATGGACCTCTCCGATGGACTTTCGAGCGATCTCGCGAGGCTGTGCGCTGCTAGCGCCGTCGGTGCGCGACTGGAAAAACTAAAGATTCCGCAGGTTCGCACCCCGGATCTCGCTCTCAAGCACGGACACCACCCCGTGCAGCTGGCGTTGCATGGCGGGGATGACTACGAATTACTGTTCACCGTGCCACCACCGAAGACCAAGCTCCTACCGAAGTCGTTTCAAGGTGTGGGTCTGGCCGCGATTGGAAAAATCACCCGCGAGCGAGACGTGCTGCTGCTCGAAGAGAATGGTCGGGAGAGTCAATTCACTCCCGCTGGATGGGATCCCTTTCGAAAAAGACGGTAGACCTCGAGCGCTGGGTGTGTACCAATTTGAACGGCCGCATTTCCTGTGGTGTTCATCGCATTCGGACGATTTCGGGGACTGGCTGAGTCCCTGCTCACGATTGTTTCTGAGCCGCAGAAAGGCGCGGAGAAACGCCGGTCGTATCCGCCGCAGCAGTTTTTGCCGGCGGCGGTGGCGCCGGCGGTTTTTCTTTGGGGGCGGCGGGCTCGTCTTCGGTGGGGGCGGTATCTGGGGTATCCACGTTGACGTGATGCTCGCCGACCTGCTCCTCGAGCGGAACGACATTTGTGAAATCCATCACCGGCGTCCCGGCCGTGGCGCCTTGCATGAATTCGAGCCAGATGGGCAATGCCGCGCGTGCGCCGGTTTCTTTTTTCCCGAGTGAAATCTGCTTGTCGTCGAAGCCCACCCACACGCCGGCGGTGAGCTGCGGCGTGTAGCCCACGAACCAGGCATCGGTGTAATCCTGTGTCGTTCCGGTCTTCCCGGCCGCCGGGCGTCCCAGTGCTTTGGCTTGGATACCGGTGCCGAATTGAATGACTTCTTCGAGCATGGCGGTCATGGTGCGTGCCACTTCGGGAGTTAGAACGTCGTGCACTTCAGGATGCGCTTCTTCGAGCAGCGCGCCCTCGTAACTGGTGACCCGGCGAATCATGTGTGGATCGATGCGGATGCCGTCGTTGGGGAAAACGGTGAAGGCCGACACGTGTTCGAGAAGCTTCATGTCTGCGGCGCCGAGGGCCAGCGGCAGATAGGGCGGAAGCGGGGTGGTGATGCCGAAACGCTTGGCCATGTCCACGACGGTGTTGATGCCGACTTTTTCCGCCAGTTTTACGGCGGGAACGTTGCGTGAGCCCGCCAGGGCGCGGCGAAGGGTGATGGTCCCTTCAAATTTTTCATCGTAGTTACGCGGCGAGTAGGTTTGGCCGCCGCTGATGGTAGTAAACGGCAAATCGACGATGGTGTCAAAGGGCGTCGAGCCTCGTTCCAGCGCGTCAGCGTAAACGTAAACCTTGAAAGAGCTGCCGACCTGGCGGAAAGCCTGCGTGGCGCGGTTGAATTTGGAATCTTCAAAACTGTAACCGCCAATCAGGGCTTTGATTTCCCCGGTGGAATTGTCGATGGCCAGAAGCGCGCCCTGCGGCCCGGGCTGCTGTTCGAGCTGAACACGCACGGTATTGTCCCGCAATTCTTGAATGGAGAATTGGGCGAGGTCACCCACTTTCAGGAGTTCGGCAGGTTTCTTGCGGCCGGTCCAGGCGAAATCGTTGGGAGAGAGAATCCCGCGGTACGGCCCGATTTTTATGACCGCGTCTCTTTCGCTCACCGTGAGGACGAGTCCGCTCAGGTAGCTTCCCTTCTCGATCGCGTGGTGCCAATCGTCGTCTTCGTAGGTCTCCAACTTGCCGAGATTGTCGCGCAGGACGTTGGGGAGATTGCCTCTCCAACCGTGGCGTCGTTCGTAGCTGTGCAGACCGTCGCGGAGCGACTGGTTGGCGATGCGCTGCATGTGTATGTTCAGGGTAGTGTAGACGCGCAGCCCGCGCTCGTGGACCGCTTCGGTCCCGTACGTGGATTCAAGGTACTTACGAATCTCCTCGAAGAAGTACGGCGCGAGGTCGTTGCGCGGATACTGAATGTGCAGACCGACCGGTGATTTCTTGGTAGCAGTGTCTTCCGCGGGTGTGATCTTCCCTTCTTCTTCCATGCGACGGAGCACGAGATTGCGGCGGTTGAGCGCGAGTTCGGGATTCGTGAGTGGTGAAAATTTCGGGCCGTTGACCATGCCGGCGAGAAGCGCGGCCTCCTGAAGGTTCAGGTCGGTGACCGGCTTGCCGAAATAAAACTGCGCGGCGGCGGCAAAACCGTAGTTACCGTGAGCGAGATAGACCTGATTCGCATACATGGTAAAGATTTGCGGCTTGGTGTAACGGCGCTCGATCTGCAGGGCGAGAAGAATTTCCTGCATTTTGCGGCGGAAGCTGCGGTCGCTGCGATCGAGGAAAAGATTTCCGGCGAGCTGCATGGTGATGGTGCTGGCCCCGCCAGTGATGCGGCGCTTGACCAGGTTGCGGAAGGCGGCGCTCGCCATGCGCGGGAAATCGATGCCCCAGTGTTCTTCGAAGTGCTGGTCCTCGATGGCGGTGACCGCGCTGTACAGCACTTTGGGACACTGCTCGTAGGTCATCAGGATGCGGCGCTGCAGCGCGAAGCTGCCGGCGAGCTGGCCATCATCGGCGTAGACTTCGGTGACCACGTCGGGACGGTAGGTTTCCAGCGCGCGAATTTCCGGCAGGTCGCTGGCGTAAACAAACAGTAAGCCGCAGCCCGCGCCGAGCGCAATCGAGCAAAGCAACAAGAATGCCAGCGCGACGCGGTCAATCAGTTTCCAGCCGCGCAAGCGCAGCGTGATCGGTGGCAGGCTCAGCATCAGGTGAAAATTCTAGCGCATAATCCAAGTTCCATAGGGTGCTGACGACGAGCAGGTTGCGCAAGAAAAACCAGCCCGGCGGTTAGAACTCAAAATCGATTTTAACGTTCACCACTTTCCCACGGTTGTCGTGGAACAAAACTAGCAGGGTATCGAGAGCCCCATCGGAAGACACGCGCTTCTCCGTTGATCCACTCGAGATGGTAATGTAGCAATTTACTTCACCCGATTTCTTGTGGCGCGCTACATGCTCTGAAGCAGCGCGGTCGCCGTCCGAGCCTCGAACCGCGGGAGGTCCGGCTTAGCAGATGGTTTCGAAAATGGCGCTTCCTGAATTGGCGGCCCAGACAGGCGAAAGGGATGCCAGCAAAATCACGGCCGCATCGGAGACCCTTTCATCCAGGTCTCCTTTCCTCATGGGTGTAATAGGAATCGCCCGCGCAGGAGCGGCACAGGGCGCGGCCCTCGCTTACGACTTCGCGTTTGAAGTTAATGCCTTCGCCGCATTGGGCGCAGACCACGCGGGGGCCTTTGAAGCCAGGTAGATCTTCAGGCTGGACTTGCACTTTCACCCATTGTTTGTCGAAGAGAATATCGTCGGAGAGTTGTGCGTAAGCTTTTTGCTGGCCGACTCCCTTGACGAGTTCGGGAAACATCTCGCGGGCGGCTTGCTTGGAAGATTCCTTGGCGGCCACGCGCACGGCGCGGCCGGTCTGAAGGTCCACGAAGGTGGCGGCGACTTTGCCCCAGTCGCGAAATTTCAGGGCGCGCTTGCCGAGGCGGCAGTGGGCGACCAGCGCGACGGCATCGGTGACGCAACGGTCGATCTCGACGTAAGTAACCAGCCGTTTGCGCTCGGCGACGGGGTCGTCGATGCCCAGTTCGCGGAGGCCCAGCATGGCCAGGCGTACGCCCAGGACCTGGCCGGCGCACAGGTGTCCGTGGGCGGCGGCGGCCAGTTCGAGGTATTCAGCGAGGGTTTTCATCGGAGCAAGTGCGGCTCAAGCTTTTTCCGGGGCCGTCCAAGGGTGCGGCCGGCGCGCTTCGATGAAGGCGAAAATGGTCATGAGCAGCGCCAGAGCCACTAGTGCGCCATCACGGATGACCGTCTTGATGGTGAGCGGCTCGGGGGTGGCGAAGCAGCCGCAATTGATCTGCATGCCAAGAGCGTAGGAGCGTACCACGGCGGCGAAGAATCCCAGCATGATCAAGGTGACGAGCGTGGCCCAAATGCGGAATCGCCAGCCGATGAGCAGCAGAAGACCGAGGCCGATTTCCGCGAAGGGCAGTGTGTGGGCGACCAACTTGACGCCCCACGATGGGAGAATCCGATAGGAATCCACCTGCAATGCAAAAAACGAAAGGGCCACTCCCAACGGAGGACGCGGACGCATTCCCATGGTCAGTTTGGCGTAGCCGGCATAGATAAAGATACCGGCAAGGACGAGGCGGCCGATCCAGATGATGGCGCGGCGTACATTGAGTGGGCTGGAGGGCATCATTTTTCGGATTTCAGTTCTTCGTCCTTGAGCTCACAGCAAGGAGCTCTGCTGTTTTACCGCGGTGAAAAATGATTCCTTCATTTCTGGGCGAGCAGCTGCTCGAGAAACTGCTTGAGAATGTCGTAGGTCATGACCCCGGAGTAGGGATAGATCTGGCCCTTGCAATGAAATACGGTGGTGGGGGTTTGGTTGACGCGATAGGTCTGGCCCAGCGCGTAGTCTTTGTCAATGGCGGTGTCGAGCGAGTTGCCTTTGACAAGCGCGCGAACCTTGGTCATTTCCGCGAACAGGGCTTGCTCCACGGACTCACCCTTGCCGAGCTGCGCGGCGGCGCGAGCGTAACGCGCGGCTACACGCGAGTGCGCGTGCATGGGGAGCGGGAAATCCCGATGGATCAGGTAGACCTTGCCGCTGCTCACGTAATCTTCCATCAGCCGGCGATTCGTGGTGGTGAACAGGGTCTTGCAGGCTGGACACTGAAAATCGCTGAAGACCTCCATGGTCACGGGAGCGTTCTTCGAGCCAAAGGCTTTGTGCGGATCCACGTCGGGAATATCAGGAGAGTATTGCGGGGCGGCTTCTGTAGACCGCACCGCCGAAGCCACCAGTACGCTGAGAAGAACTGCTCCAGCCAGAATGCCCCGATGTTTCACACGATCCTCCGAAATAGCTTGAGCGATTTGCCCCTGCGGGTAAGTAAGAGAATTCTACCTCGAAACGGCGGGAATGTAGCAGTGGTCGTCAACCGAAGTTCATCCGCCGACCGAACAACACCTACCGGGCCCTGGTAAGTTGGTTGCGGTCGAAACCGTAAGAGTTGTGCGAGGCAGCGCCTGGCTGAACCATAACGCCCCAGCCGTCTGTCTCTTGTCGGTGTGAATTCTATTCTAAAGGAGCTGCCGAGAAGAGTTGGGGCACAGCCAAAAAAGACCGGACTGTTGCTGTAACATACTGACAATAAATTAGTTAGGTCTGCGTCAATAGAACTTGACAAGCATACACTCAACATGTATACTGCGACTCGAGGTGGGTTTGGGACGCGAGAACTGAGCTGCATTCGCCTTGATTTCAGAGAGATACGGGCGAAGCCAAAGGGCAAGGCAAGAAGATTCAGGAGGAATGGTAGCAATGAGCAAGATCATTGGAATTGACCTGGGAACAACCAACTCGGTCGTGGCGGTGATGCAGGGCGGCGAGCCAGTGGTCATCCCCAACCAGGAGGGTGCGCGGACGACGCCGTCCGTGGTGGCCATCACCAAAACCGGTGAGCGGCTGGTCGGGCAAGTGGCGAAGCGCCAAGCGGTGACCAATCCCGAAAACACGGTGTACTCCATCAAGCGGTTCATGGGCCGGCGCTACGATGAAGTGGGCGAAGAGACGCGTCGCGTGCCCTACAAGGTGGTTGCCGGACCGCATCAAGACGCGCGAGTGGAGATTTTGGGCAAGGCTTACAGTCCGCCGGAGATTTCCGCCATGATCCTCGGCAAGCTGAAGTCCGCGGCGGAGGACTTTCTCGGCGAGAAGGTGACCAAGGCGGTGATCACTGTGCCGGCGTATTTTAACGACGCGCAGAGGCAAGCCACGAAGCAGGCGGGCGAAATCGCCGGTCTGGAAGTGGTGCGCATCATCAATGAGCCGACCGCGGCGGCGCTGGCGTACGGTTTGGATAAGAAGAGCGACGAGACCATTGCGGTGTATGACTTGGGCGGCGGCACCTTCGACATTTCCGTGCTGGAAGTCGGCGCGGGCGTGGTGGAAGTGAAGTCGACCAACGGCGACACGCACCTAGGCGGAGATGACGTCGACCAGCGCATCGTGGACTGGCTGATTGACGAGTTCAAGAAGAAGAACAACATCGACCTAAGCAAGGACAAGATGGCGCTGCAGAGGCTGAAGGACGCGGCGGAAAAAGCCAAGATCGAGCTTTCGCAGATGATGGAGACGGAGATCAACCTGCCGTTCATCACCGCGGGGGCCAGCGGTCCGATTCACATGGAGGAGAAACTCACGCGCACGCGGCTCGAACAGATGATGAACGAGCTGCTTGAGCGCTCGATGAAACCGGTAAAGCAGGCGCTGGAAGACGCCAAAATGTCGCCAAACGACATCCAGGAAGTGGTTTTGGTGGGCGGCTCGACGCGCATCCCCAAGGTGCAGCAACTGGTTCGCAACTTCTTTGGCGGGAAAGAGCCTCACAAGGGCGTGAACCCCGACGAAGTGGTAGCCGTGGGAGCGGCGATCCAGGGCGCCGTGCTTGCCGGGGACGTAAAGGACATCCTGCTGCTGGACGTCACGCCGCTTTCCTTGGGTGTGGAGACGCTCGGAGGGGTGATGACCGTGCAGATCCCGCGCAACACCACCATCCCCACGCGCAAGGTGGAAACGTACTCGACGGCGGCGGACAACCAGCCAGGCGTGGAAATCCACGTCATGCAGGGGGAGCGCAAGTTCGCCACTGACAACCGTTCGCTTGGCAAATTTAAGCTGGACGGGATTCCCCCGGCTCCGCGCGGGACGCCGCAGATCGAAGTCACGTTTGATATCGACGCCAACGGCATCCTGAACGTGAGCGCCAAGGACAAAGCCACCAACAAGGAGCAGAAGATCACCATCACCGCGTCGAGTGGCCTAACCAAGGAAGAAGCCGAGAAGATGAAGACGGAGGCCGAAGCGCACAGTGAAGACGACCGGCGTCGCCTGGAAGAGGTCGAGGCGCGCAACCGGCTGGACGGCATTCTTTATCAGTCGGAGAAGATGCTCCGCGAAAACCGCGAGAAGATCGCGGAAGCGGACGTGAAAAAGGCCGAAGAAGCCATCGAAGAGGCGAAAAAAGCCATCAACGAAGGCGGCGTGGCACGGCTGCGGGCGGCGACGGAAAACGTGGAGCGCTCGCTGCACAAAATCGCCGAGGAACTGTACAAGACGACCCAAGCCGCCAGTGCCGAGGGGCAGGCCGGTGCGGCCGCGGGCGCCGGAGCGGGCGGCGGGTCTTCCGCCGGCTCGGGCGGGGCCCCGGAGAAAAAGCCTGGCGATGTGATCGACGCCGAGTACGTGGACGTGGACGAGTCGAAGCGGCCGAATTAAGTTGCCGTAGCGGTGGAGAGGGGCGCAGCAGGGCTGCGCCCCTCTCCAGTGTTTGCTCAAGGTCAACATGCCGACGACAGAAAAGAAAGATTATTACGAACTGCTGGGAGTGGCCCGCAAGGCCAACGCCACTGATATCCGTGCGGCGTTTCGCAAGCTGGCGCGGAGGTATCACCCGGATTTGAACCCCGGCGACAAATCCGCGGAAGAAAAATTCAAGCAACTGCAGGAAGCCTATGATGTTCTCTCCGATTCCAAGAAGCGGCAGATGTACGACCAGTACGGGTTCTACAGTGACAACCTTCCACCGGGCGGGGCGGGTGGAGCAGGCGCCCACGGCGAAGAGCAGGACGTCAACTTTGATTTTGGCGGATTTGATTTTGGCGGTGGCTCGGGCGCGGCGGGCGGCGGAGCGAGCTTCCGCGATCTCTTCAGCCAGTTTTTTAGCGCTGGACGCGGAAGCGCTGGGAGCGCGCCCGAGCACGAACCCGGTGGCGACCTGGAATACCAGATCGAGATCGATTTCTGGGATGCCGTGCGCGGCGCGGTGAAAAAGCTTTCGATTACCAGACTGGATGCTTGCGAGACGTGCCATGGCACCGGTGCGCTAGGCTCACCGCAAACGTGCACGGTCTGCGGGGGCACGGGCACGGTCCAGCAGGCCGCGGGCAAAATGCGCTTCAACGTGCCGTGCACACGGTGCGGCGGGACGGGCAAGCTGCGAACGGCGTGCAAGACGTGCGCCGGGGAAGGGCGCGTGCGGCGCGCGGAGACTATAGATGTGCGCATCCCGGCAGGCGTTGCGAATGGCGGGCGCGTGCGGGTCCCGGGCAAAGGCAACTCCGGAACCATGGGCGCGCCGGCGGGCGATTTGTATTTGCGGGTGGTGGTGCGGTGGCATGAATTTTTCGAACG
>WNFP01004215.1_pt1 | contig 12572 bp, 11 predicted proteins | sample 5400201 | NCBI WGS metagenome assembly WNFP01 (sample SAMN13153355, study PRJNA577476) | soil metagenome | isolation source: 115 cm saprolite under Madrone tree | place: USA:California | collected 2016-06-14
GTTTCATTTCAAAACGCGGACGCCCATTTTCTGCATATCTAAAACTAGAAGACGGCAAAGTCGGTTTCGAATTTCCGGAGAGAACGACAGCAGCAAGCGAATCCAAGCACACCGGGTAGTTTGGTAAGGCGCGACCGTCCAGCCTGCATCGCGTTCTTTGCGAGGGGTCGCCGAGGCGAATGGATTGCGCGGCAGCGACTTCATGCTTCACACGATCGCGGCATAAAACTAGGATCAAGCTCGTGCGAAAAAATGCTGTCGTTGTCCTTCTTCTCGTAGCGCTCTGTTACCTTCTTGGATTGGTTACAGCCTCCCATTTCACCCGTCACGGGGCTAATCTGGGCGCCGTCGTCACGAGGTTACTTCATGGAAAAGTCATGCCGTTGGTAGTCAGGAGAAACTTCAACGAAACGATCTATTATGCGACGGACAGAAAAGAAGGTCCTCGTACGAACGGAAATATCAATTACGTTGGTGATTATGCGGGACAAGTCTCTTACGGACTCATAAAGCTGCAAATACCCGAAGATCGTTTGGCAGGATCTGAGATTGACGATGACGTCATTAAAAAAGTGGAGTCGATTCCATATGAAAACTTCGTCAAGTCCCTTCAGGAGCAGGCGGCAAAGCCATTAGTAATTTGGGTCCATGGGTACAGGCCTTCGTTTGAGCTCAGCGCCATACATTGTGCTCAACTGGCACATGACTTAAACATCGATGCTAACATACTCACGTTCGATTGGACCAGCAGCGGGTCCAGTCTTGGCTACACACGCGACTTGCTACAAATACCTCGATCGACAAAGCACCTGGTCAACCTGCTGAAAACAGTAAGCAACGATGTTAAGCCGCAGAAAATTATTGTGGTCGCACACAGCCTTGGCTGCCGATTGGTATGCCTGGCGCTCCACAAGTTGTATAACGATCCAAACGCTAAAAATCTAAGGCTGGACCAGGTGATATTTTTGGCTCCTAACGTTGATAGGGAAGAATTCGACGAAGACTTTAAATCTGAGCTCCAAAGCTTTGTAAACAGGATCACGGACACGAACCTAGACGAGATCCAAACGTTCCTGTACTACAAGCAACAGCTTCCAGATAAGATTGATCTCGTCGACGTTTCCTTCTTCGCGAAAAAAGATGCTCTTAAAAAGCATCGCGTTTTTCTTGAGAGGCCCGTCATCGACGACTTATTTTGGTTAATTCACGATTATCCGGCCGCAAAACGGCATCTGTTAAAGTACGACGAGAATAAGAGCCGAAGTAATTATTGGGTCATCCCGCCGTAGTTTATCCGTGGCGCGCCGCTTTTCCCTCTCATTCAGCGAGCGGCGCCTCCATTTTCTCTACCGCGTATCGCATGAGTTCCCTTAGCAAGACCGGAGCTCCTCGAAATTAACGATCCATGCTCCTTTGGCCGACCGTGATTTCGCTCGGCTGCATTGCATGGTTTCGGATTCCTACCTTATCGTCCGCACGTGAGTAAACCAGCGCACATACTGTCAATAGTAAGCTCTGGCCCCTTTTTGCTTCCCCAGAATGTTTGCGGCCGGTTAACCGCCAATTACTGTTAAGCTGTGTTTGCAGCTGCAGTTGCCCTTGCTTCGAAATTCACTGGTCCAGTTGTTATCTCCTCGCAAACTGTGGGGGGCAAGGTGGGTAGCGGGTGCGGTTCTTTTATCGTTGTGAACGATGAGGGATGGGTAGTGACAGCAGCGCATACTTTCGCACCGTATAGGGTCAAAATTGAGCACGATAAGGCTCACGAAGAATATCGCGCTAGGCGTAGAGCGATCGAGGAAAACACCGCGTTTAATGCCGCGAAAAAGAGAAAATTGATCAGCCGCTTGGACTTCAACAACGAGTGGATATCGCGGGTCTCGTTTTGGTGGGGCCATGATGCGTTGAGGTCTAGTGATGTCCAAATGAATCTATTGGCGGATATCGCGATCACGCGACTCGAGAATTTCAAGCCGCCAGCGGATGCAACGTATCCGAAATTCGGCAATCCTTCTGTGGAGCTGCCGCCGGGCATGTCGTTGTGCAAACTCGGATTTCCCTTTCATTCGATCCAATCGAGTTTCGATGAAAGCACGAACATGTTTAAATTTGCACCGGGAGCGCTGCCAATTCCGCGATTCCCGCTGGATGGAATTCTGACGCGCTACCAGATTTTAAAGAACGCTACGGAGAACACAGAAGCGAAGTTTGTGGAAATGTCGACGCCGGGTCTTCGAGGGCAAAGTGGTGGTCCAGTGTTCGATAGGGATGGCGTCGTGTGGGGTATTCAGGTGCGAACCAGTCATCTCGAGCTCGGTTTTGAGCCTGAAGTGACAAAGCACAGTAAGAAAGTAGCAGAGCATCAATTCCTGAATGTAGGAATCGCTGCGTATGTCTCCGAAGTCGTTGCTTTGCTGAAGAAATACGACGTGAAGCATGAAGTTGCGGGGTGATATCATTAGCTTGCGATTCAGGGCGGAAGCAGAGCGTTCTATGCCCAGAGCTTTCTGAGTCGTCTTTTCGTCCACGGAGCAACCACGCGGAATTGTATCGGCGTTAGTGCCGGCTCGGCTCAAATACTTCGCCGCGGCATTTCGGGCACGGTGCGGCGACATCGGCCAAAACCGGTCGGGTGAAATGTTTAATGTGGCCACATCCTTGGCATTTCCACGCGAGCGACCGGTTTGCGTGGGAACGGTCGAGCAGCCTCAGCGCCTGATCCGCGTCATCACGTATTTTTTCGACAATCTGCCGGAGTGCTTCTGATCTTTCGGCCATAAGTTAAATTCGAGTTGTCGCTGTCGCACGCCGACACGGCGAGCCCGGTATCGCAGTAGCCGTCGTAGCTTGTGCATGTTCATCCGAACATCTAGAAGCCCGCGTGGGTTCTGTCTAGCTTAAAAAAGAGAGTGCCTACCCTGGCGAGTCCAATTATGCGTCGCAATCGCCACTGACGACCCTGACTTTGAAAACAATAGAAGGCGACATCAAATTTGGCATGGCTAAAATAGGACTCTTTTTGCACAATCGAATAGCAAACCAGTCGTGAGAGGGGCAGAGATTTTCTTTATCGAAGAGGCGATCCCGCGAAATATCCGCGGGCAGCGGATTACTGAACTGCCAATGACCGGCGAACTTGCCTCTGCATTGCGAACGTTACGCATCTCGACGTTCCATGACCTAGTCGGAGTCTCGCTCCGGGATTTACAACGCGTTAGTGATAAGAGTGCAGCTTTGTTTTTAGAACTGAGTCGACTGATCAAGCTGGCCGCCGCCGGCAAAGCCGATTCCGTTTCCAATCGCGGCACAGGAGGTGATAGTCATCGCAACGGTCGATCTTCCTCAGCGCCGCGGGACACCGTTGCGCACGCAAAGGACATCAAGCTGACTTCACTCGCCGAGGAACTCATCCGCGGAAAAGACACCTCCGCCGTCGAGCGCACGACGAGTGCACGCCCCTGCGGGTCGTCGGACGAGCAGACCGGATTGCCAAAGCATTCACATGCGCGTGACGGTCAGGCAGCCGCTAACAACCGAAATGATTGGCTGGCTGGCCGTATTTTTATTCCGGTTTCTGAGCGTGGTCGTTCTCTGCGAACGCTGAGCGTTTCCGTCCGGCTGTCGCACGTGTTTCAGTTTGCGAAGCTACACTTGCTCGGTGATTTGCATGGGAAGACCTATCGGGAAATCGTCCGGTATCGTAACTGCGGGCGAAAAACGCTAGATGAGCTGCGTAGTCTCGTTCGGGGGATCCAATTAGGAGACTCACAGCACCCCGTAGGGGATTCACAGCATCTTATTACTACCGAAGCTGCTGATAGTGATCCCAACATCGTCTCTGTTAGTACAGCAGTCCGCGGCCTGCTGCTGGAAGAATTGCTGATGTCCCCGCGTTTGGAGAACGTTCTGCGCGCGCGTGGTTACAGAACACTAGGAGATCTTCACGGCTGCGACCTGATAGAACTTTCGAAGACGAAAAACTGTGGGCGAAAGACCATTTTCCAGCTCCAGCAGCTATTGCGCCGGGCTGAGGCCGGACAATTCACGCCAGTGCCGCTGCCCTCTTCCGACGATGCCCTAACTTCTATTGTCCGCTGTATAGATGTCGGCATGAGCATTGTTAGCGAACGTAACCGTGAGATCGTCAAACAGCGACTATTCGGGGACAAGGGCGGACCCACAACTCTTGAGGGTGTCGGCGAACAGTTCCGTATGACACGCGAACGGGTTCGGCAAATCGTGAGAGACGCGTTTGAAAAAGTACGGCGTTTCGGTGGCCCGGTTCTCGCTCGCGCGTTAGAGGCACTGGCCAAAGAGCATAATACGCGTGTAGTCCCGATTACCGCGCCACTAATAGCTGAACGGCTCTCGACCGCGAAGTATGCAAGTGAATGGCCTGAACTGTTCTATATCTACGTGCTGGATCAGATTCGGCCGTTGATTCCTGTGTGGGGATTGGCGGTCGGCTGCGAAACTGTCGATCGATCTCAGCACGATGAGGTTAATTTGGCATTGGAGAAATGGTTGCCCTCCACAGGCCAACATCCGACGGCAAAGGAAGCCTTAGAGTCTCTCCAGCGCGACCCGAAAATCCGCCAGTTGTCCTTGGCGTCGTTTTTCTCTGCGCTCCAACGAGCAAGAAGAATCATCGTCGACTTCCCGCGTGCCGACGAACCGCGCTTGCGGTTGCGCCGTCTGAGATTGTTTGACGTCGCATTGCCAGTCTTAGCCGGTAGCATTGAACCTTTGACTCCGGAGGAGATCATCGAACTAGCCCGGGCGCGATTTGGCGCTGATGCGGTGATGTTGTCAGGGCGCACCACAGAAAATGCGCTGGCTGCGCATCCGGAGGTATTCCGGTTGGGGCCACGGTTGTTTGGCCTGCGACAGCATTTCGTCTCCACGCCGGCTGACTGGCCTGCCCTGCGGGACAGATTTGTTCAGCTGTTGGGAAAAGAGAACCGTCCGATCTCAACAATAGAGGTCTGCGATAAGCAAAGTATCGCGTTGCCGTCCGGTCTGAATTCGTACGAGCTGGCCGAGATTCTGCGCGAAGATCCACGGTTGATTGACTTGGGTCGCCACCTTTTTGGCTTGGCCAAATGGGGCCTCGAAGAGCGCGAACACGTCAAGGATCTGTTGCCGAAGATTTTTGTGGAGGCAGATCGCCCACTGACCGTCCCCGAAGTCTATGACCGACTCACCAAGTTTCGATCGGCAGCACCAACCGCTGTGTCGATTGCTTTGCGCGCCCACCCGAAATCGCACGTCTCGAATTCCAGCACTATGGCCTGCGAAGCTGGGGTGATTCGCGCAACGAGTTCTTTGTGACGAAACGCTCAATTGCTGAGAGAGTTGTCCGCCACGTTGATCCGCCAATCACGTTCGCTGAACTCTGCAAGGTTTTCAGAATTCCTGCCGAAGGACCTGCTGCGGACCTGCTTTGGAAGAGCTGCGCGGGGTCAAAGAGGCTGTGCCGCGCGCCAGACCGTCGTGGCGAGGACACTTTGCTAATGCACAAAACAGTTTCACTGGAGCAGGCTCTTGCGTCGATTGCGCGAACGCTCGCGAGACCAGCAGAGGCCTACGAACTGGAGTGGGAATTGCGCGCTAAATTTGGCGAACTCTTCGAAAATGTCCGGCTGCGGCGGATCGAAGAACGGTTAGACAAAAGCCCACGATTCCTGCGCAACGCTGATGGCGCGTTTTTCCTGGATGCCGATCTCGATTTGGGTGAATTCGACGTTAGCGCGATACGCGCTGCGGCCGTGAAATTGATGCAGGCGGAGAGGGAGATTCTTAGCAGTGATGACTTGTTAGAGCGACTTGAATCGCAAGGCTTCGATTTAGAAGGGATGACGCGAGGAATGTTGGCTTCGATCTTGCGCGGCAGCGAAGAACTAGAAGAAGTTGGGCGCGAACGATTCCGGAGCAAATGAACAGAACTCTCTCGAAAGCGCAAAAAATTCTAGCGGTGATGTTTGAACTCGCGCGGGGTCAGTCAAAACCCTTACACTATGAGGACATTGTCGTGTTCGCCTTCCGAAAGCATCCGCAAGATTTTCAGCTTCGCGGTTATCCTGACTACCCGGATTCATCGGACCTGCACAAGCCGTTATATGCGATGAAGCGCGACGGATTGGTGCGATCGGCCAGCGACAAATCATTCGTTCTCACCGCTCGCGGTCTTGAAGTAGCTCGCGAACTAATTGGTGCTGCGGAAACGCCTCACGATCGACTGACGAAGCAAGAGGAAAATGAGATAAAGCGAATTACCAAGTCACCAGCTTTCGACCTTTTCCAACGCGGTGAAGCCGCGAAACTCCTCGATACGGACTTCTATGATTACCTCGGAGCGAGTGTGCGGACACCGAAAGGTGACTTTCTTGGGCGTCTGGCCGTTGTCGAGGAAGCGGTGCGGGCGCACCAAGCAAAAATCAATGATCGACTCTCCGAAACGCTCAGCGCATTACACGAGTGGATGGTCGACCACTTTCAGCCTGAGATCGAAGCACGGAGATAACTATGGCAATCAAAGTTCAACCGTTTGTAATCGACGAGGCTGTTCTCGACCTGATCGGGAATGAATTTCGTTTTGACCACGCAAAGGGCCTTGCAGAATGGCTGAAAAATTCTGACGACGCGTACCTCCGCGAGGGAGTGCCCGATGCGAATCACGTGATGATCGTTCGCTTCACGGAAACTGGAAAGAGCCTGACGCGGATTGAATGCATAGATTTCGTCGGCATGAGCAAGAGGCAAATCGATGATGCGTTCAAGCGCTTCTTTGATCCGCAAGCTGCGAAGAAAGGCGCAAAACAACCGGATCTGAAGACTCTAGGTGGCCATGGCAACGGCGGTAAGTTTTACATGAGGCAGATGTTCAAAACGTCACGCGCGATTACGTACCGCGACGGTTTGATGAATATCTTCGGCTTTAACGCCCAACGGCAATATGGTTTTGAGCAAGGGTTCGAAAATCGAAAGATAGACTGGGACGAAGCACTGACTACAGCCGGAATCGACAAGCTACACTTCCCGGAAGAGATAATCGACCAACTGCGGCACGGCACCACCGGTTTTACTGTTGTCATTGGCGAAAAACCAGAGCGCGTGAAGGGCACTTCAAAGCTGAAAGTGTTGCTGGACAAACTCACCTTCCATCCGCAAGCGCGGCGTTTGATTGAGCGGAAGCCGGTCTTCGCGGTGTTCAACGATGAAAGGGAGCTGCACAGGCTAACGGCGCCAAAACTGGATCCGAAAGAAGGATTCGAATTACCAACGATCATCGAAATCCCATCATCTCTTACTCACGAAGGCGAGACTATCACTTTCACGAGCGCAAACTACGCGGTTCCAGGTTGGTTGCGTCTCAAGACATCGAGCGAACCACTGCGCGGCAACCTGTCGACGTTGAATGCGATCGACTTCATTGGTGAAGTGGGTGTGATTGGCAACTATCGAGTGCACGAGCTGGGCGCAACACGCTTCTCGGGACAAGTGGAATTCATCTATGGTGAATGCGAGTGTCCGATCCTCGAAGACCCAGATCACGACTCCGTGCGAAATGATCGTCAAAAACTGATCGAGAACGACCGCACTAATGCGCTACTCGAATGGGTGCGCGAACAGGTGGAGTCGCTCGCTGAACGCATGGAGACGAAGAATCGGCAAGAGCGAAAAGCACAGGACCTAAAAAATACGTCTGCCCTCAATGAGATTCTCAACCGCTGGAAAGACAGGTTCATGAACCAAGTTTGGACAGAGATGTTCGCTGGACAGGGCCCGGCGGGCGTTTCGGGCACAAACAAAACAGGCGGCGGGATTGGAAAAAGAGATGGGAAGCACGACGATGGGAAAAAGACGGAGGGTCAGGAAGGTGGCAGCGAAAAGATCCGAAAACCACGTTTCCCGCAAGTCCTGGTGTCTGGCCAAGATCATGATCCGCTCGATCCGCTCGCCACTGTGCCTTTCACATGTGATCCGCGTCACCCGGCGGTTTATCAAAGGACGAAGGACGTGCCGACCGGAATTTATTGGATCAACACGTCTCGCCCACTCGCGGAAAAAGTGATCAACGAGTACACAGCCGATTCACCGCGTTGGCGCGAGTACCTGTTCCAGCGATACGTCGAAATAATCCAAAAGGAGGCGGTCTACCAGCTTGGAAAGATGAGCGCGACGTTATCCGCGGACGATGTGATACGGCAGCTGGATGACGTAACAACTCGCGTTCACGACCAAGCAGCGAAAGACCTGAGCTCGTTTCTTTTCCAGGAATCTCTCAACGCGACGATGAATGACTAGCTTTTCTGTGGTCGATCTTTTCGCTGGCGTCGGAGGGTTTGCCGAGGGTTTTCTCCGCGCGAACCACGGTCAATCTAAATTCCACTTCGAATTACGTCTTTTGGTGGATTTCGATCCAACCGCCAGTTTCACATTCAAGAAGAACTACCCTCGAATACCTTTTTGGACTGCAGACCTCGGGAAAATAGATTCCGGAGAGCTGCTTAAACTGCTCGGGATGCGCCGTGGCGAGTTGGACTTTTTGATAGGCGGGCCGCCGTGCCAGGGTTTTTCACCTAGTGGAAAACGGTGGCTCGATGACAATCGCAATCGTCTGCTGTCGCGCTTTATCGAATTGGCGCACGACCTCTCTCCAAAATGCGTGATGATCGAAAACGTTCCGACCGCGCTTTCGGCTTTTGCTCAAATATTCGACGAACAGATTCATGAGGCTTTCCGTGGATACGCGGTTCGGCATGCAGTATTGAATGCGTCTTCGTTTGGTGTACCGCAAATACGCCGGCGTGCGTTCGTCGTTGCCGTTCGGGAAGACCTTGGCGTCACAAGTTTCGACTTTCCGTGCGGGGCCTACGACGCGATCGACATTGGTCGCGATTCGCACACTGATGCGAAGGCTAAATACCGGTTTGTTACTGTTGAAGACGCTATAGGTGATCTTCCCGAATTGGCCGCTGGCGACGCGTTCGACGGTCGCGCGTACACGCGGGACGGGAACAGCGAGTACCAGCGGGATCGGCGAGAAGGTTCAGTCGCGTTGTTTAACCACGTTGCACGCACTCACTCGCGTGAGTTCCTTGACAAAATTTCCGGGATTCAGCCCGGGCAAGGAAACGCACAGCTCCCGGACGGCGAACGCTTCTCCGATAACTACTTCAGCCAGGCGTACGCGCGGCTTCATCCTCGCGGGATCGGTTTCACAATCACTGCCCATTTTCGAAATCCAGGATCAGGTCGCTTTACACACTATCGGGATAATCGCTCAATCACAGTGCGCGAGGCCGCGCGCCTGCAATCTTTTAACGATCGTTTTATCTTCTACGGCTGCGACCGTGATCAGGAGCGTCACGTAGGGAACGCAGTGCCACCGCTCGTAGCTCAGGCGCTGGCCCGGCATTTCGGCGCATTCCTGTCTTTTACATGACTGGCCAGCGAACTGACAGCGTCTCGCGTAAAAAGCGCTCGCAAATCATGGCCGCCGTGAGGAGCACCGGGAACAAAGCAACCGAGGCCGTGCTGATAACATTCTTGCGCAAGCACGGATTTAATGGCTGGCGCCGGAAGGTTCGATTACGCGGCAACCCCGACTTCGTGTTTCCGAAGCAACGGACGGCAATCTTCGTCGACGGCTGTTTCTGGCACGGTTGTGCTAGACATTGTCGAATGCCGAAGGGCAATTCTGCTTACTGGAAGCCGAAGATTTTCGGCAACAAAAGACGTGATCGGAGCGTGACGCGAGATTTGCGTCGCGCGGGTTGGAGGGTGTTGCGCGTATGGGAACATGAGCTGGCGTCAAAGCACCAGAAACGCCTATCCGGGCGTATTAAACAGGCGTTGCAGTAACCAGCGCTTGGCTGCCGCATTGTGCGCTTGCGCAACGAATGGTAGACACGCACCGTCTTTATTTATGGCGCGTCCACGGATTAGCGGAAAGAAAATGGAAGGCGCGCGCGTGCTGATCTTGACTGGGCAGCACAAAGGCGAACAGGGCGTGTGTCTTGGTGAAGCTGAGGGAGCGGGTCTATGGGCGATCTCACCGGATAACAGCGACGAAATACTGGCTCTTGCGTTTGAGAATGACTTCGGGTTGCTCATTGATTTATCTTCTGATCCAATCCGCAACTAATGCATCCTCACAATGCGGTCATGGAAGTAAACGATGTAGTGAAATATTCGCGACCGCAGAACGAGGCGGAAGCCAAATTTCGCTTCCGCGTTCTTGAGATTCATCGAGACGTTGATAATCCGCGAGCGCATATCCAGCTAATCTGCGATTGGCGTATCAAGCCGGTGGAGGTTGTGGCGTTAACCGACATTGAACCAGCAGCGTCTTAGCGGCCCGATATCGGTAAATTGGAAAGAAACGCAGCAGAAAGCTGCACTGACCGCTCGATGGGCCGTAACGATGGCGAAAGTGCTCATACGGCGGGTTGCCTCGCGGACACATTGGCAACTCGTCACGTTCTATGGAAAATCTGGCGGTGAGTCGGTCGGGGTAGTCGATATGCTCGCGATCCGCAAAGACCACGGCTCGCCGGTTGCGCCGATTAGGCGTGGCGATGCATTGCAAATGAGCTTGATTCAAGTGAAGGGCGGCAGCACGCGGCGAAGCCCACAGCAGAAGGCGCGGCTAGGTTGCGTGCAGTCGCAAAGAGACATGGCGCGTGCCACGTCCTTCTTGCGACGTGGAAGAAGGGAACTGCTGCGCGTTTCTTCCGGTTGCGCAGGCCATCTGCCAGGGAAGCGTGGACGGAAATTACGAACCTCGATTCGGTTTTCCGATGACGCGCTAAGTGCTACCCACGGACTGTCAATCCGTCGTGGCACGCTAAGAGCGACGAAGCGTTGCCGAGCAGTTGCCAGATAGCCGCATGTTTGTCCCTTCCAAACCGGGAAGCCATTGTCCAAAAAAATTCTGAGGCTGATTACCAGTTACGCCATGACATCAGCAGAAGGCGAGCAACCCCCGCCCCCTGGGATCTTCAATCGCTGGCCGTTTCTGCCGAGTCTACCTGCTTTCCCTTTCGAGCGCGCATTGCATCGTACACCTCACCACGAAGGTACGCGTACCAAGGTTGCTCCAGTTCCTCGAGTGACCGCGGAAAATTGCCGCCCCCTTTGTCGTCTTCGGAAGAACGTGGCAAGAAAAATGTTTGCCACTGGCCAAGTTTTTGCGATCCACGGATAGTTCGCAGGGCAAACTGCTGTCATGGATTCCGGGCGATCACCCACGAGCGCTTTTGGAGTTGCGGGCTTCTACCTGCTGTTGGACGTGGTGCACCATCGCCACGGCACCAATCAGCACGATGGCGGCAATGACCTGGTGCGGGTGAAGACTGGCATGGAAGAAACCCCACGTGATGCATACGGCAGCGAGAGTTTGCATCATCTCGAAATAGCCTGCGGTCGACGCGCGCGTGAGGTGCAATCCCTGAAAATAAATCAGGAGTGGAATTCCGCCTGAGACCGACGCGAGCAGAATCAACCAAAGGATGGCTTTCGTCGCGTGCGCTTGCGCAGCCGCGGGCCAGAGCGCTGCGCCGTTCAATTTGCCGTAGGCCAAAAGAATCAGCGTCATACACGTGAGCCCGACAACGATGCGCAGGCTGGAGGCAAGTCGGAGAGACATGCCGATCATGACGCCGCGTCCCGCAACGGTCGATAGTCCCCAGAATAGCGCACAGATGAGGGCGTAGCCGGTGCCAAGATTGAGGCCGGCGCGCTCGAAAGAGACTCCGATCATGGTTGGATGCGCAACAGAGACGAAGATGCCAGCAACGATAGCGATGCCAGCGTAAAAGAAGAATTGCCGCGCAAGCCGGTCACCAAAAAGCAGGAACGCGCCGATGGTTGAGATAACTGGTTGGATATTCAGGATCACGTTCACCACCGTTGGGTTCCCATATTTCAACGCCAACGTGAAAAAAATTGTGCCGACCGCTGAGCCGGCGAACCCGGAGAAAAGCAGGAAGCCCCATGTGCGTGCGCGGATTTTTGGGATCTCGTACAAACGCGAGATCAAGATCGGCAGGAACATGATGAGGATAAGCACATGCTCCCAAAAGACGATCACCTTTGCGTCGAAAAGTTCATTGAGCGGGATGCGCCAGGCGCTTTCTGTGCCCCAAAGCGCCGCGCCGAGGCCGACGAGCCATGGGCCGTAAGCCGGGCTGCGCGTTGTGCGGCTTTGCATTCCGCTTCGGTGTAGCGTTAAGGCATTGCTGCGTCAACGCCTCGGCGAGCCAATGTATCCCGCGGCGCGCCCCGGCCGTCGCGCCCCGCCAAGTCGTTTATTGAATGAGAAAAGAATGAGGCAGAAACTTCAAAGAAGCATTGACGCCACAACTTATGGTGTGGTAATTAGCCTCTTAACACTATGCGTTGCCCCAAGTGCGGGTCTCGTGATGATAAAGTCATCGATTCCCGTCAGTCGCGGGATGCCTCCAGCATCCGCCGCCGCCGCGAATGTCTGAAGTGTAAATATCGCTACACCACTTATGAGGAGATCGAGCGCTCTGACCTCCGCGTGGTGAAGCGTAACAGAACAC
>WNFP01003530.1_pt1 | contig 12570 bp, 14 predicted proteins | sample 5400201 | NCBI WGS metagenome assembly WNFP01 (sample SAMN13153355, study PRJNA577476) | soil metagenome | isolation source: 115 cm saprolite under Madrone tree | place: USA:California | collected 2016-06-14
CTTCCTCTCGCGCCTGTTCTCGCTCCAGCAGCGGATCGAGAGCGCCTTTCTCGCCTCTGGTGCGGCGCAGCTCGCCGACGCCGCGCTGGCGGGCGAGAACACCCGCGATCTGGCCGGCCGCATCGCCCGGATCGCCCGGCGTCTCTCCGGCGCCGCGGGAGTGGCGGTCCACCTGCGCACCGCCACCGGCCTGCAGATGCTCGGTTGCGACGGCGAACCCTGCTCCGAGGATCTCGCGGCGGCCGGCGTCGCCAGCGGCCGCGTGGAATGGGGCGACGACTCCGCGGCGGTGCCGCTGCGCGTCCACGACGGCCTCGTCGGCGCCCTCTCCCTCCAGTTCGCGGGCAAGGTGCGGGACCTGCGCCCGCTGCAGCCGCTCCTGACGCGGGCGGCCGCCGTGCTCGCGGCGGCCGAGCGCGAGTCGCGCAAGGATCGCTTCCTCTCCCTCGCCGCCCATGAGCTGAAGACGCCCCTCACCAGCATCAAGGGCTTCTCCTATTCGCTGGCGCGGAGGCTGGAAAAGGGCGAGCCCTGCGATCCCCGCCACGTCCAGGTCCTGGAGCGCCAGGCGGAGCGGCTGCACGCGCTGCTCGAGGAAATGCTCGAGGTCTCCCGCATCGAAACCGGCCGCTTCGTGCTGCACCAGGAACCGTGCGAGGTGGTCGAGCTGGTCGAGTCGGTCCGCCGCTCGCTCCGCCGGCTGGGAGCCGACGCCGACGTGGACGCGCGCGTGGAGCCCTCGCTTCCGCTGCTGGCCGATCGCGAGCGCATCGAGCGGGCGCTGTCGGCGATGGTCCTGCGCGCGCGGTCGCTGGGCCCGGTGCGCATCGATGCGGCACGCACCGGCGGCAGCGCGGACATCCGGATCCATTGGTCCGGCGATCCGCTCCCCGATCCGGAGAACGCCCTGCAGGCGCACTGGGAAGTGCCGCAGGCGCACCGTCAGGGCCTGGGCATGGCCCTGATGGTCGCGCGCAGGGCGGCGGAATTGCACGGCGGCTCGCTGCGGGCGGAGACCTTCGCCTTCATCTTGCAGCTTCCGCTGCGCGAGCGGCTTCCGGGACGCAGCGGCTACACCGAGGGCCGCGTGCTGGTGGTCGACGACGACGAGCCGATCGCGCGGATGATGGCGGAGTTCCTCGCCGAGCACGGTTTCGAGGCCGACTGGGCCGGTGGCGGCCGGCTGGCATTGGCGAAGATCAAGGCCGACCCGCCGGACGTCGTGGTGCTCGACCTGCGCATGCCCGACATGGACGGCCGGGCCCTGCTCGCGGCCGTGCGCGCCCAGGGGCTTGCGCCTCGCGTGGTGCTCTTCTCCGCCGATCGCGAGGTGGCGGCGGCGGCGCGGGAGCTCGCCTGCGAGGCGTTCGTCGAGAAGCCCTTTGCGCCGGAATCCTTGCTTGACGCGGTGCGACGCACAATGGCGCCGCTGCTGTTGCCGGCGAAATAGGCGCGCGCCCCGCCGCTAATGGCAGCCCTTCGCCTCCAGCTCGGCGACGCGCTTGTTCAGCTGCTGGATCTCCTGGGCCTGCGTCTCGTACGCGTCGCGGTACCGCCGGGTCTTCGCTTGCTCTTCGCGCAGCGCCGCGTCGCCGTGCCCGCAGGCGGCGGCGAACAGCAGGGCAGCCGCCGCCAGCCTCACTGGACCCGCCGGAGCCGCTCTAGCATCTCGGGCGGCGGCAGGAATCCGGTCACCCGCGCGGGGCCCTCGCCCGGGATGGCGCACTCGGGAGGCCGCTCGTCCCTGCACGCCATCATGAGGACAGTGGGAAGCCCGGGCACCTGGTACTTCTTCTGCAGCTCGTCGTTTTCGGCGGTCTCCTCGGTGGCGTCGATCTTGAGGGGGACGAAGCGATCCGCTACCTCCTTCGCCACCACCGGATCGGTCCAGGTATGCACGTCGAGCTCCTTGCAGGCCGCGCACCACTCGGCGAAGAAGTCGATGAGCAGCGGCTTGCCGGTGGCGCGCGACTGCAGCACCGCCGTCTTCTCGTCGCGCACCCAGGGGATCTCGACGCCCTTCTCGCGGCGGGGCTCGCCCGCCCAGCCGAACCGGAGGCCCACGCCGGCCACGAGCAGGACCAGCGCGACCAGCTTCATCGTCTTCTCCCGCCGGTCGCCGTGGAAGGAGAGGCTGAGCGCTCCCAGGAGGACCGCCCCGAACGCGATCACCCCTGCGGCGATGGCGACGGGACGCACCGGCCAGGGCAGCGGTCCGGGCCGGGGCAGGAAGGGCAGCACCAGGGCAACCGCCGCGGCCACGAGCGCGACGCCCAGGACGCTCTTGACGGTCTCCATCCACGGTCCCGATCGGGGCAGGCGCAGCGAGGTCGCGCCCAGCACGAAGAAGAGCAGCCCCATGCCCACCGCGTAGGTGAACAGCATCCAGAAGCCGAGGAGCGCGCTGCGCTGCGTGGCGACGTAGGCCAGCACGCCAGCGAGCACGGGCCCCGTGCAGGGCGCGGCGATGATGCCGGCCACGAGCCCCATTCCCAAGGCCCCGGCGAACCCCGTCCCCCGCACGCCCGAGAGCTTCTGCTGCAGCGACGAGGGAAGCGCGATGTCGAACGCGCCGAACAAGCTCGCGGCCAGGGCGACGAGGAGAATCGCCAGGACCACGACCACCACCGGAGAGGAGAGCACCGAACCGAACGCTCTTCCCGAGAGCGCGGCGCCGACGCCGAGGACCGAGTACATCGCGGCGATGCCCGCGACGTAAGTGGCCGAGAGCGCCACGGAACGCGACCGATGCTCGGCCTGGCGCGCGCCGAAGATCCCCACCGTGATGGGGATCAGGGGGTACACGCAGGGCGTCAGGCTGGTGAGGATGCCTGCGAGGAACAGGATCGCGAACGTCCCCGCCGAGACCCCGGCCGTGAGGCCCAGCTTTCCCGACAAGTCGACGTCGGACGTGACGCTCTGCGTCAAAACCATCGGCAGGAGCGTCAGCGCGATACCGACCGCCAAGCCAAGAGCCAACCGGGGAAGCCATTTCTTCATTGCCGCCATCCTAATCGCGGATGCCTTGACCCGCAGGGGTCGGAGTTATAATAGACCAGTCTAGTCCACATTAGGAACCACATGGCCCCCAAGCTCCCCATCTACATGGACAACAACGCCACCACGCCCCTCGATCCCAGGGTGCTGGAGGCGATGATGCCGTACCTGACGACCGAGTTCGGCAATGCCGCCTCCCGTAGCCATCCCTTCGGGTGGAAGGCGGAGGAGGCCGTGGATCGCGCCCGGGAGCAGATCGCCTCGCTCATCGGCGGCAACGAGAAGGAGATCGTCTTCACCAGCGGCGCGACGGAGAGCATCAACCTCGCCCTCAAGGGCGCCGCCGAGTTCTACAAGGAAAAGGGCAATCATCTCATCACCGTCCGCACCGAGCACAAGGCCACGCTGGACACGGCGAAGCGCCTGGAGCGGCAGGGATGCGAGGTGACCTACCTCGACACGGACAAGTACGGCCGCATCAGCCCCCAGCAGCTCCGGGACGCGATCACCGACAAGACCATCCTCGTCTCCGTGATGCTGGCGAACAACGAGATCGGCACCGTCCAGCCCATCGCGGAGCTCGGAGAAGTGACGCGGGAGAAGGGGGTCCTCTTTCACGTCGACGCCGTGCAGGGCGTGGGGAAGGTGCCGTTCGACGTCGAGCGGATGAAGGTCGACCTGGCCTCCCTGTCGGCGCACAAGATCTACGGGCCGAAGGGCATCGGCGCTCTCTGGGTCCGCCGCAAGCCGCGCGTCCGCATCGCGCCCATCATCGACGGCGGCGGGCACGAGCGTGGGATGCGCAGCGGGACCTTGAACGTGCCGGGGATCGTCGGGTTCGGCAAGGCGGCCGAGCTGGCGCAGCAGCTGATGCCGGAGGAGTCGAAGCGCACCTACCAGCTGCGCAAGCGGCTTCAGGATGACCTCTTCAAGCACCTCGACCACCTGGAGCTGAACGGGCACCCCACCGAGCGCCTCCCGGGCAACCTGAACGTCAGCTTCGCCTACGTGGAGGGCGAGGCGCTGATGATGGCGATCAAGAACGTGGCCGTCTCCTCGGGATCCGCCTGTACGAGCGCCAGCCTGGAGCCGAGCTACGTGCTCCGCGCCTGCGGCGTGTCCGAGGATCTGGCGCACACTTCCATCCGCTTCGGCATCGGAAGGTTCAATACGGAAGAGGAAGTGGATTACGTGGGCAAGTACGTGGTCGAGCAGGTGAGGCGGCTGCGGGAGATGAGCCCGCTCTACGAGATGGCGAACGAGGGCATCGACCTGTCGAAGATCGAGTGGGCGGCCCACTAGCCTGGCCGCCGAAGGCGGCTTAGGGGCTACGCAGTTGTCTTGAAGGCGGGACGGCAGAGGAGAAAACATGGCGTACGGCGACAAGGTCCTGGACCACTACGAGAACCCGCGCAACGTCGGGACGCTGGACAAGAACGACCCCAACGTCGGGACGGGCCTGGTCGGCGCGCCCGCCTGCGGCGACGTGATGCGCCTGCAAGTGAAGATCAGCGACGACGGGAAGATCGAGGACGCCCGCTTCAAGACGTTCGGGTGCGGGTCGGCCATCGCTTCCTCCTCGCTGGTGACCGAGTGGGTGAAGGGCAAGTCGGTGGACGAGGCGCTCACCATCAAGAACACGCAGATCGCCAAGGAGCTGGCGCTCCCGCCGGTGAAGATCCACTGCTCGGTGCTGGCGGAGGACGCCATCAAGGCGGCCATCGCGGACTGGAAGAAGAAGAAGGGCCTCACGGCCCAGCCGGAGCAGGGCCCCGAGGAGAAGAGGGTCGATGGCTGATCCGAGCATCCACGTCACGCCCACGGCGGCGCAGCAGATCAAGGCGCAGCTCGCCAGGCGCCCGCAGACGAACGCCCGGAGCGGCGTGCGCCTGGGCGTCAAGGGCGGGGGCTGCTCGGGGATGAGCTACGTGATCGAGTACTGCGACCAGCCGCGCCCCAAGGACCAGCTCTTCGAGGTGGACGGGGCGAGGATCTACGTCGATCCCAAGAGCCTGATCTACCTGAACGGCACCACCTTCGATTTCGTGGATACCTTCCAGCAGAAGGGCTTCAAGTTCGTCAACCCGCAGGTGAAGTCGGAGTGCGGCTGCGGCGAGTCGTTCTCGGTCTGAGCCTTTCATGAGCGCGCGTACATGCTGGAGCTGCGGCGGGGAAGTCGCGGCCGCGGAGGCCATTTGCCCTTCCTGCGGAAAGGTGCAGCCGCCGCCTCCGGCCAAGGAGCGCGCCGACAAGTTCGCCATCCTCGGGCTTGGGCCGTCGTTCGACGAGCCGCCCGGGCTCGACGAGAAGTTCCGTGCCCTCTCCCGCAAGCTGCACCCCGACCGGTTCGCCCGGGCCACGCCCCAGGAGCGCCGCTACTCGCTCGAGCAGACCACGCAGCTGAACGACGCCTACAAGACCCTCCGGGATCCCGTCCGCCGCGCCGAGCACCTGCTCGCCCTGCGGGGGATCCAGGGCGACCCGAAGATGTCGCCCGAGTTCCTCGAGCAGACCCTCGAGGACCGGGAGAAGCTGATGGAAGCGAAGCTCGCCGGCGAGCCGCTCGACGGGCTCGCCGCCGGCGTGCGCGAGAAGCGGGATCGCACGCTCCGCGAGGTCCGCGAGCTGGTGGAGAACGGCGGGGACCTGGGCGAGGCGGCCGAGCTCCTGGCCCGGATGCGCTACTACGCGCGCTACCTCGACGAGGTCGAGGGCCGGTCGGTGGAGCTCTGATGCCCGCCCTCCTCCAGATCAGCGAGCCCGGCGAGACCCACGCCAAGGAAGCGTGCACCAGCTGCGCGGTCGGCATCGACCTCGGCACCACCAACTCGTTGATCGCGATCGTGCTCGGAGACGGCAAGCCGCATGCGCTCGCCGTCGACGAAGGCAGCCCGCTGCTCCCATCGGTGGTGCATTACGGCGAGGGCGGCGGTCCGGGATCGGTGGTGGTCGGGCGCCGCGCGCGACAGCTGGCGCCGGAGTTCCCGCGCGACACCATCTCCTCGGTGAAGCGGTTCATGGGCCGCTCCTCCGCCGACCCGGAGACGCGGCGGCTGAGCCCGTATCGATTCGCCGAAGGCGAGTCGGGCGTGGTCCGCTTCGTGGTGGACGGGGCGCGCGTCGTCAACCCGGTGGAGGTCTCGGCGGAGATCCTGCGTGCGCTGCGCACACGGGCCGAGGAACGGCTGGGCATCAAGGTGCACCAGGCGGTGATCACGGTTCCGGCCTACTTCGACGACGCCCAGCGGCAGGCGACGAAGGAGGCGGGGCGCCTGGCGGGACTCGAAGTCTTGCGGCTCCTCAACGAGCCCACGGCCGCGGCCCTCGCGTACGGCCTCGACAAGCGTTCGCGGGGGATGTTCGCCGTCTACGATCTGGGCGGCGGGACGTTCGACATCTCCGTCCTCCAGCTCCAGGAAGGCGTTTTCGAGGTCAAGGCGGTGGGAGGCGACTCGGCCCTCGGCGGCGACGATTTCGACCGCGCCCTCGCCGAGATCCTGCTCGAGGGCCAGGAGCGGACGCCACGCAAGGTGCGCGAGGCCATCGACGCCGCCAAGCAGGCCAAGGAGGACCTGACCCGGGTCGAGGTGACCCAGGCGATGGGCAAGCGCATCACGCGCGCGGAGCTCGAGTCGACCATCCGTCCGTTGATCGAAAAGACCGGCGGTCCCTCCCGCCGCGCGCTGCGCGATGCGGGCGTTCCCGAAGGCAAGGGCCTCGACGGGGTCATCCTGGTGGGCGGCTCCACCCGGGTGCCCGCCGTGCGCCGCTACGTGCGCGAGCTGTTCGGGATGGAGCCCCTGGCGGACATCGACCCCGACGAGGTGGTCGCCCTGGGCGCCGCGGTGCAGGCCGACCTGCTCACCAGCGAAAGCCCGCAGCACGACGTCCTCTTGCTCGACGTGACCCCGCTCTCGCTCGGACTGGAGACGATGGGTGGCCTGGCGGAGAAGCTGATCCTGCGCAACACCACCATCCCCGCGCGCGCCACGCAGGAGTTCACCACCTTCGCCGACGGCCAGACGGGGATGGACATCCACGTCGTGCAGGGAGAGCGCGAGCTGGTGCAGGACAACCGCTCGCTGGCCAGGTTCACCCTCTCCGGGATCCCTCCCCTGCCCGCCGGCCTCGCGCGGGTCGGCGTCACCTTCCAGGTGGACGCGGACGGGATCCTCTCCGTCACCGCCCGTGAGCAGCTGACCGGCGTGTCGCAGACGATCACCGTCAAGCCGTCGCACGGTCTCACCGACGAGGAGATCGAGCGGATGCTGCTCGCCTCCATCGAGCACGCGGAAGAGGACGTGCAGGCGCGACTCCTGATCGACAACCGGGTCGAGGCGCAGCGCATCCTCAAGGCGGCCGAGAAGCAGCTGGAGTCGAACGGCGACCTGCTCTCGCCCGAGGAGCGGCGGCAGATCGAGTCGCAGATGGCGGCCGTTCGCGCCGCCGCGCCGGGTACGGACCACAACGCGATCAAGACGGAGATCGAGAAGCTCGATCAGGTCAGCGCCGACTTCGCCAAGCGGGTGATGGATCGCGGGATCGAGCGCGTCCTCAAGGGCCACTCGGTGGGCGAGTTCGACCAGGGCGAGCTGTCGCCCCACGCGAAGAAGGCGTACGAGGCGCTGCGGGAGGACTGAGGATGCCCCACGTCGTCATCTACGATCCGCGGGGCGCCAAGGAAGCCGAAGGCGACGTGGAAGCGGGGGCGACCCTGCTGGAAGCATCGACGAAGCTCGGGGCGAAGCACGGCTCCGCTTGCGGCGGCGTCTGCGCCTGCTCGACCTGCCACTGCTGGGTGAAGAAAGGATTCGAGTCCCTCGAGTCGCTCGACGAGACCGGCTGCGAGGACGACATCCTCGACCGCGCCTACGACGTGAAGCCCTACTCGCGCCTCGGCTGCCAGGCGGTGCTCGACCACAAGGACGTCGAGTACCAGATCACCGAGGAATCCGAGAAGACGTGGTACGACGAGCACCCGAAGGAGCGCCACGAAGCGGAGGCGAAAGGACTCTGGCCCCCGAAGTAGATCGCCTCGAGGACGGACGCCATGCCCCAGAAGCTGACCTGGCACGACGTGCAAGACATAGGAATCGCGCTAAACCAGAAGTTCCCGGACACCGACCCGCTCTCGGTCCGTTTCACCGATCTGCATCGCTGGGTGCGCGAGCTCCCCGGCTTCTCCGACGACCCGAACAAGTCGAACGAGAAGATCCTCGAGGCCATCCAGATGGCCTGGCTGGACGAGCGCGACGAATGAGGGCGTCCGCCGCCTGGAAGGCGCTGAAGAAGCACGCGGCGGAGAAGCCTGGCGCCTGGGAAGACCATCCCTGGGACGAGACCGTCTACAAGGTCGCGAAGAAGGTCTTCGTCTTCCTCGGGCACGCCGACGGCGGCTACGGGCTCTCCTGCAAGCTGCCGGACTCCGGCGAAGCCGCCATCACGATGTTCTCCTGGGCCGAACCGACGGCCTACGGATTGGGCAAGTCGGGCTGGGTGAGCGCCCGCTTCGAGTCGAAGGACGACGTGCCCCTCGAGCTGTTGAAGCAGTGGATCGACGAGAGCTACGCCGCCATCGCCCCCAAGCGCACGGCGAAACGCGGCTAGAGCGGGGCGACGAGGAGGACGTCGACTTCGCTGCCGTCCTCGACGCGCCCCTCGCCCGGCGGAATCACGGCCACGGCGTTGGCCCCGGACCACGAGGCGATCTGCATGCTGCTCTGCTGCCCGCCGGGCGTGAACACCAGCTGGCTTCCCTGCGCCGTCACCGACCCGCGGGGAAAATACGTCAGCCCTTCCACCTGCGAGATCGCCCCGCGCAGCCGGGCCTTCGCCCGCGCACGCTCGGGCCGCGGGTCGCCCAGGAGCAGCCGGATCGCCAGCCGGACGAACAGCTCGAATCCGAGGGTCGCCGCGGCAGGGTTCCCCGGAAGTCCGAACACCAGCCGCCCGCCGGACGCCGTGCCAAACAGCACCGGCTTCCCGGGGCGGATGGCGACGGTGTGGAAGATCAGCTCGCCCCCGAGGCGCCCGAGCGCGTCCTGCGCGTGATCGTGATCGCCGACCGACGCCCCGCCGGTGGTGACCAGGAGATCCGCGGGGGCGTCTCGGAGCCGGCCAGCGATCTGGTCGATGTCGTCCGGCGCGACACCCAGCCGGAGCACTTGGGCGCCCGCGTCCCGCGCGAGAGCGGAAAGCGTCAGGCTGTTGGTCTCCACGATCTTGCCGGGAGGCGGATCCTCGCCCACGCCCACGAGCTCGCTGCCCGTGCAGAGCACGGCCAGACGCGGCCGCCGGTGGACGCGCGCCACGCTCGCGCCGGAGGCCGCCGCCAGCGCCAGGTCCGAAGCGTCGAGCAACCGGCCGGCAGGCAGCGCCTCCGCGCCCGCGGTGAGCTCCTCGCCGCGCCGCCGGATATGCTGGCCGCTCTTCACCGGCTGCAGCACGCGGACGACCGCGCCGTCCCGCCGGCAGTGCTCCTGCATCACCACCGCGTCGGCGCCGGGGGGCACCGGCGCGCCGGTGAAGATCCGGGCCGCCTCTCCGGCCGGCAGCGTGCGGCTCCAGGGAGCGTCCCCCGCCGCGACCTCGCCTGCGACGCGCAGCGGCGTGGACGCCTCGGCAGCGCGCAGCGCGTAGCCGTCCATCATCGAGATGTCGGTCGCGGGCTGATCGCGGCGCGCACGGATGCTCTCGGTGAGCACCCGGCCGTGGGCTTCGGCGAGCGCGACATCCTCCGCGGCCAGCGGCCGGGCCCGCTGGCGGATCGCCGCGAATGCCTCGTCCAGCGGGGTCAACATGCGCTGGAGAGATGGAAACAGAAGAGCCCCGGCCCTTCGGCCGAGGCTCGACTGTCCGGTAGCGGGCGCAAACCATCGCGCTCAGGGGTCCGCCGCCGGGGCGTCGGTGGTGCCGAAGAGAGGACTCGAACCTCCACGGGGTTGCCCCCACCAGACCCTGAATCTGGCGTGTCTGCCAATTCCACCACTTCGGCTCGACGCCAGAAAAGCCGTGGCGATCTAGCGGAGTGCATCATTCAAGTCAAGGTAGCGGACTGCGGTCGTGCAGGCATGGACAAGCGCCCCTATCTGTGGTCGCATGTCCTACCTTACGGGGAGGACCTTGCAGAGGTAGGGGGTCATGGCGGGTCGGCGCGTGCTGATCGTGGACGACGAAGAAGGATTCCGCGACGGCGTCGCTGATCTGTTGGAGATGGAAGGCTACGCGGTTTCCGTCGCCCGCGACGCGGTGGAAGCGGTCCGCTTGTTTCCGGAATTCCGTCCCGAAGTGATCCTCCTCGATCTCCGCATGCCTCATCTGGACGGCGAAGCATTCCTGCGCGGCATGGGCGGCCTCCCCGCCAGCAAGCGCGTCCCGGTGGTGTTGATCTCGGCGAAAGAAGATCTGCCGCAGATCGCGACGCGCACCGGCGCCGCCGGTTACCTGAGCAAGCCGTTCGAAGCTCCGCAGCTGCTCTCGCTGCTGGAGAAGGTGCTGCCTTGAGCGGCTGCCGCGCCTGGAACATTCCTCATCAGCGACCGTTCAATCATCATTCTCATGCGTAGCCCCTGAGCCGCCTGCGGCGGCCGGGGCCAGAACACACCTCATCAACCACTGCGGAATGATCACGCTCAAGCGTAGGCGCTAAGTTTCCCGAGGCGCCGCGCCTAGAGCGGCTTCTTGTCCTCGACGCCGTTCTCCGCCCGCCCATGCATCTGCGGAACGTGCGGTCGCTCCGGCGACTCTTCCGTCTCCCGCACCGAGAGCGGCTCGCCGGTCCTGCCCGCCTCCGCCGAGGCGTTCTCCACCGGCGGGGCAGAATCCGCCGCGACCGCCTCGTGCTCCTCGCGCGCGCGCTCCGCGGCGGCCGGGCCGGTCGCTCGCGGGCGCTCCTTGGGCGGAGTCGGCGCCAGCGGGATCCCCGCTTGCCAGAGCTTGCGCTCCGCCTGAGCGAGCCGCTCCCGCACCAGCTCCAGCTCGCCCTTGGTGACGAGGTAGACGCGGTTGTTCGTCTCCGCCCGCCCCTTGTGCTTGCGGAGCTCATCCCGGAGCTCCTGTTCCTTGCGCCTCGATTCGCGCGCGTTCTTGTCCGCGGCCGCCACCTGGCGCTCGAGCTCGCTCTTGGCCGCCTCCAGCTGCTCGCGCAGCGACTGCAGCTCCGGATCGGCGGGCGGCGCGACCGGGGCCGGCGCGGGCCGCTCCACCAACTCGCGGGCCCGGGCCTGCGTCTTCTCCAACTCGGCGCGGAGCTGCGCCTCCGCGGCCCGCGAGGCCTGAAGCTCCCGGCGCGCCTGTGCCTCGGCGGCGTGCGCCTCTTCGCTCAGCTTGCGCGCGTGGGCCAGGTCTTCTTCCAGCTCCGCCTCGCGCGCACCCCGCGGCTGCGCCTTTCCACCGCGCGAGTCCTGCGCCTTGCGGCGGGCCTCCGCCAGCTTCTCGCGGGTCTCCGCGAGCTGCGCGGAGCGGCCCTTCGCCTCCTCCACCGCCCTGCGCAGCTCCGTCCGGGCGCTCTCGGTCTCCTTCCGCGCCCCGTCGGCTTCCTCGCGCAGCGCCTTCACGGCGGAGGCCGCGGATTGGCCCTGGAAGAAGAACAACACGGCCAGGACGACGGCGACGACGGCGACGATGAACGCGAGACCGACCATTCTCCGCTCCGGGAAGGACCGGGGAGCCTAGCATACAAGTGAGGAGCCTCTGGCCACCGATCTGGGGCCCGGAACTGCCCGCCTGCTCAAATGGTGGGCGGCGAACCCTTCAGCTCGGCGAAGACCGCGTCCTCCACGCCCCTGCGATGCCCCTTGCCGTCGTGAAAGCTGTACCGCGGCCCGGTGAACCGGACGCCCGCCGCCGTGTGATCCCGCACGTCTTCGATGCGCACCGCCACCAGGGCGCAGGGAAAGGGCGGCGAGTCCATCAGCTCTTTCTCCACTACGGCCGTCCCCTTGAGCCCGTAGCAGATGTCGTCGCCGAGCACCTCCACCGCGACCTTGCCGTTCGCCCGGATGTTGCGCAGGGCCTGCCCGCGCGTGTCCACCGCCAGCGTGAGCGTGCTGGGGTTCCGCGCCACCGCCCAGGTCATGAGCGCCGTGGCGGGTGCGGAGCGCTCATCGACGGTCGCCACCACCAGGGGCTCGCCGCCAAGCAGGAACTGCACCAGGCGGGGCGGCATCTCGGTTTCGGACATCGGAGGACCCGCGCGATCAAGGACAGGCGGAAATGCTCGTGGCGTGCAACCGCGCGCGGAACACGGCGCATGCCTGGTCGCGTTCGGCCCCGTCGAGCTGGGCGGCCACCAGCGAAAGCACCGCCGCCGGATCGGCCGGTCCCGATCCCAGCGCCCGTGCCGCGGCGAGCGCCGCCCGCGAAGCGCCGGTGGCGTCGCCGCTCGCGTCGGCCCATGCCCAGAGGGCGCCCGCCAGCAGCGCCGAGGGCGTCGCGCCCGAGGCGAGTGGACGGGAGAGGTCGAGCTGGCCGGTGGGATCGCCTCCCGGCTCGGAGGCCGCCAGGTATCCGGGATCGCCCGCGGCGGCCGCGCCGAGGAACAAGGCGATCCCTTCCGCCTCTTCCGGATGGACG
>WNFP01003531.1_pt1 | contig 12569 bp, 9 predicted proteins | sample 5400201 | NCBI WGS metagenome assembly WNFP01 (sample SAMN13153355, study PRJNA577476) | soil metagenome | isolation source: 115 cm saprolite under Madrone tree | place: USA:California | collected 2016-06-14
GGTTGGGAGAATTTTATGCTACCGCGGCCATATACGGTCTCGGTAACGGCATCGGCATCAACCAGTGGGAGGCGCCCTTTTTGAGTGAAGATGAAGCGCGGCAAGTCGGCGCGTTATCAACCGGAGCATCCGTGTTGAACGAAAACATGACTATGGCGCTGCGGGTTGCGTTCGAGACTGAAGGAAAGCTGATTCTTTTCGGCGAGAGCTATGAAGTGACACCCGACGGAGCGAAATCCTTAACCTGGTAGTCAAGCTATTTGGTGACTTGCGAGCGGAGACTATGTCGCAATTTCCCCCATCGGTTGTCATCCCGAGCAAATGCGAGGGATCTAGACTTGTCCTGAGTGCATCCGAAGGATCTTACGCTGCGCTCGAAATGACACAAGAGGAAGATGAAACTTCTACTTCGGGTGAATAATTCGCTAGAGGATAATAATCACTAGCCTTCTTTTACTTCAGTTGAACGAACCAAAGACTCCATGAGAATCGCTGTTGATATCGGCGGAACGTTTACCGACTTGGTCGCCGTCGATGACCAGGGACAAGTCTATCGAAGTAAGTCCTTGACGACGCCGGATGATCTTGCCCGTGGGATTCAGGATTGTTTAACCGCGGCGAAGATCGAAGTCTCGCAGGCGAGCTTCTTTGTCCATGGTTCTACCGTCACGATCAATGCCGTGCTGGAACACAAGGGCGCGCGCACGGGGCTCATCACGACCAAAGGGTTTCGCGATGTCTACGAAATCGGTCGGGGCAATCGGCCGGAAGGTTATAATTTATTCTTTAAGCGCCCTGTCCCTTTAGTTTCTCGGGACTTACGTTTGGAAGTTGATGAACGGCTTTACGCTACCGGAGAGCTGTTGAAGCCTCTCGATGAGGCGTCGGCGTTGGAAACCATCGGCATGCTCAAAGCCGCGGGTGTGGAAAGCGTCGCCGTGTGTCTGCTCCATTCCTACGCCAACCCGGTGCATGAGGAACGGTTGGGGCAACTGCTGCGCCAGCGGTTTCCCGAAGCCTACGTGTCGCTCTCTCATGAAATCCTCCGCGAGTTCCGAGAGTACGAGCGCACTTCGACAACGGTCCTCAACGCTTATGTCGGTCCTATTGTCAGTCGCTATCTGGTCTCCTTGGAGAAGATGCTCGGCGATTCCGGTTTCTGCGGAACGTTCCGCGTTATGCAGTCCAACGGCGGCGTGATGTCGGCGGAGACGGCGAAGAAAATGCCGGTGACGATGATGGAATCGGGCCCCGTCGCGGGCGTTATTGCCGCGGCTCATCTGGGCGAGTCGCTGGACTGCCGCCATATCATCTCCTTCGACATGGGCGGAACCACAGCCAAAGCGAGCCTCATCAAAGACTTTCACCCAGAAGTTACAAGCAGCTATTATGTCGGCGGTTATGTCTCCGGCCATCCGATGATGCTGCCGGTGGTGGACATCGTTGAGGTCGGCAACGGCGGCGGCAGCATCGCCTGGATTGATCCTGCCGGCGGTATGAAAATCGGACCGCAAAGTGCCGGTGCCGCGCCCGGCCCCGCATGCTACGGCCAAGGGGGCACGGAGCCGACAGTGACGGACGCCAATCTTATCGTCGGACGCATCGATCCCGAGTATTTTCTAGGCAGTGGGATTCGCTTGCGCAGTGAAAGGGCGGCAGAGGCAATTATGGAAAAAATCGCTAAGCCGCTCGGCTTGTCCTTGGAGGAAGCGGCGCTGGGGATACTGACCATTGCTAACTTCAATATGTCGCTGGCGGTGCGGGCCGTATCGGTGGAGAAGGGTTACGATCCGCGCGATTGTGTACTGGTGCCCAGCGGCGGAGGCGGCGCGCTCCACGCCATGGCGATTGCCAGAGAGCTTTCCGTTCCCCGGGTCATTATCCCGCCGATGCCGGCCCACTTTTCCGCCTTCGGCATGCTGCTTGCGGATCTCAAGCACGACTACGTGCTAACCTTTGTGCGTGAGTTGGCGGATACGACGGGAGCGCAAATCGCGGACGCTTTTGCGTCCTTGGAAAAGTCGGCGATCGAAACCTTGACTGAAGAAGGAGCAACGCGGGAACAAATGGTTCTCAGGCGATTTCTGGACATGCGCTACCGCGGGCAGGAATATACCTTGCCGGTGCCGCTCATGGAAGATCCCCGTGCCATCGGTGACTTCGGTCCGATTCGCGCTCGATTCGATCGGCTCCATCAAGAGCACTACGGTCATTCGGCGCCCAATGAGCCGGTCATGATGGTTAATCTCCGGCTCTCAGCGCTGGGGAGATTAGACAATCGTTTGCAGCTCTCCTCGACGCATGGAGACGGTGACCGAGGTGAGCGCGGCAAGCGGCCGGTGATTTTCGACAGCGGTCAGTCTCCCGTCAACTGTCCGATCTATCTGCGTAACGGTTTCATGCCCGGTGATCGACTGGATGGCCCAGCCGTAATTGAGGAGTTAGGCGCGACGATCCTGCTCTATCCGGGTGACAAAATGGAGATCAACGATTTCGGTCATCTCGTGATCGACGTGACTGGATAAGAGCCTTCCACTCGTCCAAAAGAAATGGCTGACGAGACTCTCAGCGAGAGATTGGCCCGTCATCAACTTGCTCTTCAACTAGACCAGGTCCCCGACGACGTTGTTCAAATAGCAAAGCTTCATATTCTCGATTCCCTAGGCTGCTTGCTAGCCGGTTCCCGTTTAGAGCCGGGAAAGCTTGCCTACGATCTTGCGGTCACAACGAGCGGCGGCGGTTCGGGTTCTAGTTCGACTCTTTTTGGCACTGATTCCCGGGTCTCATTTTTAGATGCGATTCAGGCGATGTCCGTGGCTGCCCATTGCGGCGAGATGGATGATATCCACGGCGGCGCGGGAACCTGCATCGGCGGCATGATCGTTCCGGCGCTGGTCGCCCTGGGAGAAAAATACGCGGGCAGCGGCCGCAGTTTTCTCGAGGGCGCCATCGTCGGCTATGAAATGACGACCCGCGTCGGGTTAGCGATCGATGCTCCGAGTCTTTTCGTTCGCGGCTGGTGGCCGAGCACGGTCTGCGGGGTTTTCGGCGTCGCCGCGGCCGGAGCGAAGTTTTTGCGATGGTCCTTGGATAGGACCGTGAACGCTCTCGGCATCGCATCACTTAATGCCGGTGGCATGATCACGGGAGGTCATGAAGGCGCCACGGGGCGCCATCTGGTTTTTGGTCGTGCCGCTCAGAGCGGCGTCCTTTCGCTCTTGGCTGCAGACCAGGGCTTTACCGGACCGAAGCGCGCGTTTGAAGATCCGCGCGGCTTCTGCCTCACTTTGTGCGCGGAACCCAAATGGGAATATTTGCGCACGTTTGACCCATACCGTTTGCCCGAGGTTGCCTTCAAGCCTTACCCCTGCGCGCGCCAGCTTCACGCGGGTGTGGAAGCGTTGCTGCGATTGATCAAAGAATACTCCATTGCCCCAGAGTCCATTGAAGAAATTGAGCTCTGCGTGCCCACGGGAGTTGCGAGCTTGGTGAATCGTCCAGTCACCTCAGCGAACCGCGCCGCCATGCTTGGAAGCGGACAGTACGTGATGGCGGTTACGGCGATCAGAGGAAAGATGGATCTGACATCCTTCGACGGAATATTTCGCGAAAGCAATGAAGTTGGTAACTTAATGGGCAAAGTGAAAGTTAAAGGTCAGATCGAGCTCGACCCCTATTTTCCTCGATCTTGGCCTGGCCGGGTTAAGCTTCGCCTAAAGAATGGCTCCTCTCACACGCGCGAAATCATCATTCCTAAAGGGGAGAGCGAAAATCCCATGTCCCAACCGGAAGTGGAAGAAAAGTTTCTCTCCCTCGCCGCGCCACTGCTGGGCGACGCGAAGGCGCGGTCGGTTATGGACGAAGTTCGGGGGTTGGAGGAACGCGAGTCTCTAGACGAACTGCTCGCTTTCCTCAAGGTACCAACCTAATCCTATTTTATTCCCAGCTCGTTGTTGACCTCCCGTTGGAGCGAGAAATCAAAAACCGCAGAACTTTTCACCGGCGTCTTGAGCTGGAGAAACTGCGCGTCTGCTCTTAGGTTTTCTTCGACTTCTTTGTCCGTTGGGATACTGTTCCGGGTAAAAGCCGAGCGGCTGAACCGGTAAGTTTCAAGAGCGATCTGTTGAGACACATTTAAGTACTTGGCCAGTATCTCGGCCGAAGGATTCTCGTTGGTTTGAAAATATCGGTTGGCTTTCGCCAGGGCGCGGAGCGTGCGTTTCATGATCGCCGGTTTTTCCTGCAGGGCTTTATCCGACACGATCAGGCCCGAGATAAAATTAACATATTCGTCGCTGATGGAGGCGAGCAGATTGAGTTTGTAACGATCGCGGGCAACGAATACGGTGGGTGGAGAGAGAACGGTGATATGGACCGCACCGGCGACCTGCGCTTGCAGTTGGGACGGCACGTCACCCGACACGATGCTGGTGATCTCCTTGGTCGGGTCGATGCCTCCCTTACGCAGCATGATGAAGCCCGCGAGCTGCTGGCTGCCGCCGATAGTTGTCACCGCCATGGTTTTGCCTTTGAGGTCGTTGAAAGTCTTTAGGTCCGGCCGCGTGACCAACCAAAAAAGCGGCAATTTTTGATTCACGGCAAGGACCTTCAACGGGAGCCCTTGGATGATTCCGCGGATGGCGGTGCCCATGATGTGGATCGCTTCGACGTCGCCGGCTACGGCTGCAGCGATGGCGGTGGTCCCGCGGGTCAAAATAAGCTGCGGTTCCAAATGTTCTTCCTTGAAGAAACCCCTGTCGTTGGCGATGAAAGCCATGATGGAAGAGATCGAGCGGCTGGCGTAAGTAATCCGGACGCGATCGTCGGCCTGGGCCGAAAGCGCAAGGGCACAAGATAGCCATAGCACGAACACAATTGTTTTCATTTGGGCTCCGGTCACATTGATCCAAAACAACGTTCACCCGTTTAACAAGAGCAACCTTGAATTGCAACGGAGTCGTAAGCTATAAAGGCCAAGCTCTGAAATGCAGAGAAATTATATCTGATTCTCGGAGGTATCCATGGGCGCGGAGAAAAACCCCGGCTACGATCTTCTCTACGATATCATTCGGCGCAGATCGAGTATTCGAAAGCTGAAACCGGATCCGATTCCTGACGAATCCATCAATAGGATTCTCGAAGCGGGCCGTTGGGCCATGTCCGGCGCCAATTCGCAGCCGTGGGAGTATATCGTGGTCAAAGACCCCCAGGTGAAGAAAGATCTGTTTCGTTGCTATGCGGAGGTAAACACGGATTTCATCTATTGGATGGAGCAGCAACGCGTTTTTGAGCTTAGGCATCCCGCGTATCAAATGACGGCGGACAAGTCCGTGGAGCAGCAACGGCGCGGCGCCGGCTGGTCCGCCGCGCCGGCACTGATCGTTGTGGTCGGCGACGGCCGGCGCCAATGGGGCACGGTGCAAGGCGCTCACACCTTCGGACGCGATCAGTCGCATCTCACCGACGGATTGGCCAACACCTGCACCTTGATGCACCTGGCGGCTGCTTCCCTCGGGCTCGCTACGCAATGGGTCAGCATCCACGTCCAAGAACCTTTCAAGAAAGTTTTGGGCGTGCCGGATCTCATGATGCTGTATCTCATCATCCCGGTCGGTTACCCTGCGGTGGAGCCGTCGGAAGGGGTGCGGCGTCCATTGGAAGAGATCGTGCACTATGATCACTATGACGAATCCAAGTTCATGAGCAACGAACGCATCATTCAATTTCTCTACGAACTCCGTGGCAAAACATTGCAGACTTACCGCCAATCGTATGTCGGCAAAGAGGAGCCAAAAAGCAGCTGACTCTGAGTTACTTGCTTTTTAGTGTCATTCTAAGGCGAAGCCGAAGAAGCTAGACGAGACTGTAAATAAACTACCCCGCAGCAAGCTGACGGGGTATCAGAGCATAGCGATGAGAATTTGTCCCAAAGGCGTCACCCCCGAATGTTTTAATCGGGGGTCCAGTTCCGGTCTCGCCTGGATTCCCGACGGTTCGAGAACCTCACCGTCCCGAGGGAAATCGAGGGATAGAAGCATTCGGGAATGACGAACTTTTAGAGGACTAGGAACAGCTTATACGCAGCAAGCTGTGGGGAATCAGACCCGCTGAGATTGAAGGAACAGTACAAACGAGATTCTTTATCGCCCGGCGGCTTTTAGAATGACATCAAAACGTTGGAGACGGATGCAGAAGCCGATGCTAGGTATTTTTCCGCGACTATTTTCGGCTCTATGGCTGTTCGCGATCGTTTCTGTCGTCGCGCTTTCGCAGACCTTTGCCGCGCAGAGCTCTGGGACGGCCACGAAAATCATGGCGAGCTACGGTGGCGAGCTGGGCTACCAAGCGCCGCTTTGGATGGCTCACGATCTAAGACTCTTTGCCAAGCAGGGGATCAGCTCGGAACTGATCCGCATCGCCGGCGGCTCGCGCAGCATGGCCGCGCTGTTTGCCAACGCGACCCAAGTGTCGCAGAGCGCCGGTGTGTCTCCGGTTCAAGTGGACTTGGCCGGCGGAGACGCGGTGATCGTGGCGACGTCGACCAACCGCGCCACGGTGAGCATTGTGGCCCAGCCAAAGACGATAAAGAAGCCCCAGGACTTGGTCGGCCGGTCGGTGGGGCTGGTAGGGCGCGGCGAGATGAATGAGTTTTTCTTTCTCACTGCGCTTGAGCGCTGGGGCATCGATCCGAAATCAGTCACGTTATTGACGATTCCCGGCTCCCAGCCGCGGCTGGCGGCGGTAGCGGCGGGCACCATCGATGCGACGGTGTTGGCGCCACCGTTTACGTTCGAAGCCGAGAAGTTCAACCTCAGCACCTTGACCGATTTTGCCACGGGCGCCGAGCCGTTTCCTCAATCCGGGCTGGTGGTGCGCAAAGAATATCTCCGTAATAACCGAGACACCGTAAAGCGAATGCTCATGGCCTACGGAGAAGCGATTCATATTCTCAAGACGGACTCCGAGAGAAGCACGGCGATCATGAAAAAGTATATGCGCATCACCGACGACGTTATCGCCAAACGCAGCTATGAATATTATGCGAAGCTGTTCTCGCAGCCGCCGCTCACGGAGGAAAAAGGCGTCGGCGTCGTTCTGAAATTTCTTGCTACCCAACCCGGCATGGCAAACGCAAAGAATGCCAAGGCGGAAGATTTCTTTGACAACAGCGTCGTGCAAGACTTTCAGCGCGAAGGGTTTTTCTCGCGGCTCAAGTAAGCCACTATTTCACCAATGGCGTGCATTCCCGTGCGTGCTGAGCTTGTCGAAGCAATCCGATATATCTAAGATGGAATGAAAAATGCCGGTATTGGAACGGTTCGTTATACCGGGCATATAAGACACATTCTGGCGGAATCCGCGACATGTCCATCGATCCGATCACCGTAGAAATTATTCGCTGCGCTCTAAAAGCGGCGGCCAACGAAATGTCGGCGGTGCTGAAAAAGACCGCCTACAACATGATGATCTACGAGGTGCAGGATTATTGCGTCGGCATCGTCGATCACGAAGGCCGGACCCTGTCGCAGAATGAAGGCGCCTTGCCGATTTTTCTCGCCGACCTCGGCGTGGCGGTGCAGGATGGCATCGACGTTTACAGGCGGGAGAACATCCATCGCGGCGATGTCTTTTTGGTTAATCATCCGGAGATCTGCGGGCAGCATCTCAATAATATGGTCGTTTATACGCCGTTCTTCTGGGAGTCCAAGCTGCTTTGCTTCCTGGCGGTGCGCGCGCACTGGATCGACGTCGGCGGCGCGAGCACCGGGTTCGGTTCAAGCATGACGCGAGACGTTTATGAAGAGGGACTGCAAATTCGCTCGGTGAAGATTTACGCGGAAGGCAAACCCAACGTCGAAATATTGCGGTTGATCGAAGACAACATCCGATTCCCCGAGTCCTCTTTGGGTGATCTCCGCGCGCAGATCGCTTGCTGCCGCACCGGAGAAGAGCGGCTCGCACAGATCTGCCGGAAGTATGGCGAGGCGGTATTCCAAGAAGCGGTCGAAGTCATCTGGAATCAGACCGACACCCTCGTGCGCGAAGCCGTGCGCGGGATTCCCAACGGAGTCTACGAGGCGGCGTCGTTTCTCGATGACGACGGGAAGGATTTCACCAAAACTCTTCCCATCAAAGTTCGAGTCACAGTCCGGGACGACGAACTCACCATTGACTTCTCCGAGGTCTGCGATCAAGTGCCGGGGTTTATCAATTGCGGTGCTTCGGGAGGAATGGCCGCGGCGCGCGTGGCTTTCAAGGCGCTTACGTCACCCCATCGGGAAGTGAACGAGGGCTCTTTTCGCGCGCTCAAAGTGATTCTGCCGCCGGGAAAATTGCTCAGCGCCAAACGGCCCGCGCCCATCGGCGGCTGGAGTCTGTCACTGCCGACGGTGCTCGACACGATCTTGCTGGCGCTGGCGCCCGTGCTGCCGGAGCGTATCCCCGCGGCTCACAAAGGCGACATGGGCGGCTACGCGATCTTCGGCACGCATCCAAAGACGAAACGGAGGTATGTCTGCCAGAATATCATCGGCGGTGGTTGGGGCGGTCGGCCCTTCGAAGATGGCGCTTCGGCTTCGGTGTCGATGTGCCAGGGCGACGTGAAGAACACTCCCATCGAGTTACAGGAGCTCTATTATCCTTTGCTCTACGAACGCCATAGTCTGCGATCCGACAGTGGTGGGGCGGGAAAGTTCCGGGGCGGCGTCGGCGTCGAAGTCCAAGTGAAACCGTTACACGATCTTTTCGTCAGCCGTAATACGGATCGGATTCAATGCCCGCCCTGGGGTTTGTTGGGCGGCGAGGAAGGCGCGACCAACGCGACGGTAATCCGACGCAACGGCAAGGAAGAAAAACTTCCAGGGAAGTTCAGCCATCTGTTAGTGCATCCCGGAGAGACCGTGACATTTCTCACAGCCGGCGGCGGTGGATACGACGATCCTGCGAAGCGCGATGCTAACGCGGTAGAGCGGGATATTGACCTCGGTTACGTTTCGAAAGAACGGGCTATGCAAGATTACCCGCCGGCGTTTGGGCACGCAACCATACAAGTTAAGCCTGATTCTTAACTTCAAGTTCCTTCTTTCCCCCCAGCCACGGCGCTCTTTAGGAAGCGCGATCAGGTCTTTTTGTCGCGATAATTCTTTTCAAAACTGTCCACTATTAGACAGCAATCCCTCCCGAGTCAGGTTACGTTAATCGCCAAAGGAAGACGAATCTATGTTATTGCATTTTCGAGAGCTGTAATGGCGCGCAAGAGGTAAAAGGCCGAACCACATACTCAACGGTGGTTTGACTTCGGCTCCGGTTTGACAGACCCCCCTCCCTCTTCCAATATCCGAAGGCTATCAAGAGCCTGAAAAAGGAGAGAGTTATGAATCCTCTATTGATGATCGCTATACCCTTAGGGTTGGTGATCGTGGGCATGGTATTGAACAGTATTGGGCTTTCCTTCGATCAGCCTCCAAGCTCAGCGGAGCAAGATCCGGCAAAGAGAGCGGCGGCCGAAGGGGAAACTTATCGCCGTTTCTTTGATTTACAGAGAAAGCGATCTGTGACAAGGCAGAAGAGGGTCGGCCAGTATGCCTGGTTGCTCATGGTTGCTATTATCGGTTCCTTCATCTGGCTGTACATGTATACCGTGAACAAAACCACCGCCACGACTCAAATTGCCACGCTTCAGACACAGGTGATGGAAGAAGGGAAGGGGATGGTTCTCTCGGTCACGCTGAAGGACGGGAGCAATGTCAAATATCTGATCAAATCACCCCAAGCCGATACCTTGGATGCCGCCACGAAAGAAGGGATTTCGAAACAGAAGGTCTCATCCTACGACATGGAACAATCAGGTACGGTCTTGAGTATCGGTGAGAATCCATTGCCTGCCGGTGTCGCACTGAAAGTGTCCATCGACCCGACAGCAAAAAAAAGTTGAAAGTTAAGCCTCGGCGAAGAAAAAGGGGCGAAGCTTGAGTGTATAATCATTTCGACGTTTCGGGAATTCCCGAAACGTCGAAGTTCTTCCAGCGGAGCACGAACCCGATCACGGTGGTTTTCCGGTCCGCGATCACGAGCCACGTGGTGGCTTGACGTATAGTCACCCTTCACGCCTTCCGCCTCACGGGTCACGAGCGACGGGTTTCCCGTTTTTCCCTTATCCTTTTGCCCTTTATCCTTTAGAAAGGGGCGGGAGTTATCGTAGGCGGGTTGACCCTGAGCACGATCACGTGTCACGAACAACGGGTTTATCCCTAATCCTTTTGCCCTTATCTTTAGATTGGAGGTTTCATCTTTTATACCTTAGCCTTTATCCTTTTAAGAGGGGCACGGCTCATTGCCTTCTTTCCGCTTTCAGCTTTAATCATTCATCCTCGTCATAGGAGGCCGAACTACTCGTAGGTTGGGTGGACTCCTTCAGTTAAAAAAATTGCCATACATCATTGAATATTCGCCGGAAGCCGAGGAACATCTGGAACGGTTGACCGCCCGTCAACGAAAAATCGTTTTAGACACAGTTGATCGGCAATTGCTCAACCAGCCGAACGTCGAGACGAAGAACAGAAAACCCATGCGCCCAAACCCCGTAGCTCCGTGGGAGCTTCGCATTGGAAGCCTGCGCGTGTATTATGACATCGAGGAGCATCCTGAATCGAAGGTTGTTGTCGCAGCGGTGGGGGTTAAAGAAAGAAATCGAGTTCGAATCGGTGGAGAAATAATCGACCTATGACTAAGATTGAATTAAAGAAAGCGTCCGAGCCTTTATCAAAGTACGCCCAAAAGGCCAGAAAAGACCCGGTCATTGTTGTGAAGAAGGGCAAACCTTTTGCGGCTGTTGTGCCTATCCGAAACGCGGATCACGAGACGGTATCTCTAAGCACAAACCGCAAATTCCTGGCGATCATCGAACGCTCGCGGTCTCGCACGAAAAAGGAAGGCACGATTTCCTCCAAGGAACTCCGACGGCGGCTTGGACTGAAAAAATAGTCCGATGTCATTTTGACGTTTTGAGAATTATCAAAACGTGAAAGTTCTCCCTCGCGAAGCACGAACACGTGTCACGAGCCACGAACACGGTTCTTTATATTTCCCTTGTCAGATCCGGAGCATATCGATAAAATGCCAGGCAAATTTTAAAGTCGGGACTTATCGTAGGCGGAACGAAGCGGGTCATGAGCAACGGGTTTCCCGTTTATCCCTTATCCTTTTGCCCTTTATCCTTTAGAAAGGGGCGGGAGTTATCGTAGGCGGGTTGACCCTGAGCACGATCACGTGTCACGAACACGGCAGTTCTACGGTTCACGATCACGGTGGTTTTCCCGAACTCGAGACCCGGGCACGGCGCTCTTCTTTCCGCTTTCAGCTTTGCCTATTCATCTTTGTTCTAACGCCCTACCGCCCCCGCGGGTTTGAGTAATCCTCGGTCAGTTGCGCGACCCCCAACGGGACAATTCGTCATTTCGTCATTTCGATGTTTTGAGAATCATCAAAACGTCAAAGTTTGCAAAGAGACGTCCTCAACCAATTTGGTGTCGGTTAGTCATCAATGCCGACAATTCAGTTAATCAATCGGGTTTTGACCGGCGAAAACGATTATTGGAACTTGGGGCCGAATCGCGTAGAATCTCTTAAATATCGTGACTATTGAAGAACTCATAAAAGAACGGCGAGAGGAAATCCTCCGAATCGCCGCGCGACATGGCGCCCACAACGTCCGGGTTTTCGGCTCGGTTGTCCGCGGTGAAGCGCGCCCGGACAGCGACGTGGACTTCCTGGTCGATATGGACCCGGGACGGACCCTGCTCGACATGGGCGGGCTGCTGATGGAGCTGAGAAAGATATTAGGTCGCGAGGTTGATGTCGTGACCGAGCGCGGACTCAAGGCACGTATCCGGGATCGCATAATCAAAGAGGCATCGCCTTTGTGAGAGACCCTAAGGAACGGCTCCGGGATATCCTTGACGGGATTTGCCAATATCGAACGCTATGCGGCGCGTGGACGGCAAGCGTTTGAGTCTGACGAACTCATTCAGAACTGGTTCGTGCGGCACCTCCACATTATCGGCGAAGCGGCACGCGGGCTGCCGCAAGAACTTCGTGATCGGGAAAAATCCGTACCATGGTCTAAAATCATGGGTATGGACATATTCTTGTTCACGACTACTTTGCCGTGGACACTGATATCGTCTGGGATGTCATCGAGCGCGACCTGCCGGATTTAAAGGTGAAGGTCGAAGCGCTCCTGCAGCAGCTTGAGCGAGGCTCCTGACCGCTAGATTCATTCTCAAAACGTCAAAGTCCCCGCGAGGTCCACCTCAGGCTTTTTTCCGGTTCCTGGCTCATTCTCCAGGCTCTCTTGGTCGCCGCGCTTCTGCCCCAAGGCTGGCTTTTCTTTCCCCGCCGTTTATCAACAATCGGCGGCTTCGGATGTGTCGAAGCTGGTGGGTGACGGATCAGGTCCGATAAGTTACTGATTTAACTTGGTATTTCAATGTTTCTTGACGTGTCTAGATTTCTTCTATAGTCTAGTCTTAATGGCTTGAACGAGTTAGTACTCGGTGCCAAGGAGCAAG
>WNFP01009379.1_pt1 | contig 12568 bp, 8 predicted proteins | sample 5400201 | NCBI WGS metagenome assembly WNFP01 (sample SAMN13153355, study PRJNA577476) | soil metagenome | isolation source: 115 cm saprolite under Madrone tree | place: USA:California | collected 2016-06-14
GCGGGCGCATCCCTGAGCTAGGTAGGCGCCTAGACACCCACCACGCAGACTCGCCGCCGCGAAAAGCCCTTTCTAGGCGAACGCCCCTCAAATTCCGCCTTCCCTGCACTCGGCGGAAAGATCATCATCGCGTCATGGCCGGATCACTACCCATGCGCGCGCCGTAGACACACTCTAGTTTTTTGGTTCGCCAGGAGCTCGTGGATGAGGCTGGCCAACCGCCAACAAGTACGGACGCCATGAGATCAAGCTCGCCAACGTCACGAGGTGCTGGCTGCAGGAATTCCCTACAACTTGCATCTTTGCTACTCCTGCGTGGGTGACGCCAAGAGGAACTCGCGCGATACACCTTCGCGCGAGCCGCAGCGGTGCCATGTGGGACCTGTAGTAAGTAGATCAAAGAAGGGCCAGGCCAACCGCCGCCGGCACGTAGACCGAGGTCATCCAGCGCGGTCCGACGCGCACCAGGGAGAGTCTTCAAAAGCGACCGTGTTGAGCGTGGCCAAGGCTGCATTTGAAGGGCTAGCCCCCCTCCTCGTTGAATTCGGCATTACGAGCCCAGAAGCGGAAACGCTATTGCGAGCGGTCTGCGTGCATGAGACTGCCAAGGCGCACACGGTTGGCGGTGGCCGGCGGCCGAACGTGTCGCGCGTGTCGGTGAAAACGGGAGTCGATCGTCACATGGTGACTGCCCTTCTCAAGAATCCGCCGGAAGTCGATGGGGGATTGAGTACTCGGCGAGATTCGATGAGGCGCGTCATTGACGGGTGGTTGTCAGATCCCGAATACACTAAGAATGGACGCCCGAAGGAACTGGAGATCGGCGATCCGAGTGCCGAAGAGCTTAGCGCCTGGACTCTAATTCAGCGCTACGCGCCCGGCGTATGGCCGCGCCTTATCATTGATGAGCTTATACGAGTCGACTACGTGGACACGAAACCAAATGGACGATTGAGGTGGAAGGGCAGCGCGAGAGGAACATCGGTGTTGAGACGCGATGCGCGAGAGGTGGCTGGCCAACGAATGCGTGATGCGATGCGCGCGGCCTTTCACGACAGCAGCCAACCTGAAGCGAAGCGCGCTTGGCGCACAGCTCAAAGCGTTGAAATTGGGCGGAGTGATCTACCTCTGGTTCGCAAAATGCTCGGCGACCGGCTCGAAACCATGATTGCCTGGTTGACGGAAGAACTGAATAGCGCACGATGGCGGCGCAGCGTTTCCAAGGGCGGCAGGATGCGAGTCGGACTGAGCGGCTTTATATTCGAAGAATCACTCTAGGAAATATGAGCGGTGGAGGTGACGAGACGCGCGCGTGTACGAGAGGCTAACGGAACGTTCGGGCGTGCTGGATGTCTGCCGGCGAGCCGCGCGTCAAAGCGCGCTGAAGATACGCGGGTAGTTGAGGGGATGTCGAAGGTGTAGGAGCAGAACAAATGAGCGTGGTGAGATCGGCCGCTAAACGCCGGACAGGAGAACGGCACGTATTGCGCGGTGCCACAAAGCGCCCGGTTGAAGCTCGAAGCGGTAGGGGAAATGGCCTTCTGTCTCTCGCCACGCTCGATGTTCTGTTGGGTGAAACTGCCGCATTTCTGCTCGCCGCCGGCCTACCGAAAAAGAGGCTCGTGGCGGAGCTGCGAACGCAAGCGCGACGCGTCGCCACCGGCGGCCGGCTGCAACGGCCGCGGGCGGCGAAGGTAATCAAAGAGGGCCACGAGAACCTAGTCGAAATCGCAGGTGTTGTACATGATTGGTATCGCGAACGCCGGTACACCGACAATAAGAGCGGTGACCCCGTCCCTCTCCCACCGTCGGTACTGCGGAGGTTGATTGGTCGGCGTTTCCCGCGCGTAAAAATCGCAAGTACGCTCCTTTGGATGCAGACGAATGGAGTTGTTACTCGGAGCAGAGATGGTCTGTTTGTACCATCCATGGGTCGTCAGGTTGTTCTTAAGAGCCGACGTATGCGCGCCATGGAGCGCACAGCAGCATTGGTGCCGCAATACCTGAGAATGGCGCTACGTAACGCACGGGCCTCTGATCCCCGAGAACGCGACGTAGACCGTGATGCGCGAGTATTTTTCCTTCCCGAGAAGTACGTCAGGCTGTGGCGCGCGGTCGCCCTCGAGCGGACTAAGGCTTTCCTAGAGGGACTCGATAACTGGCTGGAAGACCACACTCGGCCGGACGATACTGGCCCCACCGTCGAGGCAGCAGTACATTCATACTGTTACACAGGGGAACCGCGATCACCTAAGCACAGCAGCACAAACATCGGGCGGCTCGAGGGGAGGGTTGGTGGACCAAAACGGCTTCGCAGAGCTCCCACGGGCCAGTTCTAGGCTGCCGTCGAAAGTGGGATAACGTCAACGTCAGAATGATTTTAGGCATCCCTTAGCTCCTCTCTCAACGCCTTCCTCAGGATCTTCCCTACATTGGTTTTGGGAAGCTCGGTTCTGAAATACACGTGCTTCGGCACCTTGTATCCCGAGAGTGATTGGCGGCTATGGTCGATGATGTCCTTTTCGGTGAGCGCCGGGTCCTTGCGCACCACGAATAACGCGACGACTTCGCCGGAGCGCTCGTCGGGCTGCGCGACGGCGGCGGCCTCGAGGACCCCAGGGTGCGTGACGGCGACCGCCTCTACTTCGTTCGGATAGACGTTGAAGCCCGAGACCAGGATCATGTCCTTCTTGCGGTCCTCGATGTACACGAACCCGCGCGCGTCGATGCGGCCGACGTCGCCGGTGCGCAGCCAGCCTCCCGGCAGCATCACCTTGACGGTCTCATCGGCTCGATTCCAGTAACCGCGCATTACCTGCGGCCCGCGCACGCAGATCTCGCCGATCTGGCCCAGCTCGAGGTCGTTGCCGGCGTCGTCCTTGATCGCGATCTCGGTCGAGGAGATGGGCAGGCCTATCGAGCCGTTGAACGGCTCGTTCGGCGGATTGATGCACGCGGCCGGGGAGGTCTCGGTGAGACCCCAGGCCTGTGTCAGGATGTTGCCGGTTACCTCCTTCCAGCGTTGTGCGACGGTCGCCTGCACGGCCATGCCACCGCCGAGCGTGATCTTCAACTGGCTGAAGTCGAGCTTGTCGAACCCCGGCGCGTGCAGCAGTGCGTTGAACAGCGTGTTGACGCCGCTCATGAAGGTGCAGGGGTACTTACGCATGTCGGCGATGAGCGCCCGCAGGTCGCGCGGATTGATGATCAGCACGTTCTTCCAGCCGAGGCGTGCGAACAGCATGCAGTTCGCCGACAGGGCGAAGATGTGGTACAGCGGGATCGCGGTGATCAGCACCGCGGCCTGGTCGCGGAAGCCCTTCCCGAGCCACGCTTCGGCCTGCAGCACGTTGGTGCTCACGTTGCCGTGCGACAGCATGGCGCCCTTGGCCACTCCGGTCGTGCCTCCGGTGTACTGCAGGAAGGCCAGATCGTCGGGACCGACGTCCGCCGGTGCGAGCGGCTGCTTCAGTCCGGCCGTCACCGCCGCCTTGAACGAGATTGCACCGGGGATGTTCCAGCGCGGCACCTGCCGGCGCACGTGGCGCACGACGTAATTCACGATGAGTGACTTGGGGACCCCGAGGAAATCGCCCACGGCGGTCACCAGCACCCGCTTCACCTGGGTCCCGGCGAGGACCTTCTGCAGTACGTGCGCGAAGTTCTCCAGTACCAGGATCGCCGTGGCCCCGGAGTCGCTGAGCTGGTGCAGCAACTCCGGCGCGGTGTACAGCGGATTGGTGTTGACCACGATCAGGCCCGCGCGCAGCGCCCCGAACATCGCGATCGGATACTGCAGCGTGTTGGGCAGCATGATGGCGAGGCGCTCACCTTTCCTGAACCCCTGCTGCTGCAGCCACGCGGCGAAGGCACGCGTGAGCTCGTCGAGCTGCCGGTAGGTGAGCTGCGCACCCATCTGGATGAAGGCGACGCGCTCGCCGTGCTCGGCACAGGTTTCCTCCAGCAGCTGCTTCAGCGAGCGCAGCTGCGTAGGGTCGACTTCCGCGGGCACGTGGGGCGGATACGACTTCAGCCAGATTCTGTCCATCAACGTCCCCCGCTTTGAGGATTCTTCTTGAGGAGTGGCTTCAGGTACGGCCAGAGTGTATCGAGAACCGGTGGCTCGCCCCGGGCGTTGGGGTGCATGCCGTCCTGTTGCATGCGAGTTGGATCGAGGGCCACCTTCTCCAGCAGGAACGGCACGAGCGGCAGATGATATTGGTTTGCCAGCTCGGGGAACATACGCGCGAATTGCTCGGTGTAGCGCGGCCCGTAGTTGGGCGGGATGCGCATGCCGACCAGCAGCACCCGGGCGCCGGCCGCCTGTGACAGGCGCACCATGTGCGCGAGATTCTCGCGGGTCTCGTCCACCGGCAGCCCGCGCAGCCCGTCGTTGGCGCCCAGTTCCAGGATGACGGTTCCCGGCTGGTGCAGCTGCAGCGCTCGCGGCAGGCGCTCGAGGCCTCCGCTGGTGGTCTCGCCGCTTACGCTGGCGTTGACGATCTGGTATCCGTACCCTTGCGCCTGAAGTCGCTGCGCGAGCAGCGCAACCCAACCCTGCTCCGGCCGGATTCCAAGTGCGGCGCTCAGGCTGTCGCCGAGTACAAGGATCGTATGGTCGGAGGCCACCGCGTTCTGGAGCGCGATGAATACCAACCCTAAGCCCAGCACCCAGGCGCCGACGATCCGCAACCACGTTCTCCGGGCAGAAAACCTCTGCAAGCAGGTTAGCAGTCCGGAAGGTTCGCTGACCATCGTCGATGAGGTCTCGCTCGATATCCTGGCGGGCGAATCGGTCGCCGTGACCGGGCCTTCGGGCGCGGGTAAATCGACTCTGCTGGCGCTGCTGGCCGGGCTCGATGAGCCGACCCGCGGGCGCGTGCTGCTCGAGGGTCAGGATCTTACGCAGCTCGACGAGGACGGCCGGGCGCGGCTGCGGGCGCAGCGCGTCGGGTTCGTGTTTCAGTCCTTTCACCTGATCCCGGCGCTCACCGCGCTCGAGAACGTGATGCTGCCGCTGGAGTTGGCGGGGCGGCGGGATGCGCGGCGCGCTGCCGCGGAGACCCTGCAGCGCGTCGGGCTCAAGGAGCGCACCGGCCACTACCCGCGGCAGCTCTCGGGCGGGGAGCAGCAGCGCGTGGCGCTCGCCCGGGCGTTCGTGACGCAGCCGGCGGTGCTGTTCGCGGACGAGCCCACCGGCAATCTCGACACCGTCACGGGCGCGCGGGTCGGCGAGCTGCTGTTCGAGCTCAATGCCAACGCCCATACGACGCTGGTCCTGGTCACGCACGATCGCGAACTCGCCGCGCGCTGTGCCCGCATGGTGAAGATGGACGCGGGGCGGGTGCTGTGAAAGCGCTGCGGCTCGCGCTGCGCACGCTGGCGCGCGAGTGGCGCTCGGGCGAGCTGGGCGTGCTGCTGCTCGCGCTCACCGTCGCGGTCGCCGCCCTCACGGGCGTCGGCTTTCTGGTCAGCCGCATCAGCGCCGCGGTCGCCTTGCAGGCCAGCGCGGTGCTGGCGGCGGACATCCGCCTCGGTTCGCCGCAACCGCTCGCCGAGGCGTACTTCGCGGAAGCCGCGCGTCGCGGGCTGCGCTCCGCGCGCAGCACCAATCTGCTCTCGGTGGTGTTCAACGCAGATGCGAGCCAGCTCACCAACCTGGCGGCGGTGAGCGCGGGCTATCCGCTGCGTGGCCGGGTGTTGGTCGGCGGCGAACCGTTCGCGAGAGGTTCACCCGCGGCAGGCATTCCCGCTCCGGGCGAGGCGTGGCCGGACTCGAAGCTGCTCGCGGCGGTCGGCGGGCGCGTGGGTTCGCAGCTCTCGATCGGGGCGGCGCGTCTGCGCGTGACCCGGGTGCTGATCGCCCGGCCCGACCAGGGCGGTACCTTTGCCGAGCTTGCGCCGAACCTCATCATGAATGCCGCGGACCTGCCAGCCACGCACCTGATCCAGCCCGGCAGCCGCGTGAGCTACAGCGCGCTGTTCGCGGGCGAGCGCACGCGCATCGACGGCTTCAAGGCCTGGCTCATCGTCCACAAGGCCCCCGGCGAGCGCCTGCGGGACATCACCGAAGCGAGCCCGCAGATCCGCAACGCCGTGGAACGCGCCGGACGCTTCCTGAGTCTTGCGAGCCTGGTGAGCGTGCTGCTGTGCGCGATCGCGGTGGCGATGGCAGCGCGCCGCTACGTGCACCGGCACCTGGATACCGTGGCGCTGCTCAAGACCCTCGGCGCGACGCGCGCCTTCACGCTGGCGATGTCGGTGCTGCAGCTGCTGGCGCTCGCGCTGGTCGCGGCCGTGGCGGGCGCAGCGCTCGGATTCCTCGCCCAGGAGTGGCTGCTGCGCACCATTCGCGGGCTGCTGGCGGTCACCGATCTGCCGGCGGCGAGTCTCACCCCGATCGCCATCGGCTTGGTGACCGCAATCGCGGTGCTCGCAGGGTTCGCAATGCCGCCGCTGCTGCAGCTGGCGCGGGTGCCGGCGCTGCGGGTGCTGCGTCGCGACGTCGGCCCGCCGCCGCCGCTCGTGCTGCTGGCGTTCGGTCCCGCGATTGCCGTGGTGCTGCTGCTCATCTACTGGGTGGTGCCGGACGCGAAGCTGTTCCTGTACTTCACCGCCGCGCTCGTGGCCTTCGTGCTGGTGCTGACGCTCGCCGGAGTGCTGCTGGTGTATCTCGCCGGCCGCCTGCGCGGCCGCGTCGGCGTCGCGTGGCGCTTCGGAGTCGCGAACTTAAGCCGGCGGCGCACCGAGAGCGTCGTGCAGCTGGTGGCCTTCGGCACCGGCATCATGGTGCTGCTGCTGCTGGGGATCCTGCGTGACGATCTGAACGGCGACTGGCAACGCACGCTGCCGCCGAATCTACCCAACTACTTCTTCATCAACATCCCCCCGGCCGTGCGCGGGGATTTCGTGAGCTTTCTTCAGGCGCAAGGCGCACGCACCACCCGCGTGCTGCCGATGATCCGCGGCCGACTGACGGGCGTCAACGGCCACGCCGTCGAGAACCCGCGCTCGGCGCGCAACGGCGAGGACACCTTCGCGACCCGCGAGCAGAACCTCACCTGGGCATCCGAGCTGGGTGCGGACAACCGCATCGTCGCCGGCCGCTGGTGGACGGCGGCCGAATTCGGCAAACCGCTGGTGTCGCTGGCCACTGAATTCCAGGAATCCCTCGGTGTGCAGGTCGGTGATCACCTGACGTTCGACATCGCAGGCGAAGCGCTCGAGGTCACGGTCGCGAGCATCCGCAAGGTGAAGTGGGACACGTTTCAGCCGAATTTCTTCATCGTGTTTCCCCCCGGCGTGCTGGAAGGCGCCGCCGGTACCTACATGACGAGCGCCTATTTCACGCCCGGCAGCGCTCGCCCGCTCGCGCAACTCGCGCGGCGCTTTCCGAGCGTGTCGATATTCGACATCGATGAGCTGCTCACGCAGGTGCGGGCGGTGCTCGACAAGGCGGCGCTTGCGGTGCAGAGCGTATTCGTGTTCACGCTGTTCGCGGGACTGACGGTGCTGTTGGCGGCGGTGCAGTCAAGTCGCGACGAGCGCCGCTACGAGAGCGCCATGTTGCGCACCCTGGGTGCGAGCCGCGGCACCGTGCTGCAGGGGGTGCTCGCGGAGTTCGCAACGCTCGGCGGCCTTTCCGGGCTGCTCGCCGCGGTGGGCGCGTCCGTCGGCGCTTACTTCCTCACCACGCACTGGCTCGACCTGCGTTATGCCTTCGAATTTCTGCCCTGGGTGGAGGGGGTCGTGGGCGGTGCGCTGCTGGTGGCGGCCGGCGGCTGGCTCGCCACGCGCAGGTTCGTGATCACGCCCACGCGTCCCTGATCGATGCGATCCATGGTCACGCGGAACGAGTGATACGGCGAGCGTGATTCGTCGATCTTGAAGTCCGCCAGCTGCACGCTGCCGCCGCCGATGGTGATCGCGGGCGCGTTGGATGCCCCCGAGCGGCTCGGCAGGAGGCGAATCTCGCGCGTGCTGGTCGCCGGATCGAGCGCCCGTTCGAACGCCTGTTTCTGCAGAGCGGTGATGCGATCACTCTTGGCGGCGCTGCCGGCGGCGACGATGGCCAGCGCCACCCCGAGGAGCAGCACCGCGGCGGCGAGCCCGAGGATCGCCTGCGGCTTCTGCCACACCGGCCGTGCCGCCTCCTGCCACGGCTCGGGTTTGCCACTCGCCTCGAGGAGCCGCAGCCCTGCGTTCACCCTCTCGGGCAGACCAATCTCGTCCAGGAGCTCGGGATGCTGGTGACAGAAGCGCTCGAAATCGGTTGCGCCCTTGACCGGCAGCCGTCCCGACAGATAGCGCTCGACCACCTGGTTGCGGGCGACGAAGTCCCGATCCATGGGCGGAGACACCGCGGCCGCGGGAGTCTGCGTCGCAGCGGGTGGCGCCGGGGCCGGCGCTGCGGCTTTGGGTGTCACAGCCCTCGCGGGGACCGCGGTGGGTTTCGCGGCGGCTGCCGGCGCCACCGGGGCCGAGGCGGGCCTCGCCGCTGGCGTCGTAGAGGCCCGCGCGCTTGCCCAGGTGGCGAGGCTCGGCGCAGGCTTAGGTGGCGCAGCCGCCGTGCCGGGCGGCGCGGGACGCGCGGCGGGCAAGGCCCTGTCCGTGGATCGCTGCTGGTGCGCCGCGCTCGCGGCGGCGAGCTTGGTGGCCGCCGCGGCCAGAGCGGCGGTTTTCGCGATCGGCACGCGCGTCGCCGCAGGCGCCAGCGCGTTGCCACGCTCTGATCCCGCCGCGTCCGGCGGCGCAGCCGGTGCCGGCCGTGTCGCGGTCAGAGGGGGCGTTGCAGCCGCAGGCGGCGTCGGCGCAGGCACGGGCGAAGTCAGCAGCTCGTCGATGACCGGGTCTTCCAGCACGAGTTCGAGCGGAACCGGTTGCTCGACCGGTGCCGCTGCCGGGGGGGCCATCGGGACTGCCCCCGACGGGTCATCGGGCGCCAGGAACAGCTCGGGGTCGATGAAATGGAGGTCCGTCTGTGCGGGGTCCTTTACTGGCGCAGCCGCCGCCGTGGCCGGCGCAGGTACCCGTGCCACCGGCGCCAGCGTCGGGGGCTCCCTGGGGGATGCGCTGGCATCCAGCGGCTCCTCGAGGGGCAGATCCGGGAGGAGCTCGAGCGACGGGCGAGACGCGGCTTTCATACGGACATCTAAGCAACGCGCCAGCGGCGCGGCCTCGCGATGGCTCACAGATCGGGAGACCCTCCCTCGGGTTCGTGACGCAGGTCTCACTTACCGGGGTGAGGCCGCTTCAATGAGAAATGCGTCACGGCGCTTCAGCTCGCCGAGCCGCTGAGGAAATACTCGATCTTGTCCCGGTAGCTGCGCGAGAGCTTGAGCTCGTGCCCGCCCTCGAGCGTGAGGAAGTACTCGCCGTTCATGTGGGCACGAAGACTCCTGACGAGGCGCAGGTTGACGATGGTCGAGCGGTGCACGCGCTGGAAGAGCTTCGGATCCAGGATCTCCTCGAGCTCCATCGTGCCGCGCAGGATGTGGGTGTCGCCGGCCGCGTGGATGCACATGTAGTCCCCGGCAGCGTCGATCCACTCGATCGATGCCACGGGCACGCGCACCGTCTCGCGACCCTGGCGGATCGGCAGCACCTCGGGCCGCCGCCCGTCGATCGCCTGGCGTCCGTGTTCGAGCAGCTCATCGAGCGCCAGCTCACCGCAGCCGGTGATCTCGGCGATGATCTGCAGCAGTCGGTCGCGCTGATCGGCGGCGGTGCGGGCACGCACGTGCTCGCGCACCCGCGTGAGCGTCGCGGCGAAGCGCGCATCGTCGATCGGCTTCAGCAGGTAGTCGACCGCGCGCGCCTCGAACGCCTGGATGGCGTACTGGTCGTAGGCGGTGACGAACACCACCACCGGCAGGGACTCCTGCGGCAGGTGCGCCAGCACTTCAAATCCCGACATGCCGGGCATCTGGATATCCAGGAATACCAGGTCCGGCTTGTACTGCTGGATGGCCGCGAGTGCTTCGCGGCCGCTGGCGCACTGCGCGACGATCTCGAAGTCGGGCGCCGTGCGCAGGCGCAGCTCGACCCCGCGCCGCGACAGTCCCTCGTCATCGACGATGATGGTGCGGACTTTCATGCGTGCGCCCCGCGCGCGACACCCGGCTGCAGCGCCTGCGGCTTCGCCGGCGCCTCACCGCCCGGACCGGCGGTCTCGAGCGGCAGCGCCATGTCCACCCGCAGGCCCGGCCGGGAGTTCAGCACCGCGAAGCGGCAGTTCTCGCCGTACAGCACCGCCAGGCGCTCGCGGGTGTTGCGCAGGCCCACACCGCGCCGCTCACCGGGGCTGGCGCCCTCGCGCAGACCGGGGCCGTCATCGATGACCGACAGCTCCAGCAGTCCCTCGCGCGTGCGGCCTTCGATGCGCACCAGGCCCCCCTGCTCGCGCGCGGACACCGCGTACTTCAGCGAGTTCTCCAGCAACGGCTGCAGCAGCAGGCTCGGCACCAGGGCGTTGAGCGCCGGCTCCTCGATCGCGTACTCGAGCCGCAGCCGCTCGCCGAAGCGCAGCCGCTCGGTGCCCAGGTACAGATCCAGCGCTTCGAGCTCCTGGCGCAGGGTGACCTTCTTCATCGGGTCCTGGTCGAGGGTGTAACGCAGGAACTCCGACAGGCGCGTCACCGCATGGTTCGCCTTGCGGTTCTGGTTGTCCAGGATGAGCGTGGAGATGGCGTTCAGCGTGTTGAACAGGAAATGCGGGTTGAGCTGGTAGCGCAACATTTTCAGCTGCGCCTCCTGCGCCAGGGCCACCGCCTTGAGCATCGCCTGTTCCTGCTTGCGCTGCGACTCATAGAACTTGATGCCGAAGTACAGCACGCTCCAGCACAGCAGCAGGTAGGTCGTGGACAGGGCGCCGCCGAAGAGCTCGAACAGCGTGTGCGCCTGCCAGTCCGGCTCCACGAACCATTTGTAGGACAGGTTGATTACGATGCGCAGCGCGAGCGCGGTGATGTAGCAGGTCGTGAGCACGCCCGCGATCATGACGCGCGGCGGCCGGCCCCACAGGCGCCGGTAGATGAAGCGCATCGGCATCGACAGGAGAAACCCCGAGACCGCCGCCACCGCGATCACGCGCGCGTAGCTGGAAGGCTTCTCGTACAGCAGCGCGCCGAAGTACTGGGTAACGCCGTAGGCGGCCCAGCCCGCGGCGTGCAGGCTCCAGAACAGCACGTTGCGGTTGGTGCGGAATTGCTCGAGCGTCGGCATCTTCATGGTTGCGGCTGCGCGTCGCTTCGCCTCAAGCGCACACAGGCCTCACGAAGCTTAGGGCATCGGGCAGCTTGCCGGCCCCCTAAGTGACCGCGCGGCGGCCTCGCTTCGTCGCAGCTCAGCCGGCGCGCACCACGCCCGGGTCACCCGCGGGGCGCAGGTCCTTAAGCCGTTGATTATTAAAGCTTAGGTTACGTCGACCGAATGAGGGCGACGCGGCTCGTCGGATCGGGCGAGGTCGCGATCGCCTCCAGAGAGTGCGCCGGCGAGAGCGCCGCGCCTTGCGCGAAGTCGCAGCCGATGGCGGTCAGCCACTGCAGCGCCGCCTGTGAGTCGACTCGCTTGGCGGCGCAGTGGACCCCCATCACCTTCGCGGCCTGCACGGTGGCGACCACGAGCGCTTGGGAGAGCTTGTCCTTGAGCGCGGATGAGGTGAGCTTCGGGTCGATCTTCAACAGCCGCAGCGCCTTGGAGCGCAGCAGCGGCAGCACCTGGGAATCGAAGGAGAAGTCCTCGATCGCCACCCAGGCACCGAGCTTGTCGCACTGGGTGATGAAGCGCTCGACCTGGGCACGGCGCTGCGTGCACAGGGCCTCCGCGATTTCAAAGCCGAGCGTGTCGGCGGCGATGCCATGGGCATTCAGCGCCGCGGCGATCGTCTGCACGAAGCGCTCGTCCTCGAGCGTCGCGATCGACAGGTTGACGGTGAAGCTGGTGGGCTGCGAGTTCCACGCCGTGCGATTTGCGGCGAGCCATCCCAACAGCCGCTGCAGAATCAGCGCGTCCAGTGCCGCAGGATCGCGCTGCGCCTCGCGGGACGAGGTGCGTGCCACGACCTGAAAGCGGCGCGTTTGTCCGCCCGCGCGCAGCTTCGCGAATGGCAGCACTTCGAGTATCAGGTTCGCATGGCTCACCGGGGCCGCCACCACCGCAGGCGCCGCCGGCGGGGCGGACTGCGCTGGCATGGCGGGCGGGCGGGCCGCCCGTGGCGGTTTTGGCGCCGCCGCCGGCGCGTCCTCAATGAACTCGAGGCTCAACATGTGCGCGGACGATTCGATCTCCGCATCCCCCGCGGAGCCGTTCAGGCGCGACGCGGGCGGTGCCGGGGTGTATTCGGGCGCGAGCTCGAACTCGAGGATGTCGTTCACCTGCTCGGGCGGGATGGCCGCGGCCGCGACGGGTGGCGGGGCTGCAGGCGCGCGGGCGCGAGGCGCGGCAAGCAGCGGCGCGAGTACGGATTCGGCCGCGCGCTCGAGCACCGATATCGCTGCGGTGGTGGTGCCCCCCACGTGGGTGTCGCCAGCCCTGCGAGCGGCACCGGGCTTCATGAGCACCGCGAGGC
>WNFP01014732.1_pt1 | contig 12567 bp, 13 predicted proteins | sample 5400201 | NCBI WGS metagenome assembly WNFP01 (sample SAMN13153355, study PRJNA577476) | soil metagenome | isolation source: 115 cm saprolite under Madrone tree | place: USA:California | collected 2016-06-14
TCACCTTTCCGCTGCTCGCCAATCTCTACCTGATTTGCACGCTGCTCTCGACGATCTTCCTGCTCGGCGACTTCAACGCCGTCACCTTCGTCTCCGGCGGCGGCCCCGCGAACCAGACGCACGTGCTGGCCACGCTCGGTATCCGGGACGCTTTCGAGATCGCGAATCCGCGTCTCGGCGTGGCGGCGGTGATGTCGGCGCTGCCGATGGTGATCCCGCTCGTGATCATCCTGATGCGCAAGCTCCGCACCTCGGAGGTGCAGGTATGAGCACGATCACGGTGGGCGCGCGGCTCGAGGCATCCCGCGCGGAGTCGCGGGCGTACAGTGTGGCGCGCCGGCGGCGGTACTTGAGCGGCCTGGGGACGGCGGCGCTCTCCGCGGTGATCGTCGTGTGGTCGCTCGCGCCGATCTACAACATGGTCCTGATCTCGCTCGAGCCCGAGGGCGACGTGTTCACCGACCACATCTGGCCCAGGGTGCCGTCGGTCGAGAGCTTCTGGGGGGTCCTGACCCAGGGGCACTGGTACCTGGAGCACTTCTGGCGCCAGTTCGCCAACAGTTTCTACATCGGACTGATGGTGACGTTCTTTGCCCTGCTGTTCGGCTCGCTGACCAGCTTTGCGATCGGGCGGATGCGCATCCGCCACGGCTGGCTGGTGAGCAATGCCGCGTTGCTGACCTACGTCATCCCGTCGTCGTTCCTCGCTATCCCCTTCTACCGGATCATGCAGAACTACGGGCTCGCGAACAATCCGTGGTCGGTGATCGCGGCCCTGGTGGCGTTCGCGACGCCCTACGCGATCTTTGTCTTTCAGGAGTACGGCCGGAGCATCCCGATCGAGGTCGACGAGTCGGCGCGCATCGACGGCGCCTCGCCTCTCCAGGTCTACTTGCGGATCTACCTGCCGCTGATGGCGCCGGCCCTGGTCGCGGTCGGCACCTACGCGCTGCTGCTCGCGTGGAACGAATACCTCTACCAGTTCCTGCTCCTGTCCTCGAAGTCGAGCATGACGGTGCCGGTGGCGCTCGCGCAGTTCCTCAGCAGCGACCAGTCGCCGTGGAACTACATGATGGCGACCGCGATCATCTATGCATTGCCGCCGGTCGCGATCTACTACGCATTCCGCCGGCGCATGGCGGCCGGCCTGACGATGGGCGGGGTCAAGGGCTGACGGTCGCTACGCTCAGCAGGCCGCGGCGACTGCCCTGGCCCTGGTTCCTGCACGGCTCGGAATTCGCCTGGGCGGTCGCCTTCGTCGTCCCCTACGCCGCAGTCTTCGTCGCCTTCGTCGTCTATCCGGTCGCCTACGGGCTCTGGATGGCCAGCGCGCCGTCCCTGTACGGCGAGCTGGCAGCGAACCCGCTCTACAGGCGATCGGTGGTCAACACAGCCGTCTACGTCGGCCTCGGCGTGAACGTGCAGATGTTCCTGGCCTTGCTGCTGTCCGGCTTCTTCATGCGTCGCCGCTGGTGGATCAAGGCGCTCCTCCCCGTCTTCATGCTGCCCTGGGCGCTTCCGGCGATTCCGGCCTTCGTCTCCTTCCACTGGATGCTGATCGGCGAGGAGGGCTTCGTGGACAGCGTCCTGTCGACGCTGTTCGGGATCCAGGGTCCGCTCTGGTTCAATGACCGCGGGCTCGCGCTGGGATCGAACATCGTCGCCAACATCTGGAAATGGCTTCCCTTCTGGACGCTGACCTTCTTTGCCGCACGCACGGCGATCCCGCGGGAAATCTATGAAGCGGCCGACGTGGACGGAGCCGGCGGCTTCCGCCGTTTCGCCCACATCGTCTTCCCGCTGCTGGGCAACCTCTATCTGGTCTGCACGCTGCTCTCCACCCTGTGGACGATCGGCGACTTCACCACGGTCTCCCTGGTTTCCGAAGGCGCGCCGGCGTATTCCACGGACGTGCTGGCCACGCTCGGCCTCCACTACGCCTACGACGCCGCCCAGCCCGCGCTCGGGGTCGCCGCCGTGATGTCCGCCCTCCCGGTGCTGATCCCGCTCGCGATCATCCTGATGCGCGTGGTCAGGACGAGAGAGGTGCAGCTGTGAGCGTCCGGTCGCGCTCTCGGCTCCGGCGAGTCGTCGTGGAAGTGGCCTCGGTGCTGCTCGTCGTCGCGCTCCTGATCTGGTCGCTGACGCCGGTGTACAACATGCTGCTGATCGCGCTCGATCCCGACGAAGGCGACATCGAGTTCGAGGGCCTCATCTGGCCGGCGGACCCGTCGCTCCACAGCTTCCACACGGTCCTGACGCAGGGGTATTGGCTGGTCGAGGACTTCTGGCGCCAGTTCGGCAACAGCGTCTTCATTGGTCTCTCGACGATGTTCCTGACCGTGGCGATCGGGTCGCTCGCCGGCTTCGCCCTCGGGCGCATGCGCGTGATCAAGGGGTGGCTGGCCAATGCCCCGCTGTTCACCTACGCGGTCCCCGCGTCCTTCCTCGTCATCCCGTTCTATCGGCTCATGGCGAGCTACGGCCTGTCCAGCTCCCTGTGGGCGATCGTGGCTGCGAATGTCGCGTTCGCCGCTCCCTACGCCATCCTGATCCTGCAGCAGTACGCCACGCTGATCCCGATCGAGCTCGACGAGGCGGCGCGGGTGGACGGCGCTTCCCCTGCCCAGATGTATCGGCAGGTCTACCTGCCGCTGATGACCCCGGCGCTCACGGCGGTCGGGACCTTCGCGCTCCTGCTCGCCTGGAACGAGTACCTGTACCAGTACCTGCTGCTCTCCTCGACCCGCAACATGACCGTCGCCGTGACGATCGCCCAGTTCTTCAACAGCGACGAGGCGCCGTGGAACTACATGATGGCCACGGCGATCATCTATTCGGTGCCGCCGATCGTGATCTTCTACGCGCTTCGCCGCTATCTGGCAGCGGGCCTGACGAGGGGCGCCCTCAAGGGCTGAGCGTCGTCACTGAAGACCGCCAACGCCCTCGGCCCTCCTCGTCATCGTCTGCCGAGATTTGTCGGCTGATTGCGGGGCCCGGCCGGGGCCGGTGGCGGAAAAGCTCGCGCAATCAAGCCCTTGCGCCCGGTGGTCAGCTGGAATGCGTTTTGCTACTCCAAATTGCCATGGCATCATTCGGGCACGTTCACGGGCATCACGGGCCCAAGCCCAAAAGGGATTCGCGCCGGCACCCACGGGAAACGGTGAGGTGGCCCGTCGTGCTGGACGACGGCAATTCCTATCTCCGGGCGGAGACGGTGAACGTCACTCCGCTCGGCGCCAAGATCCGGCTCACCGAGCGTTTGGAGGTCGGGACGGCGGTCAAGCTCAAGATTCGCCCCACGGACCGGCCCGTCTTCGAGACGCGCGCCATCGTGTGGCGCATAGATACGGACGGCGCGGCAGTGCTATTCCTGGGATCCCACAAGAGTAAGATCCCGGTCGCCGTCAAGCCGCTCCAGCCGAGTCGCGAGGGCACCTGGCACCTCGGCACGAAAGCGGGGACTGAGACCATCCTGCTGGTGGACGACGACGCCGCCACGCGCGCGCTCGCCAGCGATGCGCTCGAGGCCAATGGCTACACGGTGCTCGACGCGGGCGAAGACCCCCGCCAGGCGGTCCGCATCGCGAAGGAGCACGACGGGCCGATCCACATGCTGATCTCCGACATCGTCATGCCGCTGATGAACGGCTTTCACCTGGTCGAGCAGGTGCTGCCCCTGCGGCCGAAGATCAGGGTAGTGCTGATGTCCGCATACTCGGTCGCGGGCACCTCGAGCCGCGGCGACCGCTACCTGCCCAAGCCCTTCACCGTCGACGACCTCTGCCGGGCCGTGCGCCAGACGCTCGACGGCCGCTCGTCCTTCGTGCGCCACCGCCCGCCCAAGCCCTCCTGACCCCGCTGGCACTGGGCCAGCTTACTCCCGCTTGATTGCAGCGGGGGCCTCGCCCCGATCGCTTGACGCCTCGGGGAGTGCGACGTACCCTTCTCCCAACGACCATGCGCCATCGGGTCATTCACCTGATCAATCCGAAGACGGACTCGCTCACCACGCGTCCGCTCTACTTCAACCGGGCGCTCTACTCACCGCTGGCCGGACTCCTCGCGGTGGCCGCGGGCATTCCACGCGACCGCTACGAAGTCGTGCTCACGGACGAGAACATCGAGTCCATCGACTTCGATCTGAAGGCGGACATGGTCGGCATCTCCGCCATGACGAGCTACGTGAACCGGGGCTACGAGATCGCGGACGCCTTCCGGGCCCGCGGAGTGCCGGTCGCCATGGGTGGCGTGCACCCGAGCTTCATGCCGCAGGAGGCGCTACGCCACAGCGACGGCGTCTGCATCGGTGAGGTCGAGTTCGTGCTCCCCAAGCTTCTCGACGACCTCGAGAAGGGAGAGATGCGCGGCATCTACAAGTCGGAGCGGTTGCATCCGATGGAAGGCCTCAATCCACCGCGCTACGATCTCCTCAAGCGGCACCGCTACGTCAACAGCACCTTCGTGCAGACCTCGCGCGGCTGCCATCAGGGCTGCACCTTCTGCGCCGAGCCGCTCATGAACGGGCTCAAGTTCCGGTATCGCCCCGTGGACGAGGTGCTCCGCGCGGCTTCAGCTGGCAGGCGGGCGTGACCTCGAAGCTCGCCCAGGACGACCGCATGCTGGAGCTGGCCGCGGCAAGCGGCTGCACGCTGCTCAGCATCGGCTTCGAGTCGATCACGCGCTCCACGCTCACCAGCGTGCACAAGCACGTGAACCGGCCCGAGACCTTCGCCTCCCTCGTGGAGAAGGTCCACTCGTACGGCATCATGGTGTTCGGCCTCTTCATGTTCGGCTTTGACGGCGACGATCCCACGGTGTTCAAGGAGACGTCGCACTTCAACATCGGCGCCGACTACGACGCCTGCGCGTACTCTGTCCTCACGCCCTACCCGGGCACGCTGACCTGGTACGAGCTCAAGAAGGCCGACCGCATCGTGTCCTACGACTGGACGATGTACGATCAGGCCAACGTGGTCTACCGGCCGGCCCAGATGACGGGCGACCAGCTCCGGCTGGGCCAGACCGACGCATACGAAACGTTCTACTCGCCGGCCTCCATGGCGAAGCGCTTCCCGATCCGCGGCTCGCGGCGGCGCATCCAGTGGGCCATCTACAACCTCTTCATGAAGAAGGGCGCGGCCTCCGATCGCAAGGACGCCGTGGCGCCTCCGACCCCGGCGCCGGACATGGCGCCCGTGCCGCCCATCCTCCCCTTGAAGCGAGAGTGGCGCGAGGCCGTGCTGGAGGGCATGGGCAGTCCCTCGGGCTCCGGTTGAGCCCTGCTCCGGGAGCCTAGCGCTCTGACCCGCCTCAGTTCAGGTATTCGATCTTTCGGACATAGGACTTCGCGGTGGCGCTCCCCTTGGCCTTGTCGGTGTCGATGGCGATGGCGAAGCCGCTGATCGGCGGAATCTCGCTCAGCTTGAAGTAGTTCTTGACCGCCGTGCCGAGGTCGAACTCCGAGACGACCCTCTCACCGACTCTGGCGACGTTGACGCAGACATAGCGGCCGCCCGCCTTGAAGAAGCGCCCGGTGTAAGGATGGTCGGTGCGGCCGGCATCACAGAGGAACAGGCCGATGAAATAGGGGCTGTCCGGCACCAGCAGCGATCCGCTCGATACCTTCTTCTTGCCGAAGAAAGTGTAGACCATGATCGGCTCGCTGCGGATCCCCTTCTCGTAGGAGACGCCCTGGGGAAAGGCGTCGACCCCCCATTCGATGCGGATGCGACCGGACCCGGGAACGTCGGTCTCGTTGAGCAACAGGCCGAGCGCCCGCTGCTTGGCCTCGAGCACCAGCGCCTCATCATGAATGGACAGCACGATCTTGCTCTTGTTGTCGGCATCCTGCTTGGCGACGAACTTCTTGCGGCCGAGCCATTCGAGCACCGAGCCGCCCGTGTAGCCCTTGAAGTCGACCGCGTAGGCCACGCCGGCATCCGCCGCGCCCGCGGGTCGAGGGCCGGCCAGACAGGCGAGCGCCATTACAGCGACGAGCGACAATCTCCACATCATGGTGCACCCCCTGCAGGTTGGCTCGCTAGAAACCGCACCCGGCCCGTCTGAATCTCATAGACGGCGCCGACGCACTTCACGCACCCTTCGGCCATACGCGCCCGGCCCTCGGGTGACTCGTTGAACGTGCGCACCGTCCAGCGGACGTTTCTCTCGACGGCCTGCGCAAGCTGTGCCGCCGGCGACAAATCGGGGTCCAGTGCGGCCAGGGCCGGCAGGATGTTATCTACCAACAACTGAATCCGCGAACGCTGCCGGACGCCTTCATGCTTCGTCTCTAGGGCTGCCTGGATTGCCCCACATCCCTCATGGCCGAGTACTACCAGCAATGGGGTCTGCAAGTGAACGCCCGCGTATTGCAGGCTGCCCGCCACCTCCGGCGACAGGACGTTTCCCGCGACCCGCACGACGAACAGTTCCCCAAGGCCGGCGTCGAAAATCAGCTCCGGCGGCACGCGCGAATCGCTGCAACCCAGTATCGTCGCGAATGGATGCTGCCCCCGGGCCAGTTCGGCCAAGGTCTCACGCGGCAGGCCGGGTAAATGGGCTTTTGAAGCACCCGCGCACCGCCGGGTGCCCTGGTCCACGCGATCCTGCACAGAGGCGCCCTGGCCACCTCGCCCCCGCGTGTGCCCCGGGGTCTGCCGATCGCACAGCGCGGATAAACCCGTTCCCACCCCGCGCCAATCCTGCCAAAGTGGAGATCTGAGGTCAAATCACGACCTTGAATTTCAGGGCGGGAGCCTTCTACGGGATCAGCGGGCACCGGCCGGGCAGACGTTCGCGGCGGCCACGGCTGCCGGGGCGCCCTAGACGGTCACGCCGGGGAGTGTCGGCTGCTCGCTTCCTGCCGCAGTCATGGACGGCGGAGCCGTATCGGTAGGCGTAGTATTGTCGCCATCATGAGAGGCGCGGGCCGTGGCCGGCCGCGCGAGTGCGCGCGTCGCGCGCGACGAGGCGTGAGGCGATGGCGGTGAGGCTTCGCGGGCTGAAGCAGTGGCGGTACCTGTACCTGCTGGCCGCCCTCGTCGTGATGCTCGTCGCCTATCCCTACGCGGGCTCGGGCGCCGGGCTGGGCGCCGCCGCCGTGCTGATTCCGATCGCCTCGGTCTTCGCCCTGACGACCGACCGCCACGGCTACCGGGTGATTCCTGTGGCCCTCGGGACGGTGACGCTCGTCGGGATCTTCGAGGACACTGCCGGATTCGAGATCGTTCCCCGGCTCGCCGTCGAGGTCAGCGCGCTCCTGCTGTTTGCCTACACGACCGTCTTCGTCCTGCGGAGCGTGCTGCGGAGCGACCGCGTCACCGGCGACACGCTGTGCGGTGCCATCGCCGTGTATCTCTTGATGGGCCTGACCTGGTCGTTCGCCCACCTGCTGCTCCAGCACCTCCGGCCTGGCTCGTACCGCGTCGTCGCGGGCGGGATGCGGTCAGCGGACAACCTGGACTTGCTCTACTTCAGCTACGTCACCCTTGCCACCCTCGGCTACGGCGACGTCGTTCCGATCACCGACGGGGCGCGCTCGCTGGCGGTACTGGAGGCTCTCGGCGGCACCGTCTACCTGGCCATCCTGGTGGCGCGTCTCATCGGGCTTTCCCTGGCTCATTCGGGGACGCCTCGATGAAGCTCGAGAAGATCAAGGCGCTCTACGTCGCGCCCTAGCAACTTGTAAACAATTCTTTGCAGGGCCGACACACTTCCTTCATCTGTCTCGTCCATCCTCGGTCCGGTTGCAAATACTGGAAACCGGGGGTAGCGTGAGGCCCATGCGGTACCGAGTCACTCTCATCCCGCTGCTCGGTTTGGTTTTGCCCGCGCTGGCGGCGCTCGCTCACGCGAGCCCGCCGGACGAGACGTGGCTGCCGGGGATCTATGACGACGCGGATTTCGACGACGTCATCACGCTGATCACGTCGTCGAGCGCCGCGCCGCCGGACGCGCTCCCCTGCCTCGCGCGGCCGGGCTCCGTCGCTTCATCGATCGTCGTGTCCGGCGAGACCGGCATTCTCCGGACGCGCGTCCGGCTTCCCGACGACGCTCGCGCTCCTCCCGCCTCCTGACGTTCGTCCGCCGAACTTCCTGAAGCGTAATGGCCCACAGCGGGCCTGCGCTCCATTCGGGAGCGTTCACGCGACACGATTGCTGTCAGGGAGAAATTCATGAGCGAACTGATTTGTGAGCCCGCGGTGTTGCCGTCGTCCATCGACCAGCCGGCGCCGGATCCGGACAACCTGTGGGCCGTCGTCCTCGCGGGCGGCGAAGGCATGCGCCTGCGGCCCGTCACCCGCCTCCTGTATGGAGACGATCGGCCCAAGCAGTTCGCGGCTCTCGTAGGCGCCCGGTCGCTCCTCCGCCAGACTCTCGACCGCCTCGGCGGGCTCATTCCCCCCGAGCGCACCGTGGTCGTGACGCTCGCGAGCCACGCGCGCTACGTGGAGGCCGAGCTCCGCGACGGGCCGAGACCGCACGTCCTGGAGCAGCCCTGTGATCGCGGCACCGCCGCGGGCGTGCTGCTGGCCGCCCACTGGATCGCCCATCGCGATGCCGGCGCGACCGTCGTGGTGTCTCCGTCGGATCACTTCATCCTGCAGGAATCCGCGTTCATGTGTCACGTGGCGGATATCGCACGGACGGCGAGGCGCCGTCCGGAGCGCATCATCCTCCTCGGCGCCGAGGCGACGGAAGCCGAGCCCGAATATGGCTGGATCGAGCCGGGCCCGACGATCGGCCTGACCGGGCGCGGCCCGCTCAGGCTGGTTCGCCGGTTCAGGGAAAAACCGCCGCAGGCGGAGGCGGCCATGCTGCTCCGGACCGGCGGCCTGTGGAACATGTTCGTGTTCGCGGCGAAGGTCTCCGCGCTCGTCCAGGCCGGCCGCGCCTGCGTGCCGCTTCTCGATGACCGCCTCGTCCGGCTGGCGCTTTTCTTCGGGACCAAGAGCGAGCCGTGGGCTTTGCGGCAGGCCTACGCGCTCGCGCCCAGGGCGAGCTTCTCGCGCTCCGTCCTCGAAGCCGGCTCCGTCCCCCTGGCCGTCGCGGAGGTGCGGTCGCTCACCTGGTGCGATCTCGGGACGCCGATACGGGTCGCCAGAACCCTTCGCATGTTAGGGATACCTGCCGCATGGCTGGCGAGCTGATCGCGGTGGCGCGCCGCGGCCCGCGCCCGGCGCGCGCCGGCGGACGGAGCCTCCGGCGGCCACCACTCGGGCTGTGCTACACTCCCAGCCGAGTTGGACGGTCACCGCCGACCCGCAGGATCAATCAATCCGTAGAGGAGGATCCGGTATGCGTCGTGTGATCGCACTGCTGTCCCTGGCGCTGGTGGCCCTGCTCGCCCCCGCCTCTCACGCCCAGGCGCCCAAGGAAGTCGTCATCGGCGTCATCTACCCGATGACCGGCCAGCTGGCGCAGCTGGGCATCGACTCGGTGACGGCCATCAAGATGGCGACCGAGCTGTACAACGGCAAGTCGGACCTCAACCTGCCGTCGATGAAGAAGACAACCGAAGGGCTGCCGGGGCTCGGCGGCGCGAAGATCCGCCTCGTCATCGTCGACCACCAGGGCAAGCCGGAGGTGGGGCAGGCCGAGGCCGAGCGCCTGATCACGCAGGAGAAGGTGCACGCCATCATCGGCGCGGTCCACTCGAGCGTGACGGCGACGGCCAGCCAGGTCGCCGAGCGCTACGGCGTCCCGTTCCTGAACGCCGAGTCTTCCTCGCCCACGCTGACCGAGCGCGGCTTCAAGTGGTTCTTCCGCACCTCGCCGCACGACGGGCACTTCTCCCTCGCGATGTTCGAGTTCATGAAGGAATTCGAGAAGAAGAGGGGCGTCAAGTTCAAGTCGGTCGGCATCATGCACGAGGACACGCTCTTCGGCGCGGACTCGGCCAAGGTGCAGGACGAGCTGGCGAAGAAGTACGGGTACGAGGTCGTCGTGAACATGGCCTACCGCAACAAGACCACGAGCCTCGACGCCGAGATCGGCAAGCTCAAGGCCGCCAACCCCGACGTCTTCCTGCCGACCTCCTACACCTCGGACGCGGTGCTCTACGTCAAGACCGCGAAGACCCTCGACTATGTCCCCAGGATGCTCATCTCCCAGGACGCGGGTTGGGTCGATCCGGCCTTCGTCCAGGAGATGAAGAGCGAGATCGAGGGGCACATCACGCGCTCACCGTTCGCGCTCGACCTGCAGGCCAAGAAGCCGCTCATCCGGCCGGTCAACGATCTCTTCAAGAAGCAGAAGGACAACCCGGGCGGGCGCGACATCTCAGAGGCGCCGACGCGTGGGCTCACGGGCTTCACCGTGCTCGTCGACGCCATCAACCGCGCCAAGTCGACCAATCCCGAGGAGATCCGCAAGGCGCTCGTGGCGACGAACGTCCCGCCCGATCAGCTCGTGATGCCGTGGACCGGCGTCCGCTTCGACGAGAAGGGCCAGAACGCCGGCATCCGCGCCATCCTCCAGCAGATGCAGAAGGGCGCCTATGCCACGATCTGGCCCTTCGACCTCGCGGCCGCCGACGTGATGTATCCCCTGCCGGGCTTCAAAGAGAAGAAGTAGCCGCCCGCCGTGACCGCCGACGTCGTCCTCCAGGGGCTCGTCAGCGGGCTCCTGATGGGATTCGTCTACGCGCTGATCGCCGCGGGGCTCTCGCTCATCTTCGGCCTCATGGAAATCGTCAACTTCGCCCACGGCGAGTTCCTGATGCTCGCCATGTTCGCGACCTTCTGGGCCTGGTCCTTGTGGGCGCTCGACCCTCTCGTCTCGCTGCCCCTGACGGTTTGCCTCCTCTTCCTCTTCGGGCTAGCCGTCTACCACGGCATGATCCGCTGGATCCTGGGCGCGCCCATGCTGGCCCAGATCTTCGCGACGTTCGGCCTCGCCATCTTTCTGCGCGCGGCGGCGCAGGCCCTCTGGGGCGTGGACTTCCGCGTCGTCAAGAATCCGCTCATGGACGGCCGCCTCGCCGTCGGCGGGCTCTTCATCGGCCTGCCGCAGCTCACGGCCAGCGTGGGAGCGCTCGTGGCCTTCGGCTTCCTCCAGTGGTTCATCACGAAAACGGAGACCGGCCTGGCGCTCCAGGCGACGGCGCAGGACCGCCAGGCGGCCGCCCTCATGGGCATCGACACCCAGCGCATGTTCGCGCTCGGATGGGGCATCGGCGCCGCCTGCGTGGGTGCCGCCGGGGCGCTCCTCGCCATGTTCTTCTACATCTTCCCCGACGTGGGCGCGACGTTCGCCCTCCTGGCCTATGTCACGGTAGCGCTCGGAGGCTTCGGCAATGTGCCGGCCACTCTCGTCGCGGGCGTGGTGGTCGGCGTCGTCGAAGTGCTGGCCGGGCTCCTGATCGCGCCGGCCCTCAAGTACGCCGTGGTCTTCGCCCTTTACCTCGTGGTCGTGCTGTGGCGGCCGCAGGGGCTCTTCGGGCGCTTCTGATGGGGCGCGGGCTCCGCTGGGCGGCCGCCGCCGCGGTCTTGATCCTTCTCATCGTCTTCCCGCAGGTCGTGACCAAGCCCTACCCGCGCCACGTCATGATCAGCATCTTCCTTTACGCGATGCTGGCCCAGGCCTGGAACCTTCTCGCCGGGTACTGCGGCCAGATCTCGCTGAGCCACGCCGTCTTCTTCGGCACGGGAGCGTATACCTCCACGCTCCTGGCGAAGCACGCAGGGCTCTCCCCATGGGGCGGCATGGTGGCGGGCGTGGTCGTGGCCGTCCTGCTGTCGCAGTGCATCGGCTACCCCGTCTTCAGGCTGCGCGGGCACTACTTCGCCATCGCGACCATCGCGGTGGGCGAGATCATCGGCACGCTCATGATCAACTGGGACTGGGCGGGCGGGGCGCGCGGGCTCTTCGTTCCCATCAAGCGCCCCGACTCGTGGGTGAACTTCCAGTTCCACGAGAGCAAGCAGAACTACTACTACATCGCGCTGGGCTTGCTGCTCTTGGCACTCTGGGTGACGCGGCGGGTGGAGCGCTCGCGACTCGGCTACTACCTGCGCGCGATCCGGGAAGACCAGGACGCGGCGGCGAGCCTCGGCATCCCGGTCGCGGGCTACAAGCAGCGGGCAATGGCGCTCTCCGCGGGGCTGACGGCGCTCGGCGGGAGCTTCTACGCACAGTACATCCTGTTCATCGATCCCGAGTCGGTCTTTCCCACCGCGCTGAGCATCCTGATCTGCCTGATCGCGGTGCTCGGCGGCGTCGGCACGTTCTGGGGCCCGCTCGTCGGGGCGGCGATCCTGATCCCGCTCGGCGAGTGGACGCGCATCGCGTTCGGCGGAACCGGGAAAGCCGGCGACCTTCTCGTCTACGGCGCCCTCATCATGCTCGTGTCGGTCATCCAGCCCGGCGGCATCATGGCTTTGGCGATGCGCGGCCGACGGAGGACGGGCTGATGGCCCCCGGCGCGGGAGAAGGAGTCTTGCTGGATGTCCGGGGAATCACGAAGCGCTTCGGCGGCCTGGTCGCCAACAACGACGTCTCGCTCCGGGTGAGCGCGGGCGAGCTCGTCGGCGTCATCGGTCCGAACGGCGCGGGCAAGTC
>WNFP01008475.1_pt1 | contig 12565 bp, 10 predicted proteins | sample 5400201 | NCBI WGS metagenome assembly WNFP01 (sample SAMN13153355, study PRJNA577476) | soil metagenome | isolation source: 115 cm saprolite under Madrone tree | place: USA:California | collected 2016-06-14
CTGCGCCAGCGAGGCGTTGCCGGCACTCAGATTGTCGTAAATAATGGGTTCGTAACCGCGGCGCTTGAGCGCGTGCGCAGTGTGACTGCCGATGTATCCTGCTCCTCCGACGACTAGAACGGCCAATTGTGCTCTCCCTTATTCTCTTCTTCTGAATGATCTGCCGTTAGATGTTAGCAGAGGCCACAGGAGACGGGGACCGACCGGACAGCCCTGGACGGATGTCCCCAGGTGGTCCGAGGAGCGGAAAGCAAACGCACGCGGGGTGAAAAAGGCGCCGACTTCTTGTCGGCGCCCGAATTGCGTCAGAAGGAGTAGATCAGATCAAACTGCATTCGCTTGAGGTAAGGCTCCTGCTGGCCCGGAGTAATTCCCGTTGCCAGGATGGCGTGCTGCAGGTTGCTGTTCAGGGTGCGCCCGTACCAAAAGGTATAGCTGGCCACGGTGTTGGCGCGTAGTTTCCATAGCGCGTACCAGCGATTCTGCAGAATGTTGGTGGGCGCGCGCTGGTCGCTTTCGGCGAAGGATGCGATGGCGGCGTCCTGCTCCTCTCGCAGCCATGCATATCCAATCTGGAAGTCATTCTTGCTTTTGGTTTGACCCACGCTGATATCAGCCAGGTAGGTGTGGGACTGCTTGCCCAGCCCGGTCAGGACAACTCCGTTTCCGGTTGGCGCCAAGGGATGATCTTTCGCGTCCAGGTTGTTTTCGTACTCCAACAGCAAGTTGATAGGAAACCGATCCGAGCTGGTCCTGATCTGGTTATTCAGGATGAAGTCGGCGTACAGAAATTGAGAGAAGAAATGAGGCTTGCCGTTGGGGTCGTCATAGGTGGCATTCGTCATGCCGTTGGCGGAAAAAGCGCATGGCGGCACAGTCGGCAGTCCTGAACCCTTTCCGCAACCCGGCCCTTCTCCTGGAACCTGCAGGCCGCCTGTCGTCGTAGTCGCCTGCGCGGCGAAAGCGCTGGCCTGGAGAATGGAATCTGGATTGTTCCACTTGATGGCCATGAAAGTTGGAGTAGTGGTAAGGCGGCCAAGTTGGATCTTTGCCGACACCTGCCCACCCAGCGAGTAAGAATCAGTTCCCGCAGAAGCTTCGTTGTAGAGCAATTGCATAAAATCAATCGTGAAATTCTTCACTACCGGCGTGCTCAGGTCCCAGGAAAACTTTTCGTTGAAGCCTTCGGGATTGATGTCCGGGTCGCCGGTGACCTGGGTACGGTTCCAGGCGTAGGCGAACTTGCCGCCGGTCAGGGCGAGCCAGCGATGCGCGACCGGATTATAGGTGATGTAGCCGCGGTCCAGGCCAATGGTCTTGCGGTCGAAGAAATTGGTGAAAGTTTCGTTGGTGGTGGTTGGGTCGCCCAGGGAACCGGTAGCCAGGGCAAGGCCACCAACAAAGTCTTCGTTCAGCTTGCCGTCTACGCCGAAACGCACACGAATGCGGCCGCGGTTCCGGTCAGGCACGCCGTCCTGGAAAAAACTTTCGCCGCGCACCCGGATGTCGCCATTGAAGCGGAAGCGCCCCACGACGTCTTGTAGTGCAGTGAGCTTTTTGTCCTCTTCCTTGGACTTCTTGTCCACGACGGTGAGGGCAGTTTTCGCTTCCGCAGCGTTGGACGAGGCCTGGCCGGCCAGTCGCTCGGCCTCGGTGGCCGATTGCTGAGCTTGCGCAGCGGCGGTCTGCGCTTGTTCGGTACTTCCCTGCACTTTCTGCGCCGAGGCGTTGGCTTGCCGGGTTGCCTCCAGCAATTGCTGAAGCTGGGACTTGACCTCGTCAAGTTGTTTGCGCTGCTCGTCGTATTGCTTTTGTTGTGCGGCCAGGGCATCGCGGAGCTCCTCTACTTCTTTGGCGCTCACGCGGGCTGGAGCAGCGGATCTCTTCGCGGTGGACTTCGGGGTCGTGGCCTTGGGGTTTGCACCCGTCTGCGCCGTTGCGCTGCTGATTGACAGAATGAATGCACTGAACCACAAGAGCCGTTTCATTTGTTCTCCCTTTTGTAAGTGAGTTTGTTTCTGCTTTCTTGGTGCTAAACGACTCGTTGCCGCCTGGAATGTAAAAACGGCAGGTACAAGTTCGTTGTTCTATTTGCTTCTGTTGGAAATTGTGTGAGTGAACTGCTGAGTTAATTGTTGAGACAACAACAGCCCGTGGATGGCTGTGCCTGAGAGAAGGGCGCCTGCAGTGGGCGCGCTTGGGAATCCCGGGGCTTGAGATTGAGTGTCAAAATGTAACTCGTGTTTCTTCTGTTAAGTCCGTGATCTCTACTATCCCTATAAGATGACTTGTATTAAACAACAGGACTATCGATAACGCAAGCGCCGTACCATGGACTAAATCAAAACGGCTCAGTCTTCCCTGCTTCGACGAGGGTTGCCCGGCACCACCATGGGCAAGACTCTGGCATCGGCGCTCTTCTTTTTACCCAGGCGTTTACCCGCCCTGACGAACTTTGGGTCGACGATATCGGCCAGGGTGGTGTGCTCCAGAATCTTGGCCGCTGCATCGCGGACCTGAAGGAAGACCTGGTAGAGGGCGCGGTGCTCGAGGTCGCGGTCGATCAGGCTGCGGAGCTGTTCGGCATCGCCGAAAGGTGCCAGCGGCCCGTCGATCAGCCGGATGATCTCGCTGAGTTGAATCTCGGAAGGAGGGCGGCGTAATTGGTATCCGCCCTTGGCCCCGCGCACACTCTCAACGATGCGGGCGTTCTTCAATTCAAGCAAAATCAGTTCCAGAAATTTCTCTGGGAGAACCTCTTCATAGGCGATGTCGCGGATGCGAATGGCGCCCTGATTGTAGTGGCGGGCCAGCATCATCATGGCCTGCAGGGCGTAGAGGCCCTTTTGAGAGATTTTCATCGCAGCCCATGATGGCATAAAACCCTATCGTGTTAATAGGGTTGGTTCCAGGGGAAAACCTTAGCACCCGGCTGCGGGTTATAGCTTATAGGGCCCTGTCGGCTGCATACGTGCCTCGCATCGCGAAGCAGTTACTCCGCTCAGGGTGACCGGGGGACTAGTTGATGCGCAAGACCTGCATGGTGATGTTGTCCGGGCCGCCCCGTCTTTTCGCGGTGTCCACCAGAGTGTCGCAGATTTCAGCGGCGGTCTTGCCTGCAACCGTGCTTTGAATCTCGCTTTCGGTGAGCAAACCCCACAGACCATCGGTGCAGAGCAACAGCACATCTCCGGACTCGAGGGCTACGGGTTGTGCCGGACAATCTGGAGTGATGCTGACGCCAGCTCCGAGCGCGGCGGTGAGGATATGGCGTTGGGGATGAGATTCGGCCTCCTCTGCGCGGAGGACGCCGTTTTCGACTAGCCGGCTCACGTAAGAGTGATCGTGCGTAAGCCGTGAGATGGTAGAACCACGCACCATGTAGAGGCGGCTGTCCCCTACATGCGCGTAGTAAAGTTGATACTCGAGCAGGGCCATTGCGGTGCAGGTCGTCCCCATCCCGTGCAAGTCGGGATACTTGTCGGCATATTCCTGGATGCGATGGTGAGCTGCCTGGAAGCCCTCCAGAAGCCAGCTCCGCGGGTTCCCTACGCCCCCATTGGCGTAAGCCTCTTCGATGGCCTCAACCGCGATGCGGCTGGCTTCCTGGCCGCCTTCGTACCCGCCCATGCCATCCGCCACAATGGCCAGACGGCCCTTCATTGGGAACTCCAGATCGTTGGCCGGTTCCCAATAGGAATAGCGGTCTTCGTTGTTTTCGCGTTGGCAGCCGACATCGCTCAGGCTCGCCAGCTCCACACCGGGCCGGACTTTCATTCCACCCCTTTTTACTTCCTGACTACGCTAGCGGAATTTGGATTATACCGGACAAGCTGCAAATGGATACCGCTGGTTGGCCCTGGTTTCGGTTATCGGAACTAAGCAATTGAAGGCATCAGTCCGCGATTGTGAATTTCCCGTACACTGTCCTACAATGCCTCCGGCGGGCGTCTGCGATCAAGAGTGACCACCCCCTAAAATCAGATGGCGACGGCAGCGACAGTGAGCGGGCAAGAGGAACACGAGCAGATCGGCAAGGTGGCTGGTCCATGCGTCATGGTTCTGTTCGGGGCCTCCGGTGACCTGACCAAGCGCAAGCTGGTTCCTGCCCTTTATAACCTGGTGAAAGCCAAGCTGCTTCCCAAGACTTTTGCCGTCGTGGGCGTGGCCTTCGACGATTTGACTCGCGACCAATTTCGCGACCAGGTCACCAGCTTCCTGCACCCCGGGGACCGGGGCACTGAAGAGTTTCAGTGGTTTGTCGATCGGCTCTACTATCTGCGCGGCGAATTCGGCAGTCCGGCTACCTATTCCGCTCTCGCGACACAACTTGCCAGCGTAGACCGGGAGCACGGCACCCAAGCGAACTATCTCTTTTACCTGGCTACGGCGCCAAAGTTCTTCGCTCCCATCGTACAGCAACTGGGACAGGCGGGACTGTCCGACCAATCCAAGGAATGCTGGCGACGAGTGGTCATTGAAAAACCTTTCGGGCACGATCTGGACTCGGCCAAGGCTTTGAACCGGGACATCAAAGCAGTATTGGCGGAAAACCAGATTTATCGCATCGATCACTACCTGGGCAAGGAGACGGTTCAGAACATCATGGTGTTCCGGTTCGATAATTCCATCTTCGAGCCCATCTGGAACCGGCGTTACATCGACCATGTACAGATCACGAACGCCGAGACGGTTGGTGTGGAACTGCGCGGTGGTTACTTTGACACAGCTGGCACGCTCCGCGACATGGTCCCCAATCACATCATGCAACTGATCAGCCTGACGGCGATGGAGCCGCCCGTGTCGTTTCAGGCGGATGCCGTCCGCAACGAGCAGGCGAAGATTCTGCGGGCCGTGCAGCCGCTGGACTCGGAAGACGTGCTCTACTCGAGCGTGCGTGGGCAGTATGGGGAAGGAATGGTCGGAGGAGAAAGAGTGCCGGCATACCGCTCCGAACCTGGAGTGGCCCCCGAATCGAAAACCGAAACATTTCTGGCGTTGAAGCTGAACATCGACAACTGGCGATGGGCCGGAGTGCCGTTTTACATCCGCACCGGGAAACGGCTGGCCCAACGTCACACCGAAATCACCATCCAGTTCAAGCGCACGCCGTTTGAGATATTTCGCAACTCTCCGGTCCACAATCATAGCAACCAACTGGTCATGCAGATACAGCCCGTGGAAGGGATATCGCTGAGCTTCGGGGCCAAAGTTCCCGGGCCCGTGCTGCGCGTGGGATCGGTCGACATGAGCTTCGAATACACCAAATACTTTGGCGCGGACGCTTACACCGGGTACGAGGTCCTGATTTACGAGTGCATGATCGGAGACGCAACGCTGTTCCAGCGCGCCGACATGGTGGAGGCGGGCTGGAGTATCGTGGACCCGATTCTGGATGTGTGGCAGGCCCTGCCCCCGCGGAGATTTCCCAACTATCCCTCAGGTACGTGGGGACCGGCGGAGTCCGACGAATTGCTGACCCGTGACGGCCGGCAGTGGAGGAAAATCGAACCATGATTCTCGCAGGCGACATTGGCGGAACCCGCACTCGATTGGCCGCGTTCAACACGGAAGGCAACAAGCTGCAATGCGTGGTCGAAAAAACCTACCCCAGCCAGAAGCGTGGGGGTCTGTCGGAAATCGTTGCCGAGTTCGTGAAGACGGAGGGCATTCCCGTGCACAGCGCCTGTTTCGGCGTGGCGGGACCAGTCCGCGGCGGACGCAGCAAGATTTCGAATCTCCCGTGGACCATTGATTCGCGCGAACTGGCTGCACAACTCAAGCTCGATTCGGTGGGCCTGATCAATGACCTTGAGGCCTATGCCTACGGCGTGGATGCACTCGAATCCAAAGATCTGGTGACGTTGCGGGCAGGATCTGACGACGCGGAAGGAAATCGCGCTGTGATCGCGGCCCGGACCGGTCTGGGTGTGGCCGGCCTCTATTGGGACGGCTTCCGGCATCATCCTTTTGCCTGCGAAGGCGGGCACACAGATTTCGCGCCCAGGAATGATCTGGAGGTCGAACTGTTCCGCTACATTCTGAAAAAACATGGCCACGTGAGCAGCGAGCGAATCCTCTCCGGGCCCGGTATCAAGAACATCTATGACTTCCTTCGTGACACCAAGAAAGCTGAGGAACCGTCGTGGTTGAAGGAACAAATGGAGAAAGCGCCCGACGCTGCTGCCCTGATCTCGCAGGTGGCCCAGGAAAAGAAGGCCCCCATTTGTGAACAGACTTTCTCCATTTTTGCGAGCCTCTATGGGGCCAAGACTGGAGACTGCGCTCTGACCTTCATGTCCACGGGAGGGATTTTTATTTGCGGCATTATTGCCGCCAAAAACCTCTCCAGGATGCAGGATCCGGCGTTTACGGAAGCGTTCCTGAGCAAGGGACGCATGCGGGGACTGCTTGAGGAGATGCCGGTCAAAGTCGTCCTGAACGACGATTGCGGAATCATGGGAGCCGCACGCTACACGCTTATTCAGAAGGCGTTTGGGAAACCAAAGAGCGGGGCCGCGTGAGTGGAGACTTTCGGAGTGATCGATATGCACTCGAGGGTGCCCCGTCCAAGGTTCGGCTTGGACGGAGCAGCCTCGAAATTAGACGGAATTCTGAAGGAGCTGCGAGATGCCATCTAGAGGAATCCGGACCCAGGATGGCCGGTTGTTCAATTCGTATCCGAGTTCATAGACAGCTTTGTCCAGAAGGTATAGATCCAGCAGCAGAGCCAGCTCTTCCCTGTCCTTGGGAATGAAGTTCGAATTGCCTGAAACTTCCAGGTACGTTTTCAGAAAAGTTGCTGACACCCATCTTTGCCAGTATTGGGCCCAGTTTCCCAGGTCTTGCAGTGGTTCGTGCGGCAATTTCTTTCCATTGTCATGGAGCAGGGGCGCATAGGCGGCGTAGTGGAACGAGCGCAGCATGCCGGCGACGTCCTGGAGCGGCGAGCGTTTCTTGCGCCGTTCCGCGAGTGGGCGCGCGGGCTCGCCTTCGAAGTCGATAATGACAAAATCGCTGCCGGTGAAAAGGACCTGGCCGAGATGATAGTCGCCATGGATGCGGGTGACCATGGCCGAAATCCTCCGCCCGGCGAGCAGTTGAAGGCGGGCACGGGCACGTTCTTCCAGTCTGAGGGTGCCTTCTGCGTCCTCGCGGGAGTGGTCCGGCATTTTGTCCTTAAGGCGGCCGAGCAGATCGAAATTCGCGGTCAGGAGTTGGACAGCAGAGTTCGCTAATGCCCGGAGTTCCGCTTCGGAAAATGCCTGGGGCGCGAAATCAGGGTCTTTCTGGTCCGATGCCAAAGCCAGGTGAAGCTCAGCCGTCCTTCGGCCCAGCCGCACCGCTGAATCGAGGTAAGGACCGATTCGTTGCCTGGCTTTATCCGGCAGGGTTTGGCCGCAGAGAGACAGGAGCGGCGAATGAGGTACTTCGCTCGCCCCCAGGCTGCCCGACCGGTGCGCTTCGCCGTAGTATTCCGCAAGAGCTTTCAGAGTGAACTGCCACGCGTCGCCCTCATTGGCTATGTAGCCTTGCAGGATGCCTAGCGCGGTGCGCGCCCCCGTTTCACTCAGATATTCGAGATATCCAGCCAGTGGAGGCACATTTCGGAATGATGTTTTGCCGGTCAGAAAAGATCCGATCTCCAGATCGGGATTCAGACCTTGCTCCAGCCGTCGAAATATTTTCAGCACCAGGCGTTTTTCATAGACCACCGAACTGTTGCTTTGCTCTGCGCTCATTACCGATGGCATAAGCAGACCTTGCGAGGGCTGCCAGATGGAGTGCAGCGCGGAGGTAGAAACTGCCCGGACCTGACCCCCGGCGCCACGCACGGCGACTCCGTTTGCGACGACATCGAGAAGATGGGCGAGGAAGTTCTCGTCCGTCAAGGCGTCCTTGAGGACGATTTCTTCGGGGAAGTTTCGCGCTCGAACTCTCAGCAAGGAGGAGTCGCTCGGCTGCGCTGGTCCCTGCGGGGCCCGCACGAGCGGGATGTCGTAGGTCTCTGTCGGCCCGCTGGTGTAATTAACTCTCGCAAGAATGAGATAGGAGCGAAGGGTATCGGAATGGAAAGGAATGACGTCCGAGACTTCGACGGAGGAAATCGTGCGGGCCTTGCCGCCAAACCAGCGTTGCTTTATCAGGAATTGTGGCAGAGCAACGGGAAGGCTGTTTCTCAGAGCTGTGAGAAAGCCCTGCTCCACCCTCGAACCGCGGTTCCCGTCGTCCCCTCTGCGCGAAAATTTCCTGTGGCACCCTAAAGCGGTGAAAGCTCGTCCTCACGCTCTTGTCCTTCCTTCTTTTCCGGGGCGAAGCGGGCTTCGAGAAATCTCCTGGCCAGGTCCTGGCCGCCGAGACCAAAGGCAATGGCCAGACCCAGCATTACCGCTCCCATGACGATGGCAAAAGCCAAAAGCATGGTGGAGTCGGCAAGGCCGAGCTCTTCGAAAACCGCCGATGCGGTGAAGACCGTGATGAGGACCCTGGCCGCGGAGCTCAATAGCCGAGGTGACGGCATGTTGGTGTTGACCGCCCAAAGCAGAGCGGCACGCGAGAAAAAGCTGGCCGCCAGCAACCCGATGAACAGGAAAATCAGGGCTACCAACAGGCGTGGCAGAAAAACGAAGAAACGGGTGACGTATTCCTGCATGCCCAGGATGCCCAATGCGCTCACTCCCACGAGAATGAAGCCCAGCCATGCAGTCCAAAAAGCAAAGCGGCTGACCAGTTCCGTGGAGGAAGGCAGCGCCGCCTTGTTGAGCAACTGGGTAGCTCCGGCGCCCTCGGAAAGTTTGTCGAACTTGATGAGACGCAAAAAACTGCGCAGGATCGACTTGACCAGGTATGCGATGACCCAGCCTACGAGCACCACGATCAGCATCACCATCAGGCGAGGCAGGAAGCGCGCAAATTCGCGCACCAATTCCTGGGTGGCCTGAGTCAGTTCGTGCACAATTATGTCCCGCATGGTGACCTCACTTCCTTCCGTTCCACAGTTCCAACAGGGACGGCTTCAAACGTTCGCACGTCATGCAAAAATCTTCGACGTTCTGCTCCACCTGTTCTCCCGAGGCTTCGCGGTTTTCCACCAGAAACGTAAATGCCCTTCCGCGATAAAGAGGCGCCAGGGCCTGAACGACGTGGTCCCGGCTGATGACTGCCTTGTGATACGAAGCGGCGAATTCGTAGATGGTGCGGGCCCACAGCTCATCTCCAAAAAGAAAATCATCTTCTTCGAGAGCGGAGATTCTTTGCAGCTCAGTGAGCGTTGATGACGAAAGAATCGACTTCAGCACAGGTTCCAGTTCAGCCACACCGGAGCGAAACATGCTGAAGAGCCGTTTCCGGTTTATCCGCAGGGGCTCAAGGGTTACTTCTTGGGCTACGCCGAGAGTGGGGATGGGCTGCGAATCGCTTTTCGCGCTCCAGATGGAAAAGTTGGGCTCGAGCGACCAGAACAGCGCACCCACGGTCTGGCGCATGGCTGCGACCAGGTCGGCGGCGCGCGCGTCCACATGAGGCTTGGCGCCGAGAAAAGATTGGGCCAGGCGGAAGCCTCCGGTGATGGCAGATATAGTCAATGCAATTTCCGTTCCGGCCTGGCCGACTTCATGAGTCCAAATTTCCTGCCCGAGAAAATGACTGGCCAACTGTCCAGAGAAAGAAAATTCCGCCGCGTATGGCTCGCGGACCTGCTTGCCGTAGAAGGCGCGAGTCATGGGATAAACCAGATTGCGCATCAGCAATCCGTCAAACTTATGGCGGCGATAAAGGGGGGTGACAAAATCAAAATTTCCCTTATACACGGGACGCAGCAGCCGCTCGATCCACTCGGGCTCGATGGTGGTGGATTCAGGTGAGACCACGGCACAAGCGGAAACGCGCAGCAGTTCCGCCGAGGCCAGAATGGTCCGCAGTGCAGTACCCGTCGCCGGGCCCCCGGGATATTCCGCGCTGATGCTGTGCAGCGTGCGCAGCGCGGTCAGGTCGGTCGAATGTTGCAGGTCATTGATGGAAGCTCCCCGGACCAGTTCAGGCGTCTGATCTCGTGAGCCCCCATCCGCATTCACGATTACGGCGCGTTCGCGGGGGAAATATTTGAGCAGGCCGGCACGAATGGTCTGCACCACCTGGCCGACGGTGGCGGCATTATTGTAGGTGGGCACACCTACAAGAACGTCCGCTTCACCCACGTCGATCAACTGGCGAAGAAACTCATCCGTAAGAATGCTTTCCTCGGCCAAATCCTGCCTCCGTGAAACCTAGATCTTGCGCAGACGAAACCAATAGAACTGGTACGGGCCCATAGTCAAAAGATAGGGCAAATCCCCCACCCGTGGAAAAATGTTTCGACCGAACATCTCGATCAGGATATTTCCTTTAAACCTGCGCAGATCGAGTTCCACCGCCTGGGCAGTGCTGGAAAGGTTGTTTACGACCAGGATGGACTCTTTGTCCAATTGCCGTACGTAGGCCAGAATTCTATGGTTGGCAGGATAGAGAAACTCGATCGAGCCCCTTCCCAGCACTGGATTGGCTTTGCGCACCTTGATAATGCGCTTCATCCAGCTCAGTAGCGAGTGATCAAAACGTTTCTGCGACTCGACATTCACCGCCTGATAGCCATAAACCGGATTCAGCACGAGCGGCGAGTAGAGACTTTCCGGGTCGGCCCCGGAAAATCCCGCATTCCAGCCGCCTTGCCACTGCATGGGAGTCCGCACTCCGTTGCGATCACCCAGGTAAATGTTGTCGCCCATGCCGATTTCGTCTCCGTAGTAGATGATGGGCGTGCCGGCAGCGACATGAGCAATCCATTCATCAGCTCGATGCGCCGGCGATCGTTGTCCAGCAGGGGCGCCAGCCGGCGGCGAATGCCGACGTTGATGCGCATGTGTTTGTCGATCGCGTACTGGTCGTACATGTAGTCGCGCTCCATGTCGGTGACCATCTCGAGGGTCAGTTCGTCATGATTGCGCAGGAACAGGCACCACTGGCACGATGCCGGAATTTGGGGAGTCTGCTTGAGGATTTCGGTGATGGGTTTGCGATCTTCCAGCTTCAGGCCCATGAACATTCTGGGCATGAGCGGGAAATGAAATGCCATGTGAAACTCGTCGCCCTCGCCGAAGTAAGCGCGCAAATCGGCCGGCCATTGGTTGGCTTCGGCCAGCAGCATCTTGCCGGGAAAGTGTTGGTCCAGTTTGGCGCGCAGTTCTTTCAGAACGGCGTGGGTCTCAGGCAGGTTCTCGCAAGATGTTCCTTCGCGCTCGACCAGGTAGGGCACGGCATCCAAGCGGAATCCGTCAACTCCCAGCTCAACCCAGAACTTCATCACCCTCCACATCTCCTCGCGGACGGCGGGATTGTCGTAGTTAAGGTCGGGCTGATGACTGAAGAAACGGTGCCAGTAATACGCCTTGGAAACCGGGTCCCAGGCCCAGTTGGACAATTCGGTGTCCACAAAAATAATGCGCACGCCGTGATACTTGGTGTCGGTGTCACTCCAGACATACCAATCGCGCTTGGGATTGTCTTGCGACTTGCGAGACTCCTGAAACCACGGGTGCTGATCGGAGGTGTGGTTCAGGACCATTTCCACAATCACCCGTATCCCACGCTCATGGGCGGCCTGCAGAAAACTCTTGAAATCGTCAAGATTTCCGTAACTCGAATGCACCGAAAAATAGTCCGCGATATCGTATCCGTCGTCGCGCAGAGGCGAAGGAAAGAATGGCATGAGCCAAACGGCGCTGACCCCCAAGTCCTGAAGATAGTCGAGCTTTTGCGCCAGGCCTCGAAAATCGCCAATTCCGTCAGCGTTGGTGTCGAAAAACGTGCGCACGTGGACCTGGTAAATGATGGCGTCCTTGTACCAGAGCTGGTCCTGAGACATAGGCAAGGCTTTTCGCTCCTGCAATTCACTTCTTAAACAAAGTAGTCGACGCCATTTTCCGTACGCACCCGCCGCCGGATGCAAAAGATATGGGCGGGCAAGCGTTGGGGATTGAGTTCGACATAATTGCGCGAGCCGCGCCAGACATACTTGGCATCGGTGAGCAAATCGTGCATCTGGTAGGGCTGCCGCGGGTCGAGGTAGAAGAGATCCAGCGGCAGATCAATCATTCCGGCCTGAGTGCGCTGCGGATCCAGGTTCACCACCGCAACGATGATATTCAAAAGGTCGTCGCTCATCTTGCTGTACGCGATGATTTGTTCGTTTTCCACAGGATGAAAGTTCAGGTTCAAGTCAGCCTGCAACGCCGGGTTCTCACGCCGTATGCGGTTAATCTTTGCAATCAATTCGGCCAGGCTGGCGGGATTGTCCAGGTCCCAGTTGCGGACCTGATATTTCTCCGAGTCGAGATACTCTTCGCTTCCGGAACGAACCGCGCGGTTTTCTCCCAACTCGAAGGCGGGGCCGTAAATTCCATAGTTCGCTCCTAGAGTGGCAGCCAGCGTCAGCCGGATCATGAAGGCGGGGCGTCCTCCCAGTTGCAGGAATTCCGGAAGGATATCGGGAGTATTGGGCCACAGATTCGATCGAAAGTATTCACGCACA